>WNGP01000078.1_pt1 | contig 60728 bp, 58 predicted proteins | sample 5407671 | NCBI WGS metagenome assembly WNGP01 (sample SAMN13153381, study PRJNA577476) | soil metagenome | isolation source: 40 cm soil or saprolite under Garry oak tree replicate 2 | place: USA:California | collected 2016-06-15 | reverse complement strand
TGCCGCGGCACACTCACCATCCGCTGGCCGCAAGGACACCCCGCCCATGGCGGCACGACGTGGGTCGTCGCGGGACGATTTCTCGGCGAGGGCGGCCGTGGCATCCTCGTCGCGCGGCGCGTCCGTGAGCTCGATCCCGTTCCACGCGGGCGGGGCGCGCTCCGCGATCGCATCGCGGAGCGCAGCCGGCGGTTGTTCGGGTCACGCGCGCCGCTCGTGGACGCGCTCGTCATCGCCCGCCGCGCGGAGCTCGATGCCGAGCTGCGCGAGCGCTACACGCGGTCGGGTCTCGCGCACCTCCTGTCGATCTCGGGACTGCACGTCGGGTTCTTCGCCGCCTGGCTCAACGTCTTGCTGCTGCGGCTCCGGCTCGGCCCCCGGGCGCGCTTCGTGGCGGGCACCAGCGTGATGCTGGCGTACGTCTGGTTGCTGGGCTTTCCCGCCCCCGCGGCCCGCTCGGCCGCGATGCTCCTGGCGCTCGACATTGCGAAGCTGCGCCAGCGCGTCGTCGCGCCGCGCGGCTTGGTGGCGCTCGCGGCCCTCTGCGTGATGCTCGGTGATCCATGGTCGGTACAGTCGGTCGGCGCGTGGCTGTCGGTGGCCGCCGTCGCGGCGGTGATCTGGGCGGGGCGCGCAACCGAACGGCTCCCCAAAGCCGCACGATTGCTTGCGCCCGCCGCCGCGGCGACGCTGCTCACCGCGCCGATCACCGCGTTCACGTTCGGCACGGTCGCACCCATCGGGGTCGTGGCGAACCTCGCTGCCATCCCGCTCGCGGGGCTCGCTGTTCCGGGACTCATGGTCGCGTTGCTGATCTCCTCGAGCTGGCTCGCCGCGGGCGCGGGATTGTGTCTGGCGCTGCTCGACGTCGTGGCAAAGACGGCGGCGGCGCTCCCCGGCGGCCACTTCATCATGATTGCGGGCCCGCGGGCTGCGGCCTTTTGGCTGGGAATCCTGGCGGTCGCATGGTGGCTCTGGAACTCGCCCCGCCGCCGCTGGCTCCTTGCCGCGCGGGTGGCGTTCGTCGGCCTGCTCATTGTGTGGACCACGCTCTTCCGCGCCTTTACACGCCGTTCTGTTTGTTCATGTCTCACCGTAAGTTTCCTTGACGTCGGCCAGGGTGACGCGATTGCGTTGCGCAGTCCGGCGGGGCGGTGGCTGCTGATCGATGGCGGGCCTCGGGGACCGCAGGGAGATGCCGGCCGCCGTGTCGTGGTGCCGTTTTTGCGCGAGGCAGGTGCTACGCAGCTGGCGGCAATCGTGGCCACGCACGCCCATCTCGATCATTTCGGCGGCCTCCCCGCCGTGCTCGATGCGTTCGATCCGGCCTTTGTCCTCGAGCCGGGGCAGCCGGTGCCCGATGCGGGCTATCTTGGATTCCTCAGCGCCGTCGAGAGCGATGGCGCCGAGTGGCGTCCGGCGCGCCGGGGCGATCGGTTGGAGCTGGACGGCGTAACGCTCGACGTGCTGAGCCCGGATTCGGCGTGGGCGGTCAGCCAGACGGACATCAACGAGGAGTCGGTCGTGCTCCTCGTGACCTACGGCACCACGCGACTCCTGTTCGCGGGGGACGCGGGAGAGCCGACGGAGGCCCATCTCGCGGGGCGCGTCGGCCGCGTGACGCTGCTGAAGGTCGGGCACCACGGGTCCCGTGGCGCGACGTCGGACCGCTGGCTCGATGAGCTGCAGCCGGTCGATGCAGTGATCAGCGTGGGCGCGAAGAATCGCTACGGTCATCCCGCGCCGGAAACGCTGGCACGGCTGCGAGGACATGGCGTCACCGTGCTCCGTACCGACCAGCGGGGCACGATCACCTTCACCGTCTCGAGTCATGGCACGCTCGCAATCACCGACGTCGGTCGTCACGATTGAGCGGTTCATCATGGAGCAGGAACGGCTCCATCCCGAAGCAACGGGGGAGCTGTCGAACCTGCTGTATGACATCTGCCTGGCCGCGAAGATCATCTCGCGCCAGGTACGACGCGCGGGGCTCACCGACATCCTCGGCGAATTCGGCGCGATCAACGTCCAGGGCGAGGTGCAGCAGAAACTGGACGTGTTCGCCAACGAGACCGTCCGGCACGCCGTCGAGCACACGGGCCGGGTGTGCGTCGTTGCATCCGAGGAAGACGAGCACCCGATCCCCGTGCAGGTGCGCGAGGACCGGCGCGGCGGCAAGTACGTGCTCATGTACGATCCGCTCGATGGCTCGACCAACATCGGCGTCAACGTCTCGATCGGCACGATCTTTTCGATTCATCGGCGCAGTGCGACCAAGAAGGGGCCAGGCACGCTCGCCGACTGTCTGCAAAAAGGCCGCGCGCAGGTCGCCGCCGGATACATCCTGTACGGCTCGAGCACGATGCTCGTGTACACGACCGGGCAGGGCGTGCACGGCTTCACGCTCGATCCGACCATCGGTGAGTTTCTGCTGTCGCATCCCGACATCCGCTCGCCTGACGTCGGCACGTACTACAGCGTCAACGAGAGTCACTGGAACAAGTGGGCGCCGGGCATCCAACGCGTCGTGGCGGCGTTCAAGAACGGCGATGGTGGCCGAGTGGAAGCAAAAAACGCGCGCTACATCGGCTCGCTCGTCGCCGACATCCACCGCAACCTGATGTCCGGCGGCGTCTTTCTGTATCCGGCCGATACGATTTCGCCGCAGGGCAAGCTGCGTCTGCTGTACGAAGCGGCGCCGCTCGCCTATGTCGTCGAGCAGGCGGGCGGCGCGGCCATCGACGGCGCACGCGACATTCTGGACATCAAGCCCGCCGAGCTGCACCAGCGCACGCCGCTGATCATCGGCTCCCAGCGCGACGTCGCCTACGCGCGATCGGTGCTTGCGTCGCAGTGACGCACGATTCGCCGGAGCGTCCCCGTCCCGTCGCTGACCAGAGCGCGCCCGGCGAGCCGCCGTTCACGCGCGGCATCTACCCCACGATGTATCGCGGCAAGCTGTGGACGATGCGCCAATACGCGGGCTTCGGCACGGCCGAAGAGACGAACGCGCGGTTCCGGCACCTGCTGGATGCCGGTCAGACGGGGTTGTCGGTCGCGTTCGACCTGCCCACGCAGATGGGCTACGACTCCGATCATCGGATGGCCGAGGGGGAAGTGGGGCGGGCGGGCGTGGCGATCGACAGCGTGGACGATCTGGAGCGGCTGTTCCACGGCATTCCGCTCGACAAGGTCTCGACGTCCATGACGATCAACGCGACCGCCGCCATTCTGCTCGCGATGTACGTCGCCGTCGGCGAAGAGCAAGGCGTCCCGCTCATCAAGCTGCAGGGGACGCTGCAGAACGACATCCTCAAGGAATACATCGCGCGCGGCACGTACATCTATCCGCCCGAGCCGTCGCTGCGACTCGTCGCCGACATCTTTCGGTTCACGTCGCGCGCCAAGATGAGCTTCAATCCGATTTCGATCTCAGGCTACCACATGCGTGAAGCAGGCGCGACGGCGGTGCAAGAATTGGCGTTCACCTTTGCGAACGGTTTGGAATACGTGCGCCGTGCGCAGTATGCCGGAGTGGCGGTGAACGATCTCGCTCCGCGACTCTCCTTCTTTTTCGCCGCGTATACGAATCTGTTCGAAGAGATTGCGAAATTCCGCGCCGCGCGCCGGCTCTGGTATCGCCTGATGAAAGAGAAGTTCAACGCCTCGGACGCCGCCGCCCGACTCCGCTTCCATACGCAGACCGGTGGCGCGACGCTCACGGCGCAACAGCCCCTCAACAACGTCGTGCGCGTGGCAATTCAGGCGATGGCCGCCGTGCTGGGCGGCACGCAATCGCTCCACACGAACTCGTACGACGAAGCACTGGCGCTTCCCACCGAGCGTAGCGCGACGCTGGCGCTCCGAACCCAGCAGCTGCTCGCGCACGAGACGGGCGTGCCGGATGTCGTGGATCCACTGGGCGGCAGCTGGTATGTGGAGGGGCTGACCGACAAGATCGAAGCCGCGGCCAACGCCTTGGTGGAGGAAGTGGAGGCCGGTGGAGGTTCGGTCAAGGCGATAGAGCGCGGCTTTTTTCAGGAAGCGATCGCGCGCAGTGCGTACGAGCAGCAGCGGGAGATCGAGGCGGGCCAGCAGGTCGTCGTGGGAGTGAACGAGTACGTCACCGCTGAGCCGATCCCGCCGATTCCCGCGCCAGACTACACGACGCTGGCGGACGCCCAGAAGCAGCGTCTCAAGAAACTCCGCAAGCAGCGCGAATCGAAACAGGTGAAGCAGACGTTGGCGGCGCTGGATGACGCCGCCCGCACCCCGAGCGGGCCGCTCATGGAGCCGATCCTCGACGCCGTGCGTGCGCGCGCGACGCTCGGCGAAATCAGCGACGTGCTCCGCTCCGCGTGGGGCGTCCACGACTCCGCCTGAGCCAGAGACCATGACCACCTGCGTCCTGCTGTCCCTGTTCCTGGCCGTGCAGACGGATACCGCGGCGATCAGTCGCTATATCGAGGCCGAGGTGGAGCGCCAGCACATCCCGGGCCTCTCCGTTGCCGTGCTCCGCGGCGACCGCGTCGTGCTGTCGCGCGGCTATGGATTTGCGAACGTCGAGCTGCACGTGCCAGCGTCCGACAGCACAGTGTACCAATCGGGGTCGATGGGCAAACAGTTCACGGCCGCGCTCGTCGAGATGCTCGTCAACAGCCATCTAGTTAGGCTCGACGACTCGATCGTGCGCTGGTTTCCCGAAGGGGCAGGGGTGTGGCAGGGAATCACGGTGCGGCACCTGCTGACGCACACATCCGGCGTCGCCGAGTACACCGATTCCACGTTCAACTATCGCAAGGACTACACCGAGGACGAGCTCGTGAAGTTCGCGGCGGCGCGGCCGCTCGACTTCCGGCCCGGTGAGCGCTGGAGCTACAGCAACACGGGATACCTGTTGCTGGGTGCGCTCATTCATCGCGTGACCGGCCGCTTCTACGGCGATCTGCTGCGGGACTCGGTATTCGGTCCGCTGGGCATGCGCGATTCTCGCGTGATCTCGGAGGCCGACATCGTTCCCAATCGCGCGGCCGGCTACCGCCTGGAGAAGGGCGCGCTAAAGAATCAGGAGTGGGTCGCGCCGACGCTCAACACCACCGCCGACGGGGCGCTCTACTTCACCGTGCGCGATTTGGCGCGCTGGGCGATCGCGCTGAATCACGCCCGAGTGCCGAGTGCGGCGGCGCTCGATACGGCGTGGACACCGGTGCGGCTCAGCGACGGCGCGAACTATCCGTACGGGTTCGGCTGGTTCCTGCTCCCACAACGAGCTCAGCGGCGCATCTCACACACCGGAAGCTGGCAGGGGTTCAAGACGGTCATCGCGCGCTACCCGCAGTCGGCGGGGGGTCTCACCGTCATCGTGCTGGCGAATCTCGCCGAAGCGCAGGTGGGCGCGATCGCGTACGGAGTTGCCGGACTGCTCGATCCGACGCTTCAGGCACCGCACCTGGTCACATTTGCCGGCGGCAGGCAACCGCCGGTCGCGATTCCGCTGTTGCTCCGTGCGATCGTGGCCAGACCTGACAGCGCAGCGATCACGCCGCGATTCCGCAAATTCCTCAGTGCCGACCTGACGGAATGGTATCGCGGCCTGACGGCCGAGGGCCGGCAGTGGACATTCGCCGGCTGCGATACGATCACGCCACTCCGGTTTACATATTTGGGCTCGTCGATTACGTACGCCTGTCACGCGCGCTCCGCGCGTGCATCTGGAGGGGGAACCGCCGTGTCTGTTTTCTATACTGCCGACTGGCGAGCAGCAGGAGTGGAGGGCTACGGATATTGAACCCGGCACCACCGATGTCTGGGGGACACCGAACCCGCAAGATCGTGGCCCGAATAATTGTCGCGATGCTGCTGGGCATCGTGGTGGGCTACGGCGTCGGCCAAAGTATGGCGAGCGATGTCGCGCGCGGCCGCGCCCTCACCATGAAGGAGTACGTTGCCAACTTCGACGAATACCGGAACAAGTTGATGGGCAACGGCAGCCCGCTGTGGGCCGCGGTCATTGCCGGCGTGTTCATGGTGCTCGCGGCGGTGGCCGTCTACGAGCTGCTGGTGTGGGTGGTGGATAAGGTGCTGGCGGCGCTGGATCGCCGCCGCGTGAGAACGGACCAACCCGGTACGCCGCCGCCCTGGTGAATGGGTCCCGGCACTACCGGAATCTGGTACTCGGCGCGAGGTTCACAGTGAACCCATTGCAGGAGGGGCCAATGCGCTCATTCCTCGTTCTGCCCGTCGCGCTTTCCTTCGCTTTCGGTACTGCCGCCGCTCAGGACACTCCCCCAACCCCGTCGCGCTGGACGTTCTCGGTGGGGCCCGAATGGGGCCGAGTGACGCCGGCGACTTCGTTATGGGGCATGCGGCTGCGAGCCGAGTACGATCTCACCAGGCCAAATAGGGTCCTCGGACTGCGTCTGGAAGGTGGCGCCCGGTGGGGTCCAACCCAGTCGTACTTCTACGAGCAGAATTCGATCAGCTTTGGTGGGACTGAACAACGGACCGATCTCATGCTCGGTCTCAGTGCGTCCCTTTCGCCGATTCCGAATGCGCCGCTCGCGCCGTACGCTGCGTTGGGCATCTTCGGCCGGCAGTTGTGGACGCAGGGTTCCGGCTTCTTCCGAGATCGATCGACATCGTATTTCCAAACCAGCCCGAAACGCTCCTTGTCGCGTGGCGATATCATCGCGTCGCTGGGGGTGGGACTGCGAGCCCGGCTCGGTGGTCGCTCGTTTCAATTGGAACTGCGTCGCATTTACGGCCACAACGGCCTGACCTTCGGAACACGCCTTCCATTCTGACTCATAGTTGCTGCCCGCTGGCCGCATGGCCAGCGGGCCGTTTGCATGCCAAGTTACAGCACTCCCTTCACGAGGATGATTGATGAACCGGCGTGAAGTGTTGCTTCTGCTCGCCGGGACGGCTGCGCTCCCCGATCGGTTGCTCGCGATCGGCCGCACTGTCCACCAGCGCGCGCGCGCTGGAACGCTGCGCGCGCTGAATCCCCACCAGAATGAAACCGTCGCCACCATTGCCGAGCTGATCATTCCCAAGACCGACACGCCGGGCGCGCGCGAGGCGGGGGTGCCGGCGTTCATCGACGTCATGCTCGCTGATTGGGGTGATGACGATCAGCGTCAGATGTTCATGGCTGGCCTCGCGAACGTGGATGAGCGCAGCCGCGCGGCGTTCGGGAAGGATTTCATCGGGTGCACCCCCCAGCAGCAGATGGAAATCCTCGAGGATCTGGACTACGAGCTGGCGCGCCTGCGTGACACGAAGAGCGATATGTCGAAGAATTTCTTCCAGGGCATGAAGTGGCTGACGCTCACCGGCTACTACACGTCGGAAGTCGGCGCGACCTCCGAGCTGCACTACCGCGTCGTGCCCGGTCGCTACGAACCCTGCTACCCCCTCGAGCAATGAAAACCTACGACGCCATTGTGATCGGCTCGGGGATGTCGGGCGGCTGGGCGGCGAAGGAGCTGACCGAGCGCGGCCTGCAGACGCTGGTCCTCGAAGCCGGCCGGCCGATCAATCCCGAGACCGACTACGTCGAGCACGTGCCGATGTGGGAGATGAAGTTCCGCGGCATGGGCGACCGCAAGCGGCTCGCGAAGGAGCAGCCGATCCAGCAGCAGTGCTACGCGTGCGACGAGATGGCCTACAAGTTTTTCGTGAACGACCTCGAAAACCCCTACACGACGCCTCCCGACAAGCCGTTCTCATGGATTCGCGGCCGCCAGGTGGGCGGGCGCTCGATCATGTGGGGCCGCCAGGTCTATCGCTGGAGCGACCTCGACTTCGACGCGAACGCGCGCGAAGGCATCGGCGTGGACTGGCCGATTCGCTACTCGGACATCGCCCCGTGGTACGACCACGTCGAGACATTCGTGGGCATCAGCGGCCAGGCGGAAGGATTGGCCCAGCTGCCCGACGGCAAGTTCCTCAAGCCGATGGCGCTCAACTGCGTCGAGCAATCGGTGCGGGAAGCGGTAGGCCGCGCGTGGCCGGGCGAACGCATGGTCACGATCGGGCGCTGCGCCGTGCTGACCGAGGCGCACAACGGCCGCGCCGCCTGTCACTACTGCGGACCGTGCCATCGCGGCTGCATCACGCGCTCGTATTTCTCGAGCGTCAACGCGACGCTGCCCGCCGCGCAGGCCACGGGTCGCCTGACGCTGCGGCCGTACAGCGTGGTCCACAGCATCACGTATGACAAACGGCGCGGCCGGGCCACCGGCGTGCGGGTGATCGACGGGCAGACCAAGCACGCGATCGAGTTCCAGGCGCGCATCATCTTCCTGTGTGCGTCCACGATCGAGTCGGCGCGCATCCTGCTCAACTCCGGGAGCGGATTCGCGAACTCGAGCGGCCAGGTCGGCAAGAACCTGATGGATCACATCATGGGCGGCGGCGCCAGTGGCCGCATCGACGGCCCGCCCGATCGCGACTCCATCGGCAATCGTCCCAATGGGATCTACGTGCCGCGCTTCCGCAACATCGGGAAGGGCAAGTCGCCGTTCCTGCGCGGCTATGGCTTCCAGGGGGGCGGCGGGCGCTCGGACTGGGGCCGCGGCATGGAGCAGGCGGGCTTCGGCGCCGATTTCAAGAAGTCGCTGCGCAAACCCGGGCCGTGGGGCTTCAGCCTCTACGGCTTCGGTGAGATGCTGCCGAAAGAGGAGAACGGCGTCGAAATCGACAAGACGAAAGTCGATGCGTGGGGCATTCCCGTCGCCAGGATCAGCTGCGCGTACGGCGAAAACGAACGGGCGCTGGTCCACGACATGTCCATCACCGCCGCCGAGATGCTTGCGGAAGCGGGGGCCCACGATATCCAGCCGTACACGAGCAACAACCCGCCCGGGCTCGTCATCCACGAGATGGGCACGGCGCGGATGGGCAAGGATCCCAAGACGTCGGTGCTCAACGCGCACAATCAGTCCTGGGACGTGCCGAATCTGTTCATCACCGACGGCGCCTGCATGGCGTCGACGGCGTGCCAGAATCCATCGATCACGTACATGGCACTCACCGCGCGCGCGGCAGCCTACGCGGTTGAGGCTATGAAAAGGAGAGAGCTATGACGAGAAACGTGCGCAGTGAGCCGTGCGCCGTGAGCCGGACGACAAGGCGCGAATTCATTGGAACGATGACTGGTCTGGGAGTGGCAGCGTTGATTCCCGGCGCACTGCGCACGGCGCACAGCGCACGCCTGGAGAAGATCGGCCTTCAGCTGTACACCGTACGCGATCAGATGAAAGCGGATTTCGAAGGCACCCTCGCCCGCGTCGCCGAGATCGGGTACAAGGAGGTCGAGTTCGCCGGCTATTTCGACCACACGCCGGCCGATGTGCGCGCCATCCTCGACCGACACGGACTCACCGCGCCATCGACGCACGTCGGGGACACCTCTCCGGAAGCGTGGAAGGCGTCGCTCGACGCCGCGAAAACGATCGGGCATGAATACATCGTCGTGCCGTGGATCCCGCAGGAGCGACGGCTGACGCTCGATGGCTGGAAGCGGGTCGCCGCCGACTTCAATCGTGCCGCCCAGGCGGCGCACGACGCCGGATTGCAGTTTGGCTATCACAACCACGATTTCGAATTCCCCAAGCTCGAAGGCCAGGTCCCCTACGACGTGCTGCTCCAGAACACCGATCCCAAGCTGGTGCAGCTCGAGATCGATCTGTACTGGATTACCAAAGCGGGCCAGGATCCGCTCGCGTACTTCTCGCGCTGGCCCGGCCGCGTGCCGCTGGTGCACGTGAAGGACTCCGCCGGCCCGCCTGAGCACAAGATGATGGACGTGGGGCAGGGGAAGATCGACTGGAAACGCATCTTCGCGAAGAAGGATCAGGCAGGCATCAAGCACGCCTTCGTGGAGCACGATCAGCCGCCGCAGCCGTTCGACGATATCGCGGTGAGCTATCGGAACCTGAGCCAGCTGGAGTTCTAAATGGAGCGGTTAAGCGGTTCGGCGGCTGGGCGGTTGGTGACACGCCGCGACGCCATCGGAGCATCAGCAATCACCGTAGCGGGCCTCGTTCTGGGGCACCCATCAAACCGCCTAACCGCTCAACCGCCGAACCGCCTCAAGCAGTCCGCGAGCCGCTGGTGCTACCGCTCCATTCCCCTGCCGGATCTGTGCAAGGCCGGCAAAGCGATGGGCCTCGCCGGCATCGACCTGCTCGCCTCCGATGACTGGCCGATCGTGCGCGAGCAGGGCCTGGTCTGTTCGATGGGCTACGCGGCGCAGCGTGACGATTTCATTCCGCGTGGCTTCAACGATCCGGCAAACCACGACCTGCTCGTTGGGGAGCTGGAGCGTGCGCTGCCGCTCGCGGCGCAGCATGGCGTCCCGAACCTCATCGCGATGTTTGGCAATCGGCAGGGGCGGAGCGACGAACAGGCGACGCAGGCCTGTATCACGGGCCTCCGTCGCATCGCCCCGGGGGCGGAAAAGGCCGGCGTGACGATCTGCGTGGAGCTCTTGAACAGCAAGGTGGACCACAAAGACTATCAGGGCGATCGGACGGCGTTCGGGGCGAACATCATCGAGGCGGTCGGGTCGCCGCGGGTGAAGCTGCTGTACGACATCTATCACATGCAGATCATGGAAGGCGACGTCATTCGCACGATCCGCCAGCACGCGAGTCACATCGGGCACTTCCACACCGGTGGCGTGCCCGGACGCCACGAGCTGGATGACACGCAAGAGCTGAACTACCATGCGATTGCACGAGCCATCGCGGATACCGGCTTCACCGGCTTCGTGGCGCATGAATTCGTGCCCACGCGTGACCCGCTGACCTCGCTGAAGCAGGGCGTGGAGGTCTGTTCGGTTTAACACGCTGTGTCCGACGAGGGGATTGCAGAGTCTTGAAGAGAACCCATGCTCCCTTCCAATACACGCCCGCTCGCGCGGCTCGTCCTCCTGAGCTTCATGCTGACATTCATCACCGCGCGGGTCGTCAGCATCCTCATGCTGCTCCCCCAGGTGCCCGACATTTACCTCTATGTCCACGACATCCACATCCATCACCTGAATTACGGCATCTTTCTGCTCGCCGGCGTGGGAGCCTATCTCCTCTTTAGTTCCCAACCGGCGACGCCCCCGGCCGCGGTGATTTACGGTATCGGTCTCGGCCTCACATTCGACGAGTTCGGGATGTGGCTGCATCTCAACGGCGATTACTGGCAGCGCGCCAGCTTCGATGCCATCGTCGTGCTGGCTGCGGTGCTCGGGCTCGCAGGGTTTGCCCCCCCGATGCGACCCTGGCGCCCCCGGCTGCTTGCGGCGGTGCTGCTCATTTTTGGGCTGTTAATCGTCGGGTCGTTCCGCCTGGCGGCGCGAGCCGAGCCGCGGCTGCAGCGCTGGGAGCAACGCGTTCGCTCGTAAGACGCGCCGACGCCCGCCGCTTGCGGAGCGCGCGGGCTGCTACATCTCTTGAGCATGATTCACGACTACGGCGGTCTCCTCATCGGCATCGCGATCGGCAGCGTGATCGCGTGGCTCTATTTCCTCGTCTGGAAACTCCGCTACAGCGCCGCGATTCGTGACGATGCGGTGCAGCGCAGCCTGGCCGTCACCGCGGGCAAGGTGCACGAGCAGCTCGTCCCCTATCTCCCCGAATTCGGGTTCAATCCCAAGGACGCGCGGTTCCTGGGCAGCCCGGTCGATCTCGTCGTATTCGACGGCCTCTCGGATGGGGAGGTGCGGCGGGTGGTGTTTCTCGAAGTGAAGACCGGCGGCGCGGCGCTGACGACGCGCGAGCGCCAGGTGCGTGCCGTGATCGAAGCCCGCGAGGTCGCGTGGGCCGAGCTGCGGCTCGCCCGGCCGCCCGAACGCGACAGGGATTAGAAGATTTGCTACATTGGTGGCTCCTCGAACCAGGACACCCGTTCATGAAGAGCATCTTCTGGGGCGCGGTAATCATCGCGATCGGGCTCGTTCGTGGCGACTCCGTGTTCCGCGGCGACTTCAGCGCCGTCCCGATCTTCTTCGATGCCCTCGGTGTCTTCTTCATTCTTCGCGGCTTGGTATCGATCTATCGTGCCAAGCAGCAGGAGGCGGCTGTCCCGCCGGCGGCACCACCACCGCCAACCATGCGGCGCTGAAGTGGGCCTCCGGAGGAAGCAGCTAGACTGACCTGCCCCTGGTGCGCGGACCGTCAAGGGAAGCAAGATTCCAACATGAAGCAGCGACAGATGTACGAAGCCGACGAGATCATCGTCACATTCGATCCCGACGTCTGCATTCATTCCGGGGTGTGCTTGATGGGATTGCCGGACGTCTTCGATATCAAGCGCAAGCGGTGGATCCGGCCGGAGCTCCAGCCGCCGGACGTCGTGGCCGATCAAGTGATGCGGTGCCCTTCGGGCGCCCTCCAATTCGTGCGCAAGCAGAAGACTGATTAAGTTGTCCGCCGATGCCGACCTACGAGTACAAGTGCCCAAACGGGCACCTGTTTGAAAAGACGTTTCCCCGCATCACGAGTAAGCGCCACGCGAAATGCCCGGTGTGCGGCAAGCGCGCGGAGCGGCTGATCTCGGGCGGCGCCGGCGTGCATTTCAAGGGCTCCGGGTTCTACGCGACCGATTACAAACGACCGGCTGGAACGTCGGAAAAGGCCGACAGTACGGCGGAGAAAGCCGAGAAGACCCCGAAGCCCGACGTGAAGCCGCCCAAGAAAGACTCTAGCTCCGACAAGTGACGGCACTCGAGACGATCCGTACGGCGCTGGCACAGGCGGCGTCACGATTGGGCGCGCCCGATGTCGAGGTCGCGCTCGAGCGTCCGCGCGATCCGACCCACGGCGATATCGCCACCAATCTCCCCCTGACGCTGGCCAAGAAACTCGGTCAGAAGCCGCGCGCGGTCGCCGACAAGCTCATCGCGGGGCTGGAGCTGCCGGCCGGCCTTGTGCGGAAGACCGAGATCGCCGGCCCCGGCTTCATCAACTTTTTCCTGGCGGATGCCGAGGTTGTGAGCGCGCTCCCTGCGATACTCGCCGCGGGCGCGAGCTACGGGAAGACCGACGTCGGCCACGGCGCGGCGTTCAACGTCGAGTTCGTCTCTGCCAATCCGACGGGACCGCTGCACGTCGGTCATGGCCGCCAAGCCGCACTGGGCGATGCGATCGCGACGCTGCTCGAATGGACCGGCTGGAAAGTGAGCCGCGAGTTCTACTACAACGACGCCGGTGGCCAGATCATGAATCTCGCGCGCAGCGTCCAGGCCCGGATCCGGCAGGCGCGCGGGCTGCCCGCGGAGATTCCGGAGCAGGGCTATCAGGGCGATTACATCCGTGACATCGCCGAGCGCTACGTCGCCGAGCATCCCAAGGATACGGAAGGCGGCGATCTCGACGCCGTCCGCCGGTTTGCGGTGCAGGAGCTGCGCGCGGAGCAGGATCGCGACCTGCAAGCGTTCGGCGTCAAGTTCGACGTCTACTTCCTCGAGTCGTCGCTGTACACCACGGGGAAGGTGGAGGAAACGACGCGCCGGCTCGTGGCCGCGGGGCACACCTACGAGAAGGACGGGGCGTTGTGGCTCCGAACGACCGACTTCGGCGACGACAAGGACCGCGTGATGCGCAAGAGCGCGGAGAAGGGCAGCGACTACACCTATTTCCTGCCCGACGTCGCGTATCACGTGACGAAATGGGAGCGGGGCTTCCATCGCGCGCTCAACGTGCAGGGTTCCGATCATCACGGCACGGTCGCACGTGTGCGCATCGGACTCCAGGCGCTCGAAATGGGGATCCCGCAGGGATATCCGGAATACGTGCTGCATCAGATGGTCACCGTGATGCGGGGCGGTGACGAAGTGAAGCTCTCCAAGCGCGCGGGCAGCTATATGACGGTCCGCGATCTCGTGGAAGAGGTCGGACGGGACGCGGTGCGCTACTTCTATCTGATGCGGCGTGGTGAGACGCACTTTGTCTTCGACGTCGATCTCGCCAAGAGTCAAACGGACGAGAACCCGGTGTTCTACGTCCAGATGGCGCACGCGCGCATGGTCGGGATCTTCCGCGTCGCCGGGCGCGACCCAGCGAGCGTGAGCGCCGTTGGGGTCGATCTCAGCGTCCTCACCCAGCCCGAGGAAGCCGATTTGATCAAGGAGCTGGCCGACTTTCCCACCATGGTTCAGGGCGCCGCCGCTGCCCGAGAACCCCATCGCATCACGGGATATCTCGAGGGACTGGCCCGGCTGGCGCACGCGTGGTATCACAAGTACCGCGTGCTGGGCGAGCCTCAGGAAGCCGCCCGGCTCGTGCTCGCGCGCGCCGTCCAACAGGTGCTGGCGAATGGCCTTTCACTTTTGGGGATTCGCGCCCCGGAACGGATGTAAGCGTGGGTGTACTCGTCGTCGGCTCGATTGCGCTGGATTCCGTCATCACGCCTTTCGGCGAGACCGCCGACGCGCTCGGCGGGGCCGCGGTGTTCTTTGCGATGGCGGGAGCGGTGCTGGCTCCCGTCCAGGTCGTCGGCGTGGTCGGGAGCGACTTTCCCGAAGAGCATCTCAAGAAACTGGCGGCGCGCGGCGTGGACCTGGCGGGGGTGGAACGGCAACCGGGCGAGTCGTTTCGCTGGAAAGCCCGGTATTCGTACGATCTGAACAGCCGCGAAACGCTCGAGACCCGCCTCGGCGTCTTCGCCAACTTTCAACCCCGCATCCCCGAAAAATTCCGCGACGCCAAGTACGTCTTCCTCGGCAACATCGATCCGGAGCTGCAGCTCAACGTCCTCGATCAGGTCAAAAAGCCCAAGCTGGTCGCCTGCGATACGATGAACTACTGGATTCAAGGCAAGAAGGATCTGCTGCTCCAGCTGTTGCGCCATATCGACATCCTGATGGTGAACGATTCGGAAGCGCGCGAGCTCTCGGGCGACTGGAACATTTATCGGGCGGCGCACTGGATACTCGGACGCGGCCCCAAGATGGTCGTGATCAAGCAGGGCGAGCATGGCGCGCTGCTCGTGGATCCCACGACGATGTTCAAAGTTCCTGCGTACCCGCTCCAGGAAGTGTTCGACCCGACCGGCGCCGGCGATGCCTTCGCGGGCGGATTCATGGCGCACGTGGCGCGCACCGGCGATCTCGCGTTCGCGAATCTGCGCCGGGCGATGGTCTACGGCTCGGCCCTGGGCTCGCTCGCCGTGGAAGCCTTTGGCGTCCAGCGGCTCGAGCACATCACCCTGCCGGAGGTGCACGGCCGCGTGAAGGCGTTCCGCGATCTCGTCCACTTCTCGTTGGACGGCGAAGCGTGACCAAAGCCGACCGCTACGGCGCCGTTGGGGTGAAGCTCGACACCGCCGAGGAGGCGAAGCGGCGGATCGCCGAGCTGGTGCGGACGACCCGCACACCGTTGGCGCGCGGCGCCGTCGGCGGGTTCGGCGGGATGGTGCGCGTGCCCGCGGGCTACCAGAAGCCGGTTCTGGTCATGTCAACCGACGGCGTGGGATCCAAAGTGCTTGTGGCCGCCGCGGCGGGGATTCACGACACCGTGGGTGAAGATCTCGTCAATCACTCCGTCAACGACATTCTGGTCCACGGTGCCACGCCGCTCGCCTTTCTCGACTACATCGCGACCGGGAATCTCGTTCCGGAGATCGCGGCGCAGATCGTCAGCGGCGTCGCCCGCGGCTGCCGCGCGCATGACATGACCCTCGCCGGGGGCGAGACGGCGCAGATGCCCGACCTGTACCAGGCCGGTCATTACGATCTGGCAGGCTCGATCGTCGGTGTCGTCGAGGAGGACAAGGCCCTGCACGGCGATCGTGTGACCGCCGGTGACCAGCTCATCGGCTACGCATCGACCGGACTGCACACGAACGGCTACACACTCGCGCGGAAGATCGTGTTCGAAGGGATGAAGCTGGGCATCGACGATCGGTTCCCCGAGACGGAGCGGTCGGTCGGAGAGGTGCTCCTCGCTGTGCATCGCAGTTACGCGATGGCCCTGCGACCGCTGCTCGGTGACGTGCACGCGTTGGCGCACGTGACCGGCGGCGGGATCGTCGGCAACCTCGTCCGCGTGTTGCCCCCCGGCGTCGAGGCCGTAGTGGACGCCGGCAGCTGGCCCTGGCCGCCGCTGTTTCGCGTGTTGATGCGCGCCGGCCAGGTCAGCCGTGAGGAGATGCGGCGCGTGTTCAATCTGGGCGTCGGGATGATCGCGGTCGTGGCGCGCCAGGACGTCGAGACGACCGTGCGCGCGGCCGAGCGCGCGCAGGTGCAGGCGTGGCTCATCGGAGAGGTGCGCGCGGGCAGCAAGCCTGTGGTGCGGTTTGAAGAGAGATAGCGAGCGGGAACTCGTAGCCATGCGTCGAGCGCTCGAGCTCGCGTGGCGCGGCTGGGGCCGTGTGTCCCCGAACCCCATGGTCGGCGCGGTGGTATTGCGTGGCGACGAGACCGTGGCGGAAGGGTGGCACGCCGAATTCGGCGGCCCCCACGCCGAGCTCGCCGCGCTGCACGCTGCCGGCGACAAGGCGCGCGGGGCCACGCTCGTCGTGACGCTCGAGCCGTGCGCGCATCACGGCAAGACACCGCCATGCACCGACGCGATTCGGGCGGCCGGAATCCGGCGCGTCGTCGCCGCGGTGCGCGATCCCGATGCCGAGGCGCGCGGCGGCGTCGAGGTGCTGAAACGCGCCGGCATCGAAACACGGATCGGCCTGCTCGCGGAAGAGGCCGCCGCGCTGAACGCCCCCTTCCTCTTTACCAGACAACAGACCGATCGTCCCTTCGTTGCGCTCAAGCTCGCGACATCCATCGACGGCCGGATCGCCGACGCCGGCGGCCGGTCACAGTGGATCTCCGGGCCGGAGGCACGCGACCACGTCCACTGGCTGCGGGCGGGGTTCGATGCGATCGCGGTGGGCGGTACGACGGCGTTGACCGACAACCCGCAGCTCACCGCGCGCGGCGGGCTCACCCCGCGCAAGCCGCCCGTGCGCATCGTGTTCGACCGGCGCGCGATGCTCAACCTCGGCGTCTCGCTGGTGCAAACGGCGCGCGAAGTCCCCACCTGGGTCGTCGCGTCACCCGAAGCGCCGATGGCGAACGTGTCGGTGCTCGAGGGCAACGGCGTACGTGTCTTCCGTCCCGAAGCCTTGGCGCAAGCGTTCGCGCAGCTGCGGCTCGCCGGGATCCAATCGTTGTTATGTGAAGGCGGAGGCGCGCTGGGCGCCAAACTCCTGGCCGAGGGGCTCGTAGACCGCTTGTACTGGGTGCAGTCGCCCATCTGGCTCGGCGAGGGGGCGGTGCCCGCTTTTGCAGGGATCCCGGCATCTCCCCTCGCCGAAGCGCCGCGCTGGGTGGTCGTGGAGCGGCGCCCGCTGGGCTCTGATACATTATTGGTCTTGGATCGACGGCTATGTTTACCGGAATCGTAGACGCGGTGGGCCGAATCGACGCGGTGCACGTGAACAACGGCGTGGAACTGCGTGTAAAGGCGTCCTACAAAGGCGTGAAGAAGGGCGAGAGCATCGCGCTCAATGGGGCGTGCCTGACCGTCGAGAAGGTCCTCAAAGGCGCGTTTACGGTGCACGTCGTGCAGACGACGCTCGGCCGGACGTTGATCGGCGAATGGAAAAAAGGTCGAAGCGTCAACCTGGAACGTGCGCTGCGCGCTGGTGATCGATTCGGTGGCCACTTCGTGCAAGGGCATGTGGACGGCGTGGGAACGGTGGAAGGGGTCGCTGAAGTCGATGACGCGATGCTCGTGGATATTCGCGTCCCGCCCGAAGTCGCGGAGACGACGGTGCTCCATGGTGCAGTCACGGTGGATGGCGTGAGCCTCACCGTGAACGCGCTCGCAGAGGACAGAATCGTGCAGGTGTCGTTGGTACCGTTCACCCGCGAGCACACGACATTAGGAAAACTCGCGAGCGGTGATCGTGTGCACGTCGAGGCCGATGTTCTTGGAAAGTACGTGAGGCAGCTATGCCGTTCAGCGCAGTAGAACAAGCGATCGCGGATATTCGCGCCGGCAAGCTGGTCATCGTAGCGGATGACGAGCGGCGCGAGAACGAGGGTGATCTGATCGGAGCGGCCGAGAAGGTTAGCCCCTCGATGATCAACTTCATGGCGACGCACGCCCGCGGGCTCATCTGCATGCCGTTGACGCCCGAGCGCTGCGATGCCCTCGGCCTGCCGCAGATGACCGAGCACAACAACGAATCGCACGAGACGGCCTTCACCATCAGCATCGATGCCGCCGCGCGGTTCGGCGTGACGACCGGCATTTCGGCCGCCGATCGGGCCGCGACGGTCTGCGTGGCCATCGATCCGTCGACGGTTCCGAGCGACCTGCGGCGGCCCGGGCACGTCTTCCCGCTGCGCGCGCGTCCCGGCGGCGTCTTGCAGCGTGTCGGTCAGACCGAGGCGAGCATCGATCTCGCGCGCCTCGCCGGGCTGTACCCGGCCGGCGTCATCTGCGAGATCCTGAATCCCGATGGTTCGATGGCGCGCCGTCCCGACCTCGAGCGGTTCGCCTCACAGCATGGTCTCACGTTCATCACGGTCGCGCAGCTCGTCGCCTACCGGCTGAAGCACGAGCGGCTCGTCCATCGGGTCGCTGAAGCCCGCCTCCCGACGCCATTCGGCGAATTCCGCATCATCGGCTATCGCAACGACGTGGATGAGGCGGAGCACATCGCGTTGGTATTCGGCGACGTCGCGGGCAAGCAACAGGTGCTGGTGCGGATGCACTCGAAGTGCCTGACGGGCGACGTCTTCGGCTCGGCCCGGTGCGATTGCGGCTGGCAGCTGCACAGCGCGATGCGGATGATCGCGGAGGTGGGCGCGGGAGTGGTCGTGTACCTCGATCAGGAAGGGCGGGGCATCGGCCTCCTCAACAAGCTCAAGGCGTACGAGCTCCAGGATCAGGGCCACGACACCGTCACGGCCAACGAGAAGCTCGGTTTCAAGCCGGACCTGCGGAATTACGGCATCGGCGCGCAGATTCTGCTCGACCTCGGACTGTCGTCGATCCGCGTGCTGACGAACAATCCGATGAAGCTGGTAGGCCTCGAAGGCTACGGACTGGAGATCGTCGAGCGGCTGCCCATCGTGCCGGCGCCGTCGGATGAGAATCGGGCCTATCTCGACGTCAAGCGGGACAAGCTCGGCCACTTCCTCACTCACTGATCGTGCCACACCGAGCACCCTCCGCGGCGCGCACTTCCAACCGCCAGCGGCGTGTGGCGATCATCGTGAGTCGGTTTCACGAACACATCACGTCGAAGCTGCTCGACGGCGCGCGTGACGCGCTCCGCCGCGGCGGGATCGCGGACGCGAATGTAGAAGTCACGTGGGCGCCGGGGGCCTTCGAGCTCCCCGTGCTCGCCGAAGCGGCGGCCGCGAGCGAGCGATTTGACGCGATCGTCGCGCTCGGATGCGTGATTCGCGGCGAGACGCCGCACTTCGAATACGTCGCCGGTGAGGCCGCGCGCGGCCTCGGCAACGTCGCGTTGGCGCATCGCATCGCGGTCGGATTCGGCGTGCTTACGACGGAGACCGAGACTCAGGCGTTGGCGCGGGTCAGCAAAGGTGCCGAGGCGGTGCAGGCGGCCCTGGAGACCGCCGATGCGCTCGAGAAGCTCGATGCAGCGCCCCGAGACTAAGGCCCGCGCGCGCGCCCTCCAGTTGTTGCATGCGTGGGAACTGTCGGGCAGACCAACGATCGAGGCGGTCGTTGCTCGCGTCGCCGTGATCTATGGACGCGCGCCCAAGGGCTACGACCGCGGCGCCGATCTCGCCGCCAAGGCCATCGCCGGCCTTCCCGAATTCGACGCCCGAATCGCGAATGCTGCGGAGCACTGGCGGCTCGAGCGCGTGGGCGTCGTGGAGCGCAACATCCTGCGACTCGCGCTCGCGGAGCTGGACGAGGCATCGACCCCGTCGCGAGTGGTGATCGATGAGGCGGTCAAGCTCGCGCACTGGTTCGCCGGCTCGCGTGCACCGGGCTTCATCAATGGCGTGCTCGATGCCGTCGCCCGGGAGACCGGCGCGCTGTGAGAATCCTGGTGGTCAATTGGAATGATCGGGAGAATCCGCAGGCCGGTGGCGCCGAGATCCACCTGCACGAGCTCTTCGGCCGGATCGCGACATGGGGGCACGATGTGCGTCTGATCGCGAGTGGCTGGTCCGGCTGCTCGCCGACGGCAGTCGTGGATGGCATGGAGGTCACGCGCGTCGGGGGGCGACACAGCTTCGCATTGCGTGCCCGGGGCGCGGTCCGGCGGGCCCTGCGCGAAACGCCGTTCGACGTCGTCGTGGAAGATATCAACAAGGTTCCGCTGTTTCTTCCCACGCTGACGCGGCTCCCCTTCGTCGCGATCGTCCCTCACTTGTTCGGGACCACGGCCTTCGCCGAGGCCAGCGCCCCCATGGCGACGGTGGTGTGGGGGGCCGAGCTGCCGATTCCGTGGGTATACAAGAACGCCGGATTTCACGCTATTTCCGAGAGCACGCGCGACGATCTGGTTCGGCGCGGCGTGCCGGCGGAGCAGGTCGTCGTCATTCATCCGGGCGTGGATTCCCAGGCGTATCGGCCGGACCCCGCGACGCCGCGTGCGGCGCGCCCCACGTTCTTGTACCTGGGCCGATTGAAGCGTTATAAAGGAGTGGAACTTGCGATCCGTGCGGTTGCCGCCGCGCGGACGACACGCCCCGACATTACGCTGGACATCTGCGGCCAGGGTGACGACCGGCCCAGGCTGGAACGACTGGCCGTCGAACACCGCGTGAGCGATGCGGTCCGATTCCTGGGTTATGTGTCCGAAGACGAGAAGCGGCGCTTATTGCACCGCGCCTGGGCGGTCGTATTCCCGAGCCCGAAAGAAGGGTGGGGTATCACGAACGTTGAGGCCGCGGCGTGCGGCACCCCGGCCTTGGCATCGGACAGCCCAGGGTTGCGCGAGTCGGTGCAGAACGGCGTGACCGGCTACCTCGTGCCTCATGGCGACGTCCCGGCGCTCACCGATCGGATGCTGGCGCTCGCCGCGGATCCGTCGGTGGTGGAGCGGCTCGGCCACGCGGCGCGCCGCTTTGCCGAGGGGCTGTCGTGGGATTCGGCCGCTCGCGCTACGCTGGCGCATGTCGAGAAAACGGTTGCCGCACACGAAAGGAAATGTTGAATGCGCATCACCATCACTGCGCGTCACACGGAGATCGACGACGATCTGCGCGCGCACACCAAGGAGCTCGTCGAGAAGGTCGCAAAGATCGCTCGACGCCCCCATCACGCGCAGGTCGTCTTTACCGAAGATCATGGCGAAGCGGGCGTGGAGATCGCCGTGCATGTGCCGCGCGGTCGGATCCACGTGGCCAAGGCACAAGCCGCCGATCTCCGCTCCGCGCTCGACGCCGCGATGGCGCGCATGAAGCGCCAGCTTCTCGACGAGAAAGAAACGCCCCGCTCTAAGGTGCCCGAGACTCGGTGAGCGCACCGCCCGCCGCGCAAACGCCTCGCCTCAAGGTCGGCGATCTGCTCGCCCGCAAGGGCGATCCGCTGCAGCTCGAGCTGTTGACGGCGGAAGTCGGTCTCGACCGCGAAATTCGCTCCCCCGAGGCGTCGAGCCCCGGCCTCGTGCTGGCCGGATACACGGCGCGCTTCGTGGGCACAGACCGCATTCACATCCTGGGCGAGACGGAGATCACGTACCTGGCTTCGCTCGATGCGAAGGCGCGCCGCAAATCGATCGACACGTTTTTGTCGTATGCGCTCCCCTGCATCATCATCACGAAAGGCCAGGAGGCCCCGGAAGAATTGCTGGTGCTCGCACGGGAGAAGGGTATCCCCGTCATTCGCACTCGCCTCAAGACGGCGGAATTCTACCGGCGGCTCAAGCCGTTTCTCGACGACGCCTTCGCGCCGCGCACCACCGTCCATGGCTCGCTGGCCGACGTGTTCGGCGTGGGGCTCCTGTTTCGCGGCCGCTCCGGGATCGGCAAGAGCGAGTGCGTGCTCGATCTCGTCGAGCGTGGGCACCGGCTGGTCGCGGACGATGTCGTGCACGTCACCCGGCGGGGCAACGACGTCTTGATCGGCCGCGGCCACGAGATTTCCCGGCACTATATGGAGATCCGTGGTGTTGGCTTGATCGACATCAACGCGCTGTTCGGCATTCGTTCCGTGCGCCAGCAGAAGCGCATCGAGGTCGTGGTACAGCTCGAGGACTGGGACAACACGCGGGAATACGACCGCACGGGCCTCGACCAGCGGCGTACCGAGCTGCTCGATGTCGAGCTGCCGCTGGTGACGGTGCCGCTCAATCCGGGAAAGAATCTCACGGTGATCTGCGAAGTCGTGGCGATGAATCACCTGCTGCGCTACAGCGGGGTGGATTCCGCGAACGCGTTCAACGAGCGGCTGATCCGGCGCATGCGGGAAAAGGGCGGCGTGCAGAGTTATCTGGAGGAAGACTATGAGTGAGCTCCGTGGCGTCATCGTGTCGCACGCCGCGGTGGCGAAGGCCATGGTGGATGCGGTCACCGCGATCACCGGCATCGAGGGTGCGCTGACACCCATCTCGAATGAAGGCTGCGGCACGGCCGAGCTGGGCGAGCGGCTGCGTGAAGCGGTGGGCACCGGGCCCGCGGTGCTCTTCGTCGATCTCCCTGGCGGCTCGTGCTTCACCAGCTCCGCCCGGTACGCGAAGCAAGGCGGCGCCGACATCGCCGTCGTGACGGGTGTCAATCTCGCCATGCTGCTCGACTTCGTGTTCAATCGTGACATCCCGGCCGCGGAAGCGGCGCGCCGGGCCGTCGATGCGGGCGGCAAGGCGATCCACGTGACGCGCCCATGACCCTGGCGCTGTACCGCATCGATGACCGCCTGATCCACGGGCAGGTCGTAGTGGGCTGGGGACAGCCGCTCGACGTCTCGTTCATCGTGCTCGTCGATGATGAGGTCAGCGGCAGCGACTGGGAGCAGGATCTCTACCGGATGGGTGTGCCGCCGCAGATCGAGGTGATCTTCGCGTCCGTCGAGAAGGCCGCAGACATGCTGCCCAATTGGGAGTCGGACTCGCGCGTCGGGATCCTGCTCGTGGGGGACATCGACACCGCCGTGGCGCTTGCCGGGCGGGCGCCGCAGGTGAAGCGCTTCAACGTAGGTGGCGTGCACCATCGCACCGGCCGCAAGGAGCGGCTGCGCTTCGTGTATTTGACGGACGACGAGGCGGCGAAGCTGCGCACGCTTGCTGCCGGCGGCGTGGACGTCACCGCCCAGGACGTCCCCACGGCCCGCGCCGTGCCGGTCGGGGAGTTCACGTGATTCTTCCCCTCGAGCTGCTGATCGCGCTGGCCGTCTGGGGTACGTTCGTCGGGGTGGACCTCGTCAGCCTGCCCCAGATGATGATCGCGCGCCCGCTCGTGGCCGGTACGGTGGCGGGCGCGATCCTCGGCGACATCCCCACGGGCCTCAAGCTGGGGGTCGTCTTCGAGCTGTTGCAGTACGACATCCTGCCGGTCGGTGCCGTGCGCTATCCCGAATACGGGCCCGCCACGGTCGCTGCCGTCGCGACCGCGCATGCGTCGGCGGGTGTCCTCGGTCTTGGCCTCGGCGCGCTCGTGGGATTGGTCACGGGACTGTTTGGCGGCGTGACGATCAACATGCTACGACGGGTGAACTCCCGGATCATCCATAACGCGGCCGCCCGGCTCGAATCGGGCGACCCGAGTGCGCTGGTTCGTGTCCACGTGGGCGGCCTGCTGCGCGACGCGCTGCGCGCGGCGCTGGTCACCGTGTTTGGCCTGGTCCTCGCCTGGCTGGCGCGGCCGTTGCTGGGCGGCGTGCTGTCGGTGCGAGGCGCGGTGCTGCTCGCCGTGGCGGTCGTGGGGACCGCGTTGGCGGCGGGTGCGGCGGGAACGTTGCGGCTGGTAGGACGCGGGCCCAACCTCGCGTGGTTCGCTGCCGGCCTCGCGGGCGGGATTGCGGCGACGATATGGCTGCGGTGAAGCGACCCCTGGCGCTCGCGCTGCTGCGGTTGTTCGCGGTGCAAGGCTCGTACAACTACGAGCGGATGCTCGGCGTGGGAGTGGGCGTCGCCGAGGAGCCGCTGCTGCGCGACCTCGACGACGGCAAGTACCGCCCCGCGGTCGCGCGCGGCGCGCACTTCTTCAACTCCCATCCCTATCTCGTCGGTCTCGCGGTCGGCGCCGCCGCCCGTGCCGAGCACGACGGCGCCCCGCCCGATCAGATCGAACGGCTGCGCGAGGCGCTGTGTGGCCCGCTCGGGTCGCTCGGCGATCGACTCATATGGGCGGGCTGGTTGCCGCTCCTCTCCGGGCTGACGCTGGCCGCCGTCGCCCTCGGCGCCGGGTGGATCGCCGTCGCGGCGTTCCTGGTCGTCTACAACATCGGCCACGTCGCACTGCGCTGGTGGGCGCTGAAGGCCGGCTGGACGCACGGGACGCGCGTGAGCGTGGCGCTGCATCATCCCGTGCTGCAGAAGGCTGGTGCGCTCCTCGGCCCCGCGATGGCGTTTGCCGTCGGTGCGGCGCTGCCGCTGACGGCCGCCTACCTCTCGGCGCCGTTCGAGTCGTGGGCGCGCGTGGCGCTGTCGATCGTGGCCGCCCTGAGCTTCCTCGGGTTCCGTCTCCGCGGCGACCGGCTCAACGGTCTCCGGCTCTCGCTCGCGCTCGCCGCCCTCGCGCTCGTCGTGGGGGTGATATGGCAATGATCGAGCGGGACGCGCTCATCGTGAATCCGCTCGGCATGCACGTCCGGCCGGGGGCGGAATTCGTCAAAGTGGCGAACAAATTCAAGTCTGCGGTCGAGGTGCACAAAGACGGCGCCGTCGTGAACGGCAAGAGCATCCTCGGCATGATGACGCTCGCGGCGGAGTGCGGCTCCTCGATTCACATCCGTACCGACGGCGAAGACGCCGAGCAGGCAATGGAGGCGCTCCTCGCGCTCGTCGCCGCGGGCTTTCACGAGATGCACTTGAAGGCCAAGGAAAAGGAAGACGCATGACTCCGGGTGACCGCCTGCTGAAGGGCATCGGCGTCTCGCCCGGCATCGCGATGGGTCCCACCGTGACGGTGCGCTGGGCCTTGCCGGAGGTCCCGCATCGCGTCGTGCCGCGCACACAGGTGGAAAAAGAGGTGCGGCGCCTGCGCGCCGCGCTCAAAGACGTGCGCGGTCAACTCACCGAGCTGCGTGCCAAGGCCGAGGATCGTGCCGGCGTGGACGAGGCGCGCATCTTCGACGCGCAGATCTTGATGCTCGAGGACAAGGAGTTCATCGGCGGCGTCGCCGAGCTGATCCGCGAAAACCACCTCACCGCCGAAAAGGCGTTCGAGTTCAAGACGCTCGAGGTCCGTGATCTGTGGACCGCGGCGGGCAACCCGTTGCTCAAGGAACGTCTTGCCGATCTGACGGGTGTCGCGATTCGCGTCATCCAGCATCTCATGCACAAGCAGGGCGCGTCCGACGTGTGGGAGAGTCTCTCGGAGCCGTCGATCCTTGTCGCCCGCGAACTGTCCCCCGGGCTCACGGTCCAACTCGACCGCGACCACGTCGTTGGCTTGATCAGCGAAGAGGGCACGCGCACCTCCCACGCGGCGATCCTGGCCCACTCGATCGGGATCCCGGCAATCTTCGGCTTGCGCGGTGCGGTCGCGCGGATCCCCCAGGGCACGAAGGCGATTCTCGACGGCCGCCAGGGAACGGTCCTCCTCAATCCGACGCCAGAGGAGATCGAGGAAGCCGAGCGAAAAGACGCGAACCGGCGGGAGTTGACCGCACGCCTCGAGGAAGCCGTGACGCAACCGTCCGTGACGGTGGACGGTGTGCACATCGCCTTGCGCGGCAACGTGGACTTGCCCGAGGAGGTCGCTCCGGCCAAGGCGCACGGTGCCGAGGGCGTCGGCCTGCTCCGGACGGAATTCTTGATCACGGGACATAGTGAGCTGCCGGATGAAGAGTCCCAAACCAACTATTTCCGTCACGTCGGCGAAGCGTTCCCGGGACAGCCGGTCGTCATCCGCACGTACGACCTGGGAGGCGACAAATTCCCGGCGCCGTTCCGTGGTCCCCCGGAGGCGAATCCGTTCCTCGGGTGGCGGGCGATCCGTGTGTGCCTCGACGAGCCGGCGATGTTTCGCACGCAGATCCGCGCCGTGTTACGCGCGGCGGTCACAGCGAATCTTCACCTGATGATTCCGCTCGTGACGCGACTCGACGAAGTCGAGCGTACGCGCGAGATGATGCGCGAGGAGGCTGACCGTCTGGAGAAACAGGGCGTGCCCGCCGCCAAGACGGTGCCCCTGGGCGTCATGGTGGAGACGCCGGCAGCGGCCGTCATGGCGGATCGTCTGGTCGAAGTGAGCGACTTCCTCAGCGTCGGCACCAACGATCTGACGCAGTACACGCTTGTGGTGGATCGCGCCAACGCCCGGTTGGCGGACCGTTTCACCCCGCACGATCCGAGCGTCTTGCGCCTGCTCAAACTTGTTGCAGAAGCGGCGCGCGCCGCTAACAAGCCAGCCAGCGTATGCGGCGAAATGGCCTCAGAACCGCTTTCGGCATTCCTCTTGCTGGGATTGGGGTACGACACGCTGTCCGTCGCGCCGCCGGCGTTGCCATTCATCAGGTGGGTCATACGCCAGGTAACCACCGCGCAGGCGCGGGCTGCGGCCGACGCTGCGCTCGCCGCGCGCTCGGCGGAGTTGGCACTCGACATCTTGCGATTTGCACTCACGGAAGCGCTGGGATCTGACATGCTCGATCCCGATGCGCGGTTGCCCGCGGGACGGCGCTCCGGTAGTTTGAAACTATAGGGACCTAAAACATGCCAACTCATCGTCACGTCTTCACTTCCGAGTCGGTCACGGAAGGACATCCCGACAAGATCGCGGATCAAATCTCCGACGCGGTGCTTGACGCGATCCTCGTCGAGGATCCGTCCGCCCGCGTCGCGTGCGAAACGCTCGTCACGACCGGAATGGCCGTGGTGGCGGGGGAGATCACGACCTCCACCTACGTCCACATCCCGGACATCGTGCGCGGTACGATCACGTCGATCGGGTACACCGACGCGAACTTCGGCTTCGATGCCCAGACCTGCGCGGTCTTGACCACCATCGACCGCCAGTCCGCCGACATCGCGCTCGGCGTGGACAAGGGTGGGGCGGGCGACCAGGGGATGATGTTCGGCTATGCGACCGACGAGACACCGTCGCTGATGCCGCTCCCCATCGTGCTCGCACATCGGCTCGCCGAGCGCCTGGCGACGGTGCGCAAGAGCGGGGAGTTCCCGTGGCTGCGGCCCGATGGCAAGACGCAGGTCAGCGTAGTGTACGAGGGGTCCAAGCCGATCGCCGTCGACACGATTGTGGTATCGGCGCAACACTCCGACATGATCGACAACGCGCAGCTCCGGGCCGGCATCCTCGCCCATGTAGTGCGACCGGTGGTGCGCGACGCGGGGTTTGAAGTGAACGACAAGAAGGTGCTCGTGAACCCCACGGGACGATTCGTGGTGGGCGGCCCGCAGGGTGATGCGGGGCTCACCGGCCGCAAGATCATCGTGGATAGCTACGGCGGCATGGCCCGGCACGGCGGCGGCGCGTTCAGCGGCAAAGACCCCTCCAAAGTCGATCGCTCGGCGACCTACGCGATGCGCTGGGTAGCAAAGAACATTGTGGCGGCCGGGCTCGCAAAGCGCTGCGAGGTCCAGGTCGCCTACGCGATCGGCGTCGCGGAACCTGTTTCGGTCATGGTGGACACGTTCGGAACCGGCACCGTGCCCCAGGACGCGCTGGAAGGGGCCGTGCGGGAAGTCTTCGATCTCACGCCTGGCGGCATCATCCAGGCTTTGAACCTGCGCAATCCTATCTATCGGCCCACTGCAGCCTATGGCCACTTCGGCCGCGCGCCCGAAAAGCGCCGGGTCGGGGCGGGCGAAACGGGCGAGCGTGACGTCGAGCTATTCACCTGGGAGCACGTCGATCGCGCCGAAGAGCTGAAAGTCGCCGCGGAGCGCGCATCCCGCACATCGCGGAAGGCCAATGTCTGACACGATGACCAAAGGCGGCGCTGGCGCTGGGGCGAAGGCCACGAATGATATCAAGGACATCCGGCTCGCCGACGAAGGACGGCGGCGGACCGAATGGGCCGAGCGCTCCATGCCGGTGTTGCGGCAGCTCCGCGAGCGGTTCACGCGCGAGCGGCCGCTCGCCGGGAAACGACTCGCTGCCTGCCTCCACGTCACAACCGAGACGGCGAACCTCGCGGTGACACTCCAGGCCGGCGGGGCAGACGTGGCGTTGTGCGCGTCGAACCCGCTGTCCACGCAGGACGACGTCGCGGCGCATCTCGTCAAGGATCACGGCATCAAGGTCTTTGCGATCAAGGGGGAAGACCACGAGACCTATTACGAGCACATTCGTGCCGCGCTCGCGCATCGCGCCGACATCACGATGGACGACGGCGCCGATCTCGTCGGCGCGCTCCATATGATCGCCCTGAACCGGCTGGACGACCTCGCGCCGCCGGTGCGCCAATGGGTGGAGACACTCTCCGCTGCCGACCGGAAGTCGCTGGTCGCCGGCGTGATCGGCTCGACCGAAGAGACGACGACCGGTGTCATCCGCCTGAAGGCGATGGCCAAGGACGGCGTGCTCCAATTCCCGGTCATTGCCGTCAACGACTCGCTGACCAAGCATCTGTTCGACAATCGCTACGGCACGGGCCAGTCCACGTTGGACGGAATCATCCGGGCCACCAACCTCCTGATCGCCGGGAGCACCATCGTGGTCGCGGGGTACGGCTGGTGCGGCCGCGGATTCGCGCTGCGCGCGCGCGGCGCCGGCGCGAACGTCGTCGTGACCGAGATCGACCCCATGAAAGCGCTCGAAGCGCAGATGGACGGCTACCGGGTCATGCCGATGGAAGAGGCGGCGCCGCTGGGCGACTTGTTTGTGACGCTGACCGGCAACGTCGAGGTCATCCGGGTGGAGCACATGCGCGCGATGAAGGACGGCGCCGTAGTGGCCAACTCGGGGCATTTCAACGTGGAAATCGATCTCGACGGACTGAAGAAAGTCGCCAAGGGACCTGTCGCCGTGCGCGAGTTCGTCGACGAGTTCCAGCTTGGCGGCAAGAAGATCTTCGTGCTCGGCGATGGCCGCCTGATCAACCTCGCGGCCGCCGAGGGTCATCCCGCGAGCGTGATGGACATGTCGTTCGCGAATCAGGCGCTCGCTGCCGAATTCGTCGTCCACAACGCGAAGAAATTGACGAAGGACGTTCACCGCATTCCTGCCGACCTCGATCAGGAGATCGCGCGTCTCAAGCTGCAGTCGATGGGCGTCGTGATCGACACCCTCACCGCCGCACAGCGCAAGTATCTCGCCTCCTGGGATATGGGCACCTGATGAGCAGCCCGGGGGGAGCCATGCTGCAGGTTCGGGTAGCTCACCTCGGGCTGGATCGCACGACAAACACGCCGGTGGTGATTCTGCAGGAGAACGACGGACAGCGGGTCCTGCCGATCTGGATCGGACCGGCCGAAGCGAGCGCGATCGCGATGGAGCTCGCCGGCGTCAAGTTCTCACGCCCGCTGACGCACGACCTCCTCAAGCAGGTGATCGTCGGGCTGGGCGCGGAGCTGCGCAAGGTGATCATCACGCAGGTGAAGGACAACACCTATTTCGCCGAGCTGCACATCTATCGTGGTGATACGGTGATTCAGATCGACGCCCGTCCCTCGGACTCGATCGCGCTGGCGCTGCGGCTGAAGGCGCCGATCATGACGAGCGAAACGCTGCTCGAGCTGACGTCGGTGGACACGAGCGAGGGCGCGATCCAGCCCGGCAGCGGCAGCAGTCCGCTCGACGCCGACACGCTGAAGTCATACCTCCAAAACCTCGATCCTGAAGATTTCGGCAAGTTTACGCCGTAGCTGCCTGATCGGGCTCGGCGCCTTCTGCACGCTCACCGTACAAGCCCAGCAACCTCCGGTCAGCGTCAGCGGGCGCGTGCTGCGGGGCGGGCGCGATACCGTGCCGCTCGTCCATGCGTGGGTGGTCTTGCACCGCCTGGCGCGCGACGCTGCCGGTCCGCTCGATTCGGTGCGCAGCGACGCCCGGGGGCGCTATCGCATGACGCTGCGCAGCCCGGACAGCACCAGCGCCTACGCGGTCAGCGTGTGGTTTGACAGCATCGCCTATTTCTCGCTGCCGCTCAACGTCACCGGCCGGCCCGCCGTCCACGTCGAGGATCTCATCGCGTTTCCGACCACGAGCGCAGGCGTGCCGATTCACTTGGCGCGACGGCTCGCGACCGTGGCGCGCGCCAACGAGGACGGCACGCGCGAGGTGCTCGAGATTCTCGAGCTGCAAAACACCGGTGTCGCGACGCGCGTGACCACCGATACGCTGGCTCCCACCTGGGCGGGCCGTGTGCCGGCCGGGGCGGGCCAACTTCGTGCCGGGCAGGGTGACATCTCGAGCGACGCCGTCCAATTCCGTCACGACAGCGTGATCGTGTTTGCGCCGATTCCACCCGGCCCGGCGAAGCAGTTCAGCTTCGGGTACTCGCTTCCCTCCGCGACGCGCGTGCTGGTGTTCCCGATCGATCAGACGACCGACGAGGTGAACCTGCTGGTCGAAGACACGGTCGCGGTCGTCAGCGCGCCCGGCCTCGAATCGCTCGGCATCAAGGAGCTCGAGCAACGACGCTTCGCGGCCTACCGCGCCGGCCCGCTTGCGCCCGACAACAAGGTCGAGATTCGACTACCGGCGGGAAAATTCCACGCGCAGCTGTTGCTGCCGTACGTCATCGCAGTATTCGCGATCGGCATGGTGATCGCGCTGGTGTGGGCATTGCGCCGGAGACCGCCGCCCTCTAGACTGAGTTAGCAGTCAATTTCGCGAATGGGGATACGGAAGCCGGTGCAACTCCGGCGCGGCCCCGCCACTGTAACGGGCAAATGATGTGATGGAGGGGCGCAGCATGCTGCGCCCCTACTCGGTTCCGGCCACTGGGTCAGTTCCTGGGAAGGCCGGTCCCGATCGCCCGAAGCCAGGAGACGTCTTCGTTCGCGCCACCAGTCGGTTCCCTCGCGGGAGGGATGGTGAAGCGCGCGTTTTTCGTCGGTCTTCTCCTACTTGCTGCATGTCACACGTCGGTACGTCGGCACGAAAATCCGCCGGCCCAACGCATCGTTTCACTCCTCCCCTCATTCACTGAGCTGCTCTTCGCCATTGGCGCGGGCGACCGTGTCGTTGGCCGCACGCAGTGGTGCGACTACCCGCCCGCAGCGCTCAGCATTCCCAGCGTCGGCGACGGTCTGCCGCCGAATATCGAGGCGGTCATGGCGCGGCGGCCCGATCTCGTCGTCCTGTACAACGCGGGGCCGAACGTGACGGCTGCCAAGCAGCTCGAGCGCGCCGGTATTCAGACCGTCCTGATCGACTTGAACCGGCTGGAGGATCTTGGCCCTGCCGCTCGGACGCTCGGTCGCCTCACGGGCCGGGAGGAGCAGGCAGAGTCGCTTGCGGTCGCGCTGGACAGTCTCGCGGGTCGCCCTCCGCCTCCTGCGACGACCTCCCTCGCGTTTGTCGTTTGGGACAATCCACCGATCATCATCGGCCACGGCAGCTACCTCGATCAGCTGGCGACGCAGGCCGGTGCGCGCAACGTCTTCGGCGACATCGCGGCGCCATCCGCCCAGGTCTCGCTCGAGACGATCGTCGCGCGCGATCCGCAATGGATCGCCGTGCTCTCCGACTCGACTGTGCCTCCCGCCTTTGCGAAACGACGCGAATGGCGCGCGGTGCGCGCGGTGCGCGCAGGGCACTTCCTGCTGCTGCCGGGCTCCCTGTTCGGGCGCCCCGGGCCACGCTCCGGCAACGCCATCCAGCAGCTGCGGGCGAGGCTCGCGGGATGAAGTGGACGCTGCTCGTCATCCTGGCGGTGCTCGCGCTCGCCCTCAGCGTGGTGCTGGGCCCCGCGGCCGTGCCACTGGGCGAGCTGCTGCGCTCGGATATTGTCTGGAACCTGCGCGCGCCCCGCGCGCTGCTCGCGTTTCTGGTCGGCGGCTCGCTTGGTGTGGCCGGCGCCGGCCTCCAGGCGCTCGTCCGTAATCCTCTCGCCGATCCATTTCTGCTTGGTCTATCCGGTGGTGCAGGACTCGGCGCCGTCATCGCGATCGCCCTGCATCTGTCGGGACCGTGGGCGCTGCCCATCGCGGCCTTCATCGGCGCCCTGGCGGCGCTGGGCCTGGTGTACCGGCTCGGCTTGATCGGCGGCGCCAGCCTCGATCCGCGCATTCTGTTGCTCGGCGGCGTGGCGATTGGAGCGTTCGCGGCGGCGATTACGACGGCAATCGTTTCGCTCGCCGACGCCGCCGAGCTGCGGAACGCGTTTCTGTGGCTGTGGGGCGGGCTGTCGGGAGCATCGTGGGACTCGGTGTTGCTGGTGGCGCTCTACGCCCCAATCCCGCTCGTGGTCCTGCTGGCCGCCTCTCGTCCCCTCGATCTGCTCGCGTTGGGAGAAGAGCCGGCCCAATACCTCGGCGCTGATGTGGAACGGGTGAAGCGGCGCGTCTATCTCGCGGCGTCGCTGCTCACGGCGGCCGCGGTGGCGGTCTCGGGCGTGATCGGTTTCATCGGGCTGGTCGTTCCGCATATCGCGCGCCTCACGTGGGGCCATCGCCACCGCTCCTTGTTGCCGGCCGCTTTTCTTGGCGGCGGGGCGCTGCTCGCGTTTGCCGATACGCTGGCGCGCACCGTCGTGGCGCCGCGCGAGCTGCCGGTGGGTGTCGTGACCGCACTGATCGGCGTGCCGGTGTTCGCCTTCCTTCTCAAGCGATGGACGATCGCGTGATTCTCGCGCTCGACAAGGTTCGTTATCGCTACCCCGGCGCGAGTCACGACGCACTCGATGGAGTGTCCCTGTCAGTTGGGTTAGGACAATTTCACGCCGTGTTAGGCCCCAATGGCAGTGGTAAGACCACGCTCGTGCGGATTGCCCTCGGTGCCTTAACGCCTCTCGTGGGACGTGCCGACGTTGATCGTCGTCCTGCATCCATGTGGTCGCGACAGGATCTGGCCAAGCTGGTAGGCGTGGTTCCTCAACGCGAAGACAATCTCTTTCCGCAGCGCGTGCGCGAGACCGTGCTGCTCGGCCGCTATCCGCACCTCTCGTTGTGGGGGCGCGAGCGCGCCGAAGACCACGATGCCGTGGATCGCGCGCTCGGAGCCTGCGACGTCGCACACCTCGCCGACCGTTGGCTGTGGACGCTCTCCGGTGGCGAGTACCAGCGCGTCCGCGTGGCGCGCGCGCTCGCACAGGAGCCCAAGCTTCTGGTGCTCGACGAGCCTGGCATGTCGCTCGACTTGAAGCATGAGATGGGGTTGTTCGAGTTGGTCCTGGGACTCGTGCGGGAGCAGGGACTGGGCGTGCTGATGATCACGCACGATTTGAACCTCGCCGCCCGTTTCGCCGATTCGCTCCTCTTGCTCGAAGGCGGCCGGCCCGTCGCTGCGGGAGCCCCGAACGATGTCCTGACACAACAGACCGTGGAGACGGTGTTTTCCTGGCCCGTCGCGATGCAGACCGTCGATGGGCGTCCCCAGATGATTCCCCTCCGCCAACCGAAGGAGTCTCGCGCATGAACCTGCCGCTGCTCGTGCTCACCCTGCTGCAGCAACCCCAAGACACGGTAGTGCTAAAACCGGTTGTCGTGACCGCGACGCGTGCACCGGTTGCGGCGGACCTTGTCGCGTCGGCGGTGACGGTACTGCAGGGCGCGGATCTTGTCGCGCAGGGCATTCGCACGGTGGCGCAGGCGCTGGAAACCGTTCCGGGCGCCCACATCGTCGAGACAGGGAGTTTCGGCGGGCAGACATCGCTGTTCATGCGTGGCGGTGAGAGCGATTACACCAAGGTGCTGCTCGACGGCGTGCCGCTGAACCAGGCAGGCGGCGCGATCGACCTGGCACACCTGACGACCGACAACATCGATCGCATCGAAATCGTCCGCGGACCGGTGAGCGTCCTGTATGGCACCGACGCCGTCACCGGCGTCGTTCAGGTTTTTACGCGAACGGGGCAGGGTCCGGCGCGGGTGGGCGCGGAGTTTCACGGCGGGACCTACGGCTCCACACAGGGCGCGGTCGATATCGCGGGCGGGACCAGAACGATCGGCTACTCTGCGCGCGTGTCGCGATTCGGCTCGGACGGGCTGTATCCCTACAACAACCGCTACCGGAATAGCGTGGTGAGTGCGGGACTCCATGTGGCGCCGGACGCGCGCACCGACGCGAGCCTCACGTTCCGCTACGGCGATGACCTCTATCATTTCCCGACCGACGGCACCGGCGCGCCGGTGGACTCCAACCAGCGCGCCGCCGAGCGCGGGCCGGTGCTCAGCCTAAACCTGGGCCGCGTGCTTGGGCACGGGCTGGAAGCACGATTCAGCACCGGCCTCAAGGAATCACGACTCTTCTACAACGACGAACCAGACTCGCCAGGCGAGGATGGAGCCTTCTGGAGCCGCGACTACCTGCGGAGATCGACGACCAGCGGAATGATGACGTGGCGTCCGCGTGGCGGGATCAGCGTGATCAGTGGCATCGAGTACGAGGACCAGCGGCAGCGCGGCACGAGCGAGTTCAGCGCGTCGTTCGGGACCTTTCCCGACTCGATCCGCGTGCAACGCCACAACACCGGCTACTTCACGCAGGTGATCATCCCCGCGGGCCGCGCGGCGGTGACGCTGGGGTCTCGGCTCGACGCCAACTCGCAGTTCGGCACCCATGCGACCTACCGCGGCGGTGTCGTCTACCGGCTGGACCAGGCGCGCCTGCGTGCGTCGGTCGGCACGGGATACAAGGAGCCCACGTTCTTCGAAAACTTCGCGCGCGGCTTTGTTTTGGGAAACGCCGACCTCAAGCCCGAACGCTCGCTGAGCTGGGAGGTCGGTGTCGAGCGCGGTCCAGTTGCGGTGACGTACTTCAACCAGCGATTCCGCGACTTGATCGAGTACTCCTCGACGCCGGTCGGACCGGATTCGGTCAACTATTTCAACGTGGGCGCCGCGATCGCCGACGGCGTCGAGCTCAGCCTCGACCAGAATGTTACGACCCGCGTGGCGCTCTCCGTGAAATACACGTACCTCCATACCCGCGTCCAACAGTCGGGCTCGGCGAGCGATCCCGACGGTTTGTTCGTGCCAGGCAAGTCGCTCATTCGCAGGCCCGTGCACACGATCGCGCCGGAGCTCGTCGCCACGATGGGTACGCAGACCCGCGTGACCCTGGGAGCCCGTTGGGTGGGGAAGCGCGACGATCTCGATTTCCGGCGTCCTGTGGGGCAGCGGCGGGTGTCGCGAGATTCCTACACTCGCGTTAATCTCGCTGCCGAGTACACGCTCCATCGGGTCGTGCTGTCGGGAAGTGCTGAAAACCTCTTCAACGATCAGGCGCAGGAGATTCCGGGCTTTCGTCCACGGGGCCGCACCCTGCTCTTTGGGGTAAGAGTGACGCTGAATTAGTTTCCGAGTTTCGACCCAATCGTTGGAGGGCGTCCGATGCGCCGTTTCGTTCTTGCCGCGCTGCTTGCTCTGCTCGCGCGTCCAGTGCTTTCACAGGCCCCCCGCATCACCCCAGGGGGCGACCCGTCGGTCCGGAACGACACGATCTACAAACTGGCGGTGAATCCCGCGGACTACGCCGACGACGATTACGTCTACCTGCTCGACGATGGCGTGTTGCGCTTCGAGGCCGACGGCCGGAGCAGCCGCACCTACCGGCAAGTCATTCAGATTCTGAATCAGGACGGCGCGGAGGCCTGGGGTGAGCAGAGTTTCTCCTACTCCGGCGGCTCCGAGCGGCTCACGGTAAACTGGATCCGCGTGCTGAAGCCGGACGGCGAAGTCATCAGCGAGAAGCCCGCGCACGAGCAGGAGTCGCTCGCGCCCGTGGCATTCGACGCGCCGGTGTACTCCGATCAGAAAGTCCGTCGGGTCACGTTGAGCGGCGTCGCCCCGGGGACGCTGGTCGACTGGAGTTACACGGTCGAGCGCGTGAAACCGCTCGTGCCCCGCGATTTCTACAGCGGCTGGCGCGTGACGACGGGCCTGCTCACCCGGCGCTCGCGCCTGGTGATGGATCTGCCGGCATCGCTCACGCCCCGCATCCAGGAAGAGAACGTCCACTTCAAGCGCCTGGAGGCGGTATCGCACGGCCGGCACGTCTATACCTGGGCCACTAACGACGTGAAGAAGATCGAGGGAGAGCCGTTCGCGGCCGTGCCCAATACGCTCTCCGTTAGGATCGAGGTCGCGGCGCCGATCACATGGGGCGATCTCGCCAGCTGGTACGCCGGGCTTTCCGCCGGCCGCTACGCACTCAACCCTGAGCTCGAGACGCAGCTGGCCGAGCACGTGAAGGATGCGCGTACGCTCGATGATTCGCTGCGCGCCGTGCATCGCTGGGTGTCACAGGATTTCCGCTACGTCTCGCTCTCGCTGGGTATCGGCGGGTACCTGCCGCGATTGCCGGCACAGGTCGTCGAGACGCGCTATGGCGACTGCAAGGACAAGGCGACGCTCTTCATCGCCTTGGCGCGCCGAATGGGTGTGACCGCGTTTCCTGTGCTCCTGAGCTCGACCGGCGGCGCGGACTCGACGCTGCCGACAGCGCAGCAGTTCAATCACATGATCGCCGCGGTGGATCGCGGGGAGCCGCGAGGTGGCCGCATCTACCTCGATCTCACGTCCGACCTGACGCCGTACGGCGAGCTGCCCCCCTCCGAGGAAGGTTCGTTTGCCCTGGTCGTGCATGACGACGGGAAATTTGAGGAAGTGACGCTCCCGGAAAGCCCGATATCGGCGAATCGCTCAGAGATTCGCCTCGTCGGGGAACTCAGCGCCGACGGTCATTTCACGGGTCGCTACGTCGAGACGAAGAGCGGGCGGTTGCAGTACGGGCTGCGCCGTGCCTACGCCCGCGTGTTGAACAAGGACGAGTTGAGTCGTCTGGCTCAGGCGCTCGCGAACGGGGTGTTCGCAGGCGCTACCGGCGACAGTGTGACGCTGTTCGATGGGCGCGATCTCCAGGCCAAGCCACTCGTCACCGTCGCCGTGCACGACGCCCCGGTGCTCTCGAGTAGCGGCAGTACGCGATTCTTCACGCTGCCCTCCGTGGTGTCGAGCTCCTCCTCGGTGGGTACCGGTCTCGCGTCGCAGCTCGAGCGACGGAAGCCGCGCCGCTTCCCGATCAACATCACCGCCGTCGTCGGTCCCATCGAGCTCTCGTCGGAGCTACGGATGACCCTGCCGCCCGGTTGGAAGGCGGAGCTGCCGCCCAACGTAACTGAGACGAGTCAGTTCGGGAGTTTTACGGCGGCGTACGCACAGGACGGTCGCGAGCTGCATGTCACGCACACCATGTCAGGCCACAAGGGTATCGCGCCGCCCGAGAGCGTGGACGAGCTGATCGCATGGCTCCGGGCTGTTTCCAAGGACGACGTAAAGTTCATCGTGCTCCACCCTGCACAATGACCGAGTGCTAGTTTCGAGCTCGCGCATCGTCTCGCTGCTGCCCAGCGCGACGGAAATCGTGTGCGCGCTCGGGCTCGAAGACCAGCTCGTCGGCATTTCGCACAGCTGCGATTACCCGCCCAGCATCGCTAACCGCCCGCGGTTGTCGCGGCCGAGAGCCAACCTCGAAGGGCTGTCGAGCGGGGAGATCGATACGGCGGTGCACGCGGCGCTGCGCGACTATGGCAGCGTGTATGAGATCGATATCGATGGACTCAAAGTGCTCGCGCCGGACCTCATACTCACGCAGGGAATCTGCGAAGTGTGCGCGGTGCCGGAGAAGCAAGTCCTCGCATCGTTTGAAGGGACCAAGGTTCTCACCCTCGACGCCCACGACCTCGCCGCGATTCTCTCGAGCATTCGCGACGTCGGGTGCGCAACCGGAGCGGTGGAGCAATCCGAGGATTGCGTTGCCGACATGGAGCGGCGCATCAGCGCGGTGCGCGCGAGTGTTGCCAATCGACCGCGGCCGCGCGTCCTCGCACTCGAGTGGCTGGATCCGCCGTACGTCCCCGGTCACTGGGTGCCTGAGCTCATCGCCGCGGCCGGCGGCGATCTGTTGGCGGGAACCGCTGGGCGGCCGTCGTACCGGATGGCATGGCCGGAGCTGCGCGCACTCGATCCCGATATGCTGTTGATCATGCCGTGCGGTTTCAATCTCGCGGAGACGCGGCGCGAAGCGGAGCGCTACGCGGACCTGCTGCGTGGCCTCGCACCGCAGGTGCATCTGCTCGACGCGTCGGCGTACTTCAGCCGCTCGGGCCCCCGCGTGGTGGACGGTCTGGAAATGCTGGCGTCGGCTATATTCTCTGGGTGAGTCTTGTTTCGACGCCCGCGATCGTCCTGCGGACCTACCGCTACAGCGAGACCTCCAAGATCGTGCGCCTCGCGACGCGCGATTACGGCGTGCAGAGTGCCATCGCCAAGGGTGTGCTCCGGCCGCGCAGCCCGTTCGGCGCCGCACTCGAGACGCTGAGCGAGGGGGTCGCGCAACTCTATCACAAAGAGACCCGCGAGCTGCAGACCCTCGCGGCATTCGATGTGGTCCAGCTGCGGCGCGACCTCGCGGGTGACCTGGGGCGGTTTGCCGGCGCCGCCGCCCTCTCCGAAGTGATGCTGAAGATGGCGCCGCCGGCCCCGCTCCCGGCCGCCTACGAAGCGTTCATCCTGGGTCTCGATGCCTTGGTGAAAGCCGAGCCCGGAGAGGCTGACGCCGTGGCGGTCCGCTGGCTCTGGCTGCTCGTCGGGGTCCTCGGCTTTGCGCCCCAGCTCGACGCGTGCGTGCGCGACGGCAATCCCGTTTCCGGAACTGTCGCGTTCAGCACGGCGGAAGGCGGCGTGCTGTGCGCCGGCTGCGCCGGCGTCCAACCGCCCACCAAGCTACCGCCGCAAGCCTACCGCGATCTCCTGGCCTTGAACGACGAACAGGCGGCACTCCCCGGGCTGGATGCAGCACACGCCGCCGCGCACCGCCGCCTAGTCGCGCGATTTATCCGCCATCACCAGGGCGAGACCGGCCGGAACGGGAATGAGCCGAAGGCAACCGCCATCGACATTTGGGAGCGCCGCGCGTGGGTCCCACTCGGTTCGTAGTCGGTACCGCGGGACACATCGACCACGGCAAGACCGCGCTGGTGAAGGCGCTCACCGGCGTCGATACCGACCGCTGGGAAGAAGAGAAGCGCCGCGGCATTACGATCGATCTCGGGTTTGCACCATTGCCGCTTTCGGGTGGCATTCACGCGAGCGTCGTAGACGTTCCCGGCCACGAAGCGTTCGTCAAGAACATGCTGGCCGGCGCGACCGGCATCGATGTCGCGCTCCTCATCATCGCCGCCGACGAAGGCATCATGCCCCAGACGGAGGAGCATCTCGCCATCGTCGAACTGCTCGGCGTGCGGCGCGGCATCCCCGTCCTCACCAAACGCGATCTCGTGGATGACGAATGGCTGGCGCTCGTGCGCACCGAGGTGGCAGCGCGACTTGAGCGCAGTAGGATCCCTTGGCGTGCTCCGATTGCCGTGAGTGCGCTCAAGTCGGAGGGCTTGGAGGATCTGAAAGGAGCGTTGGTGGAGGTGGCCGCAGATCTCACAGATCGGCCCGCAGATGATTTCTTTCGCTTACCAATCGACCGCGTGTTTGCGTTGGCGGGCGCAGGTACGGTCGTCACCGGATCAACCTGGAGCGGCACGGTGGCCGCCGGCGCGAGCGTGCGGCTGTTGCCGCTCGATCGCGACGTGCGGGTGCGCTCGATCCAGGTGCACAGTCAGGACGCCGAGCAGGCAGGCCCGGGCCGGCGCACGGCCCTGGCGCTGGTCGGCGTCGATAAAGACGAGATCGATCGCGGCCAGGTCGCCGTGACGGGGACGGGGTGGGCACCGACCAGCACGCTCGACGTCGCGCTGGAGCTGCTCCCCACGGTGAAAAAGCCCCTGGCGGTCCGGACCCGCATTCGCGTCCACCTCGGCACGACCGAAGTTTTGGGCCGGGTTGCGCAGGTTCGCGCGATCGCGCCGGGCGAACAGAGCGTCGCGCGGCTGCTGCTCGAGCGCCCGCTTGTTGCCCGCGGCGGCGATCGCTTTGTCATCCGCAGCTTTTCGCCGGTGACGACGATTGGCGGCGGCGTCGTGCTCGATCCCTATCCGCCCAGGCGGCCGCGCGTATCGGAGCGCGGGCTCGCGGGCGGTCAGCCACCCGCGGAACGGCTGGCGCGCTTTGTCGAGGAAGCCGGTCTCGCCGGGGTCCGGGTCGGCGACATCGCGGTGCGTGCCGGTGTGCTTCCTGCTGACGTTGCCACCACGATCGCGGCCGCGGGGAAGGGCGTCCTATCCGTAGGCGATGTCCTAGTTGCCCGTCGGGCGATCTCCACGGAGGTGGACCGCTTGGCGGCAGTGGTCGCCGCCCACCACGACGAGCATCCACTCGATGCCGGGCTCTCCCTACAGGCGCTCCGAGCCGGGGTGAGCGCACCGGCCGCGGTGCTGGACCTCCTGGTCGAACATGGGGTGAAGAAGCAGGCGTGGGAGTTGGCCGAGGGGGGGGCAGTCGTTCGTGCTCCCGGATGGAGAGCTCAAGTCGGAGACGCCGGTGGACGGCTGGCGCAGCGCTTGGCGGAGGCGCGGTGGCAGCTTCCGACTGTTGCGGAGCTGCAACGTGAGTTCTCGGACCCGTCCGTCCCGGCGCTGCTGGCTCACCTCGCGCGCGAAGGGTCGGTCGAGCGCGTGGATCAGGAGCGCTATGCGCTGAAACAGGCGCTGGAGGAGTTCCGTCGAGCCGTCGAAGAAACGTTGCGCGAGCTCGGCGCCGCGACGCCGGCGCAATTTCGGGACCGTCTGGGCCTGACCCGCAAGTACTTGATACCGCTGCTTGAGTGGGCGGACCGGCGCGGCATTACGAGCCGGAAGGGCGATACCAGGGTTTTACGTGCTTGACAGTGCGATAGCGTTTCCTAGTTTTTGCTAGGCAGTATCAACTCTTGCGCCCTGTACCAACAAGGAGAGCGGTCTAACGCATCTTTTCCGTTCGCAGAGGAGTCGGGGATGAAGCTGTATAGCTGGGCAGTGCTGGTCGGGGGGCTCGGAGGAGGCCTTCTCTCAGGCGCACACGGTGTATTCGGACAGACGACCCCTCCTCCGCTGGTCGAGCTGAAGCAGAATTATCCGAACCCGTTCAATCCGGCGACCACGATCCCGTTCACCTTGAACGGCGATCTGTTTGCGAACGGTCATCGGCCCCGCGTATCCCTCAAGATCTACAACGTGCTGGCACAGCTCGTCGCCACGCCGATTCTGCAAGGCACCGGCGAGGAGCTCGACAATCTCGAGCTGACGTGCAGTACCGCGGGATCGTGCGCGTTTACGGCGTACTGGGATGGCAAGGTGCTGAAGACCGACCGTGAAGCGGCATCCGGCGTCTACATCTATCAGTTGGTCGTGGACGGGCGGCGATTTACGAAGAAGATGATCGTCATGAAATAAGGGCGGCAGATAAAGCGGCGGCACGTACAGCGGCGGCGCAGGGCGGCGGAAGCCCTCGCCGCCGTCGTTTTTGCCGCCGTCTTACCTGCCGCCGCTTCACCTGCAATTATGGCATCTTTATTGGGCACACCGATTGCTTAGGGGCCACGCATGATCCAACCAGATAGACTGACAGTCAAAGCCGCCGAAGCTCTCCAGCAGGCTGCAGCGTTAGCGCGCTCCAAAGGCAATCCGGTTGTCAACGACGCCCACCTCTTCTACGCCCTGCTGCAGCAGGACGAAGGCATCGTCGTCCCGCTGCTCCAGAAGACGGGGCTCAACGTCACGCAGCTCCAGGCCGAGACCGAGCGCGAGATCGAGCGGTTCCCGAAGCAATCGGGTGGCGCCGATCCGACGCTTTCCCGCGAGCTGACGCGGGTGCTCGACCGCGCCGACGAGGACGCCCAAGCCCTCGGCGACGCCTATGTGTCAACCGAGCACATCCTGCTGGCTCTCGCTGAAGAGAAGGGCACCACCGCACGCGAGCTGCTCACCGCGAGCGGCGTGGACCGGAAAGACCTGTTGGCGGCACTCGAAGGGGTGCGCGGGGCGCATCGGGTCACGGATCAGGAGCCGGAAAACAAATACCAGGCGCTGCAGCGCTTCACGCGCGATCTCACCGAGATCGCCCGCAAAGGCAAGCTCGATCCCGTCATCGGCCGCGACGAGGAAATCCGCCGCGTGATGCAGGTGTTGTCGCGCCGCACGAAGAACAATCCCGTTCTCATCGGCGAGCCCGGCGTTGGAAAGACCGCGATCGTCGATGGTCTGGCGCAGCGCATCGTGAACGGCGACGTGCCCGACTCGCTCAAGAACAAGCACCTCGTCGCGCTCGACATCGGCGCCCTCGTCGCGGGCACCAAGTTCCGTGGCGAATTCGAGGAACGGCTCAAGTCGGTGCTCAAGGAGCTGACCGCCGCCGAAGGGCAGTACATCGTGTTCATCGATGAGCTGCACACGCTCGTCGGCGCGGGGAAGGCCGAAGGATCGATGGACGCTTCGAACATGCTGAAGCCGGCGCTGGCGCGCGGCGAGCTGCACGTCGTCGGGGCGACGACCCTCGACGAATACCGCAAGCACATCGAGAAGGACCCGGCGCTCGAGCGGCGGTTCCAGCCGGTATTCGTGGGCGAGCCGTCGGTGGAAGACACGATCGCGATCCTGCGGGGACTCAAGGAGCGTTACGAAGTTCATCACGGAATCCGGATAACCGATAACGCGCTCGTCGCCGCAGCGACGCTCTCACATCGCTATATCGCGGACCGCTTCCTGCCCGACAAGGCGATCGACTTGATCGACGAGGCCGCGGCGCGGCTGCGTATCGCCATCGATTCGCTGCCGCAGGAGATCGACGAAGTCGAGCGCAAGATCGTGCAGCTCGAGATCGAGCGGCAGGCGCTGGCCAAGGAGAAGGACAAGGCATCCAAGGAGCGCCGGAGCAAGATCGAGCAGGAGCTGGCCGGGCTGCGCGAGAAGTCCAACGCGATGAAGGCGCAGTGGACGGCGGAGAAGGACGCGATTCAGAAGATCCAGGCCAAGAAGGCGGAGCTCGAGCAGCTGCGCACCGAGGCGGAGCTCGCGACGCGCCGTGGTGACCTCCAGAAGGCAGCGGAGATCAGCTATGGGCGGCTTCCGAATATCGACAAAGAAATCCAGCAGCTCGAGAAGCGGCTGGCCGAGATTCAGAAGAAAGGAAAGTACCTCAAGGAAGAGGTGGACGCGGAGGACATCGCCGAGATCGTCTCCAAGTGGACCGGTATTCCCGTCACCAAGATGCTCGAGTCGGAGAAGGAGCGGCTGCTGAAGCTTGAGGACGAGCTGGGCAGGCGGGTGATCGGACAACGCGAAGCCGTCACGGCCGTGGCGAATGCCGTACGCCGCGCGCGCGCCGGACTGCAGGATCCCCATCGTCCCACCGGCTCATTCATCTTCCTCGGCCCAACCGGTGTCGGGAAGACCGAGACGGCGAAGGCGCTCGCCGAGTTCCTGTTCGACGACGAGCGGGCGCTCGTGCGGCTCGACATGTCGGAGTACATGGAAAAGCACGCCGTCGCGCGGCTGATCGGCGCGCCGCCCGGATACGTCGGCTACGAAGAGGGCGGTCAGCTCACCGAGGCGATCCGGCGCCGGCCGTATTCAGTAATTCTGTTCGACGAGATCGAGAAAGCGCATCCGGATGTGTTCAACATCCTGTTGCAAATTCTCGACGACGGCCGTCTGACGGATTCGCAGGGGCGAACGGTGGACTTCCGCAACACCGTGCTGATCATGACGTCGAACATCGGGTCGCAGTACTTGATCGAGGCAGGCTCGGGGCAGGTGGCGTGGGAGCAGGCCGAGACGAAGGTGATGGAGCTGCTGCGCCAGGCGTTCAAGCCGGAGTTCCTGAATCGCGTGGACGACATCATCATCTTCCGGCCGCTCTCGCACGAAGACATCGCGCGGATCGTCGATATTCAGATCAAGCGCGTCGAGAAGTTGCTCGCCGATCGCAAGCTGACGATCGAGGTCACGCCGGCGGCGAAGCAGCTACTCGTGGCCGAGGGTTACGATCCCGTGTACGGCGCGCGGCCGTTGAAGCGCGCGATCCAGCGGTTGCTGCAGAATCCGCTCGCGGTAGCGGTGCTCGAGGGGCAGTTCGTCGAGGGAAATCAGATCCGTGTCGATCGTGCCAAGGACGGCAACTCCCTCACCTTCGACAAGGTGCGCGAGACCGTGCGTGCTTAACGGGCGTGCGCCGTGCGCGGTGCGCCGTGCGCGGTAAGACCGGAATGGACGCGGCGCTCGAGCAGGCGCGACTTGCCGCGTCCAAAGACGAAGTCCCGATCGGCGCCGTCGTCATGTGCGGCGACGAAGTCATAGCCGCCGCACATAACGAAACCGTGGCGCGCCAAAATCCCACCTACCATGCCGAGTTTCTCGTCATCGAGCGGGCGCTCGCGGCGTTAGATACCGATCGGCTCACCGACTGCACGCTCTACGTGACGGTCGAGCCGTGCGCGCTGTGCGCGGGGGCGATCGTGCTGGCGAAAGTGAAAACGCTCGTGTTTGGCGCGTATGATGAGAAGGCGGGGATGTGCGGGTCGGTGGGGGACATCGTGCGGCATCCGCGGCTGAATCACCGCGTGGATGTGCAAAGCGGCGTTGAGGCGGAGGCGTGCGCGGAGCTGATCAAGGGGTTTTTCGTTGCCCGGCGGTCTGCTTCGTGACCTCCTGACGCAGCGCCTTTGTCTTGTCACCGACAGAGTCTGATGCACTCTGCAGATCTTCATCGTTCCGAATGACCCGTGGGCTCAAGAAGACAAAGAGCTCCGTTTCCGTCGTATGATGTGTCATTCTTCCGAACAGACCTCCGATCAGAGGCAAGGAAGAGAGCAGAGGAATGCCCGCGCGCGTCTCCTCTCGTTGCCGATCTGCCAGCCCCCCCAGCACGGCGGTTTGTCCATCCCTCACCAGCAACTGGGTTTCAATTGTGCGCGTCGAAATCACGGGGGCATCGAAGGCGACTTCCGCCGTCGCGGCGTTGACTTCCTGCGCGACGCGCAGCGTCACATACCCGTCGTCGCTGATTGTTGGCCGTACGGTTAACCTCGTGCCGACATCCTTGAATTGCACGACCTGGTCCCGGATCGGCGCGTCCGTCGGAAGTGCCCGCTGTACCTGAATGAAAGGGCGCTGACTGCCGACGAGGATTTCCGCGCTTTCGTTGTTGGCGGCGAGGACCACCGGCCGGCTCAGGATCTGGACGTCGCCGCGAGACGCAGCGGCGGTGAGCGTCGCCGTCATATCGGCATTACCGAGCTTCATGAATTTCAGCACGAAATCTGAAGCACCCAATCCTTGCGTTGAACCCGAGACGGTCGTGTTGCCTTTGCCGACTTGTTGCGGCGGCAGAATCGCTTCCAGTCCGTAGTTCAGGCTGCGATCGCGTCGCACTTCGGCGATGATCACCTGGATCAAGACCTGCAGCGGCCGCACATCGAGCTGGTCGACCGCGGCGCGGATCAGCTCGAAATCCGCGCGCGACGCCCGGATTAAGAGACTGTTCGTCCGAGGGTCGGGAACGATCGTGACATCGCCGGCCAACTCGGCCGGTTGCGCAACGAGCGGCTGTTGCTGCTGAGGCTGCTGCGGTTGACCAGCGGCCGGGACGAGGTTTTCCCGCAACCCCTCGGGCAGTGTAGGGCGTGGTGCTGCACCGACCTCACCCAGCGCGCCGCCGCGGCCGTACAGCGCGTTGACGGTGGCGGCGACATCCGCGGCACGTGCATGCCGAACGTGGATGACAAAGAGCTGGACGGCGCCGCCAGCGGTGGTCTGCGCCTGTCCAGCAGGGGCCGCCTGGCTGGCTGCCTCCACGGAGTAGAAGCCCGGCTGCTCGGACAACACGAGCCCGTAGGTCTTTAGCAGACCCCGCAAGAGCTCCGGCAGCTGCGAACGAGCCACCGGCTGCGGTGTTTCGAGCGTTACGCGCACCTCGCCGATATTGCCGAACACGACCGGTCGGTCGAGATAGCGGGTCAGCGCTTGGATCGCGAGGCGCAAATCCACGTTCACGAAATGTGCTGAGACGCTGTCGTTGCGCGCGGCCACGGTCGAGTCGTTCTGCGCGAGCATGCCGCGCCCCGGCGCGGTGAGCAACGCCGCGGCCAGAGCAAGAGTCCGAATCTTCAGCGCCACGGGCGCCTCGCGGTCAGAGACCAGGTTGTATCGAAACCAGCCAGCATGACCGTATCGCCGTGCAGCGCGACGAATCGAATCCCGCCGGCGCTGTCTCCCAGCTGTAATAGGACGCCCGTTTCGCGCCCCGGCACGCCCTCGAGGAGAGCGTTCCACGGTGGACCGCCCATCAGGCCCGCCAGCGCCAGCGGCGGACGCGCCGGGGTGGGCGCTGGGGCGGAGGCAACGACCGGCTCCCACGGGTTGTAGCGAATTTCTGCAGGTCTGCGCTCGATGCGAAATGGATCCCGCGAACGGAGCCGTGCCGCCGACGCGGCAATTGCGAGCGTATCAGGTCGCGCCGGAGGCAGCGAGCCGATCGTCGGTGGGTGTTCCTCGATGGGCGCTGCCGGTATCGCGGTGGTCCAGGCACCAATGGACGCGATGACAGTGGCCGCGGCAACAATTGCCACGATCCTCATCGCGTCGTCTCCCTGGGCGGGCCAAGCAGGGCCAGGCCCTCGACTGTGAACCGAATCGCGAGCGATTCGACCTGATTCGGGGGACCGTCGATTGCCTGGGGACGCACCGAGAGCTGTGGCACGGCGAGCAGCGTGGGCCCTTTCTCCAGGCCTTGTAGCAATGCCGCCAAACCGGCGATGTCGGCTACGGCTTGGGCCTCGACGCGAACGTGCGGTATGCCCGCTCCGCGCGCGCTGTCCACATGGATCTCGATCGCGTCGATGCGCACGAGCGACGCTCGCGCGGTCTCTCCGACGATGGCCGCGAGCATCGAGGCCGCCTCCGTGGGCGTCGCGCCCGTGAGGAACGCGGGACCCATGCCTCTCAGCCGGCCAACGCGCGCGCCGAGGCTGTCGAGCGATTCCGAGAAGCCCGCCACGACGCTCGTGACGCGGCGCTCCTGCGCGAATGCCTCGGGCGCGGTCGCGCGCACGTCCGCCCGCCAGCGCCACCACGCGGGGACGGCGCGGAAACATAGGACGATTCCTGCGATCGCCGCGACGCCGGCGATCAGCGCCCGCCGGTCACGGGACGCCAGCATGTCCATCATGGCTTCCTCCCAAATCGAACCGTGACGCGTTGTAGCTCTTGCGTGCCCACCGACTGGCGGGTCACGCTGCCAAGCAATTCGACCGACTTGATGCCAGATACGCGGCGCAGAGCCGTGAGCACGGCGCCCGGATTCTCGGTGACGACCGTGATCTCACCCCGGTCGCCTAACCACTCGAACGACAGGATCGCGCTGTTCAGTGGCAGCAGTCGCGCGATGTCGCCCAGGAGCGCGCTGACGCTGGTGCGCGAGTCACCGAACGCCCGAGCTTGGCTCAGTATCGCACTGACGCGATCGAGCTGACCGAGCGAGTTGGCGATCACCTGCCAGCGGCCGGGCCGGAGCTGCGCGATGTGGGCAAGCGCGCGATTCCCGGCCCATTTCGCGGCGAGCGGCGACAAACCGATGGTCATGATGCCGATGGCGAGAATCGCCGCCGCCTGGGTCAGCGCACGGCGCGGGGCGGCGATCTTAAAGAAGGGCGCAGCCGCGGATTGGACGGCCAGCGGTTCCCGGGGATCGAGCACCGCGGCACCATACGCATCGGCGTACCGCAGCGAGTCGCCGCCGAGCGCGGCAAGCGCCGGAACGATCGCCGCGGTCGGTGCTGTGTCGTCATCGCCCGCGGCGGGTCGCGTGCGCAGCGCGTCGAGGGTGTGTCCGGTGCGAGACACCTCGATTGTCAGCGAGCCATCGTTCCACCGGAAGGATGCATCGGTGAACGAGCCCAGCAGCGCGATCGCGGTTGGGGCAATCGGACCGACCCGATAGCCTCGCGTTTGACACGCGGCCCGGATGGCTTCCACGTAGCGCTGGTCGAGCGCCGCGGCCACCGCCGCTCCAGTACCCGCCGGCCGCACGTGGGTGGTGAGCAACGCGACCCCATTCTTGAGGAAGTAGGTGCCGGTGGCCTCGCGCACGATCGCCGCCAACGCGTCCGCATCGCCAATCTCGGGCAACCCGACTACGCGCTTCACCTGCGCGCAGTGGGGGCCGATCGCAGCATGGACGACCGGCTTTGGCCAGCGCGGCAACCGCGCCTGGGCCAACAGGGCGATGATCGTCGCCTGGAGCTCGTCATTCGAGGCGAGCGGCGCCTCGCCAGCCCAGACAATGCGCCGGCGCCGGATCGCGACCGCTCGGACCGAGCCGCGCCCGACGGCAAGGCCGACCCGCGTGCTCATTCCAGCCACGATCGCCGCCGGGTGATGGAGGTGCTGTGACCGGCGCGCGACAAACGCACCTCGATCACAGCGGTCACGGGCGGTGTGCCGTTCCGCGTACGCGCGGTCACGACCCACGCCGTGGGAGTGAGCAGGATCAGACCGGGAAGCTTGGCCGATGCGTCCGGAGTGGCGCGATCGAGCCACGGTGTCAGCTCATGGAACGTCATGATCGGTTCGCCACGGGCCCGCGCGTCGAGCACCTCGCGAACGGTGTGGTCCGTGAAACCGGGGAGCAGGGCGAGCAGCTCGCGCGGCGCTTGATTGAGCGCCAGGGGGCCCGGCTCGACACCCAGAATGCTGTCGAGTCGTTCAAGCGAGTCCAATCCCGGCACGCGGTGTAGCTCGCGCTGATCGACGAAGCGGCCTTTCGTCTTGATCCATTGCGTGATGGCGGCTGCTGTCGAGTCAGCCTTGGCCGCGGCCATGCCCGCCACGCGCAGCACACGTCGCAGCGTCGCCTCGTCCGTCGCATTGACGTCCAAACGGGACCCGACCACCTGCGCCGAGAGGGTGCAACCCGCCACCGTGCGGGGCGCCTCGGCGAGGACTCGGTCTACGTGACTCCAGAGCGTGCGACTCGAATCCAATCTCGTCGCGGTCTCTTGCGTGAACGCGTCACGCAGCGCTTCCCGTCCATACGCGAGACACGCCTGCCCGAGCCAGGCCGCCCGCGTGAACGCCATCCGGTTGCGCGACGATGCCATCGTCTCGCGCGCGCTGACCGATATCAGGAACGTCAGTGCGCCGATCCCGACGCATATCCACAGCGTGGCCAGCAGGGCGTATCCCCTACGGTTTATCATCGCCATGTCGGAAACATCACAGTGTCGGTGCCGGCGATAACGACGATCGCCAAGGGCGGGACGATGTCTCTCCAATTCGTCACCAGGTGCCCACCGTTTTCCGCGTTACGCAGGTAGCGAATGCGTTCTAGACCGTGGTCCCGATGCCAGAACTTCATCGTCATGGTCGCGGCGGCGGCAAGCACGAGAGTAAACTGGGAGCCCCGTCCATCGTGGTCGATCGCCAGCCGCGCCCGGCAGGGCCGCAACCAGCCTTCTACGCTCTCACACCAGGCAGAGAACTCCACGACCGTCGAATCGCCGCTCACGATGGGCGAGCTGTCGTCGCTCGGCCGCAAGTTGGTCCACAGACTTCGCAGCAGGCGCTCGGCATTCGCATCGCGGTCCACCCGCGCGCCCGCCGCGCGGATCTGATCGGCGCGCTCACCGAGACCCGTGAACAGCGCGACGGCGGCACTGAGCGCCATGCCACCGACGACCAGCGCGATCGTGACCTCGATGAGCGTGAAACCGCGGCGTGTGCTCATCGATCCGTCTCCTCTCGGTACACGGCTGTTTGGAGCAGAACCACGCCGCCGCCCACGGTGTCGCTCAAGGTCACCGTGTACACCGTGCGCAGCGGTCGGTCGATGCGGAGCCGCCACGGTCCCTGCGGCCGATCCCCGAGATGACGATCGAGATCTTCCCGCGGCCAGAGCGACACGGCGGTGATGAACCGCGCGGCCAGGCGCTGGTCGCTCTCACGGGCATGCATGCGCTGAACGGCGCGCAGTGATTCCGTCGCGCTCCAAGCCGCGGCGCTGCCCACGGTCCCCAGCAGCATTAAGGCGACGAGAGCCTCGAGGAGGGCGGCGCCGCGCGTCCTCTCAATCACGGATCGGTCTCCCGGTAAGCGGGTCGAGACGGAGACTGTCGGGTGCGATCAGTCGTCCGTCCGGGAGTGCGGCGATCGCGTAGGTCTTCCCATCGACCGTGATCTGGAGCCGCACCAGTGTCCCGCTCTCCAGTGCTCGATGACGCGCCTCGGCGATGGAATCGCGATGGTGCTCCCGGTTTGCGGGATTCGGGCGCCAGGTCAGTCCCACGACGCCGGCCATCAAGCCGAGGAGCACCAATACCACCATCAGCTCGACGAGCGTGACACCGCGGCGTGGTCGCTTCGCGCTCACGAGAGGGGCCGCAATCCGTACATGGCCTGGAGCAATGCCGCGGCGACCACCATGACGAATCCACCGAACAGGAGGATCAGCAGCGGCTCGAGCCCGCGGGTAAGCCGCTGCAGTCGCTGGAGCGCCTGCGTGGCCTCGATGCGGGAGGCGTGCGCCAGCATGTCGGCGAGCTTGCCGGTCTCCTCGCCGACGCGCACGAGGCGGATCGCGGTGGGCGTGAAGGCGGCGACGCCCTTTAGCGCGGCCGAGATGCGATCGCCGCGCGCGATCCCTTCTCGCGCGCGGAGCAGGCGGGCTTCGATTTCGCGATCGCCGCTTGCGCTGGCCGCATGCGTCAGCGCGCCAGCCAGCGGCACGCCGGAGCTCAACAACGCGGCGAGCGTGGAGCACGCGTGCGCGGTTGCCTGCGAGCGCCGAATGTCTCCGACGGCAGGAACCCGGAGCAGAATACCGTGGAGTCGCCGGATCCGGTCTCGCTGCGCGAGCCAGGCAGGCAGCACCGCGACGAGCAGTGCGAGGCCCAAGAGCCCCGGAACGACCGTCATGCGTGCCACAGCCCCGAACGTCAATACGGCGCGCGTCGTGAACGGCAATGTCTGACCGTAGTCCGTGAGCAGCTCGGCGAAACGCGGCAGCACGAATCCGACGAGCAACGCGATCGACGCGGATCCCGCAACCGCGAGCATGCAGGGGTAGGCGAGCGCGTTACGCAGCGCCGCGCGCATCGCGGCGCGCTGCTCGAGCAGCTGCGCGGCGCTCTCCGCGGCCGCGACGAGACCGCTGCCGCTTTCGCCGGCGGCGATGATCCCGATGACTTGTGGAGGAAAGGGGAGTGGTGACGCCTCGAGCGCGGCACCGAGCCGTTCGCCCTGCTCCACGCGGCGCCGCAGCTCCGGCAGCGCTGCATGCCACGAGTCGGGGACGAGATCCTCGAGCATCGCGAGCGCGCGCGCGAGCGGGACACCCGAGGCGAGGATCGTAACCAGTGCGCGCAGACCAAGGGCGAGGTCTTCGGCGCTGGCACGGGAGCGGCGTTGGTGCGCCGCGGGTGCCGCCAGCGCGATGGCGAACGCGCCCCGGCTCCCCAGGAGGGCGACGGCGGCCTCGCGCGTCGTCGCTTCGATGACGCCCTGCTCGCGCGAGCCGTCGCGCCGGACCGCTGTGAACGTGAAGGCGACGACCTGACTCACGGCTTCACGGCCTCGCCCCACGAGGTGACGTCGGCGTTTTCGCCGTCTCCTCCCGGCTGGCCGTCGCGCCCGAGCGTGTAGAGGTCGTACGAATCGGGGTTATGCGCGCCGGGCGCTTGATAGACGTACGCGCGATGCCAGGGATCGGGCGGCACGGCCTTCCGCAGGTAGGGACCACGCCAGCCCGGTTGTTCGCCGCCGACCGGCCGCACGCGCAGTGCCGCCAACCCCTCGTCGGTGGTGGGATAGCGGCCCGTGTCCAACCGATAGGCGTCGAGCGCGACCGCAAAAATCTCGATCTGGCTCTTGGCGGTCGTCGTGTTGGCGTCGCCCACGTGCTTGAATACCGACGGGCCAACGACCATCGCCAGCGTTCCGATGATCGCGAGCACGACCATCATCTCCATGAGCGTAAAGCCGGCACGCCGCCGGTTACTGTTGCGTGACACGGAGCACCTCTTCCATCGTGGTGATTCCCGCGTTGACCTTGTCGTCTCCGTCCGCCATGAGTGTGCGAAGCCCGGCGGCCGCTGCCAGCTGCTCGAGGCGACGGCGCGACGGCTGTGACCCGAGCGCTTCCCGGAGCTCGTCGGTCATGACGAGCAGCTCGAAGACTCCCGTGCGGCCGTTGTAGCCGGTGCCCCGGCAGGCCGGACAGCCGTTGCGGGGATCGTGACACGCGGTGCAGATCTTCCGCACCAGCCGTTGCGCGAGCACGGCCTCGAGCGTGGCACTGATGAGGTACGGGGCGACGCCCAGGTCGAGCAGCCGCGGAATCGCGCCAACGGCGTCGTTGGTATGGAGCGTCGAGAATACGACGTGGCCGGTGAGGGCTGCCTGGACCGCGAGCTGTGCCGTCTCGGCGTCGCGCATCTCGCCGACCAGCACCACGTCAGGATCCTGTCGCAGGATCGAGCGCAGCATCGAGGCGAACGTGACGCCCGTCTCGGCGTGCACCGGAACCTGCGCGACCCCGGCGAGCGTGTACTCGATCGGATCTTCGAGCGTGATGATTTTCTCGACCGCGGCGGACCGCAGGCTCAGCGCGGAGTACAGCGTCGTGGTCTTGCCGCTGCCGGTCGGGCCGGTGACGAGAATCATGCCGTGCGGCTGCTGCGCGAGCCGCTGCATCGTTGCGAACAGGGCAGGCGACAGCCCCAGCGTGTCCAACCCGATCGCGGCTGTGCCGCGCTCGAGCAGCCGCAGCACGACGCTCTCGCCGAACGCCGTCGGCACCGTGGACACACGGAGATCGAGCTCGCGTTCGTGCAAACGCACGCGGATGCGGCCGTCCTGCGGGCGACGGCGCTCGGCGATGTCGAGCTCGGCGAGCAGTTTCACGCGCGAGATGATCGCCCGGTCCATGCTCGGCGGTGGATCGAGCGCGGGTTGCAGCACGCCGTCGATGCGGAAGCGGGTCGTGAGCCCGGTGCGCGTCGATTCGAGATGGATATCGCTGGCGCCGGCCTCGTACGCTTCGCGGATCAGCAGGTTGGCAAACCGGACGACTGGGGGCTGATTCGCGAGGTCGCGCACGTCGGAGGTGAAACTCTCGTCGCGGGTCTGCGCCTCGAGCTCGACCGCCGGCTCCTCGTCCGCCGCCAGACGGGCGATGCGCATGTCCAGATCCGCGGCCGTCGTCAGCTCGGGGACCACCCGCCGTTCGTACGCGATACTGAGATCGTCGAGCCCGTCGAGCAGCGACGCGGCGGTGATGGCGACCGTGAGACTGCCGTCCGGCAGGAGACCAGCCGGACAGAGCTGATGATGCACGAGGAATTCACGCGAAACGCGATCGGGAATCGGCACCGCGGTGACAGCGTCGAGGTCTGTGGGCATTCACACTCCTCCGGTGCGACACGGTGGAAGAAGCGCGCCAGCGGCGCGCGATGAGTAACCGCGCACGACTATTGCGCTTGGACCAGCGGAGCGCGCATCGGGTCGCCGGGCGACTCGCAGTTTTGCGAGCATCAAGACCCGGGTGAACACCTCGGCGCGCGTGTCAGGCGAATGCGTTATGACGTACGGGGCGTTCGCTCGTGCGAGGATCGCGCTCCGTCTGTTTGATGGGTAGTCGCTTACTCACTCACCGCGAGAGACCCACATGCCCGGGCTCCACGAACTTCAAGCGCTGGTTGGTGCTTCCGCGGTGATGCGGCACCTGCGCGAACAGATCGAGCAATTCGCGCGCTCGGCCGTACCCATTCTCATTGTGGGAGAAACCGGTACTGGAAAGGAGCTGTGCGCGGCGGCGATAGCCGCGCTGTCTGGCCGTCAGCCGTTCGTCCCCGTCAACTGCGCGACGTTCCCAGACGGACTCGCCGAGAGCGAGCTGTTCGGACACGAACGGGGCGCGTTCACCGGCGCCGTCCGTTCGCACACCGGTGTGGTCGCGCTCGCCGATGGTGGCGTGCTGTTTCTGGACGAGCTCGGCGAGCTGCCGCTCGCGATGCAGGCGAAGCTGCTGCGAACGCTCGAGTCTGGTGAATACCGGCCTGTCGGGTCGAACAAGACGCTGCATGCGCACTTCCGGATCCTGGCCGCGACGAGCGGCGATCTCGAGCAGGTGATTCTCACCGGCAAGCTGCGGCCCGACCTGCTGCACCGGCTCGGTGCCGTCCGCATCACGCTGCCGCCGCTGCGCCGGAGGCTCGAGGACATTCCGCTGCTCGCCCACCTGTTCTTACGCCTCTATCAGGAGCGCTCCGAGCGCGGGCCGCATGAGATCACGCCTGAGGCATGCGTCGCGCTGATGCAGCATGACTGGCCGGGGAATGTCCGCCAACTCCGGAACGTCGTCGAGGGCGCGGCCGCGGTTGCTGGCGCGGATGACGAAATCCGGTTGCCGCACGTGCTGCAGCTGATCGGCCCGGTTGAGGCAGTTGCGCAGGACAGCCGCATTCAAAGCCTTGCGCAAGCACGCCGCAGCGCGGAGCAGCGGGCCATTCACACCGCACTGGGACAGGTCGGGGGCAACCGCGAGCAGGCCGCCAAGCTGCTGCGGATCAGCGAGGCGACGCTGTACCGAAAACTCGGAGAAGCACAGCAGCAATCAGCCTGAAGTTCGGCAACTCTCAGCCCTGAGAGCACCGCCGACGAGATACTCGCAATGCTGCGATTCTTGACCGCGACGCCCGGAAAGCACTCACAGGACGCATCCGGCAGATAATTCCACATCGCGTGGCCTTGGCGCTCGCAGCTCTGAGCGTCAGACAACATCCAAAGCTCGCATTTCTGGTAGCGTGACGGTCGCCCGCAGTTGATCTCGTTTCAACGAGCGCTATCACGGCCAATGATTTAGCTCGAACGATCCAGCCTGGCGCGGATCTTTCATTGTACGACGAGCAACCCGGTCTGGAGCTCGTCGAATGCATCGTGCGTCCGCCGCCATGGTTCTCTCGCTGATCGTAGCATCCCCTGCCGTCGCTCAAAATGCCAAGCAAATGCAGCCGACCGTACCGTCACCGACGGCCGCATCGCTCGGCAAGTTCGGCGACGTTCCCATCGGCTATTACACGGGCCTGCCGCAGATCTCGATCCCGCTGTTCACGGTCAAAGGAAAGACACTCGAGCTGCCGATTTCGCTTGATTACCACGCGTCCGGCATCAAGGTCGAGGAGATCGGCGGGTGGGTCGGCATGGGATGGGCGCTCGAAGCGGGCGGAGTGATCACCCGGACGGTCCGTGGCATCGCGGATGAACGGTACGAGGGCTACTGGAATACGGGACACGTGTTCTACGAGCCGCAGAATCAGACCTTCCCCCCTCCAGTCCAGCTCGTCGCCAATATCTATAACGAGGTGCAGGACGGGGAGCCGGATCAGTTCTTCTTCAACTTTGCCGGGCAGTCGGGCGAGTTCGTCGGTGGCGATACCAGCAGCATCCAGAGCACCCCAAACGTCTTCGTCACCATCCCGTATCGGAAGTGGCGGCTCCAGCCTCTGCTCGGCAACGAGCCGTACTTTGGATACGGAACCATCATGGGTTGGATTGTCACGACGGAAGATGGAACGAAATACACGTTCGGCGCAGCTGAGATCACCCTGGACCGGAACCGTCAGTATCAAACCAGCAGCGGCCTCTACTCCTATCCGTACGCGTCATCCTGGTACCTCACCGAAATCCGTTCATCAGGCGGTGACGTCGTTACGCTCACCTACGCCGACTACCAAGCCGAACATCATCTCGGGCTGTTCCGCGAGGAGGTCAACGACACCTACGAAAGCGAGCCGGGAGCCTGCGGGCTGTCCGGTTACCAGGAGGGGGGATCGACGATCAGGGATCTGCACAGCCAATCGTATCACCATGCGAAACGGCTGATGACGATCACGTCGGCCGCACATACGATCACCTTTCACCACTCGCTGCGTGACGATGCGCGCTCACCGCTGCTAGACGATCCGGGCGCGTGGGGCCCGAGCATCACCAACCGGATACAGCAGGAGCCGAGGCTCGACTCGCTAACAGTCAGAACGCCGGAAGGCGTGTTCCTCAAACGCTTCGAATTCGCATACACCTATGGTGGTCCGCTGAACGGTCGACTCACGCTCCTGAACGTTTTCGAGAAGGACTCCGTTGGTAATCGGCTGCCGCCGTACAGCTTCACGTACGATTTCGCATCGGATGGATCGGCGTTGCCACCACGGATGACCGACAGAACGGACTACCACGACGGTACCCCTCCCTCTGCATCGTTCGCGCTCGACGCGTGGGGCTATTACAACGGCGCTCCGAACGCGTCGCCCATTCCTCCCGGCACGGCAGAGCTCACCGGGCACTCCTACCCGGGCGCGAATCGGACTCCGAACTTCGCCTTCATGAAGACCGGCTCACTGATCAAGATCACATATCCGACGGGTGGGTTCAACGAATTCGTCTACGAACCAAACGACTTTAGCTCGGGCGCGTCACTGATCCAGGATGCTCCGGAACACCATGACGCGTCAGTCGTAAGCTCGCCGGGAGATGTCTCACCAAGTTCAACCGATTTCGTCTACGCCGGCGGTGTCGATCCGACCCTGAGCTCGACCATCGACGTGTACATGTCTGGATCCTGTTCCCCCCAGCCCTGCATCGCCGAGCTCTGGCGTGGACCGACCCGAGAAACCGGCTGGTCGTCGAACCAAACCGCGTATCACTGGACCCTGACGCGCGATGTGACCTACACGATCAAGGCGTGGAATAACGCCACGCCGAACATTCGCGTTGCCGTCTCGGTCCACTGGGACCAACGCATTCTCCTGACCAAGAAAACCGCGGGCGGGCTACGGATCAAAGAGGTGCGTGCCAACGACGGAATGAGCAACGTTACCGTGCGGAAGTACAGCTACCAGTACGACGATGGCCGGTCGACTGGCTGGATCACCCTGGGGCCGAGGTTTGACTTCGACCGAAACCTCATCAGCGGGGATCAGACGAGGCAGTGCGTCTACTACTCACGTTCTTCGACGCCGCAAAACCCGTTGGGGAATGGACTCCAGGTCACGTATGCCCAGGTGACGGAGTCCCTCGGCGTGAATGGCGTGTTTGGTGTCGTACGACGGAGATTCGAGGCGGGGTGTGATTGCGCCAACGCGGAAATCGCCGCGCGGCACAATTCTACGGCCCCAGCCTACAACAGCGAGTGGCCCTTCCTGCGGTACACCATGGACGCGTGGAGACGCGGCCAACTGCTCAGCACGGAGGAGCTCAGCGCGACCGGTGCAATGCAACGGGCGACGTCCCTTTCGTATGGCAATCCGCCATCCCTTCATCCGACGATAACATTCCGCGGCCTCGCGGTGGACGTCTACTCGATGATCTCGCGATGGTACGGGCCCTGGCCGATCACCACGACGTATTTCATCTGGGCTTCGCCTTTCCAGGTGCAAACCGCGTTGAAGGTCCAAACCGCGCAGGCCACGACGTTCTACGATACGACGGGAACGAGCAGCTTCGGTACCACGCAGCAATTCAAGTACGGCAACCCCGGCCATGCGCAGCTCACCGAGATCACCGAGACCAACTCCGACAACACACAACGAATAACACGCATGAAGTACCCGGGTGATTACGCAACGGACGGCGCCGCAGGGACCGAAGCTGGCGCGCTTGCCGCGATGCAGGACGTCTCGCTGACCGGCGCTCACATGCCCGGGGTGGTGATCGAGCGCTCCGTCAGCTCGAAAGTGGGCCCCACTGAACAGATCGTGCAGGCCGAGATCACTACGTTCAAGGAGTTCTTGGCCGGTCAATTCCTTCCCTACAAGCACTACGTGCTCAACAGCCCGAGCCCGATCCAATGACGCGGCGCGCGCTCGCAGCCCTCGTGGCATCGCTCACGGCTTTCACACCGACGCCGCAGGCGAACGATTTCCCGAGCGGCGGGATCGGGGCCGTCGGTGGCACGTCGACCCTGACCGTCAACCCGGCCCAGGCGTTCGACAACAATTACACCGTCCACTTCTATGTGAGCGTCTCGATCAACGGGAGCTCGTCGACGTACGGGAGCGCGTCGCTCGTCTTCGCGGTTGAAACGAACGACGGCAGCGGCTGGGTCGAGCGCGCCGCCCCGGGATACAACTGCGGCTATCCCTCGGGGCCGCCCCCGTACTCCGCGCGAACCTGTAGCTCGCCCAGCGAGCAAGTCACGATCAACGTGGCGGGGCTCGGTCTCAACAGTACCCTCCGGTTGCGCGCCAAGTCGTTCTCGGTGAGTAACAACGCCGGGGGCTCGTTCGCGATCTATGGCGGTGACGGGGCCGGCTCCAACCCCGGGACCTTCAACGGCGTCAACTATTCCTACGACCCGGCGCCGCCGCCGAGCTACACCGTGCAGGTCACGCCGGACGGCGGCAGTCAGACCGCCTATGCGGGTTACACCGGCAACGTGGCGACATTCGGCGTGTCAAACCAGGGCAATCAATCTTCAGTCACATACGACCTGAGCATCGTCGGGTGCACGGCACCATTGACCAACTGCACGTCGGACGCGCCGTCGGTCAGCGTCGCGGTGGGCGCGACAGTGAACGTCACTGCCCACTTCGACGGGCAGAATACGACCGGTACCGGCGCGATCACGCTGCGCGCGACGCACACGGCCTCCGGCACGTCGAACGATGGCTGGATCAACGTGACGCTGATCCCGCCCCCAAGCTACGCGGTCGAAGTGGGACCGGATCCCGGCAGCCAGTCGGTCGGTTCCGGCCTGACGGGCAACGTGGCGACGTTCAGTGTCCAGAATAATGGCAATCAGGGCACACTCAGCTACGCGCTGAGCGTCGTCACGTGCTCAGCGCCGGTTGCTAGTTGCACGTCGGACGTAGGATCGGTCAGCGTCGGCCAGGGCGCGACCGTCAATACCAACGTCCACTTCGATGCGCAGAGTACTACCGGTACCGGCGCCATCGTGCTGCGCGCCACACATACCGCGTCGAATACGACCAACGACGGCACGATCAATGTCACCGTCAATCCGCCGAGTTATGCGGTGCAGGTCGGTCCCGATCCGGGCAGCCAAGGTGTGCTCCTGGGCTCGACCGGCAACGTGGCGACGTTCACCGTGCAGAACCAAGGGAACGAAGGCACGCTCGCGTACGCGCTGAGCCTCGTGTCGTGTACGGCGCCGGTCACCAATTGTACCGCTGACGCGGGGTCGGTGACCGTCGGGCAGGGCGGGACAGCAAATGCTACCGTGCATTTCGACGCACAGAACATCGCGGGAACCGGTTCCATTGTGCTCCGTGCCACGCATACGGCCTCCGGCACGAGCAACGATGGAACGATCAATGTGACCATCACCACGTTGCAGACGGACGAATTCCAGAGCGGTTCGATCGTCTCGGTAGGCGGGGCCGTCGAAGCGAACCTCGATCCGGGGAACGCGAACAGCGGCCGGTATACGGCCCACTATTCCGTCAGCATGTCGATCAACGCCAATTCCACGACATACGGCTTTGTGTCGCTGGTCATCGCGATTGAAACCAACGATGGGAGTGGATGGGTCGAGCGGGCGGCGCCCAGCTACACCTGCAGCTACCTGTCCGGGCCGCCGCCGTATCCCAATTACACCTGCCCCGCCTGGAGTCACGAGCAACAGACGATCACGGTCGCCGGGCTCGGGCTCAATGCGGACATCCGTCTCCGGGCGAAGTCGTTCTCGACGAGCAACGGATCGGGCGGCTCGTTCGCCGTACGGGGGGGCGATGGCAGTGGACCGAACCCTGAGACGTACGATGGTGTCTCGTACGCCACCGACATTCCGGTCAGCTTTGCGGTGGAAGTCGGTCCCGATGCGGGCAGTCAAGCCGAATTCACGTCGCGAAACGGTCTCGTAGCGACGTTCACGGTGCAAAACAACGGGAATCAGGGCACGCTCACCTACCAGCTCAGCATCCAGACGTGCACGACGCCGCCGCTGGCGAGTTGCACGGCGGATGCGGGCTCCATCGATGTCGGCCAGGGTGCCACGGTCAATGCCCTGGTGCATTTCAATACGCAGAGCACGGCTGGCAGCGGCACGATCATGCTCCGGGCCACGCACACCGGGTCCGGCACGAGCAATGACGGGACGATCACCGTGACGGTGACGGTGCCGCCGAGCTACGCCGTCGCGGTGACACCGGATGGAGGGACGCAGTCGACGAGTGGCGGGACTACGGCGAACGTGGCCACGTTCACCGTGCAGAACAACGGCAATCAGGGTCTGCTCACCTACACGCTGAGTGTCGTCGGGTGCACGGCGCCCCTCGCGAATTGCTCGGCCGATCTGGCCGCGGTGAGCCCGCAGCAGGGCGCGAGCCAGCCCGCGCTCGTGCATTTCGATGCTCAGAACGTCACGGGGACCGGCACCATCACGCTTCGGGCCACCCATGTCGCGTCCGGGACCACCAACGACGGCACGATCACCGTGAGCGTCGTGTCGCTGTCGTCGGTGATCAGTGGGGTGTTTACGCCCGACAGCCGCTTTCTGCTACAGGAGACCGCGGAGGGCCACGACTCCGCCGGCCGGATCGTGCGCCTCAGGGATGCGCGCGCGAACGT
>WNGP01000079.1_pt1 | contig 61191 bp, 55 predicted proteins | sample 5407671 | NCBI WGS metagenome assembly WNGP01 (sample SAMN13153381, study PRJNA577476) | soil metagenome | isolation source: 40 cm soil or saprolite under Garry oak tree replicate 2 | place: USA:California | collected 2016-06-15 | reverse complement strand
GCCGCCAGCACTTCGGTCCCGTTTTCCGGAGGCAAAAATCCCCGCGTGACCATCTCCGGCCGGGACTCCATGCGCCCGGTATGTTTGTCGATCGCGATGATGGGAACCACGATGCCGTCTTCCGCGAGGTGCTGCCGATCGCGGATCACCACCTGCTCGATCTCTTCCAGCGATCCGGAATCAACGCACACGCGTCCCACGGGCACCGGTTCCCGCCGGTAAGCGCGATCCTCGGTGAATTCGACGGGATGGCCGTCCTCGAGCAGCAGAACCTCGCCCGACACCGCGCCTACCTGCTGCGCCAGCGCGGCATGGCGGAAGAGCTGCCGGTACTCGCCGTGCAGCGGAATGAAATAGCGCGGCCGCACCAGGTTCAACATGAGCTTTTGTTCTTCCTGGCTGGCATGACCGGAAACGTGCAGCAATCCGCCGTTATTGTCGTAATAGACGAGAGCCTGCCGCCGGAACATGTGATCCAGCATGCGGAAGATCGCCTTCTCGTTTCCCGGAATAATACGCGCGGAGAGGATCACCGTATCGTCCTGATCCACGCTGAGGAGACGATGATTGTCCACGGCCACGCGCGACAGCGACGACATCGGTTCCGCTTGGCTCCCGCTCACCAGCACCACCATTTTTTCCGGGTCGAACGTCCGCAAATCTTGCGGCCGTATGACCATGCCGTCGGGAATGCGCAATCGCCCCATCTCGTGGGCGATCTCCACGTTGTCCACCATGCTGCGCCCGACGAACCCGACTTTGCGGCCCACCGCCGCCGCAATGTCTACCACCTGCTGAATGCGGTGAATCGAGCTCGCAAAACACGAAACCAGCACTTTGCGCGGCGCGGCCCGAAACAGCTCTTCAATGCGGTTCCATACGGCGCGTTCCGAAGGCGTGTAACCCGGCCGCTCCACGTTGGTGCTGTCGCTGAAAAGCGCCAGCACGCCCTCCTGGCCGTAACGCGCGAAAGCATGCAAATCGAATGGCTGGCCGTCCACCGGCGTGGGGTCCATTTTGTAGTCGCCCGTGTGGATCACCACGCCCACCGGCGTGCGGATCGCCAGCGCCACGCAATCGATCGTGCTGTGCGTCACGTGGATGAATTCCACTTCAAACGGCCCGATCTCCACATGCCGCCCGGGAATCACTTCCCGCAGGGCCGCCTTTTCCAGAAGTCCATGCTCTTCCAGGCGCTTGCGCACCAACGCCAGCGCGAAGCGCGTGCCAAAAACCGGCACGTTAAGATCGCGCAGGATGTAGGGCAGGGCGCCGATGTGATCTTCATGCCCGTGCGTCAGCACAATGGCGCGCACCTGCTCGCGATTCTGCTTCAGGTAGGTGATGTCCGGAATGACGATGTCCACGCCCAGCAACTCGGCTTCCGGAAACATCATGCCGGCGTCGATCACCAGGATGTCATTCCCAGTGCGCAGGGCGAGCATGTTCATGCCAAATTCGCCCAGGCCGCCCAGCGGAATGGCCCAAAGAGAAGGCTTGCTCACTTCTTGCAGCTCCTTAACCGGATTATCGTACCACGCCGCAGCAGTCACTTGCGCCATCCCCGACAGTCGGTTAACGATTCGCTTTGCGGATGGCCAACTGCTCTTACAGATGCGATGAACCTTTCTCGTTTCTGCGGATACGGGCAGGGCCTTCAGATCGAAGGCCTGCGCGGCAGTCGGCTAAATCGGCTGAAACATCGGATAGCCCAGAAGAGAGTGAACGCCGCAAAGAGAACGAGCACGTACCACAGCCGCGCACGATCGGGTCCATACGGCGAGCGCAAGTTAGTTTGCACGGCGTAATCAAAAGCCAGGATGATGACGCCATAGACAGCGCAGCCAAACCTTGCAAACCATGCGCTCAGAAATTCCATCGATGCGGCCCGTTGCTCTGGACCAGGCCAGTATTCCTTGTTGGGCAGATTAATCAATTGCCTGGGCATAAGAGCGATGATTTTCGCTATGCCGAATACGAAAAACGCTGGCAGGAACGACATCGCCACAAAGAGATCGAAGAATCCCCGCTTGGCCTGCCAGCCGTTAGCAATTCCGTGCTGGTCGAAATGCGAAGCGACCACGCGGGTCAGTCGCGGATAGTAATGGGCGAAATAAATCGAGGCGCAAACAGCCAGCAACAAAAATAGTCCTTTGGGCAACCGCGCGTTCATGGAGGACATTTGATTTAGACTCGTTTCCCTCCGGCAAAGAGCCGCGCGATCAGCACCAGTACCACGGCTCCCACCGTCGAGGCCGCCAGGCTGTAAACGAACCCGCCGCCCCAAATCCCCAGCTTCGAGAAGATCCAGCCGCCGAGAATCGAACCAACCAAGCCGATCGCCACGTTTCCCAGGCATCCGAAACCTGCTCCCCGGCTCACTTCGCCTGCGATCCAGCCAGCCAGCAGCCCGATGATGATCCATCCCAGCAGGGAAGAACTGATCGCGATTCCGAAAAAATGAATCATTGAACCCCCTCGATTCCTTTAGAAGCGCGGCAACCTCTCTCCCTGGCAGACCTACACTTTAGCCTATCTTGCTGGCTTCTTCTGGGACCTTTAATGGCCGTTCAAACCAGGCCACGTCCCAATACTTCCCGAACTTGCGCCCGTTTTCTGTAAACGTTCCCACATGCCGAAACCCGAAGCGCTCGTGCAGCGCCACCGAGGCCGGATTCGGCAGCGTCACTCCCGCGACAATCCGGTTGATGTCCTCGCCCGCGATCAATTCGAATAATGCCCTATAGAGCAGCGTCCCCACGCCGCGTCGCTTGCACTCCGCACTGCGGTAGATCGTCGTCTCCACCGTCGTTTCGTAGGCTTCCTTGGGACGGAATCGCCCGGTCCCGGCGTACCCGATGACGCGGCCGCCATCGTCCAGGGCAACCACCAGCCGATGCCGCTTGCCATCGGAATGTTCTTCGAACCACTCCGTAAACCCCTCGAGAGTAAACGGACGAGTATTAAAAGTGATTGGCGTATTCAGGATGTAGTGGTTATAAATCTCCGCCAGCTGGGGCAAATCGGAGAGCAGCGCCGGCCGCGTCGTAACGTCACTCATTCGAAGGTTCTCCTCGCACTCATAATTCAACAATGCGCCGCGCAGAACCGCAAGCGGAACACTTGCAACAAAAAGGGGGCGGAGGGGCCGAATTTGACTAAAACTACGACCGCCGCATACTATCGTTCGTTTCAGCACGCCGGTTCGGAGCGTCCGTGAGCCACGCTGACAATCGCCCGAAGTTCTATCTGACGACGCCGATCTACTACGCCAACGCGCGTCCCCACGTCGGCTCGGCTTATACCACGCTGGTTGCGGACACCATTGCCCGCTTCAAGCGCATGCAGGGCTACGACGTGGCATTTCTTACCGGCACCGACGAACACGGCGAAAATATTACCCGCGCCGCGGCGAAGGCAGGTGTCACGCCACGCGAGCACGTGGACCGCTATTCCGCCGTTTTTCGCAATCTGTGGAACGAACTGGGCATCAGCTATACCCATTTTATTCGCACCACTTCGCCCGAACACCTGCGCGCTGCGCGCCGGTTGCTCTTGCGGGCGCGTGACGCCGGCTATATCTACAAAGGTTTCTACCAGGGCCGTTACTGCGTTTACGACAATCTTTACGTCAGCGATTCCACCGATCCCATCGACTGCCCTCTCTGTGGCCGTCCTGCCGAAGTGGTTTCGGAAGAGAATTACTTTTTCAAACTGTCCGCTTTTCAACAAAAGCTCCTGAAGCTTTACGAAGAGCAGCCCGATTTTATCCGCCCCGCCTTCCGCCGCAACGAAGTGCAGCGTTTCGTCGAAGCGGGCCTGCGCGATATTTCCGTCAGCCGCAAAACAGTGAAATGGGGCTTGCCCTGGCCCGACGATCCCGAGCACGTTGTTTATGTCTGGTATGACGCGCTCACGAGTTATCTGAGCGGCATCGGTTATGGCGATGATGAATTGCAGTGGGAGAGGTATTGGCCCGCGCAGCTCCATTTGATCGGCAAGGAGATCATTCGCTTCCATTGCGTCTACTGGCCGGCGTTCCTGATGGCTGCGGAAGAACCGCTGCCCAAGGGCGTCTTCGCGCACGGCTGGCTGCTTTTTGAGCAGCAAAAAATGAGCAAGTCCAAGGGCAATGTCGCCTATGCCGAGCCCATCGCGCGCACTATCGGCGTGGATGCGCTGCGATATTATTTGCTGCGCGACGTCCCTTTCGGCCAGGACGGAAATTTCAGTCACGAAGCGCTGCTCACGCGCTATAACAGCGATCTCGCCAATGGCTTAGGAAATCTCGCCAGCCGCACGCTTACCATGATTGGACGCTATTGCGAAGGACAGGTCCCTGCAGCGCATTCGGCGGCGATAGGTGATGCCGAGAAATCGCTTGCCGCCGCCGTGACCGAGGCGACCCGCGCTAGCACTGCGCAATTCGAGGAACTCTCCTTTTCGCGTGCCCTCGAACTTATTTGGGCCGCGATCGCCCAGGTGGATGGCTATATCACAGCCGAAAAACCTTGGTCGCTCGCCGAGGATCCCGCCGAGCGCGCCCGCCTGGAAACCGTCTTGTACCATGCCGCGGAATCTTTGCGCATTCTCGTGATACTGGCGCATCCCGTTTTGCCGGAAGCCACGGCAAAGATCTGGCGGCAACTCGGGCAATTCGGCGCGCTTGGGGAGGCTCGCATCGATCAGCTCGCCTGGGGCGCTCTGCGTCCCGGCACGCTCATCGGCGAGCCCGCCGCGGTATTTCCTCGCGTGGAAAAAACTGAAACACTGGAGAAAATTGCAGCCATGGAACAGGAAATGCTTAAGCCGCAAGGCACGCCCGCAACACCGTCTACTCCGGCGGCCGCTCCCGCCGCCCAACCCGGCGCCGCCGCAGCCACCAATGCGCGCATCAGCATCGACGATTTCACCAAAGTGGAGATGCGTGTCGGCCAGGTGAAGTCGGCCGAACGCGTGGCCGGCGCCGACAAATTGCTCAAAGTGATGGTCGACGTGGGCGAGGAAGTGCGCCAGATCGTCGCCGGAATTGCCACGGTGTATCAGCCGGAACAATTGGTGGGCCGCAAAGTGGTCGTCGTCGTGAATCTGCAGCCGCGCAAGCTGCGGGGAGTGGAATCGAATGGCATGATCGTCGCCGCGTCGGTTGGATCGGAAGGGAAGCCGGTGCTCGCCGGATTCCTCGAGGACGTGCCTGTCGGCTCGCGGCTGAAGTAAGAGATTTCGCGGGAGCGCACCCTGCGGGTAGCCCCGCGCGTTTACGCAAACAGATCACCAAGCAGGCGCGCCATGGAACAGGGCTCTTCGTCTCCCGTGCAGCTCGAGCTCGTCGATTCGCATGCGCATGTGGACATGTCCGAATTCGATTCCGATCGAGCGGACATGCTGGCGCGCGCGCAAGCCGCTGGAGTGCGCCACATTCTCGCCATCGGCGGTGCTCCTGGCGCGCTGGCCTCGGCGGTGCCCTTTGCCGAGCGCTACGACTGGATCTACGCCGCTGCCGGCATCCACCCGCACGAAGCTAGGCTCGCGATGCCGGCCCACTATGAGGAGCTCGCGAATCTGGCGAAGCATCCAAAATTTCTTGCCTGGGGCGAAATCGGTCTCGATTATCACTATGATCATTCACCTCGAGATGTGCAGCAGCGCGTCTTCATCGAGCAACTTGAGCTGGCGCGCGGCGCTGGCCGCCCGGTTATCATTCACTGCCGCGAAGCTTGGCCAGATTGCCTCGCGCTGCTCGAGAAGCACTGGAGTTCCTCCGGCCTGGGCGGAATTTTCCATTGCTTCAGCGGCACACTGGAGGAAGCTCGCCGCGGAATGGAGATGGGTTTTTTGATTTCGTTTGCGGGGAACGTGACCTATCCCAAGGCGCAGAATTTGCGTGACCTGGCGTCCGCGCTGCCGCTCGAATCTATTCTGATCGAAACGGATTCGCCATTTCTCGCGCCACAGCCCTTTCGGGGACGCCGCAACGAGCCCGCCTTTGTCGCCGAACTAGCGCGGACGCTTGCACCTGTGAGAAACTTGGCGCCGCACGAACTCGCGGCGGCCACTGCCGCCAATTTTCGGCGCTTTTTTCGGTTGTCAGAGATCCGCAGCCGCCGTTTGCAAATGCGGGATTGATGGAGGAACGACATCTCACTGCTGACGGTTAAAGAGATTTTCGATCTGGTGCGCGACGACCTCTCTCGCGTCGAGGAGGAACTGGCGCAGCAGACCGGCCTCGCGAGCGAACCAGTGGCCGAGATCGCCGGCTATTTGCTGGGAGGCGGAGGCAAGCGCCTGCGTCCCGCGCTTTTGCTGCTTTCCGCCGGATACGCGGGCTACCGCGGCGCTGCCGCTGTGCGGCTGGGGGCCGTCGTGGAACTGATTCATAGCGCCACGCTGATCCACGACGATGTCATCGATGGCGCCGACACGCGACGCGGCCGGCCCTCCGCGAATTCCCGCTGGGGGAATCATCGCAGCGTGCTGGCCGGCGATTGGCTTTACATGCAGTCGTTTCAGATGGCGCTTGAGGAACGTAATTTCCGCGTTTTGGACATTCTCATCGATCTCACGCAGAACATGGTCGAGGGCGAGCTGCTGCAACTCGCGAGCCTCGGACGCATGGATTTAGGCGAGCAGGACGTCTTGGACTTGGCCGCGCGCAAGACGGCGTGTCTTTTCAGCGGCTGCGTACGGCTCGGCGGCGTGCTTGGCGGCTTAAGCGATGCCGAGGAGCAATCACTGGCGGATTACGGGCGTTACGCGGGACTTGCGTTTCAGCTTGTGGATGATCTGCTCGACTTCACGGCTTCACCTTTGCAACTCGGCAAACCTGTGCTCAGCGATCTGAAGGAAGGTAAAGTCACACTGCCGCTCATCTACGCGCTCGAGAGTGATGGCGCGACAGGCGACCGCATGGTGCGCACCGTGCTGGAGGAAAAAGGATTCCATAGTGTCCGCGCGGAGCAAATCTCAGCGCTGGTGCGCGATTCGGGTGCGCTTGAGCGCACGCGCCTGCTCGCCAATGATTATGCTTCCCGCGCTAAAGCCTGCCTGAATGGCCGCGCCACCAGCGAATTTGGCCGCGCGCTCTTCGCCGTTCCCGACTTCATCCTCGATCGCGAAAACTAATTCCGCGGCGGTCATGCTCCCATTCAAGCTCGCCTATCATGAAGGTTACGATTTGCGCCTGGGGGAGCACGTTTTCCAATCGCAAAAATTCAGAATGGTGCGCGACCTCCTGCTCGCCGAGCACATCGCGGAACCCGCCGATATCCTCGCTCCCGAACCCGCCACCGACGAAGATATCCTGCGTGTGCACACCCGCGGGTGGGTAGATAAACTGCAGCACGATACGCTTAGCCTCGGCGAACGCATGCGCCTGGAAATTCCATATTCGCAAGCGGCCGTTAGAGGATTCTGGCTGGCTGCTGGCGGTTCGATTCTCGCCGCACAGTGCGCCATGACAGACGGCTTCGGAATCAATATCGGCGGCGGGTTCCACCACGCGTTCCCCGGTCATGGCGAGGGTTTTTGCATGATTCACGATGTCGCCGTGGCGATCCGCCGATTGCAAGCCGGCGGCGCGTTGCGCAAGGCTCTGGTGGTCGATACGGATGTGCATCAGGGGAACGGCACAGCGGCAATCTTCGCCGATGACGCGGGCGTTTTTACGGTGTCTCTGCACCAGGAAAATAATTATCCGGAGCCAAAGCCGCCTTCGGATCTGGACGTTAATCTGGAAGACGGCACGGGCGACGAAGAATATCTCGACTTATTGCATAAGGCGCTCGCCGATTCCTTCGGACGCTTTGCCCCGGAGATTCTCTTTTATATCGGAGGGGCCGATCCTTATCGCGAGGATCAACTGGGCGGACTCTGGCTCAGCATGCGAGGTCTGCAGGAGCGCGATGCGCTCGTCTTTGCCGAAGCCAGGCGCCGCGGCTTGCCCGTAGCGGTGGCGTTTGCCGGCGGATACGCGCGGAAGGTTGAGGACACCGTGCGCATTCACGTGAATACGGTCATTGCAGCGCGAGAAGCCGCCGCGGCCCGGGCCAGCGGAGCAAATCCATAAATCTGTGTCATTCGTTCCGTCGAGGATATAAATCAGAGGCGCCTCTGTGATCACGGTGCCTCAGTTACTCTGATCCGGCGCGAAATTGCTGGCTACTGAAAATCGATCAACACGTCGATGACACGATTCTGGGGATTCGGGCGCAGCCAGTTTCCCATTTTCTGGTAGTGTACCGGCATCTCACCAAAGACTGCCACCGTAGGCTTCTCGAGCTTCGCGAGCATGGAATCGAGATAGGTTTTATCGAAGATTTGGCCGGGTGCCAGCCGCCAGGTGTTGCGCAGCGCGCGTTCGGCATCGACCGAGAGACCCGTAATCACCAATTCACCCATACGATATTGCGGCCCCTCTACAATTTTCACGTCGTACCGGACCGTGCCATTGGCGTCGTCGAACTGCGGCACGGGCGAGACTTTCGCGTCGAGGTAGCCGCGATGCCCGTATTCCAGCTCAACCTGCTGCCAGCCCGCCGCGAGACGCATGCCGTCGGCGAGATCGCGTGGCTTCAGCGTCACCAGCCTGGAAAGCACGGATTCATCGATGGCCATATTGGCGCTCCAAGTGATGCCAGAAATGCGAGAGACTGGCCCCGGCTCGACGGGAATCTGAACAATGACGGTGGAGGAGGCATTCCCGCCGGAAGCGCCGCTCAGTTGGAGGATGGGCGCGCCAAATTTCACGCGGAGCTGGCCGGCAGAAAGGTAAATCGGCCGCAACTGCTCGTTCTCGAAGACTTCGATAGCGAAACGCGAGAATCTCTTCCCGACGAGGTCGCTCACCCGATCGTGCAGCTTCTCTGAATTTTGCGCCAACCAATCGTTGAACTGGACGCTGGAGACAGTGAAACTCGGGCCATCCTGGCGGAACTGCATGATCTCGCCGTCGCTGGAGAGTTGGGCCACGAGAGCGTGTTCCACGTTCGCCTTGATTCCGCGCGAGGCGAGCTTGGCGGAAAGCGCCGCCGTGATCTGCTCGAGCAGTGAACCGCCGCGCGGAGCGCCTCCGTCGAAGAGGGGCACCGCCCGGCGAATTTCGTCCGAGAGTTCCTGATCACTGAACCAGGGGAAATTCTCGAACATTACGGGCACGACCATCGCGTCTTGCAGTTCAAAGTTGATCGTGGCGCGATTGTTCGTGGCCGTGAAGCGAAAATTGACGTGCGAGAAGACGCCCAGTTGCGCCAGGCTATCGGCGATGGCCTGCAATTTGTCGCGGTCAACCGGATCGCCCGGTTTCAGGCCGGCGGTGGCGGCAATCTGGGCATCGTTGTAACGATGCGAGCCGGAAGCATGCACCTCGGCCACGACGAAGGAAGGCGGAGCGGTCTGCGCCGCGAAGCAGCGGGCCGCGAAGATCAAGCACGTAAGGCAAGCCGAGATCAGAGCAAAGCGATGAACCCGCATATTGCAGGGGATTTTATCGTGCTGCGGCGACGATTGCGAACCCGCCCTACTATTTTTTATTCTACGGTCACGGATTTGGCCAGATTGCGGGGCTGGTCGACGTCGCAGCCGCGCCGCACGGCAATGTGATAGGCGAGCAATTGCAAGGGCACGATCTCGAGAATCGGAGCCATTAGCTCCGGCGCCGTGGGGATTTCGATCGCGTGGTCGGAAACCTTGCGGGCGAGCTGGTCGCCTTCGCTAACGACAGAGATGACGATGCCATCGCGCGCTTTCACTTCCTGGATATTGGAGATGCTCTTCTCGTATCTCGTCATGGACTCGGAATCAAATTCGTCGCGCGTAGCCAGCACGACCACAGGCAGATTTTCGTCGATGAGGGCGTTCGGACCATGCTTCATTTCCCCGGCGGGATAGCCTTCGGCGTGAATGTACGAAATTTCCTTGAGTTTGAGCGCGCCCTCGAGCGCGATGGGATAGTGAATTCCGCGGGCGAGATAGAGGAAATCCGTATAGCGGAAGAACTGGCGCGCCAGCGCTTCGTAGATTCCGTCCCTGTCGCCTTGCAGGATCATCTCCAACTTTTGCGGAATACGGGTGAACTCCTGCATCAGTTTCTTAGCCAGGTCAGCGGAAAGCTTCTCGCGTAGCTGGCCGAGGTAGAGAGAAATCAGCATGAGCGCAGTCAACTGGGCCGTGAATGCTTTTGTCGAGGCCACGCCGATTTCCGGTCCGGCATGCGTCAGCATCGTGCCGGCGGCCTCGCGAGTGACCATGGAACCGACGACATTGCAGATGGCCAGCGTCTTGGCGCCTTTTTGCTTGGCTTCGCGCTGGGCCGCGAGTGTATCGGCGGTTTCGCCGGACTGACTGACGCAGATGACCAGCGTATGCTCGTCCACGATCGGGTTGCGATAGCGGAATTCGCTGCCGTAATCCACTTCCACGGGAACCCCGGCCAGCCGCTCGATCATGAACTTACCGGCCAGGCCGGCGTGCCAACTGGTGCCGCACGCTACGATTTTGATATTGCGGAAATTGCGGAAGTCTCGCTCGCTGATCTCCATTTGATCGAGGAAGACCTTGCCTGTCTCCTGAGAGATGCGGCCAAGCATGGTGTCCTGGATAGCGCGGGGCTGCTCGAATATTTCCTTGAGCATGAAGTGTTTGAAGCCGCCTTTTTCGGCGGTGATGGGATCCCAGGTGACGTGGTGAATCTTCGGCTGTACCGGATTGGAGTTGACGTCGCTGACTTGGACACCCTTCGGCGTGAGGACGGCGATGTCTCCATCGGAGAGGAAAAACATGTCGCGCGTGTGCGCGAGGATGCCGGGAATGTCGCTGGCCACAAAGTATTCGTCCTGACCCAGGCCGACGACCACAGGCGGGCCATTGCGGGCAGCCACGATTTTGCGCGGGTCCTTGGTCGAGAGAATCACCAGAGCATAGACGCCGCTCAAGCGCTGGACGGTTTTGCGCACGGCGTCTTCCAGCGGGCCGCCGTCCATGTATTTCTCCACGAGGTGCGCGACGATCTCCGTATCGGTTTGCGTGACGAACTTGTGCCCTTCCTTTTCCAGTTCCTGCTTGAGTTCCAGGTAATTTTCGACGATGCCGTTGTGGACGACGACGACTTCGCCCTTGCAGTCCCGGTGGGGATGCGCGTTTTCCTCCGTGGGTCGGCCATGCGTGGCCCAGCGCGTGTGCCCCAATCCGTAAATGCCGTCAATGGGGTGGTGGCGAATGGACTCCTCGAGATTCGGTAGTTTGCCGGAAGCGCGGCGGATTTCCATTTTTCCGTTTTCGCTGACCACGGCGATGCCCGCGGAGTCGTATCCGCGATATTCCAGCCGCCGAAGCCCATCCAGAATCAGCGGTACAACTTTCTTGGGGCCGATATATCCGACAATGCCGCACACGGTGAACTCTCCTAGAGCTGGAAACCGGCGGGGAAGGCGCCGGAAGCATCAGGGTAGCATAAGGTTTTCCCGGGCGCTGTACGTGAGGGGCAGTAGTTTTCTGCCACTAAACCCCTCAGGCCGTATTTAGAAAGGTCGGTTTTTCTGTAAAAGCGAAACGTCCACTTCCAAGTTTTCCCCAACCGCCAAGCGCGAAAGAGAATACCTTCACCGGACTTCCGTATTTGACGCGAAAGGCGGCGCCGCCTAAGCCGCCATTCTCCAGCGCGAGAGTGATGCGTGTCAGAACTTGACCATCGTACTGCGCGTCAGTGTGGTGTTGCTGGTGACCACAGCAGGCCCGCCTTTGAAGAGATGCCAGGCCGCGTATTGTTCCATATAGGGATCTTCTGACGACAGGCAATCGATCGGAATAATCACCTTGTAGCCGCGTTGTGCCAAACCGGAACCGGTACCAATGCCGACGCCCTGAAAGGAAGTGCCGCACACGACGGCCGTTTTGATGCCGCGCGCTTTCAATTTTTCTTCCAGATTCGAACCAAGAAATTTGTCTGGTCCGCCCGTACGCGACCATTCGCCCTCGCGCGCCGCAAATCCCTGATCAATCATGTCTGCTGGCGTGGGCTGGCCGGCGCCGACGAAGCTGTACCATACCATTGCTCCTGCGGCGCGCGCCGCATCATGCAGCCGCTTGACGTTTGGAACGGTAGCCACGCAGCGCGGCCGGGCGCCGCAATTCTGCTTCATCATGTCCAGAATGAGCAGAGCCGTCGTCGAAGGTTCGAGCGTCACCGCTTTGAGCTCCGGTTTCGGCGGCGGTTTCACGGTGTCCCAATCGTTGAGGATATCGGTGGCCGCAGACGACGCCGCAAACGCAATGATGAGCGCTCCGGCTGCTGCGGCCGCGCCGCGCCATATATTCCGCATGTCCCGCATCGTGTCCTCCTTTGGTTTTATTGTCCCTGATTAGGGGCCGCCAACAACTGTTGACCGGTGCTGGTCATGGTCACGCTCTTGGCGTTCCCAATGTGGCTGCCATCCCTGGCGCCAAAGCCTTCGGCGGTAATGACGTCACCAATCTTCAGCGAATTCCTGGTCCAGCCATTCCTCAGGAGCATGTTGGGGCTATTCATTTCAAAGCCCCAATTCGTTACCGTTCCACTGTCGTCTTTGACGTCGATATAGAACCAGGCGTGGGGATTGGTCCACTCGAATTTCGTGACCGTGCCCGTCAGCTTCAAAGGTTTCTTGGCGTCGAATTCCGCCGTAAAGGCATGGTGTGCGACCGCTGGCCCCGCACTCAGGAACATTCCGACAGCTACAACGCAAATCGCCAATGTAGTTCTCATTGCTCAACCTCTCCTATAGGATAAACGCGTGAGCCCGTTACTCTCCTTACGCGAGTGACCTGGATTCCCGTGTCCTACTACTCTTGACCACTACTTAAAACCTAAGTGTTCAGCATCCCTTTCGTTTTCGCACAGGTGTTCGAGCAATTCGGTATCCGGTAGCAACTTGAAATGAATCGTCGCGGACTTCCACGGCTTGGGATAAGCCCCGGGGTCATTGATGGCGACGTCCAGTTCCAGGTTCCCGAAATTCGGGCGGCGGTAGCGTTCGGTGATGTGCAAGGCCTCGGTATGGGGATGACCGCCATTGTCAAGCCAGGTCCCCTCTTTGAAACCAGCCACGTCGACCACAAACGTGTCGCCGTCCCACTTCCCAACGGAATACCCGAACCAGGCTGGATTGGGATCCTCTGGTAGGGTACGGCCATCGGTAAAAATTTGCCGATACTGATTGAATTCCTCGTAGAGCACGATGGTTTCGCGCGGCGTCTGCACGATCTTAAACGGGATCATCGACACCAACATTGCATCCGGCACGCCGTGCGGTAAGCAATGCAACTGTGGTTTGTCTTGCCCCAAGGTAGCCCGGCGCTGCTTGTACAGCGCTGTCGCCGACGGAAGCATGGGTACATCCACGCCTTCGCCGGCAATGTTATCCACAAAGCTGTTGTCCGCAGCGTGCCAAATCCCTGAGAGATCTGGCTTACCGTCTGATGTTCTCGGGGCCGGCGCCATCAGATTGGGCTTGCCATCCGGCGTGCGGGGAGTTCCCGGGAGCGGAAGGCTTAGCCATTGTGCCCGAGCCACTCCGGCCATCCCAAACAGCATGGTCATTGCGACGATCAAAGTTTGCAAGCGTTTTGCCGCGCGTGTGGGGAAAGTCATAAGTGACGCCTCCAACAGTAACGCTCTAGCCCTTAAGCTCCGGGGAGAGACAAACTCCGCAATACTTCACGGTTTCCAGTAACATACCCCGAACCGTTTTTCAAGGCAATTGGCCGCTCAGCCGCGGTCCATTTTTTACCCGGCCTACCCTGCGAGAGCCGGCTTGGCGTCCTCCACGATCTCGAAACGAAAATCCTCGATCACTGGATTCGTGAGTACCTCGCGCGCAATGCTCTCCACTTCGGCTTCGGCCGCAGCACGATCGAGATTGTCCAGATCAAGCACAAAGAATTTGCCCTGGCGGACGTCGCGCACCGCCGCATGTCCGAGCGACGCGAGCGCTTGTTGAATGGCGGTGCCCTGAGGGTCGAGCACCGTGGATTTGAGCATCACCCAAACGTGCGCTCTCATGCGGGCATTATAGGCGAAGCGCCTGGGCTTTAGCGCGAAAAGCTTGCAGCAAGGCTGATTTATCGCCCTGTGGAAGGAACGCCCCGCGGAAGGCGCCCTCAGCAATGCTCATTATTTCCGGCTTGTGAAGGCCCATCTCGTCAAGAGTGCTGAATTCGCCTATCAAAGTAGTATCGAACATGGCGGGATCGTCCGTGGATAGGCTGATGGGTATGCCGGCACGAAAAAGTTTGGGCAGCGGGTGATCCGGCAGGCCCGCATCGGCTCGGCCGGCGTATCCGGCTAAGGCGCCGGTGCGCAGGTTGCTCGTGGGGCAGATTTCCAGGCCAATGGATCGCTCCGCGAGCAGGGCCATCACCTTCGGATCGGCCGCGGCGGCAATGCCATGGCCGATGCGCCCGGCGCCCAGAATGTTCGCGGCGTCGAGCACGGAGTCAGGTCCACCGATTTCACCGGCATGAACGAGCCGATGCAGGCCGCCCGCAGCGGCGTAATTATATACCTCGCGGAATTCCGCTGCCGGGCGAGAGAGTTCGTCGCCGCCCATTCCGAACGCGACCACGCCGGCGCCGCGCAGCCCCACGGCGCATTGGGCGACCTCGCGCGCCGCGTCGGGCCCAAACTGGCGCACCGCGTCGAAGATCCAACGCAAACGCAGACCACGCGGTTCGTAGGGCTCGACGGCTTCGCGGATAGCGCAAAAATTCGCTTCGACGTCCTGTTTGCGCAGAAGCATGACGCCCACTGAAAGCGTCACTTCCGCATAGACCACGTTTTGGGCGAGCATTTGTTCGCACATCCGGCGAGCCGCCTGCGCGTAGTCTGACGGTGCTCGCAAATACGAGGTCACCCACTTGTAGGCCTCGATGAAGGCGCTGAAATCGCGTGTGGCATATCGCGATCTGACGGTATCCTCGTCCAGCGCATGGCCATGATTTCTGGCCAGGGAGACAACCGTTGCGGGTTCCAACGTGCCCTCCAGATGCACGTGTAGCTCGGCTTTGGGCAACGCCTGAAATCGCGCGGCCCAGGACTCGTTATTTAGGGGCAGGCGAGAGGACACGGCTACTGCCGCGGAAGCGCGGGACGTCCGGCATTGATCCAGGAGGTCAGCCAGTAGGAGCCTACGTCTGCTGCGGCATCGCTGAGTTGCCGGATGAGAGTTGCGCCAGCTTCGCTATAAAAGCGATCGTAATATTCGTCGGTATAGTCGCTCAGTCCGCTGCGGGCGTGCCGGTCGGCCACCAGGACAATTTCGAGCCAGGAGTGCGCCTGAAGGCAATCTTCAAAGGCGTGGTCGGTCGGATCCCTGATAAGCGCGGCATCGTTCGGCCGCAGGGGGAAAAACAACGAGTAACGGTCGACAAGGCTGGTGTCGAAACGCAGTTTGACCCCCGGTTGATCCCAGGCGCGCCCATCGTAATTTTCCGTAGTGTTGAAGGGATCGAAAGCTTGAGCCACGTAACCGGCGAGCTGCGCGGCCATCAGGCGCGCCTGTTCCCAATTGCCCGAGCGCATAGCTTCGGTGAGTTTTGCGCTATAAACGCCGATTTGCCAGGGAAGCAGCCCGCCGCTCTCCAGCTTGGGCCTGCCGAATTTTGCCATAGCCGCCGCATATTTTCGAGGCAAAGCGTCGAAGGGATAGTGGCCATAGCGATCGAGATAGAGGACCTGGTTGTGGCCCTCTGTGGCGGGATTTTTCTCCAGGTTCTCCACGGGATCAGCCGCATGGCGGGTAATAAAGTCGCGGTTCGCCTCGAAGAAGGGGCGCAGGTCGGGCGGCAGCGTCTCGACCGCTCGATTGGCGATCAGGCGTTCGGCGTTTGCTCCCCAGGCGAATGTTTGCAAGGGCAGCAAGAAAGCGATCAGCGCCGCCGCCGCGAACCGCGCCACGTGATACATCAAGATCTCTCGCCGGCTGCACTTCTGGCGAATTCGCTATGCCGGTGACTATAGGTCGCGTAAATCAGCAGCCCAATCACGAGCCACACGACAAATCGGATCCAGGTGATCACCGTCAGGCCCATCATCAATCCGCCGCACAGAATAATGGAAATCAGCGGGAACCAAGGAACCAAAGGAACGCGAAATGCGCGTGGACGTTCCGGCTGCTTGCGCCGCAAAAAGATCACGCCCAGCGAGACGAGGACGAATGCGAAAAGCGTTCCGATGTTAGAGAGATCCGCAGCATCGCCGATATCCACTAACCCCGCAGGTATGCCCACGGCAAAGCACGCGATCCACGTGGACCAGTGCGGCGTCTGGAACTTCGGATGCACAGCCGAGAAGAACTTGGGCAAAAGGCCGTCGCGCGACATGGCATACCAGATTCGCGCTTGCCCATACTGAAACACCAGCAAGGAAGAGATCATGCCCATCAAGGCGCCGATCAGGATGATCGAGCGGAAAACGCGATGCGCGCCAAGCTGCTGCAGAGCATAGGCGACGGGCGCCTCAGCCGCCGCGCCGGAAGCGAACGTCACGTACTTCATCATTCCCAGCAACACGACGGCCACGCCGATGTACAGCACAGTGCAGACAATCAGGGAGGCAATGATTCCGAAAGGCAAATCCCTTTGCGGACTGCGGCATTCCTCCGCCGCGGTGGAAACGGAATCGAAGCCGATGTAGGTGAAAAAGACGATCGCCCCGCCGGTGACGATCCCCTCAAAGCCCGAGGGGGCGAAGGGTTTCCAGTTCGCAGGATTTACGAGCATTCCGCCCACAACCAGAAATGTGAGAATAGCGCCAATCTTGATCGCCACCATCACGTTGTTCGCTTCGGCCGATTCCCGCACTCCGCGGACCAGCAGCAAACTCAGAATGAACACGATCAAAAATCCGGGAAGGTTGAAGTAAGCGCCTGTCCACTGGCCCGAGGCCCACACCGGACTGGCCCATTTGTCCGATAAAACCAGCCCGAACGCGGCCAGTTGCGCCTTGGCGTACCCACTGAATCCGACCGCCACCGCCACGTTGCTCACGGCGTATTCGAGAATCAAGTCCCATCCGATGATCCAGGCAAAAATTTCGCCAAGTGTGGCGTAGGAATACGTGTATGCGCTGCCGGCGATCGGAATCATCGAGGCCAGTTCCGCGTAACACAGTCCCGCGAAACTGCAGGCGATGGCCACCAGCAAAAAAGAAATGGCGATCGCCGGTCCGGCGGGCGGACGGCCGTGCATCAGTACGCCTGCGGAGCCGCCGTGCCGCAGATAATTTACGAGCAAGTCGAGGACCTGAGCGTGGAGGATGGAAGGCGCTTGGAAATACTCTCCGGCGGCGGCGGTCCCCGTCAAAACAAAAATGCCCGAACCGATAATTGCGCCGACACCAAGCGCGGTAAGGGACCAGGGGCCAAGCGTCTTCTTCAGCCGGTGTTCGGGCGCTTCGGCATCAGCCAATAACTTGTCGATGCTTTTGACGCTGAAAAGCTGCGAATTCACGCCCACCGCCGGCAACGAGTGGCGAAACTCTATCCTGACCCACAATACGGCGCAACATTCATGTGCACCTTTGGTCTCTAGTGCTTACTGCGGCAGCGCCGAAGACCCGAGCGCCGCCGAGGCCTGCTTGGCGCGAGCGCTATGTGCTCACGTCCTATTGCGCCCAGGAAAGATTGGCGTAGCGCTCCACCAGCTTTTTCGTTCCATAACCGGCGAAACTCACGGTGAGCCTGCGGTCATCGTCCTCGCCATCCACCTGGATGATCGTGCCCACTCCATAAGTTGGATGGCGGACACGCTGGCCGATGAGAGGATTGCCGCTGCCCTTCGCCCTCGTCGTCGACGAAACTTCGGATCGAACCCGCGGCGCGCGCTCCCGCGAAGGGGCCGGCGCCGTGCGGCGCACCCGGCGCGCGAATTCTTCGGGCGAGTACGAGTATTCGGGGTCCGGTTCATAGCGGCGCGTTTCGCCCGCCGCGGCGAGCGATCCGACTGCGGTCTCCACGAGTTCCCCCGGGATTTCCTGCAGAAAGCGCGAGGGAGAAGAAGCATGCAGCCGCTCGCTGCCGTAAATGCGGCGGTAGATAGCCCGCGTGAGCGTAAGCGTTTCGCGGGCACGCGTCATGCCCACGTAGCACAGCCGGCGTTCCTCTTCGAGCTCTTCTGCATCGTGAAGGGAACGGCTGTGGGGGAAAGTGCCTTCTTCGAAGCCGGTCAGGAAAACATGATCGAACTCGAGGCCCTTGGCGGTGTGCAGCGTGAGCAGCGTGACCGCGGCGCGATCGTCAAAATTGTCGGCATCGCTCAGTAGCGCGGCGCGGTCGAGAAAATCGGAAAGCGTCTCGCCGCGCTCGGCGCCTTCGGCTACGGCGTTCACCAATTCATTTAGGTTATCGATGCGGGCGAGATCCTCGGCGGAGTCGCGCTGGCGCAGCATGTCTAGATAGCCGGTGGCTTCCAGAACAAAGGCGATGAATTGCGCGGGAGGCAGCGAAGGCAGCTTCTGGCGCAATTGCTCGATCAACTCTCGGAAACTGCGCAGCGGAGCCAGGGCGCGCGCCGATCCAGAATCAATGAATTCACCGAGTGCGCTCCAAAGTGAAGTATCGCGCTCGCGAGCCAGTGCGCGCAGCGATTCGGCGGTGACTTTGCCAATGCCCCGAGGCGGCGTATTCAGCACGCGCAGCAGGGCGATGTCGTCGTCAGCAAACATCGCCAACCGCACGTAAGCGAGGACGTCCTGGATTTCGGCTCGTTGATAAAAGCTGAACCCGCCGAGCAGGCGGTAACGGATGCCCTGGGCGCGAAAGGCTTCTTCGAGCGCCCGAGACTGCGCGTTGGTGCGATACATCACGGCGCAATGCGCAGCGGAATCGTCGCGTTGGATTTCGATCACGCGCTGGCAGACGTACTCTGCTTCGGCGCGCGCGTCGCGGGCTTCAAAGAAAATGAGATTGGAACCCTCGCCCCGCGTCGCGGTAAGTTCTTTTCCGATGCGTTTGACGTTTTTCGACACCACAGCCGCGGCGGCATCCAGAATCTTCTGGCGCGAACGGTAATTCTGTTCGACGCGGAGGACTTGCGTGTCGGGGAAATCCTTGGAAAAGCTCAGGATGTTGCCGACGTCGGCGCCGCGCCAGCGATAGATGGACTGGTCCTCATCTCCCACAACGCAGAGATTCGGCCGGGGGCCGGCGAGCAGGCGCAGCAAATCGTATTGCACGCGATTGGTATCCTGGTACTCGTCGACGTGGAGATATTGGAATCGCTGCTGCCAGGATTGCCGGGCTTCCTCGAAGCGGCGCAAAACCTCCACGGCGCGCAGCAGCAAGTCGTCGAAATCGAGCGCGCCGTTTCTTCGCAAAGTTTTTTCATAGGCCTCGTAGGCGCGCGCGGCGAGCTTGCTGCGCTCGTCAAATGCGTCGGCGAGGGCGCGCTCGGGAGTGATGGCGTGATTCTTCGCGAAGCTGATGCGTGAAAGAATTTCACGCGGAGTGTCGTCGCGGTCCTCAGCCCCAAGATCGCCGAGGGCCAGCTTCAGCGCAGCCAACTGCTTTTCCTCGTCGAAGATCGCAAAATCGCGTGGAAGACCCAGCCGCGGCGCCTCGCGGCGAAGAAGTCGGACGCAAAAGGAATGAAAAGTGCTGATCCACGGATCGCTGGGGCCCGCATCGGTGCTTTCGAGCAACACCCGAACGCGTTCGCGCATCTGACCGGCGGCCTTATTCGTAAAGGTGACCGCGAGAATCGCGCCGCCCCGAACACCCTGCTGGATGAGATAAGCGATGCGATGGGTGATCACGCGCGTCTTGCCGGTGCCGGCGCCGGCCAGAATGAGGACCGGCCCATCGGTGGCGAGCACAGCTTCGCGCTGCTGCGGATTCAGGTTATCGAGAATATCCATCTGTCAGAAAGTCCTGCTGGTTCGGCCCTGGGGCAAATGCATTTTAGCCGAGCGCAAAGAAGTGAGCAAACCGGCGAGCCAATCTTGCCTCAGCAGGGCGGCTCTCAGCAAAGCACGCACCTCAATGGGCGGAGGGAGCCAGATCGATCTCGAAAAAAAATAGAGGCTTGCTATCGATCATAAAGGCGAGATCGGGAATCTCCAAACGGGCGTTCGAGATCCAGTCGTAGTGCCGGTCGATATCGAAGTAAAGGAAACCGTGCGTCGTGGCATGAGGCGGAAGCAGATCCGTGGCAAGCCCGGCCGAACGAACGGTCCCGGCGAACTCCTCCCAGTTTTTGTCGTGCTTGCTGGGCGGGGGCCCTACGCGGGGCACGGGAAATCGCGGTGTAGGATCTTTTGTCGGTTTCGCCAGGACGCGATCCGCCACCTCTTCGGCCGAAAGCGGCTGGAGGCGCTGGCGGGACTCGCCTGGGGCGCCCATGAGCAATTCCATGGTCTTCAAATTGATGCGGATCGGCGAGTCGTTATCGTCGCGGAAGAATAGTTCTATGGCGAGGATGCCGCCCTCGTAAGGGCTACGTTTGCCGAACCTCTCCTTGTAGCGATCCGCGGAAGTGTACGGATCGGCTGCAATCAACAAACCCTGGTGTGAGTCTCGCGCCGGCAGAGATGCGGGATCGGCCGAGCTAGTTTTCGGCGGCGTAGTTGAGGTTTGACCATGCGCGGCCGCAGCGCCGAGGCCCAGGGCAATGAAGAGCAGGTGAATTCGTGCTGGCATTGATTATGATCCTGAGATGCGCGGCATCGTAAGGCGTTGCCTTTGCGCCCTGGGGTACCATACTGATTGTGCTCCTTCTCGCGCTGTGAAGAGGCATTTATAATAACGTTCTAGCTCGTCGCCGTATCGCCATAGCGATGGCGCCGCTCACATCTGCATGTATTTTCTCTACAGTCTGATCACTGCGGTAGGGGCGATCCTGCTAACGCCTTACGTCCTGCTCAGCGGCGTCCGGCGAAGAAAATATCTGCCAAATTTCTCGCAACGACTGGGTCTAAAGTTCCCTCCGGAGCTGGCCGCCAATGGAGGCCCTTCGCGCGCAATTTGGGTGCATGCCGTCTCGGTGGGTGAAGTTCTGGCCGCGGTTCCCTTCGCACGCTGTTTGAAACAGCGCTTTCCGGGCTGGCGGCTGGTGATCTCGACGACGACTGTCACCGGGCAAAAGTTGGCGTGCGAACGAATGAATTTTAGCGACGCCGTTTTCTATTTCCCATTCGATTGGAATGGGCCGGTGCGGCGCGCCTTTCGGGCCGTGCGGCCTGGTGTGATCGTGATCCTGGAAACGGAAATCTGGCCTAACTTGGTGCGCCATGCTCGAAAAACCGGCGTTCCGGTGATATTTGTGAACGGGCGCTTGTCGGAGCGATCGTTTCGCGGATTCTCACGAGCGGTGAAGATGAGCGGCGGAGTCCTTGGTGGCTTCCTCCGGCGCATACTGAATGACGTGGCGCTATACCTCGTGCAGAGCCGGCAGGATGCGGCACGGCTGATGGCCCTCGGCGCCCCTGCGGATCGCGTCATTGTGACTGGAAGCATGAAATATGACACGGCCCTCTCGGGGCCGAACGCATTTGTAGATTGGCTCCAAGCCGAGTTGAAACGTTCGCACCGGGGGCCGGTCGTGGTTGCCGGCAGCGTAATTGCCGGCGAGGAGATGCCCGTGCTGGAAGCATTCCGATCCATCCAGCAAAAATGGCCGCAGGCGCTGCTGATATTGGCGCCCCGCAAGCCGGAGCGATTCGCAGCCGCAGGCGAAATCGTAGCGCAAGCGGGCTGGCACGCGATTCGGCGAAGCGGGATCTCGCTCGACGGACCTTTACCGGGAATATTGGGCAACGCTGCAAACGCGGACCAGAGCGTTCTTCTGCTGGATACCCTCGGCGAGCTTGCATCGGTGTATGCCATTGCTGACGCCGTGTTTATCGGCGGGTCGCTGGTGCCCGTCGGCGGACACAACCCGCTCGAGCCCGCGGCCTTCGCAAAGGTGCCGCTTTTCGGGCCTTCGATGGATAATTTCCGTGAGGTCGCCGAAATTTTGCTCGAAGCAGGTGCGGCGATTCAAGTAGATTCGGCCGCGCAACTCAGCGCCGCCTGGAGCGACCTGCTCGAAAATGTTTCGCGGCGCGGCCAAATGGGTTTGGCGGCACGAGAAATCGTGGAGCGCAACCGCGGCGCGACGGCCGCGACGCTGGATCATCTCGCAGCAGTGATCGAGCCGCAGCGAGCGCGTACATGACGCTCTCGCCCACAGCTCGAACGTTACTGCGGCCCCTCGGCCTGCTTTATGGCAGTCTGATGCGCCTGCGAACGACCTTCTATGAAAGCGGGCTCCTGCGCCGCCGGCGTCTTCAAGGTACCGTAGTCAGTATCGGCAACCTGACGGTGGGCGGCACAGGCAAAACGCCAATGGTGCTTTGGGTTGCGGAGCGGCTGGCCGCCGAAGGGCATCGCCCGGCTATCCTAACGCGCGGTTATCGCGGCCTCGGAGACAGCGATGCCGATGCTCAGGCCACAGCCGACGAAGTCGCCTTGCTGCGGCAAAGGCTCAACGGCCGCGCTCAGTTTGGTGTTGGCAAAAACCGTTATAAGAACGGGCTCGCGCTGGCGAAAAATGGAGCAGAATGGTTCATTCTGGATGATGGATTTCAGCATCTGGCGCTTCAACGCGACGCCGATATTGTCCTGCTCGATGCCACCGATCCTTTTGGAGGCGGCGGGATCTTGCCGGCCGGGCGCTTGCGCGAGCCGCGTTCAGGGCTGGCGCGCGCGGATATCGTGGTCATCACCCGGGCAAACCATGCTCCGGCAATTGAAACCGGGGTACGCAGATTCACAAACGCGCCTATCTTTTACGCGCAGGCCCGGTTGGAGACGGTGCTCCGAGTGCCGTCGATGAAGGAAGCTTTGCCCGAGAGCGAGGGCCGGCGATACAACTTTTTCGCATTTTGCGGTATCGGCAATCCTGCGGCCTTCTTCGATGACTTGCGCAACTGGGGCTTTTCCGTCGCGGGCCGGCGCAGCTTCGCCGATCATCATCGTTATTCCGGCGCTGAAATCCGCGACCTGGATGATGCCGCCGCGGCTGTCGGGGCGCATGCTTTGATTTGCACCGAAAAGGATGTGTTTAATTTGCCGTCATCGATTGCCACGGCGCTTCCCATCTACGCGTGCCGGATTCGATTGGCGGTCAGTGATGAAGATGCCTTTTGGACGGCAGTGCGAGCCGCGGTCGGTCGGACCCAGCCGGTGACGCAAGCATGAAAATTCTCGTCCGAGCGACAAATTGGGTGGGCGATGCGGTGATGTCTATTCCGGCGCTGCGGGCAATCCGCGGCCGCTGGCCAAACGCCGAAATCGTTATCCTCGCGCGTCCCTCGGTCGCGGATTTATATCGCGGGCAAGGTTACGCGGATCGCATCCTCATTTACGAAAACAAGGGCAAACATAAAGGCTTTTGGGGACGCGAACGGCTGGCCCGCGCGCTTCGCCTGGAGAAATTTGATGTGGCCGTGCTTTTCCAGAACGCCTTCGACGCAGCCTGGATCGCCTGGCGCGCGCGGATACCCGAGCGCATCGGCTATGCCCGGCACGGTCGAAGCTGGTTATTGACTCAGGCCATTGCGGCTCCGGCGAAAGGCGGAGCCCCGGCTCACGAGGGTTACGATTACCTCGAACTGCTCCGTCGGGCCGGATGGCTCGAGCGTCTGCCCCGGATCGATGAAATCAGCATCGCGGTCTTCGAGGAAGATCGGCAGAAAGCGCTGGAACGTCTCTTGGCCGCGGGGTTGCGCAAAAATTCTGTCAGAATTGCCTTTGCATCCGGCGCGGCTTACGGTTCCGCGAAGTGTTGGGAGCCAGAACGCTATGCCGCGCTCGCCGATCGGCTCATTGCGGCGTTCGATGCCGATGTGATACTTCTCGGCGCGCCTCAAGAAAGTGGCATGGCGGCGCGCATTGCCGGCGCGATGGGCCATCGCGCGTTCAATCTGGTTGGCGCGACTAAAATCGGCGAACTTCCCGCGCTGCTTTCCAGCTGCCGTCTGTTTATCGGCAATGATTCAGGAGCGATGCACGTGGCCGGCGCGGTCGGCATTCCGGTCATCGGCATATTCGGTCCTACGGACCCCGAAGGCACCCGGCCCATGACCCCGCAATTCACCCTGATTCGCGAAGCGGTGGATTGCAGCCCCTGTTTTCTCCGCAAGTGCCCCATCGACCATCGTTGCATGACGCGCATCTCCGTCGAGCGCGTCTTTGAAGCCGCGCGATCTGTGCTGGTGTCCGGCGATGGCATCAAGAGCTCCAACGTTTGGAGCCAACGCCTTGCCTGAAGCAAAGGTTTTGCGGCCGGCAGTTTTCCTCGATCGCGATGGAACCATTTGCGAAGAGATGGGTTATCTCAATCATCTCAGCCGGCTGCATATGTTTCCGTTTGCCTCCGCGGCAATCAGCAAGCTGAATAAGGCAGGCGTGCCGGTAATCGTGGTTACCAATCAATCGGGCATTTCGCGCCGAATTTTTCCGGAGTCTCTGGTGGCTCAGATTCACGCCCGCATCAGCCAGGAATTATCCGCAGCCGGGGCTCGCGTCGATGGCTACTACTATTGTGCGCACGCCAGTCAGGACGACTGCGGGTGCCGCAAGCCTTTGCCGGGATTGCTGGAGCAGGCGGGCCGGGAGCACGGCCTGCGTCTCGCGGGTTCTTTTGTTGTGGGCGATCGTTACGCGGACGTCGAGTTGGCGCACGGCGTGGGTGCGCGCGGAGTCCTGGTTCTGACGGGCTACGGCCGCGGCGAATATGAATTGCACCGGCGGGAATGGCCGCGCCAGCCCGACTCAGTGGTGGAGGACCTTTCAGAGGCCGTGGACGCCATCCTCGGGGAACTTTCGTGAACGGAGCGCGCGGCGCGGATGTGGCGCGGTTGATCGATATCATCGAGCAGTTTCCCCGCGAGAGCATTTTGGTCTTAGGCGATTTCGTCGCCGATGAATTCGTCTTCGGTGAAATTTCCCGGGTCTCCCGCGAAGCGCCCGTGCTCATTCTGCGTCGCCGGGAAATGCACACGTTGCCCGGAGGAGGCGCCAATGCGGTCAACAATCTGGCGGATCTCGGCGCGCGGGTATATCCCGTAGCAACTTTGGGCGACGATACCGCGGGTGATGTGCTGGCGGAATATTTCCGTAAAAAGAAAGTCGATACCGCAGGGCTCCTGCGCAGGAGCGGCTGGACGACCCCTGCGAAGACGCGTTTTCTTGCCGGCTGGCCCCATACGGCGCAACAGCAGGTGTTACGGGTTGACCGCGAGCCGGACGGATTGCCCGATGCGGCCATCGAAATGCTCGTGCGCAAAGCGCGCGAAAGGATCGCCGACGTTTCCGCAGTTCTCATCTCCGATTATGGATATGGTTCGGCCACACCGGAAATCGTCGCGAGCATTCGCGGCCGCAAGCGGTGGGCGCGGCCGGTAACGCTCGATTCCCGCTATCGGCTTCACGCATATGCGGGGCTCGATTTGACCGCGGCCACGCCAAATGAAGCGGAAATCGAGGCCGCCCACAACGCGCAGATCGCCGGAGACCCGTCCAAGCTGGATTCTTTCGCGCGGCGTACCATGGCACGGCTGAATCTGAGCGCTTTGGTGGTCACCCGTGGGCGCCACGGTATGACGGTCTTCGAGCGCGGGCGCGCGCCGCAGCCGCTCGCCGTATTTGGCAGCGATCAGGCGGTCGATGTGACGGGCGCAGGAGACACGGTGATCGCAGCCTTCACTCTGGCCCTGGCGGCGGGCGCAAACGTGCCGCAAGCCGCGCGTATTGCCAATTATGCGGGAGGCATCGTGGTCATGAAGCGCGGCACGGCAACGGTCACGCGCGAAGAACTTGTGGCGGCGATTCGATCCGATGCCAGCGAGAAATGCGCAGAGCCCGGCCGCGGGAGCGCCGGTGTCCCCGGTTCTTCGCCGCGAACGTCACCTACAGGATGAGCTTCGCGGCGCAAATAAGTCGCCCGGCGCGTTAAAATGGATACGCGAAATAAAATTCTTCCGCTCGAGCCGTTGGCCCTTAAGGTTGCTGAGCACAAGGACCGCGGGGAGCGCGTGGTGCTGGCCAATGGCTGCTTTGATGTGCTGCACGTCGGGCATGTCAGATATCTCCAAGGGGCCCGCCGGGAAGGAGATGTGCTCGTCGTGGCCATCAATTCGGACCAGAGCGTGCGATCGCTGAAGGGCAAGGGACGCCCGGTCCTTCCCGCCGAAGCGCGCGCGCGTCTTGTTGCTGGGCTGGCGGCTGTGAGATACGTCGTCATATTCGACGAGCCCGACGTGACGCGCTTGCTTTCGATCCTGCGCCCGGACGTGCACGCCAAGGGCACCGATTACACCACCGAAACCGTACCCGAGCGTGAAACCGCCCGGCGTCTCGGTGTCCGCATGGCCATCGTGGGGGATCCGAAGCAGCACTCCACGCGCGATCTCCTGGCGCGACTCCGCTCGCTGTCTCATGCGTAGGAATCTGCCGCCGGAGCTTGATAAATTGCTGTCTGCGGCCGTGCAGGGAATCGGCGCGAACGCATGAACGCACCGGGGCTAGCTTGGGCACGCTGGCGCGCGCCTCTAGGTTACCCCACTGCGGCGCTCTGCCTCTGGCTGGCTCGTCCGGCGTCGCGCTCGATTCTCGTCGGCTCCGTTGTTGCTGCACTGGGGCTGCTGATTCGCGCTGCCGCCGCCGGGCACTTGCGCAAGCGCGAAGCACTGGCCCACAGCGGTCCATATGCGCATACGCGGAATCCCTTGTATTTTGGCAGCGCCCTGATTGCGGCGGGATTTGCCTTGGCCAGCCAGTCGTGGATCGTAACCGCTCTGCTGGCGCCCTATTTCGGCGTTTTTTATACCCAGGTAATGCGCCGGGAGGAATCGGAACTCCGCGAACAATACGGCAAGGCCTTCGACGATTACGCGGCGCACGTGCCGCTATTCTGGCCCAGACTCCGAGTGAAGGCTTCCCCGAACGGCACGCAGTTTTCCTTCGCGCAGTATATGCGCAATCGTGAATACCACGCCGCCATCGGCGCAGCCCTCACGATTGCGCTGCTCTTCGCCTTGGCCACTTGGAGGAAATAAGAGAATAGGAACTACTGCAGGTGGTAAACCTCATTGATCAGACGGCGGAATTTGGGCCGGTAAAGCAAGTCGTAAACCCCGCCCTTGCCTGGAAAAAGTGCTTCCGCCAGCCTCCGCGCTGCCGCGGCAATCTCCTGCGCCTCCTCATAAGGCACGTCGCCTTGCGCAATGACGCTCAGGGAAAGGTTGACGACGATGCGCAGGCGGCGAACCCGCCTCGATTCTTCGTCAATTTCTGCCTTACTTGGAGAAACCGGCTGAATGGAACTCATGGACCCGTCCAAGAGATTATAGTGACTGCCCTAACTTGCAGCAAGAAAGGGCTCGCACCCTTGTTTCGCACCTGTTAATTAGATTCGCGATCGAGACTAGAAGACCGGCGTTTCCGCAGGCGATGCGGCGGAGGACGAGAGTTCCGAGCAAGGAGTAGCACAAGTGAGGAACGAGCGAACGTTCATCGACCGGCCATCCGTGGTGATCGTGACAGCGCCATCGCGGTCTGTGCGAAAGAGGCGCGTTCCCTCAGCAAGGATGCGCTCCACTCCATCGGGACTCGGGTCACCGTATGGGTTCGCCTCGCCCACGGAGATAGCCGCGATGGTCGGGTGAACGGCCTGTAAAAAAGCCGGGGTACTTGACGTTCTTCCGCCGTGGTGCGGAACTTTCAGGAAATTCGCGGCGAGCTCATCGCCGTTGACCAAAATGCTGCGCTCCACAGCGCGTTCGATGTCCCCCGTCAGCAGAAGCGAATTGTCGCCGTCTTTTAGGCGCAGGACGACGGAGTCATCATTGCTGGCCGCGCGCACTGGCTCGCTTGTGGCTGGCCAGAGAACGCTCACGCGCACGCCCGCCCAATCGAAATGCTCGCCCCTCTCGCGATGGATGACGGGAATCCTCCTCGCATTGGCCTCCGCGAGCACGTTTCGATAAGCAGCAGAATCCACGTCGCGTCCTACCCATAGTTCGCCGACGTGAAAATTTCGCAGCACCGCGGGCAGGCCGCCGAGATGATCTTCATGCGCATGCGTCAGCACAACCGCATCGATGTGCTTCAGCCCGCGCGACCACAGAAATGGCGAGACGACATCTTCGCCAATGTCGAGTCCCGCCCTCATCCCGCGCACGTAATTGGCGCCGGGCAGACCTCCGGCATCCACGAGCATGGTGCGACCATCAGGGAAAGCCACAAAAATTGAGTCGCCCTGCCCCACGTCCAGGACTGTCACTTCGAGGCGTCCACGCTGAAATCGAGCGGAGAAGGGATAGGTGACCATCAAGGCGGCTAACGCGAGTTCCACGGCGAGCGCGACCGCAAAGGTCCATCGGGCGGAGGTCAGAATTGCCGCCGCAACGATTACCGCAGCCACGAGAAAACCAATCAGTAGAGCCGTGGGCGGCGAAGGAACGCGCATGGACGAGGAGGGAAGTCGTGCAAACCAATGGATCGATGCCGCAAGAATCCCAATCAAAAAACCCAGCACGCGCCCGAAGACAAGTCCGAGTCCTTTCCACACCGCGCTGACTGCGAGCGATGCGAACCCAAACGGCACGATAACGGCGGTAAGCAGCACGGCGGGAATGTTTGCAACTGGCGCTATAAAAGAGACGCGGTGAAGATCCCGGGCCATCAGCGGAAGCATTCCGATCTGCAGAGCGATCGAGAGCACGGCCAATTCCCACAGCCGCAGAACAACGCGACACGGTAAAACGACGATCTGACCGGAATGGCCCGCCAGTTTCGATGGCAGCATCGAGCCCAGCCGCGCTGACAGGGACCGAAGGTCGAGGCGAAGTTCGGTTGCTTTCGGCGAGTAGCTGCCGTCGCGCGTTACATCGCCGAGATGCTCGAGGGCGCGACGATAAGGTTCTGCCGTTCGTTCGAGCAGCGGCCCGGCGATGGCGGCAATAATTCCGGCCGCAAGGAAAGAGAGCTGAAAGCTGGCCTGAGCGACTTCTGACGGCCGGAACAGAAGGATGGCAATCGCCGCCAGGCTGACTGCGTTGAGCAGAGCCACACGGCGATAGAAAATGCGCGCGAGCAAATAAATGATTGCCATCAATGCGGCGCGAGTAATGGGCGGCCGATCTTCAATAATTGCCATATAAAAACAGAGAGCCGCAATCGTCAGCATGGCTGTGGCGGCGATTGGCAAGCGGAGCTTTTTCCCCGTCCACAAAAAGAGCGCCGCCAGCACGCCGACGTGCAGGCCGGCCAGGACGAGAACGTGAAACGCTCCTGTGTCGCGGAAAGACTCGGCCTGCTGCGAATCGAGAAAGCTGCGATCTCCCAGCAGCATGGCTCGGGCAATCGCCGCGCGGTCCCCCGCCGGCGAGAGCATGGCGTCCAGCTCATTCAGCAAGCGCCCGCGCAGCCGAGCCAGATAATAAGAGGGTCCTGGAGCCGGCCCGGGCAGCGCTTGCATCAGAGCTGGGTTCCGCAGCGTTGCCGTGAGGTCGATCCCTTGTTGCCGGAGCGCTCCGCGATAATCAAAGGCTCCCGGATCGCCAAAATTTCGCACCAGGCGTGCACGAGCTAAAATCTCAACGCGTTCGCCCGCGCGAACCGGCTCCGGATTTCCCGGTACGCGCGCGTCAAAAAAATAAGTTGCCCGCAAGCCGCCGTGCACGGTCCGCCACTCGCCCGCGGTCTGCACCTGCTCGAGGTCGATGTCGTAGCGGAGGCCCCACGGCAGACGCAACGGATCCTCGCGTAGGATCCCTTGCCAGCGCAGCGGCACGTTGAGATCCAACTGCCCGAGGCCCGCCAGATTTGTGACTTCATTCGGCGGAACCGCCAACCGCTCGATTTGCGCCGCTGCCGCAGCGAGAAAAAACCACGCCAGCAGCCCGGCGCTCCAGACGAGCTCTACCCGCCTGAGTTTCAGGAGCCAGAAACCCGCGAGGATGCAGCACACGGCGATCCCCAGAGACACATCGAGGCTGTACGCAACGTGAGCAGCAATCGGAGCCGCCGCGAGGACCCCTGCGGCCACGAACACCGCGATCAGCAGGGCAGGAAGCTTCATGCGCGACGCGAGAGTCGCACCAAGGCCTCGATATGATAAGTCTGAGGGAAAATATCTACAAGGTGAAGCTCACTGATTCGATATCCACCCGGTTCCCCGGCGAGAACCGCGAGATCGCGCGCAAGCGTGGCCGGGTCACAGGAGAGATAAACAATCTCTTGCGGCGCGATCTTGATCAAGCGAGCGAGCGCCCGCGCGGCCACGCCCATTCGCGGCGGATCGAGCACAACCAGATCGGGCCGCTCGTGCCAATGCTCGAGAAAAGCTTCCACCGTCGTATGCCGCCAATTTGGCGAGGCAGCGCCGCTAGCCTGAAGATTGATTTCGAGGTCGCGAGCCGCCGCGATATTCGATTCCACGGCGATGAGCCGTTCAAAGCGGTTCGCGAGCGGGACGCTGAAAAGACCGACGCCGGCAAACAGATCGAGCGCCAGCTTGCCTCGCGCTTCACCAACGACGGTGCGCATGAGTTCATCCAGCAGAAAACGGTTCACCTGGAAAAAGGAGAGATGGCCGATCCGGAAGTTATAGTTTTCGACGCGATAGCTGATGTGGCCCGGCCCGCTGAGCTCGAAACGGTCGGTGCGTCGATCGTGGATTAAAATTGTATCAATCGACGGCAGCGCCGAGCGAAAGAGCGCAGCAATTTCAGCAGGAGCTTCATTCGCCGCGTCCAACGCTAAGTTTAAAAGGAGCCGGTCGTCATCCTGATCGGCAAAAGCTTCGATCTCTCGCAACGCGGCCGGCAGCCTGTCTGACTGCAACAAATTTACGATCGCCCCGAGAGCCTCGTTCAGCCGTGGCGAGGCGATGGGACATTGCCGGATGGCGCAGAGCTTCTGCGAGCCTGCCTGAAAATAGCCGATTTCAGCCGAGCCGCCTTCATCGCGCGTGATTTTCCATTGCACGCGATTGCGATAACCAAAAGCTGGAGAGGCATGCGGCACGATCGGGTCATCCCAATGCAGCCGCCCCAGCCGCAAAAGCGTTTCGCGCAGAATGTCGGCCTTGTACCTAAGCTGCAATTCGTAGGGAATGTGCTGATAGTCGCATCCGCCGCACACGCCGAAATAAGGGCAGGGCGCGACCGCGCGATCCGCCGAAGGCGTCTTGATCTGTGCCACCCGGCCGCGAATGAATTTCTTGCGTGTCTCGACCGGCTCGATGGATACGCTTTCATCCGGCAGGACGAAGGGAGCAAACACGGTGTGACCCTCGTGATGTGCGAGGCCCTCGCCTCCATAGACCAATTTCTCGATTCGCACGTCGATCGAATCAGGCATCAGGAGTTCGTTTCAGTTGAGATAAAAAAGACTGAGCCGCGGCAGGCCAAATCGCTCCATCAGACGCTTCTGTGTGTACTGCCTTTCGAGCTGGCCCAGTTGTTCGGCCGACATGCGGCGCCGGTAAGGCGCCAGTTGCCGGTCCAGGTCCGTGTGAATTTCGATCAGCATATTCTCATCCGCAGCTGCTACAAGCGCGGCGCTAAGCTTCTCCTCAACGGCGCTCAGCCGCCGTTCCAGGTTCTCGAGATCGAGAGCGGAAGGCGAATCCAGCAGGGGCGTCATATCGGCGAGACTCGTCCGAGCTTGCGCAATTCGCCGCGCCAGTTCGGCGTCTGAGGAATGAGTTCGAGTTCGCTCCGCGGCTTGCTCCAGTTTCTCGATATTGCGGCGCAGAAAATTGCGCAGCTCCTCGCGCGAAAACGGCTCCGCGTGTTTTTCGTTCCGTTTTGGCTCTGGACCCAAGCCTGCGGATGTCTCCTGCGTCTCCGCCGCCGCGTCCAGCACCGCGTCGACGCAATACGCCAGGCTCTTGAGCGGCCTTCCCGCGCCCCGCCGGGAGCGCTGATAGCTTTCAAACGCGCTGTCAATGCCGCGCAGCACGGCCTCCAGCGGAATCCCCGCCCTTTGCCATGTTTCTACAATTGCCCAATCCAGCGGCGAAACCAGCAGATGCGCGCCGCGTTTACGCCAGAAGTATTCTTCGATTTCCGTGAAATAATTGAAATAGTTGAACGAATCCATCAGCCGAGTTCACGATTCGCGCTTTCGCGCCGATCTTGCCCCGGCCCGTATCGCGGCGGCTACGGGCGCTTTCTCTGCCGCCGGCGCAACATGACGTGAAGGTTGATTTCGTTCCCAAATGATGCGCAGCCCTTCCAGGGTGAGAAATTCGTCCACCTGCTGGATATGCCGTGACGCCTGCGCGATCAAGGACGCCTGCCCGCCTGTGGCGATCACGCGCGTGTCTTTGCCTAGCACGCTCTTGATGCGCTCCAGAATTCCGTCCACCAGGTCGGTGAAGCCATAGAAAAGGCCCGCCTGCATGGAGTGCGCCGTATTCGTGCCGATAATTTTTCCGGGATCGCGAATCTCCACGCGCCAGAGCCGCGCCGCGCGTGAAAAAAGCGCCTCGGCCGAAATGCCAATCCCCGGCGCGAGCGCCCCGCCCAGATATTCGCCGCGTTCCGAAACCACGTCAAAATTAATGGCCGTGCCAAAATCGACCACGATGCACGGCCCGCCGTATTTCGCGTATGCGGCGATACTGTTCACGATGCGGTCGGCGCCCACTTCCTGCGGATTGTCATAATGCACCGGCATGCCCGTGCGAATGCCCGGCTCCACGAAAAGCGCCTTCGTGTGAAAGTATCGTTCAGCCATTCCCGCCAGCGTGGAGTTGAGCGGAGGCACAACCGAGCTGATGATCACGCCGCGAATTTCGTGAGGATCGAGCTTGGCGATGGTGAAAAGATCGCGCGTGAGGATTCCGTATTCATCGACGGTCTGATCCCGTGCCGTGGTCAGACGCCAGTTGGCGATCAGATCCCTGTCCCGAAAGACGCCCAGCACGGTATTGGTATTGCCGACGTCAACCGCAAGCAGCATCAATTCGCCTCGGAAACATCGCCGGAGATAACCACTGCGCTCTGCCCATCGTCGCGCCGCACGCGCAGAAGCCCGTTGGGTTCCAGCCCGTCGGTCGTACCGACGTACGATTCGCCCCCCGCGCTGACGCGCACGCGCTTGCCGCGCGCGTAAGTGGATACCTCTGCGAACCGCGCCAGGATCGGCTGGGCGCCCTCGGCCAAAAACCGATTGTAGTAGCTCTCCAGGTGGCGCAGCAACCGCACAAGCAGTTGCAGGCGCGAAATCGGCTTTCCGGTAATGAGGCGCAGCGATGTCGCGATGCCCGCGAGCTCCGCAGGCATTGCGGCGTGGTTCACGTTGATGCCAATGCCGACAATCACGAACCGCACCTGGCTCGGCTCCGCGTACATTTCCGTGAGAATGCCGCAGAATTTTTTCCCGCTCGCCAGCAGATCGTTCGGCCAGCGCAGGTCCGCCGCCACTCCGGTTTCCTCCTGCACCGCCTCTCTCACGGCTAGCCCGGCGACCATGGTGATCACCGGCGCGACAATCGGTGAAATCTGCGGGCGCAGCAGCGCGCTCATATAAATCCCGCTGGTCTTCTCGGAATGCCAGCTCCGGCCGGCGCGGCCCCGCCCGCCGGTCTGCTCTTCCGCGATGACGAGGGCCCCGTGAGGCTCGCCGGCGTGCCCGAGTTCCAGGGCAATACTGTTCGTCGAAGTCGCCTTGAAGTAATGATAGATGCGTTTCCCGAATGGCGAATCGCGCAGCCGCCGCCGCAGCAAGCTGGGCGAGAGCACGTCGGGCACGCGCTCGATGCGATAGCCCGTCCGCGGATGGCCCTTGACGCGCACTCCCAGCGCGCGCAGCCGCTGTGTCCAGCGCCACACGGCCGAGCGGCTCACGCCGATTTGCCGCGCGATTTTCTCGCCGCTGATGACGATCATCGGATTCTCCGAGAGCAGCGTCAGCAGCGCATCGATCCGCCGGTCCGTCGTCCCGGCCCGGTCGGTGGTTCCAGCCCGGTTGGTCGTTGCAAGAAGATTGCGCGCGGACATGTAAGGAGGATCGAAGCTCCTAGATCAGCTAATTCGATCAACAATGCGATCGACGCGAAGGCACAGAGCTTATCTGCCGCGGAACGAATGGGCAAGCGAAGAGCTTCGCAAATCGTCGAAGCTAAGTACTCGCGGGATTGTCCGTGCGTTTTTCGAGTTGCGCCAGGCGCTCCGCTAACTTATCGAACTCCAGCTGGCGTTCCGCAAACGTCGCTTCGAGCTGGCGCACGATTTCTGCGGGCGCGCGGCTGCGAAAGGCCTTGTCCGCCAGGCGGTTTTGTTTTGATTCCAGATCGCGCGCCAGGCGCTCCTTTTCCTTGCGCAAACGGGCGACTTCCGCGCCCAGCTCGGCGCCTTGGCCATAGGCAATGCGCAGATCAAACTGCGCCGTCGAGCGTACCGGCCCGGCTGTGGGCTCGAGCTTGGCGCGGGAAAAGCGCAGATCGGATAGCCCGGCGAGCCTCAGGATCACGGCGCGATTGTTTTCGATGACGGCCCTCACTATGGCGCTCGCCGGGGCGAAGTCCGCAGCCACCTGCCGCTTGGGATCGAGTTTGAGTTCCGCGCGAACGTTGCGCGCCGCTACGATCACTTCCTGCAAGAGTTTCACTTCCTCCTCGGCGTCGGGATCGGACCACTGCGGCGCGGGCCGCGGGAACGGCTGCAGCGCGATAGATCTTGCGTTCTTATCCTTTTCGGGGGCGTGTTGCGGCAGCCGGTGCCACAATTCCTCGGTCAGAAAAGGCATGAACGGATGCAGCAGCCGCAGCGCCGCCTCGAATATTGCAAAAAGATTGCGCCATGCCGGCAGGGCAACATTGCGATCCGCATGCGCCATCGCCGGCTTCACCCACTCGATATACCAATCGCAGAAATCCCCCCAGAAAAAGTGATAAACGATGTGCGCCGCCTCGTGAAAGCGAAAATTTTCGAGTGCATCGTCGACCGTTGCGATGGCCTCGGCCAGCCGCGAGAAAATCCAGCGGTCCGCCAGATTAACGGCATCGCCGGCGGGATAGGGCACGGTGGCACGAACTTGCGGCGCGGCAAGTTCCTCGATGCTCATTCCGGTGGCGGACTGAAATTTCTCCAGATTGACGAAGACGAATCGCGCCGCATTCCAGATTTTGTTGGCGAAGGCGCGATAGCCTAGGACGGCGTCTTCGCTCAGCGCGATGTCCGTACCCGGCGCGGCTTTGATGGCCAGCGTGAAGCGCAGCGCGTCGGTGCCGTACCTTTCCATCCATTCGAGCGGGTCAACCACGTTGCCGCGCATTTTAGACATCTTCTGTCCCTGCGCGTCGCGAACGAGCGCGTGCAGGTAGAGCGTGCGGAAGGGAATTCGTTCGACGGTTGTTTTTCCGGGTGCGAGATGCAGGCAGAGCATGACCATGCGCGCATCCCAGAAAAATAGAATGTCGTAGCCGCTGATAAGCAGCGTCGTGGGATAAAACGCGCGCAGGTCCGGCGTTTCGTCGGGCCAGCCGAGCGTGGAGAGCGGCCACAGGCCCGAGCTGAACCATGTATCCAGCACGTCGGGATCCTGTTCGAGCTTTCCGCCGCCGCATTTCGCGCATTTCTCCGGAGGGCTGGCGGGCAGCGCGCGGCCGTTAACGATGGCAACTCGCGAATCGCGCGCGGGCGTGATGCCGCCGCAGGGGCAGTGCCACATCGGGATGCGATGACCCCACCAGAGCTGCCGCGAGATGCACCAGTCACGAATGTTTGTCAGCCAGTCCGTGAAGACCTTGCGGTGGGGGTTCTCGGGCACGATGCGGACGTACCCTGCTTGGACCGCATCGATGGCAGCGTCGGCCAATGGGCGCATCTTGCAAAACCATTGCGTGGAGATGCGCGGCTCGACGACGGTTTTGCAGCGATCGCACACGCCGACGGCGAGCGTATGGTCTTCTACTTTGACGAGCAGGCCTTGCGCGTCCAAATCAGCCACGATTCGTTTGCGCGCCTCGAATCGATCGAGGCCCGCATACGCACCCGCGGTCGCATTCATGCGCCCCTCTTCGGTCATCACGTCGACCTCAGGGAGCTTGTGCCGGCGCCCCATTTCAAAATCGTTCGGGTCATGCGCTGGTGTGACCTTCACGGCTCCCGTGCCGAATTCACGGTCCACGGCGGCATCCGCGATCACGGGAATTTCGCGGTTCATCAGCGGCAGCAGAGCTTTTTTCCCGATCAGGTGCCGGTAGCGCTCATCCTCCGGATTTACGGCCACGGCCGTATCGCCCAGCATGGTTTCCGGACGCGTCGTGGCCACCACAAGCGATTCGCTCGAGCCCACCACGGGATAGCGAATGTGCCAGAGGTGTCCCTTGCGCTCCTCGTGCACGGTCTCGAGGTCGCTCAGCGCGGTCTGACAGCGCGGGCACCAGTTGACGATATAGCGGCCCCGATAGATGAGCCCTTCGCGGTAAAGACGCAGAAAAGCTTCCAGAACCGCGCGGTAGAGCGGTGCATCGAGGGTGAACCTCTCGCGCGACCAGTCGCAGGAATCGCCCAGGCGAATCATCTGCTTTTTGATCGTGCCGCCGCTCTGCGCTTTCCATTCCCATACCCGCCGCTCGAACTCTTCGCGTCCCAGCGCTTTGCGCGTGAGGTTTTGCTTGGCCAGTTCGCGTTCCACCACCACCTGCGTGGAGATGCCGGCATGATCCATGCCGGGGAGCCACAGCGTCCGCTCGCCGCGCATGCGGTGCCAGCGCGTGAGCGCGTCGATTTGCGTGTGCTCGAGCATGTGGCCGATGTGGATGTATCCGGTCACGTTCGGCGGAGGAATGACGATCGAAAATACCGCCCCCGGACCACTTGCATCAGCGCGAAAGAGCTGCTCGTCTACCCAAGCCTTGGCCCAGCGCGGCTCAATCAGCCCCGGTTCGTAAACTTTGGGGAATTCGGCGGCTCCGGGCGCCCCTTCGGAAGCTTCTCTTGGTGGCCCGGTTGTTGCAGCTTTTGCTGCCCCTTTGGCTAAACGATCCGGCACGTGTATTCTCTCCACTCCGGCTGGCGCGGACTTCAGCGAAGAATAAACCCCTTACTATAAGGAGCGCGGCAGGAGGGGTCAAATCCCAAGCAGGGGAGTGATCTTTTGCTCCGCCTCGACCAATGCGTTCGGAAAATTGATCGGAGATACGCGCTGCTGAGATTCGCGTCGCGCACAGCCCGTTGCCGCATAAATGCATTGGACTATGGAGAAGGCTTCTCTACAATAAGCCATCGCCGCCGAAGCGATTGAAAGGCACGTGCGCGCAGGAGGTCTGGCGTGAAGAATAAGCACATCTTCGTTCTTCTAGGGCTGGGATTTCTCGTCAGCGTGGCCCCGCTTTTTGCGCATCATGGCAACTCCAGCTTCGACATCGATAAGAAGCTCACCATGAAGGCGACGGTCACAGAATGGTTCTGGGCCAATCCGCATTGTTTCCTGAAATTCGATATAACGGATGAAAAAGGAAACGTCATCCATTGGGTCGCCGAAACGAGTAATCCGTCGGACATGACCAATCTTGGGTGGAGCAAGCAACTCTTCAAGCCCGGCGATCACGTTACCGTTACTCTGCAGCCAGTCAAGAATGGCGCGCCCATTGGCCGTGTCCTGCAGGTTGTGCTCGCGAATGGCCAGACCTTGGGCACGCGGATCCCCGGCGTATTCGGGCCCGAGGTCGACGCGCCCAAGCCGGCAGATTCTTCCAAGTAGAAGCATTCGTGAAAAGCTCGCATGAATGAGCTGAGGGTCCGGTGGTTCGGCGGCGTGCGTTGCGAATAGGCAGGAACGCGGAGCCGTGCCGCCGCAGGCTCTGAACTTATGGCCTGCGTTCGTTATCGGAAGCCTTATCGGAAGGAGGTCCAAAAAATGTCCAAGCGATCGGTGACTCCAGTCCTTCCTGTGGCGGCTGTGCTGTGCTTTTTCGTCGCCTCCAGCGCCGCAACTCAGGCGCAGCAAGCGGGAGCCGCACAAAAGCAGAATGCGGCACCCGCGGCGCTTTGGAATAGCCCGAGCATTGCGCCCAAGCAGCCGCAGCCGTCTTCCGGCCCCCCGCCGCGCCACGACATCAGCGGGACTTGGGATGCCTTCGCGGCCGGGATCCAGCCCACTGGAGTTAAGAGCCATGCGCCTTTTACGGAGTGGGGCGAAAAAATGGCCAATACCTACAAGCCTGGCGATGGTCCTCGAAAAGTCGAACTCGGCCTCATCAATGATCCCTTGGACGGCTGCGATCCGGCAGGTTTTCCCCGTAATTTATTTTTCGAACTCCGCCCCTTTAAGGTCGCTCAGACCCCCGATCAAGTGCTCATCTTGTACGAATATCAGAAGGTGTGGCGTGCCATCTGGACCGATGGCCGAGAATTGCCCAAGGATCCCGAATCCCGATGGTACGGCTACTCCGTTGGCCATTGGCAGGATGACTACACGTTTGTCGTCGACACCGTCGGATTGGACGAAAGAACTTGGCTCGATAACGCCGGCGACCCGCACAGTGCCGATATGCACGTCGAGGAAACCTACCATCGCGTAGATCAGGATACGCTGGAGCTCACCGTGAAGATCGACGACCCGAAGGCGTATAAGGAACCTTGGTTCGGCCTCAACAAATTCATCTTGCACCGACAGCGGTCCAGTTTCGATATTCGCGAGATGATCTGCGCGCCGTCAGAGGTGGAAGAATACCGGAAGGAGGTCGCCGAACCCGCTACGAAGTAGCTTCAAAACGGTCGCGTGGGTGCGCCGAAAATACGGACAGCGCCTGCGAGTTAAATAAATGGAAACAGAGCCGTCGCTACGGTAAACGTTCAGCCTTTTTCCATTACCCGGCGCACCATGGCTTCGATCGCCGGTCGAAGTACTTCCCGATTCACCACTTCCATTATTTCGGGCTGCATGCGCTCCAGGAGCCGGCTTACAACTGCTTCGATCATTTCGGGGGTCGGAGAAGGAGATGCCTTAGCCGGCAAAGAAGGAGAGAACGTATCCTTTTGCGTTACGCTGGCATTTCGATTGGAACTTTCGGCTGCACCGCCGGAGCCTGGCGAGGTCTTCAGCTCCGAAAAGGCCAGCCGGGCAGCCTCGGTTGCCGCCGTAATCACCGAATCGTGATCCGGTAGCGGCGGCAACTCCAGTTCGATGGGCTCGATTTGCTCGTGAGTATCGTACGGTTTTTCGGCCGTCGCAGGCGGTTGAGCAGTTGTATGCGCCGCGGTAGGCCGCGAAAGCGGCGCAGCATCCTCGGCGGGCGCGTCTGGCGTCGCGGCCGGGAACGTCAGCGTGGGGTCAAATTTGAACATTTCCATCGGCGTTTCGAGCGATGCGGATGAGGATGGCGCGTCGTTCTCGGACTGTGCTAAGACGCCGTTGCTGTCGTTTTCAGCTGCCGCTGCCGGTTGTGAACTCGTTTGCTGTGGAACGGCCGGTTCATTGTGGAAGACAATCGTTGCCCCCACATCAGCGCCCAAATCGGCGCTGTCGAAAAGAGGTGAGTCCGGCCGAAAATAAGCCTCTTCCGGCTCGACAGAGGACTCGTCTTTGCCGAAGGAATGCATATCGAGCATATCCTGCGGCCGAGTTTCGGTTTTTTCTTCCAGCTCCCGGGGTTCCGCAGGCGTTGCCCAAGACGGGTCGCCCAGGTTCGCGTCGCGTGCCGATGTCACCACCTCGTCGGAATCCTGGATCTTGGCAGCCTGGGGCGCGGGCTGCCTCGCGGGAGCGATGAACGGAGGCGGCGGCTGCTGCTGGGCAGAAGAGCTGACCTTGCCCCGCTGGCGCAGCGATTCTTCCGCAGGTGCCGTGTTGATCCCGCTGCTTGAACTTGGTTGATTCAGGGGTACAGGCGTCGTCTGCGCGGGCGTTGCTGGCTTAACCGGCGTCACCGCCGGAACCGGCAGAGGTTTTTGCCCATTTTTTGCGAGCAGCGCCTTGACCATGTTGATCAACGGATCGGGCGGAATAAAGGGTTTCTTCAGGACGCCGTCGGCGCGCACCCGCTGCGTCTCTTGTTCGTCGAGGGGATCGAACGCGCCAACCAGCAGCACCACCGGCGTGTTCATATAGCGCGAATCGCTCTTAACGAATTCACAAACTTCGTAGCCGTTGCGTACGGGCATGAAGATGTCGGCAAGGACCAGATCGGGGCGGAGGTCTGGAATTTTACGCATGGCAGCTTCGCCATTGCCAACTGCCACCACATCGATGCCTTCATCCTTCAAGGCCAAGGCAACCATCTTTTGGATGTTGCTATTGTCGTCGGCCACGAGTATGCGAGACACCGGGGACTCCTTCGCGCGAGCACCAACTCGAGAGCGGTCTCCAGCGACCGCCGCTATGCGTCAGCTTGGGTTATTGGAGCACCCGCGCGCAAGTGAGTCAACGAGCTTCGCTTAGGGATGTGCCGGAGCGTAAACTCGCGTAAAGCCCGATTCGGAAGGATCTACTGAGGCTGAAGCTGGACCTGCTTCTTGCTCTTTTTCTTCTTGCTGGACGATTCCCCCTGACTTGTGCCTTGACTGGCCTGGCTTGGCGGATCGGCGTTGCCATTCGCGTTCTGTCCGGCATTCGTACTTGTAGCGGCCTGGCCGCCTTGGGCGCTTTGATCCTGGGCTGAAGCGTCTGCAGTTGGGGGAACATTTGACCCCGCGGTAGGTCCCGAATTGGCCGCGCTTCCAGAAGTGCCGGCTGGAGGATCCGAAGCTCCGGGCGAGACCGTTTGGACGTAGGCGCCCGTTCCGCTGCCGTTGTTTCCGCCGGAACCGCCGCCTGCTGCCACCACACTCAGCCCCGCCCCCGGACTGAGGGTATCGGTGGCATCTTCTGCTTGCGGCGTCAATGTCGGTGTGCCCACCCGTGCCGCCGTACTGACGTCTGGGCCGGACTTGAGAAGCTCACCCGGTCGTTTCAGGAAACCAGGCCGCCCGCGCGGAGTCTGCTGCTCCTTCTGCATGCGAGCCAATGCGGTGGGATCGGGTTGCGGCACAGGAGCCCCAAATTTGACGAGCTTGGCTTTCGCCTCGGCGGCCAGCGGCGAGAGAGGGTATTCCTTCACCAATCTCGTGTAATAGGTCGAGGCCACGTCAGTGTGTGCGTTGCGCTCGTAAATCGAAGCCAGCATCCAATTGGCCCGGTCGGCTGCGCTAAAGAGTGGATAGCGATTCACTAGATCAAGAAGCCGGGGAGCTGAGGCCTTATCCATGCGCCGGATGTAATAAAAACTGGCAATGCGAAAGTCGCCATCGGCCAGAACTTCCTGCACCTCTCTTAACCGCTGCTCGGCTCTTGGCGTGAGCTCCGTCTGGGGATACTTCTGCAAAAAAGTCTGCAAGGCCGCCTCCGCCTCCAGCGCTTCGCTCCGGTCCCGGTCGGACTTTTCCATGCGCCGGTAGTGCGCCATGCCGATCTGCATCTGCGCGTAGGAGGCCTCATCTAGAAATGGGAAAAACGTGATGAAATCCTGGTACTCTGCGACAGCTTGTGTGAGGCCCGTCGTCCCGCCTTCTTTGAAATAGGAATCGGCTATCGCCAGTTTTGCTTTCGCTAGGTATTCGCTGTCTGGATAAGTATTGATCAGCGTTTGCATGCTGAGCCGGGCCAATTCGAAACGGTTATGCTGCAGGTCGCTAATGGCCCGCTCGTACAAAAGCTTGTCGGCCTCGGCCGATTCATTAGTTCCCGGTTTAGAGGAGTTTGTTGTCGTTTTCTTAGCCGCGCAGCCCGTGAAGATCATCACGGCTAGGGCCGCGCCCATCCAGTTGTATTTCCGTCTACGCATCCGCTTCAAACAGCCTTTCTTAAACTCTTTGCGCCAAAGCCTCGCTGGCTAAATGCGCCATCTCCCGGACCGCCGCGGCCGGATCAGCGGTATGGAAGATCGAAGTGCCGGCAACCAGAATTTGCGCGCCGGCGCGGACCACCTCGGCCACGTTTCCCGGGCCGATTCCTCCATCCACTTCGATCCGGTAGTTATAATGATGCCGATCGCGAATTTCCCGCAACTCCCTTATTTTTTCCGTGGCCTCGGGAATGAACGCCTGCCCGCCGAACCCCGGATTGACCGACATGACCAACACATGGTCGACCTTGCCCAGCACTTCCGAGAGCATCGCCACCGGCGTGGCCGGATTGATCACGGCTCCGGGCTTGCAGCCGTGCTCCCGAACCATTGCCAGGGCACGGTCCAGGTGGGGCGTGGCTTCTTGGTGCACGGAAATCATGTCCGCGCCCGCACTGGCAAAGGCTTCGATGTATTGCTCCGGGTTTTCGATCATAAGATGCACGTCGAGCTGGAGCCTGGTTGCCTTGCGCAGCGACGCAACTACGGGCACGCCAATGGAAATATTCGGAACGAAGTGGCCATCCATTACATCCACGTGCAGCAGGGAAACTCCGCCGCGCTCCACGGCACGTATAGCGTCACCCAGACAGGCAAAATCCGCAGCCAAAATCGACGGGGCGACTTCAACGGCAGCCGACACTCTCACCTGCCAAATTCTAACATAGGCATACCCGCATTCCGGGTGATTTTCGCGGGATTTTCGCCCCTCCACGTCCGCCAACTGCTTTCGGTTGTCAATCCGCGACGCCCAGTTCCACCGTCGCGTTGGCGGGGACGCGTTCCCCACCCGGCGGATTTTGCCCCACGATCGTGCCCTTCGGGGCGCCCGCTTGCCCGATGTGATTCAACTTCGCAATTTTCAGTCCCGCTGCCGCCAGCGTTTGGTTCGCTTCCTGCTGTTCCAGGCCCACTACACTGGGCATCACGTAAAATGGCTGGCGATCGGCGCTCGAAACGAGCAAATCCACGTGCGGGCTCGATGCCGTCGTCCCCTCCAGCGGATCTTGTTTCAGCACGACATCGGGCTGCACTCCGGGAAGATTAATCTCCGTTACCTCTCCGAGCTGCAGTCCCGCCTGAAGCAAGGAGATCCGCGCCACCCGCATCGTTTGGCCTTCGAGAGCCGGAATCTTCACCGTCTGCTGCCCGAGGCTCAGCACAACGTGTGCGTCTTGCGAAATCTTCATCTCTTCGCCGGGTGGAGGACTTTGCCTGACGACTGCATTTATCGGCATTGGGCTATATACGCGGTCGGCCACCCGCAAATGCAAACCGCGAGCAGCAAGCGTACGCTGCGCTTCCGGCGCTGATTGCCCGACCAGATTGGGCATGCTCACGATGCGTCCGCGAATGGCGATGCGGATTGTCGTCACCGCGCTTAGAAAGCCTGCCGCGGCGAGGACAAATACCAAAACGGAGAAGCGCAAGACGCGCTCCAGCCGTTCTCGCCATTTCTCAATCATGAGCCTCAGCCTAACACCCGACAGAGCTGGCCTCAACCCGTCCGGGTCGTTTCTTGTAGCCCAGCGCGCCGCGACGATTTGGGTCCGGGCCTGTGAGGATTTTCCCGCCGCGTAGACCCCTAACCTCGCGCCAGTACCGCCGCAAAAAATCCGTCGGTCCCGTGCTCTGGCGGAAAAGTCCTAAAAACGCCGCCTGATTCAAATAACTTCTCGACCGATGCCGCTTCACGCAGGTGTGGCGTCAATAGCGCCCGTCCCGAGATCACCCGCCACTCCGGCGCCTCCGCGAGCGCCGCCGCGACCACGTTTTCATTTTCCTCCGGCTCCAGCGAACAAGTTGAATACACCACCCGGCCGGATTCGCGGGTGACCCTCAGGGCGTTCCGCAACATCGCTGTCTGAGAGCGATGCGCGTCGTCCAAATCCTCGCGCTTGAGCCGCCAACGAATTTCCGGGTTCCGTGAGAGCGTGCCCGTTCCCGAGCACGGCGCATCTATCAGCACCCGGTCAAATCCTGGTGAGAAGGGCAGAGGCCGCGTTGCATCCAGAGCGGCCAGCGACACATTTATGATCCCTACGCGCGTCAACTGTTGTTGAATGATGCGCAAGCGGTGCTCGTGGATGTCCCCGGCGATCACGTGGCCGCGCGGGCCCGCAGAATGCGCGAGAATCATCGTCTTCCCGCCCGGCGCCGCGCATGTGTCCAGTATGATCTGCGAATTCCGCGCGTCCACCAGGTGCGCCACCATCTGCGATGCTTCGTCCTGCAGATTGATCTGCCCGGTGTGATAAGCCTCGCTGGTGGCCGCGTTGCCTCCCGAGATTTGAAGCGCCCCGCGAAGCCATCGGCCCGGCGTGACCTCAAAACCCGATTTGCGCAGCAAATCCGCGACCCGCTCGCTCGCTTCTTCTTCGACCACCGTGCAGGTGAGCGGGGCCGGCCGGTTATTCGCTTCCAGCAATGCCGTGGTCCGTTCTTTACCGAAGGAGCCCAGCCATCGCGCAACGAGCCACGTTGGATGCGAGTTCAAAATTCCCAGCCGCTCCTCGAGCGCTGTTGCCGCCGGGATCAACTTGTCGGCTTCCTCGCCGGCAATCTTCGCATCCGCCGTCGCTCGCCGCAGCACGGCATTGACCATTCCCCCCGCCGAACTCTTGCGCGCTCGTTTGACCAACTCCACCGATTCATCAATCGCCGCATGCTGCGGCACGCGGTCGAGATAGCGCAATTGGTAGAGTCCCAGCCGCAGCGCCAGGAGCACTTCCAGATCGAGTTGGTCGCAAGGGCGCTGAAGATAGCGTTGCAGCAGGAAATCGAGGAGCCGTTGCCACCGCAGAACTCCCAGCGTCAGCTCGGTGGCCAGCGAGGCGTCGGCTTTCTTTATGCCGGGTTCGAGTTTCGCATAGAGCAGGTCGGCCGCGTAGGCCTCTTCCGCAGCCACACGCCGCAAAACTTCAAACGCAATCCTTCTCGCAGCGGAAATTGCCATGAGCTGAGTTTAATCGCGGACTAGAGCCAGCGTTGTCATCCTGAGCAATCCGGGGCCCCAGCGCACGCCTTTCGAGCGCGGGCACTCGCGCGGCAGAAAAAGTCGCGTGTGCTGGGGCGGGCATCGAGGATTCGTTACACACCGAACCGTTCGCCGCTGCCGAGCCGCGCGCCATTCACGAATTCTCGCGCGCTGACGCGCTTGCGTCCTTCGATTTGCACGGCTTCAAGCTGCAGCCGCGTGCCGTTGCCGCAAATCACCTCGATCGCGGCGTCGCTCACGATCAGCGTACCGGCATCCTGCGCGATTGCCTTCAGAGCGGGCCCAGCCGTAGCGACGGGCGCGCTTGGCCGTCCCCAAATCTGGCACAACCGCCCCCGAAATGTGCTAAACGTCCCCGGCCACGGTGCGAGCCCGCGAATTCGGTTATAAATCTCGCCGGCGGTTAGTGACCAATCGATGCGCCCCTGCTCTTTCGTGAGGATCGGTGCATAACTGGCCTGCGTGGAATCCTGCGGAATCGGCGCGATTTCCCCGTGCTCGAGTTTGATCAGGGACTCCACAACCAGCGGCGCGCCCAATTCCGCCATGCGCTTCGCCAATTCCGGCGCTGTTTCATCGCGGCCGATTGCGATTTCCCGCTGCCTCAGAATCGGGCCGGTATCGAGCCCCGGATCGAGTCGCATCGTCGTGAGGCCGGTTTTGCTCTCCCCATTGATAATGGCCCACGCAATGGGGGCTGCGCCCCGATATTTTGGTAGCAGAGAGGCATGCAGGTTCATCCACCCCAGGCGCGGAATCTCCAAGAGGCGCCGCGGAATGATTTGTCCATAGGCGATGATGACCACCGCGTCCGGCTTGACCTGCGCGAAAAAATCGTGCGCCTCCTCTGATTTCATGCTCTCCGGCTGGTAAATTCGCACGGCCGCGTCCGCCGCCACTTCTTTCACCGCCGCCACCGACACCCGCTGACCGCGCCCGCGGGGCCGGTCCGGCTGCGTCACCACCGCTGCTACGGCAAATTCAGGATTCGCGAGCAGCCCTCGCAGCGTGGGAACAGCGAATTCCGGCGTGCCGCAAAAGACCATGCGCATCCTGTCCTCGCTGACCCCGCCGCTGCGGCGTCACCACTGGCCCGTTTTCTTCAGCTTGCGGATTCTTCGCCGGATCAAATCGCGTTTGAGCAGGCTGAGGTGTTTCACAAACAGCACGCCATCTAGATGGTCGATTTCGTGGCAGAACGCGCGCGCCAGCAACCCTTCGCCATTCATCTCAAAAGTCTTTCCCGTAGCGTCTTGCGCCCGCACCGTCACGTATTGCGGTCGCGCGACGTTTCCCCGAAAACCCGGCACGGAAAGGCAGCCCTCTTCCTCGCGCTGCTCCCCCTCGGCATGAATGATTTCAGGATTGGCCAGCACAATCTTGGCTTCCGGATTTTTCCCCACGGTCACATCGATCACCGCCAGCCGCTTGGCGATGCCAACTTGCGGCGCCGCCAGCCCCACGCCATTGGCCGCATACATCGACTCAAACATGTCCTGGCAAAGCTTCGCCAGTTCCTCGTCGAACTTTTCGATCGGTTTGGCCGTCTTTTCCAGCACGGCATTGCCGTATTTCACCACTACATAGATCATCGCGAATGTTCCCGCGCTCCCCGCAGCCGCTCAGAAATCGTCGAGCTGCCGCATATAGCCTTCAAAATTGCGTCGCGTCTCGCCCAGTGAATCGCCGCCGAATTTTTCCAGAAATGCTCCTGCCAGCACCAGCGCCGTCATGGCTTCGCCCGCAATTCCGCCCGCGGGCACCACGCAGACGTCGGAGCGCTCATACGCTGCTTGCACGGATTCTTTCGTGACCAGGTCAGCCGTCCCCAGCCCGCGGCGCAAAGTCGAAATCGGCTTCAGGTAGCCGCGCATGACCACGTCTTCGCCATTCGTGATTCCGCCTTCCAGGCCGCCCGCGCGGTTGCTGGGCCGGCGAAAACGCCGCCTCTCCGCATCATAAGCAATCTCGTCTTGGACTTCGCTGCCATACGAACCCGCGGCGGCGACCCCTGCGCCAATTTCTACCGCCTTTACCGCCTGAATGGACATGATTGCGCGCGCCAATTGTCCGTCGAGCTTTGCGTCCCACTGCACATGGCTTCCCAGACCCGGCGGCACCCCGTGCGCCACCACCTCGAAGATTCCGCCCACGGAATCTCCCGCGCGCAATACCTGATCCACCTCCTGCTTCATGTGCGCTTCGGTTTCTGCGTCCACACAGCGCAGCGGCGAATCGAGGTTCGCGCAGACGGCTTGGATTTCCTTCCAGTCCGCCTGCCGCTCCAGACGCGCATGCCCGACTGCCACCACGTGGCTCAGAATCTCGCAGCTGAATTGGCGCAGAAGCAACTTGGCCAGAGAACCGATGGCCACTCGTGCCGCCGTCTCCCGGGCGGAGGCGCGCTCCAAAATGTAGCGCGCATCGTGCAGATTAAGTTTGATTGCGCCGGCCAGATCCGCGTGGCCCGGCCGCGGCGCGGTCAGAGGACGCCGTGCTTGCCGCTCTTCCTCGCGATCCTCCACGGCCATGGCCCGTTCCCAATTGGCCCAGTCGCGATTTTCGATGCGCAGAGCGACCGGCGCGCCGATGGTTTGTCCATGGCGGATGCCGGCAAGGGCCTCGGCGCGGTCTTTCTCGATTCTCTGTCTCCCGCCGCGTCCATAACCCAGTTGGCGCCGGTGCAATTCGCCGTTGATGAATTCGAAATCCACGCGCAGCCCGGCAGGCAAGCCTGAAATCCAGGCGATCAGCGCTTGCCCGTGCGACTCTCCTGCGGTGGCGAATTGCAGCATTCAGCTTTGTCAGTTTGCGGAAAAAAGTTTTCCGCGGCACCTTTGCGCTTTGTCCGTCGCGCGGGGTGGCAGGGAATTGCGCATTTTATCGGAGCCCGCCAGGAGCGTAAAGAGATGCGCTTGTCGCCACCGCTCCTTGACGCTTCCGAGCGCGCGACGTTACGCTTGCGAAGTCGTAATGACGGCACTGGGGGCGAATGGCAACTGAACCCAACTTGATGGACGCGGAGGAGAGTTCTGCGTTCGCCATTTTGATCGAGCCTCTCAAGCGCCAGGTGCAGTTTCTCCAGGATTACACCTACCTCGCCGCTCGCGCCATCGCCAGCCTGTTCACCCCGCCTCTTTATATCAATGATCTTTTGCAGCAGATGGATATCATCGGCATTGGCTCGCTGCCGATTGTCTTGCTGACCGGTGCTTTCATCGGCGCGGTCATGGTGCTGCAAACGGCATCGCAGTTCGAGCGCTTCGGCGAAACCTCGCTTACCGGCGACGTCGTCTCGCTCGCCCTGGTGCGGGAGTTGGGGCCGACCATCACCGGCTTGCTGGTGGCCGGCCGGAATGCCTCGGGCATGGCCTCCGAACTCGGTTCTATGCAGGTGACCGAGCAGGTGGACGCCATGCGCGCCATGGGCACGGATCCGAATCGCAAGCTCGTCGCCCCGCGCGTACTCGCGACCATGTGCGTCTTGCCGCTGCTCACGGCCATGGCCGATTTCGTCGGTTTAACCGGTGGTTTCATTGTTTCCTACTTCACCCTGCGCATCGGCGCCGTGGAATTCTGGACGCGCGCTCTGAACGCGCTGGAATTCTCGGACTTGATGCAAGGAATGGCCAAGCCCGTCATCTTTGCTTTCTTGTTAGCCACAATCGGTTGCTACAAGGGTTTGACCGTGCGGGGCGGCACCCAGGGAGTCGGTCGCGCCACGACTCAGGCCGTGGTCGTCTCTTCCGTCTCGATCCTGGTTTCCGACTTCTTCCTCACTAAGCTCGCGCTCTTCCTCGCCGGCAAGCCCTTGTGATTTCGTTCACCGTCGTGTGAGCCAAATTCTGGCTTCTGGATTCTAGGCCAGCCATCAATTTGCAATTCGCCAAAAGCAGCGTTGTCCTTCCGTCCCCACCTCCGATCATTCGCCCTGTCATCCCGAGGGAGTCCGCGAACCTGAGCCAAATTCCCCTTTGGGGAACCCGGCGAAAACAGCGCGCGGACGACCGAGGGATCTGCTTTTGCCTTTCGGTCGAAATGTGAAATTTCAGTCTCCCCTGCATTTTTGCATCTATAATGGCGAAGACGTGTGCTGGCGACGCCCGCTCAGCCACGTTCCCGGATGAACGCCGCCTCGAGCGAGCCCGTCATTTCTTTTGAGGACGTTCACCTCGGCTTTGGCGAGGGCGATATCCTGCGCGGCATCTCCTTCCACGTCCTGGAGCGCGAAACCAAGGTACTCGTCGGCGAGACTGGAACCGGTAAAACGCTGATCCTCAAGCTGGCCGCGGGGCTGCTCAAACCAATCGCCGGCCAGGTGCGCGTTCTCGGACGCGATCTCGGTGCCATGACCGAGGCTGAACTGCTCCCGTTCCGCCGTGAAATCGGATTTGTGTTCCAGGAGGGCGCCCTGTTTGATTCCATGAGCGTTGCCGATAACGTGGCTTACCGGCTGAATGAAGAGGGCGTCGACGCGCGCGAAACCGATGCGCGCGTTCGCGAAGCCCTCGGTTTTGTGGAGATGGAAGACGCCATCGATAAACTGCCCGGCGAACTCTCCGGCGGCATGAAGAGGCGCGTGGCCATTGCGCGCGCCGTGGTGAGCCGTCCTCCCATTGTGCTCTACGACTCACCCACCGCGGGGCTCGATCCCATTACCTCTCAAACGATCATCACTTTCATCCTGCGTCTGCGCGACACCCTCGGCGTGACCGCGCTCCTGGCCACCCATCGGCTCCAGGACGCCTTCGCCCTCGCCAATTATCGCTTCGACCCGGCGCAAAATCGGGTGACGAAGCTTTCTCCCGCGGCGCTCGCATCGCGCAATGGTCAGCCCTCCACCAATTTCCTGGTTTTACGCGAGGGCAAAGTTTACTTCGAGGGCGGACAGCAAGCCGTGCTCGAATCGCCCGACGCCTACCTGAAGAAATTTTTGGTTTAGGCGCGGGGCTAATCGCAGAGCAAGCAAGAGGAGGCCTGATTATGGCGCAACGCAAGCAACTCACCTGGACCGAGCTGCGCGTAGGACTTTTTGTGCTCGCCGGAATCGTACTCGTGGTCGTGGGCATCTTCTACGTCACCGGCACCGGCGCGTTGGGTGCCAAGTACCGTCTGGTGACCTTTCTGCCCGAAGTCGACGGCCTGGCCGTCGGCGCCCCTGTCGCGATCAATGGCGTCGAGGTCGGCAACGTCGATTCCATTGCCATTGCTCCTTCCCGCAACGCCCAGTCTCCCGCTCCGAATCGCAGCGTTGAAGTTGTCATGAGGATCAACCGCACTTTTCAGGACTATATCCGAACTGATTCTTATGCCAGCTTGCTCACCGAAGGCTTCCTGGGAAATCGCGTGGTCACCATTCAGCGCGGGTATGCGGGCCAGGTGCTGCGGGATGGCCAGGAGGTGCCCGGCAGGGAAGAAAGGGCCATGAAGGAAATTGTCGAGCGCGGCGCGGACTTGATGCAAAACCTGAGCGCCTTATCCTCGCAGGTCGGCGACATCGTGGCGGCTCTTCAGCACGGTCGGGGCACCCTCGGCAAGCTGCTTACCGATGAGAGCGCCTACAACCGCATCAACAGTATCCTCGGGCACGTCGATCAGATCGCTGCATCCGTACAACAAGGGCAGGGCACCATCGGCAAGCTGGTCTCTTCCGACGAGCTCTACACCAAGTTCGACTCCGCTGCCGGGCGGCTCGAAAACGTCATGAGCGCCGTCGAACAGCAGAAAGGCTCGCTCGGAAAATTCATCTTCGATCCGAGCATCCATGAGAGCGCGCGGCAATTTTTGAATAATGGCAATGCGCTCCTCTCTGACGTGCGCGAGGGCCGGGGCACGCTTGGCAAACTGGCCACCGACGATACGCTCTTCGCCACCTGGCGCCAGACCGGGCAAAATCTGAGGGATGCCACGGCCAATCTGAACTCCAGGGACAGCACCGCCGGCAAGTTTTTCGAGGATCCCCAGTTTTATGACAATATGACCGGCGTGGCCGGCGATCTGCGGCTGCTCCTGAACGACTTCCGCAAAGACCCCAACAAATTCTTGAGGGTGAAGTTCTCGCTCTTCTAATCGGGCGACGCCGAAAATCCCAGCGCGGGTGCCGCTTTCAAAAATCGGAGCGCCTCGGCAAAGGCAAGATTCTCTGACGGCGCCAAAGGCTCGCGGATTCTGAGTGTCACGCGGCCACGAAGATGCGACGCCGCCAGCCGCAGGCGCCCGTCCTCGCTTTGCAGCGGACCGCTCTCCGCGCCGTTTATGGAAACCACCACGATGGGCGAGCGCGTCTCTCGCAGGTATTCCTCCAGCCGGCCTCGCTCCGCCGAATCCTCCACCAGGGCGCTGGCGGCTTGCCCCGCAAGGCAGACCACTTCGCCCGAAGCGAATGCCATGGCCGCGGTTTCCAAGAATCCATTCGCCTTGGCGTTTTCGGGAACTTGCGTGATCCGCAAGGCCCTGCGGACGAGCGCAGCCGTGTGGGCGAATAACCTGCTATCGGTCACAAATCGGATCGGCCGGTCGGTCGCCGCGGAGAGGAAGATCGCCTCGAGCAGCGTCAGCTCATTCGCCACGAAGAGTGCGCCGCCGCGTTCGGGAATGTTGTCGCGGCCCTCCACGCGGATGCGGTAAATACTGTGGGTCAGCAGCCATAACGCCAGGCGCAGCACCGAATCCGGCAGAAAGACGACGGCATAAAATGTCGCCGCCAGCGTCATGCAGGCGCCGGCAAAAAAGATTTCGTCCGCCCGCAGCCGCAGACCTTGCGCCAGCGCGAAGTAAACGCCCGCGGCGGCAAATACTCCCACAAACGAGATGAGGTTCGCGGCGGCGATGACTCCGCCCTTGCGCGCCGGATCGGGCCGATGTTGAATCAGCGCGTTCAGCGGAACGGCATAAAAGCCGCCAAAAAATCCCAGCAGGCCAAGATAGGCGCCCGCGCGCTCGAGCGAAATCCCCTGCGACGCGGAGAGAAAGCCAAAAACCGTCATTCCCAGCGCACCCACTGGAATCAGTCCGTACTCGATCTTGGCGTCGGAAAGATAGCCGGTTGCCAGGCTCCCGAATCCGATGCCAATGGCCACTGCCGCCTGCAGGTAACTGATGTGCCGCTCATCGGTCCTCAGAATGTCGTGCCCATAGATCACAATCGTGAATTGCAGCAGCGCGGCCAGAAACCAGAGATAAAAATTGCCCACCACGGCCCAGCACAGCACGCGCTCGCTGCGGATCAGGCGCACTTGTTCGCCAAGATCGCCGAACGGATCGCGGTTGAATTTGCGCGCCGGACTTGCCGCCGGCACGCGCGAAATGCCAAAGCTCGCCGCCAGACCAAACAGCGTGCAGCCCACCAGAGCTATGCCGGAGCGTTCCTGGTGCCCACGAAAATAAAAAGCGAAAAATCCGCTCGCCACGGTAGCCGAGATCGCGGCCAGAAACGTTCCCAGTTCGACCACGCCATTGCCCCAGGAGAGGTCTTTCTCCGGCAGCAGTTCCGGCAGCAAGCCGTATTTCGAGGGCCCAAAGATGGCTGCCTGTGAGCTCAGCAGAAATACGCCCGCGGCTTCGAGCGCAAGATTCCCGCGCGCCAGCGCCATCAGGGCAAACAACATGACCCCGAGCTCCATCCATTTCGTACCGATCGTGACCGACCGCTTGCTGAAGCGGTCCGCCAGGAATCCGCCCGTCATTGAAAACAGAATGAACGGCAGAGCGAAAAGCGCTCCCACCACGAGCACCAGCCAGTCCCGCTCCCGCACCGGCAGGCTCATTCCCACCACCAGATAGATCACCAGGAATTTCAGTGCATTGTCGTTGAAGGCGCCCTGGAACTGTGTAACCACCAGGCTCCAGAAGCCCGGGTTATAGCGCGCTGAGCGGCTCCCCCGTGAGGCGTTTGGCAATCGCTCCGGCATCCGTTTTGCCCAGTCTAATTGTCCCTCGCCAGCCCAAGCAAGCTCGCATTCGTCCGCCGCTGTATGCTCAAACACCATCTAACGTGCGGGGTAGATGCCTGCGCTCCGCGCTTGGCCGAGAATTACCTGTCTTATGTCTACGCGCTGGCGTATGCTGGAATGCGGAGTGAAGTCTCCCTCCCGGTGAGGCGACCTGTGAACCGCCCCGTGAATTGCCCTGCATATCGACTGACGGCCTATTATTTCATCACCGCATTGCTCCTGTTTCTGAGCGTTTTGCCCTCATGGGCCCAGAAATCCGGCTCCCAAGGGCCATCCAGACCGTCAGCTCCGTCCGGAGGCGCCTCTCCGAATGCGCCCGGGCAACAGGGGCCTCTGGGCCCATCGGGGACTCAGATGCAAACGCCGCTTTACGTGAACGGACGCGTGCTCCTCATGGACACCGGCCAGCCTGCTCCGGAGCCTGTTTCTGTGCACCTCAATTGCGGCATGAACCTGTTGCAGGTAATTCAGACGGACCTGAAGGGGTATTTTCAATTCATCCTGGGAGCCGGCCCTCAAAGCAATGCGAATCTCAGCGCCGCCGATGATACGCCCATCGGCATGATGGGGGGTGGCATGAACTCGCCGGCCTCCTTCGGCAGGTACGGTGGTTTTGGCGATTTGACGGGCTGCGAGCTCCGCGTAGTTGTTGACGGCTATCAGCCGGCTACCCATATTCTCAGCGGTCCTGCCGAATTGTCTTCTATGGATGCGGGTACAATGCGCCTGACGCGCATTGCCGGGGTGCAAGGGTCCGCCATCAGCGTCACCTCCCTGCTGGTTCCCAGCAGCGCGCGCAAGGAATTCGAGAAGGGCGACAAGGATGCCCGCAACAACAAACTCAAGTCGGCGACCGAACACCTCGAAAAGGCCGTCGGCGAATATGACAAGTTTGCTGCGGCCTGGAATGAGTTGGGCGGGATTTACGCCGCCTCTCATGATCTGGAAAGGGCCCGCCAGGCTTTCGCCAAAGCGATCGCGGCTGACCCCCAATACATTCCGCCCTATGTGCATCTTGCCAACCTGGAACTTCAGAATGAAGAGTATGAGAACGCCATCGACACAGCAGGAAAAGCTCTTACCTTGAATCCCGGAGTCGAACTCGCTAACTTCGTCCAGGCCTTAGCTAATTTCCGGCTGAATCGCCTGGATGCCGCGGAGAAAACTGCCCGAGAGGCCGAAAAGGGACCCGGCCCCATCTTTCCTCAATGGCATGCATTGCTCGCCGAAATCTTTCTGGAGAAGCGTGATTTTTCCAATGCGGCAGCACAGATGCGGGCCTACCTGAAGCAATCGCCGAAAGGGCCGCTCGCTCCCGAGATGAAGAAAAGCTTGGACAAGATCGAAGCCTCCGGCACCGCCGCCGAAGGCCCCTCCAAGACGTCGGCGGCTCAGCCCCAGGCAGCGCCTTGATGCCCGGCGCGTTGCGAAGCCCCTATACACGGCGCCGCCAGGCCACATGCAATCCTTTCCCTACTGGCGTCAATGTGCAAATGAAACCCGGCAATTGTTCGACGAAGGCCTTGTAGGCGGAGATTTCCTCCGGATGAGAAAGGGCATTGTCGGCCAGTAAGAGAACCTCCTCGCTCAGCTTGGGTAGCAGCAGCCGTAATTGCGCTGAAGCGCTCACGCGGTCTGCATCGAAGAAGACGCAGTCAAAGGGTCCTCTCAGGCTGGCGACAACGTCGGTCGCACTCCCTTCCATCAATTGCACCCGGCGCTCGAATCCGGCGCGCCTCAGATTCTTGCGCGCCTGCGCGAGCTTCTCTGGGGAAGTCTCGATACTGATGAACGTTGCGTCGTCGCAAGATTTCAGCGCCGCGGCGATCCAAATTGTGCTGTACCCATTCGAGGTGCCTATTTCCAAAACGTGTTTGCGTCTCGAGGCTTGCAGTAGCACGTGAATCAATTCCGCGGTGGGTCGCTCGAGGTTGAGGAATTTCTTTTTTCTGTCTTTTTCATGCGAATCATTTCGCTGGCCTTCAATTTCGAGTTCGCGCAGGAGCGCATCCAGTTCTGTCCCCAGTTTCATCGTTCCCTTCCCGTCGGCATTCCCTATGTCGCAAAAAGAGTTAGGAATTCGCGGAAACTTTCATCTCAAAGGGCCCTTCAAACGGAATGTCCGGGCGCAGGCGCGAAGCGAGAAAGGCGCCCAGGATGAGCAGCAGTAGGGAAGTGGCAAAGGGAACAGTCCAACTCCCCGTGTGGTCCACCAGGTAGCCGAAAATCGAGGGCGAAACGATGCCCGCAAACGCGAACCCGAAATTCATCATGCCGCTCGCCGTGCCCGCGAACCTCGGCGCGATATCCATGGGCACCGACCAGATGGGGCCCACGATCAGTTCCGCAAAAAAGAAGGCCAGCGACAGCGACACCGCTGCGAGTCCAAGATTGTGCAGCAGGATTACCGGCATCATGAAAATGAAGGCGCCCAGGAATCCCGCAATGATCACTGAGCGCCGCGCCACCACTAGGCTTCCCGTCTTGTGCAGCAGTCTGTCGCTCAGCACGCCCCCCACCGTATCGCCCACAATCCCCGCCGACAACACGCCCGCCGAGTACATTGCTGAGGATTGCAAATTCAAATGGTAGTTTTCGAAAAAGAAGCCTGGAATCCAGCTCAGAAAAAGCCAAAGCACCCAGCCGTAGCAAAAATCGACCGCGGTGACGGGCAGTATTCGTCGCGCTAACTGCACCCAGGGTATCGCCGCGCGCCTTCTGGTGCGTTGGCCGGGCAGTTCCGCCAAATCGGCAGCGGTGATCGTGGGGTGCTCGCGGGGATCGTTGCGAAAAAACCAGCCCCACAGAAGAACCCAGGCGGAGCTCACTATGCCCAAAATTGCAAACGACCCGCGCCACGTCAGCAGCGCGGCCATCCAGGCGATCAGCGGAGGCGCCAGGGCATTTCCGATACGCGAAAAAGAATGCGTAACTCCTTGGGCGAAGCCCCAGCGGCTTTCCGGTATCCAGCTGCTCATCGCCCGGGTAGCGGTCGGGAAAGTGGCGCCCTCGCCGAAACCCAACGCCAGCCGAACCGCAAATAGCGCCAGAAAGCCGTTGACTGCGCCCGTGAGCGCCGTGGCTATGGCCACGACGCCGCACGAGACGCAGAGCACCACGCGCGCGCCCCAGCGGTCGCCGATCCATCCCCCGATCAGTTGAAAGATTGCGTACGGGATGGCAAATGCCGAAAACACCAGCCCCAGCTCCGTATTACTAAGCCGCAGGTCCGTTTTGATGAGAGGCGCTACCCCGGATATGGCCACCCGCACAACGAACAGAACGAGGTACAGCAGGCAGAGCAGCCCCAGAACGACTCGGGGCGCGCTCAGCCCACGTAATCGCACGCGCGGCCTCTCCGTCGCTGTTTCCTGAGTCTGGATGGCGATTCTCTGGTTATGGCCTGGGCGCGACTTCATCCCGGATTTGCGTCCGGTGCATGACCCGGCGCGAAGCGGCGTCAAAGGAATCGCGCCGGTGCATCGTGCAGCGGTTATCCCATAAAACCAGATCGCCTGGACGCCACTGGTGTCCCCAGGCAAGTTCCGCGCGCGTGGCGTACGCCCACAATTCATCGAGGAGCGATTCTGATTCCGCAAGGGGCAAGCCGGCGATATAGGCGTTGCGTCGGCGGCCAAGATAAAGTGCCCGCCTCCGCGTCTCAGGATGACTGCAAACGAGCGGATGATAGGTGCCGGGCGAGGTCCTGGGATCGTCAACGGCCGTTACACCCTGCCGCAAATAGCCTCCGCTGTTGTAGGTGCCGTCGTGTTTCAGCGATAACCCTTCGATCCGGCGCTTGAGCTCCTCCGGCAAGCCCTCATAAGCGGCATACATGTTGTTGAAGTAAGTATCGCCGCCGGAGGCTGGCACCTCCAACGCGTAAAGAATGCTGGCTTTGGGAGGCACTTCCAGGTAGGACATGTCCGTGTGCCAAGTTGCCTCGCCCGCCCCCAGGCTTCCTATGGGCACGCCGTTTTCGACCACATTGGACACCACGTAAATTTCCGGATGGCCTTCGACGAATCGCCGCCCTGATTCTTGAACGGGCGCCCAATCCAGCTCGCCGAACCTCTTGCTGAAAGTAACCAGATCCTCATCGTTAAGTTCTTGGCCGCGAACCAGCAGCACTGCGTGATCGTGCCAGGCCCCAGACATAACCGCAAAATCGCGATCGTCGATCGTCCTCAAGTCCGCGTTGCGAATCTCCGCGCCCAAGGCGCCGCCCGTGGGCGCCACGGTAACTCCGGCTTTGGCCGTTTCCGTTGACGAAATATTCATCGAAGAAAACCCCTTTGCACTCTTTCTGTCTGTGAACTCTGTGCTAATTTGGGCGAGTCGCCTCCTGCACGACAGTAGCAAACCGCCGCCGCGCTTCACAAGGAATTTGAACTCCTCGCCGTGGGCCAATTTCCGAGAATCCCGTCTCTATTGAGGTAGGGACTCAAATTATGATCTCCGTCAGCAACTCTCAGGAGAAAATAGATGTCTCCGAAGCTCAAATTTGCGGTCCGCCTCATGTCCCTAATGATCCAGCCAACGCCAATGTTCATGCGGCCTGAAACCAAAATCAACCCCGTGGAGTCCTAACACGGATGGGTGTATCTTGCAGTGTGGAAGCGTAAAAGGGGATTCCCCTTCCATCCTTCCCTTAGGTGTGGCTCGAACCGCAAAGGGTTTTTTTGCGAGGTGCCGAATGAAAAGCAAGCTGTTCGTGGCGTTCGTCTTGGGCGTTGGTCTTTTAGCTGTTTGCGGATCTGTGTTAGCGCATCACGGAAATGCGGCGTACGAGAACAAGGTAACTGAATTCAAACAAGCAACGGTGACGAAATTCGCGTGGGCCAATCCTCACAGTCTGATTGAATTCGATGTGAAGGATGACAAGGGCAAGGTCGTACATTGGACCGCCGAAACAGCCAGTCCTGAGGCGCTGAAGCTCATAGGCTGGAGCAAGACTTCCCTCGCGCCCGGGGATGTAATAACCGTCTATGTCTACGCCGCTAAAACGGGCCTGCCCGCGGGGCGTCTGAACAAGATCGCGCTCGCCGATGGCTCTGTATTGCACGATACCCAGCTTGGGGGCGACGCAGGGAACAAGAGCGGTTACGGCCCCGATGCCGGTGGCAACAGGGGCAACGGCAACGAAGCCAAGTAGGGAAGCCGTCGCTGAACGCCGGTAGCCGAGGACCGGCGAACAATTTCCGGCGGGCGCGGCAGTTTTTCGCGTGGTTAGTCGGGGGTAAAACAGCCCAATCAGTTGTCGAGCGGCAAACGCGCGTTCTTCGCGCAAAAGTCATGGACATCAGGAGCTTTCGCGCGTTGACAAGTCCACGCGGCTTTTGCCGCATAAAAAAGGGGGCAGTTGAAATGCGCAATCAGGTCGCCGAAGTTATCGTTGCTTTGCTGGCCGTACTGGCCCTTTCGTCCGCTGTAATGGCTCAAGAACGAGCACCTCGAGCCGTGCCGCCGGGTTATGTCACCGCGGGAGTCCCCGCGATGCCGAATCCGCCCGGCCCCGCTCCCAAGCATGATCTGACTGGCGCCTGGGTGGGACCCATAAGGACAGTAATGGGCCCTTACCCTGATATGACTCCGGCGGGCAAGGCCGTCTTCAACCTCAATATGCCGGTTCCCGAAGCAGGGCGGCAGGCGCCTGACGCCCCGCAAAATGTGGCGGCCACAAACGACCCCTTCATGATCTGTGATCCTCTTGGCGTTCCGCGCGACCTTTTGAACCACGCCATCAGCATGCGAGGAGGAATCGTATTCCAGCCGGCAGGGAACCGCATGCTGATGCTGTTTGAACAACAGCGAGTGTGGCGAGAAGTGTGGATGGACGGACGAGAACTTCCCAAGGCCGTGGACGCGAAAGGGGCGCCCGATTCCAGGTTTTACGGATATTCCGTGGGCCATTGGGAGGGTGACAATACGTTCGTGATCGATACGGCAGGCTTGGATCCCCGAACCTGGCTCGACGAGAGAGGACATCCGCACACCAAGGACGTGCACCTCGAGGAGCGCTGGACGCGGCCAGACCAGTACAACCTGGAGGTGACGGTAACGGTTGACGATCCGAAGCTCTATACCAAGCCCTTTCAATTAATGAAGACGAGTTATTACTGGATGAAGGATCAGGAGTTCGAAGAGACGCTGTGTGTACCGTCGGAGGCCATCGAGTATCGGGACAAACTGGCCAAGCCGTCCGGCTGGGCTCCTGGGGACGCGCCCGCCAAATAAGCAACCCGTGATCCGTCTTCCGCGAAAAGGCTACCAACAGGATGCGCTTTTCGCGGTTAACAAAGTCCACGCGGCTTTTGCCGCCTAAAAAAGTCGGAGGAGTCTCGAAATGCGAAATGCGTTCATAGGCGCCATCCTGGGTTTAGGCGCGATGGTGGTTCTCTCTTCTGTAGCTATCGCCCAAACCTCCGAGTCTCAACCGAAACAGGCAAATGAGGCACGTTCCCCTTGGAAATACTACCCTATGGACAGGGCCGTTGGAGACGGTGGGCCAGCGCCGAAGCGCGATCTCACTGGGACCTGGGCAGGACCGGGCTCGGGCGCGGCGGTTCCCAGGGGTATAAACGCGCAAGACCCCACGGCGCCACCTCTCACTCCTTTGGGGAAACAGTTGTACGATCAGAACAAGCCGATCGGCAAATATAGTCCCGCCGGCACGAACGATCCTCATAACCGATATTGTGATCCGTTTGGATTTCCGCAGAACATGACGAACGAAATTCGCGGAATGACGATCACGGCGCTGCCGAATCGGACGTTCATACTGATCCAGTACATGGATGTCTGGCGCGAAATCTGGACGGACGGGCGGGCGTTGCCGGCCACCGTGGGCGGGAGCGGGAAAGACGCACTCGACCCGAGATATAACGGTTACTCGGTGGGCCACTGGGAGGATGACTACACATTTGTCGTGGACACGACCGGGCTTGACGATACCACCTGGACTACCAAGAACGGGTATCCCCATAGCATAGATGCGCATGTGCAGGAACGCTTCAAGCGGATCGACAAGAATGATTTGACGCTGACGATAACCATGGACGACCCGAAGCTTTACACCCAGCAGTTCTTTCTCGGCGAGGAGCATTTCCGCTGGATTCCCAACCAGCAACTCGATGACTTTACCTGCATACCGTCGCAGGTTCAGGAGTACTTGAAGGAGATGGGTGATCCGGCTGGCTTTGATCCCAATGCTCGCTCACAGCGTAGGTAAGGGCGGACTGCCGTGACGGCCGGGCCCAATTTTCATAAGCGGAGGTGAAAGATGAAAACGAAGCTGCTCATGTTGGTTGCCCCTTTGGTTGTAACGATCGGCGGACTCCTGGCTATTTCTTGTCCTATGTTCGCTCATCATGGAGCGGCGGCGTACGACATGTCCAAACCAGTCGTACTGAAAGACGCAGTGATAACTCAGTTCGCTTGGATCAATCCCCACCCTCTGATCAAAGTGGACTATAAAGATGATAAAGGCAATGTCCAACACTGGATCATGGAAATGGGCAGCACGCCGGCGTCTCAGCTAATCGGCTGGTCCAGGACTTCGCTGAAGCCGGGCGACGTGGTCACGCTTTATGTTTGGCAAGCCAAGACCGGGCTTCCAGTTGGGGGGTGCCCCACCCTTCGTTTTTAAGGGTGGGTCCACGCCCAGCGTCTTGCCGCACGCGCCATTTCGAGCCGCAGTGGCACAGTCATTCTTGGCTGTGAGGGTTAGCAGGTCAGCTTCGCGGATCGTCCTTCAGATCCTTACTCTGGGCAGCACGCCGCTGAAGTAGCTCAAGTCCCGCCGTCGAAGGCCGAATGAGTCTGCGCCCGTTCGCTTGCTCGGTCGCGATGAGTTCTCGATCGTTCGCATCCTCCCAAACCGTAAGTCTGGGACAGGATGTGCGCCAAGCCTCCATCACTTGTTCATACGTTCTCTCGCCGTTTGCTAGCCACTCAAGAAGATCGAGGATCAGCGCTTCAATTACGTCATCGCTCCTTTTCGTGTCGCTCATCTCGAGCTTCATTTCACCCAACGTCGTAGCCGGGTGCCTAGTTGCTCTCCAAGAACTAAGGGATGGATTCTAACTGTTGCCTTCTCGCCACCCCTAGCCAGTCGCGCGAAACCGAGTCTGCTATCCTCGATCTGCCCCTGCGCATCACCAGGTCAGAGATAAGCCATCATGCGGCCGTCATGCGGTATCCTATATACGCTGCTGCTCACAGATCAGGGCCATGAAACTAACTCAGAGAATAAACCAAATCTCGCCCATGTGCCGCCTCGGGGCTTACGCGGCTTTGTGTCTCGCTGCCGCGCTGGCTTTCTCGGCAGGGAAACCGCCGGAATTTCCTGATCCCGGCCATCCTCGCATGTCCCGTGCCCAGCAGGAAAAG
>WNGP01000370.1_pt1 | contig 61795 bp, 55 predicted proteins | sample 5407671 | NCBI WGS metagenome assembly WNGP01 (sample SAMN13153381, study PRJNA577476) | soil metagenome | isolation source: 40 cm soil or saprolite under Garry oak tree replicate 2 | place: USA:California | collected 2016-06-15 | reverse complement strand
TCCTGGATGTGCGCCGTGTCGTCGGACGGCACCACCAGCGCGTCGTCCACCAGCTCGGCCACCGGCCCGCCGCCCTTGCCGAGCAGCGCCACCACGGCGGCGCCTTTCGCTTTCCCCGCCTGCGCCGCGCGGATCAGGTTGGGGCTCTCGCCGCTGGTCGAGTGCAGCACCAGGAGGTCGCCCGGGCGCACCAGCGCCTCCACCTGGCGGGCGAACACCTCGTCGAAGCCGAGGTCGTTACCGCACGCCGTGAGCAGCGAGGTATCGGTCGTGAGCGCGACCGCCGGAAGGGGCTTGCGGCTGCGCGAGTAGCGGACCACGTACTCCGCCGCGAGGTGCTGGGCGTCGGCCGCGCTGCCGCCGTTGCCGGCGAAGAACAACGTCCCGCCCGCTTCGAGTGCGCGTGCGTAGCGGCCCGCCAGCCGGGCGATCGCGTCGGCCTGCTCCGCCGCCACCTGCTGCACCAGCGTGGCGAGGGCCGCCAGCCCGTCCCGCGCCCGCTCGGACGAGGTCACGAAGGCGCGCCGTCTCCGGCCGCGACCCGCGCCGCCAGCGGGCCGAGCCCCGCGACGCCCGTCTCCGCCTGCGCCTCGAAGGCGTAGGTGACGAACGCGTCCGCCGCCAGCAGATCGAGCGCCAGCTCGCGGCCGCCCGCGGGGTGCCGCGCCACGCGGGCCAGGAGCGCGTTGCCGAGCCGCGCGAGGTGCTCGGCCAGGGGCTCGGGCGCATCCGTCACCGCAGCGTCCAGGTGCGCGCGCAACGCGGGCGGCGGGCTCGGGCGCCGCTCGTCGAGCCAGGCGAGCACCTCCCGCCGCCTCATTTCGCGAGCACCCGCTTCACGATCTCCACCGCCTGCTCGCGGGCGCGCGACAGCAGCGCCGGATCGCCCACGCCGGCGGAGGCGAAGTGCGGCCGGCCGCCGCCCCTGCCGCCGCTCACCGCGGCGATCGCGCTCGCGATGTCCCCGGCCTTGATCCCGCGCTGCACCAGGTCGTCCGTCACGGCGACGTGGATGCCGGCGCGGGCGCCGTTCGTGAACAGCACCGAGATCGCCCGTTGGTGATTGGCCCGGAATGCGTCCATCACCATGCCGATCTGGTCGCGGTCCTCCAGGTCCGAGTCGGCGAGGTGCAGCTCGATGTCCCCGATCCGCTCCACTCGTCCCTCGTCCCCCGTCCCACCTCCCCCTTTCAGGAGCTCTTCCACGCGCTTCTCCAGCTTGCGGTTCTCCTCCAGCAGCTGCTCGATGCGATGCACCAGATGCTCCGGGGCTGCCTTGACGGCTCCCGCCGCCTGCTCGAGCTGCGCTTCCAGCTTGCGCACCAGCTCGTAGGCGACGGGGCCGGTGACCGCCTCGATGCGCCGCACTCCCGCCGCCGCCCCCGTCTCGTGCGTGAAGCGGAACAGCGCCAGCTGCCCGGTCGCCGGCACATGCGTGCCGCCGCACAGCTCGAGCGACACGCCGCGCACGTCCACGACCCGGACGATGTCCCCGTATTTCTCCGTGAAGAACGCCATCGCGCCCGCGGCGATCGCCTCTTTGTACGTCGTCTCCCGCGTCATGACCGGGAGATTGGCCCAGATGTGCGCGTTGACCTCCTCCTCGACGCGCGCGAGCGTGGCGTCGTCCACCGGGCCGTGGTGCGCGAAGTCGAAGCGCAGCCGCTCCGGCGCCACCACCGAGCCCTGTTGCCGCACGTGAGGGCCGAGGATCTTGCGCAGCGCGGCGTGGACGAGGTGCGTCGCGGTATGGTTGCGCTCGATGTTGTGCCGGCGCGGCTCGTCCACTTGCGCCAGCACGGCGGTCGGCTCGAACTCCTGCTCGAACCGCCCGACCACGGCACTGCCACCCTCGACCTTCTCGACGTCGGCTACCTCGAGCACCCACCCCTCGCCGCGCACCAGCCCCGTGTCGCTCACCTGGCCGCCCGATTCCACGTAGAACGGGTTTTCCTGGAGCACGACCTCCACCCGGTCGCCCGCCTGGCGGAACGCCAGCACGTCGGTCTCGGCGCGGGTCGTGTCGTAGCCGACCCAGTGTTGCTTGCCCTTGGGCTTCACGGCCCGCCACTCGCCTGCATGAGTCACAACCACGGCGGGAGGATGCCCTTCGAGTTTCAACGACCCGGCCCCGGGGCTGACCACGACGCCGCGCGAGCGCTGGCGCTGCGCCTCGAGCGCCCGCTCGAACCCCGCAAGGTCCACCGTCTGCCCGCGCTCCTCCGCGATCAGCTGCGTGAGATCGATCGGGAAGCCGTAGGTGTCGTACAGCTTGAACGCCTCCTCCCCGGAGATCGCCTTCGCGCCCTTCAACTCGTCGAGCCGCGCGAGGCCGCCTTCGATGGTGTCGAAGAAGCGCTCTTCCTCGGCGCGGGTCCACTGCTCGATCTCCGCCCGGCGGGCGTGCAGCTCCGGATAGACGCCGCCCATCTGGCCGCCGACGACCTTGGTGAGGTGCACCAGCGTCGGCTCGCGCCGGCCCAGTAGCCAGGCGTGCCGTACCGCGCGCCGCAGGATGCGCCGCAGCACGTAGCCGCGCCCGTCGTTCGCGGGCACCACGCCGTCCGCGAGCAGGAACGTCACGGCGCGCGCATGGTCGGCGAGCACCCGGTAGGAGGCTCCCGCGGGCCCGCGCACGTATTTCTTGCCGACGACCTCCGCCGCCCGCTCCAGCAGCGGCGTGAACAGGTCGGTGTCGAAGTTCGAGGGCACCCCCTGGAGCACCGCCGCCACGCGCTCGAGCCCCGCCCCCGTATCCACGGAAGGAGCGGGAAGCGGCACCCGGGAGCCGTCCTTTTGCAGGTCGTACTGCATGAATACGAGGTTCCAGATCTCGAGCAGCTTCCCCGCTTCCTGGAGCTTGACGAACTCCTCGAGCGCCGGGGTGCCCTTCCCCCGTCCCCCATCCCTCTTCCCTCGAATGTCTACATAGATCTCGCTATTCGGCCCCGCCGGCCCGGTGTCCGCCATCTGCCAAAAATTGTCCGCGTCGCCCAGGCCATAGATGCGGGAGTCGGAGATGCCCGTGGCGGAGCGCCACAGCCGGCGCGCTTCGTCGTCGCTGTGGTGCACCGTCACGTACAGCCGCTCGGGGGCGATGCCCAGCCAGTCCTTGCCGGTGACCCACTCCCACGCGTACTCGATCGCCTGCTGCTTGAAGTAGTCCGCGAAGGAGAAGTTGCCGAGCATCTCGAAGAAGGTGTGGTGGCGAGCGGTGTGGCCCACCTGCTCCAGGTCGTTGTGCTTCCCGCCCGCGCGCACGCATTTCTGGCAGCTGACGGCCCGCGTGTAGTCGCGCCGCTCGAGCCCCTGGAACACGCGCTTGAACTGCACCATGCCGGCGTTCGTGAATAGCAGGGTGGGGTCGTCCGCCGGCACGAGCGAAGCGCTCGGCACCTCGCGATGCCCTCGGGCCTTGAAGAACTCGAGGAACGTGCGGCGGATTTCAGCCGATTGCATGCGGGGAATATAGTGCTCAGCGGGGAGGCACTCGGGGGGGCTGTGCCCGGGGACCCGGCACCCCGGGGACCCCGAGGCATGGCCTCGGGGTCGGTCTACCCTCAGGCCGGCACTCGGTCCGGGTGGCGCTGGTGCTGTCTCCCCAGATACTTCCGCACCACCGGGATGTGTCCGTGCGAGATGCTGCCCGCGTAGTAGCCGCGCGCCCATCGCAGGTGCGGCACCCCTGCTCGATTCACCCGACGAGCGGACTCGGATTTCGCGTCGCGCACGAATGGAGTGAGCGGCCGCTCGGGGAGGAAGCTCACCAGCACGTGTACATGGTCGGCGAGCACGGCCTGCGCGATCACGTGCACGGAGTTCCGCGACGCGGCGTCGCCGATCGCTCGCGTGACCGTCTTCACGTCCGCCTGCCGCACGCTGTTCTGCCGCCGCCAGGTGTGCCACGTAACGTGCGCGAACAACCCGAACGTCCTGTGTCCCCGGTGCCTCACATCCCTCACCTCGGGTCGACCAACCCCGGGGCCATGCCCCGGGGTTCAGGACGGGCCATGCCCGTGGTTCACCCCGCGCACACCTCCTCCACGACCGCGCGCGCCTCCGTGCCGCGATAGCCCCGGCGCGCGAGGTAGGCGAGCAGCCGCCGCTTGCGCGTCGCCGCCGGGACGTCCGCGAGGTGCGCCGCGCGCCGCACGGCCACGGCGCGTACGGCAACCATCGGATCGACCCCCTCGTCCGCCAGCGCCTGCGCCACGGCGCTCTCCGCCACCCCCCGCTCCACACCTTGGGCCTGCAGATCCGCGACGATCCGCGTGGGCCCGCGGCCCCCCGCCGCGCGCCGCGCGGCGTACTCCCGCGCGAAGCGCTGATCGTCGAGCAGCCCGTGCGCGGCAAGCCGCTCGAGCGCGGCGTCCACCGCCCGCGGCGGGTGCTGCTTCTGAATCAGCCGGCGCCGCAGGTCGAGCCGCGCGCGCCCGCGGGCCGCCAGCGCCCGGCCCCCCGCCCGCCACGCCGCCTCGACGTCGGCCAACTCCTGGAGCCGCGCCATTGTCGGCGCGTCAAGCTCCACCCCAACCGTGAGCCCGAGCATCTCGAGCGGCTCAGCGGGGAGCGAAGCGAAGCGCCCCCGGTCCACCTCGACGCGCCGGTATCCCGGCGTCAGTGGATCGGGGGCGAGAGCGGTGAGCGTGGGCACGCTATTCTTCGGAGGTCGGAGCCTCCTCATCGGGGATCGTGGCGGCCTTCATGCCGAGATGCTCTTTCACGCGGGCCTCGATCTCCACCGCCATGTCGGGGTGGTCCTTGAGGAACAACTTCGCGTTCTCGCGCCCCTGGCCGATACGCTCCTTGCCGTAGCCGTACCAGGCGCCCGACTTCTCGATGATCCCCGCCTCGGCGGCGATGTCCACGAGCAGCGATTCGTGACTGATCCCCTCGTCGAACATGATGTCGAACTCGGCCTGGCGGAACGGCGGCGCCACCTTGTTCTTCACGACCTTCACGCGCACGTGGTTCCCGATTACCACTTCCCGGTCCTTGACCGGCGCGATGCGCCGCATGTCCAGGCGCACCGAGGCGTAGAACTTGAGCGCCCGGCCGCCGGACGTCGTCTCCGGGTTGCCGAACATGACGCCGATCTTCTCGCGCAGCTGGTTGATGAACACGACGGACGTGCGCGAGCGGTTGATCGCCCCGGCGAGCTTGCGCAGCGCCTGGCTCATGAGCCGCGCCTGGAGACCGGGGAGCGAATCGCCCATCTCTCCCTCGATCTCGGCTTTGGGCACGAGCGCCGCGACCGAATCGATGACGATCACGTCCACCGCGCCCGAGCGCACCAGGATCTCCGTGATTTCGAGCGCCTGCTCCCCCGTGTCGGGCTGCGAGACGAGCAGGTTGTCCACGTCCACGCCGAGCTTCTTCGCGTACTCGACGTCGAGCGCGTGCTCCGCGTCGATGTAGGCGGCGGCGCCCCCCTGGCGCTGTGAGTTCGCTACGACGTGCAGCGCCAGCGTGGTCTTGCCGCTCGACTCGGGTCCGAAGATCTCGCTCACCCGGCCCCGCGGGATGCCCCCGATGCCGATCGCCGCGTCCAGGTTGATCGCCCCCGTGGGGATCGCCTCGACCCGCACCCGGGGCGCGTCCGCCCCCATGCGCATGATGGCACCCTTGCCGCACGTCTTCTCGATCTGCGTGATCGCGAGGTTGAGCGCCTTCCGGCGATCGTCGGAAAGCTTTGTGGTGTCGCGGTTTTCAGCCGCCATAACGGTCCTCGACATGGGTGTGCGGGCCTCGCTGTGGGGAGACCCGAATATATACCGAAGCCGCCCTCAGCGCCAGCCGGGGCGGAACGCGTCCTCCAGATGATCCAGCTTCCCGTCCACGAGGCCGATACAATCGAAGCGGTACACGTCCGCGGGCCGCCCGTGGCGGTCCACCCAGACCCGCGCCGCCTTCACCAGCTCCCTGCGCTTCGCCCCCGTCACCGCGACGAACGGACTCCCGAAGGCGTCCCCGCGCCGCGTTTTCACCTCCACGAACGCCACCAGGTCCCCGCGCCGCACGATCAGGTCGATCTCGATCCGGCCGGCGCGGAACCGGTGCGCCACCAGCGACCAGCCGCGCGACCGGAGGTAATGGATCGCGCGCTCCTCTCCGGCGAGGCCACGCTTGTGCCGCTCATCGGTCCACTGCTCCGGGTCGCTGCGGAGGCCGCTCTTCATGCGCGACAACCTAGCGGTGGGCCGACGAGCGACGTAGGCGGATTCATGCTGACGGTGCCTTTTGAACGCGGAATGTCGAACGCGGAACGCGGAACCGGTAGGGCAGTTCCGTTCCCCGTTCCCACTTCCGCGTTCCCCGTTCCCCGTTCATCTCCTCCCGCAAATCTCATCCAGCTCCTCGAGCCCCACCAGCACATCCCGCGGCTTCGAGCCGTTCGCCGGGCCCAGGATCCCGGCCTGCTCCAGCTGGTCGATGATGCGCGCGGCGCGGCCGTACCCGATGCTCATGCGACGCTGCAACAGCGAGGTCGAGCCGAGCTGGTTCTGGATGCAGACCTCGGCAGCCTGCCGGAACAAAGTGTCGCGCTCGTCGCCGGAGCCGCTCCCCTCGTCCCCCTTCCCTCGTCCCCCTTCCCTTGCTTCCGCCACCTCGATCGCCGCGATCTGCTCGACGATGGCGTGCTTCGCCTGGTCCGCCGCGGCGGCGGGCGCCTGGCGGCGATACCAGTCCATCAGTCGCTCCGTCTCCTCGGTGGAGATGAACGCGCCCTGAATTCGCACCGGCTCGCTCTTGCCCGGCGGCAGGAACAGCATGTCCCCGTTGCCGAGCAGCGCTTCGGCGCCGTTCTGGTCCAGGATGGTGCGGCTGTCCACCTTGGCGGACACGCGGAACGCGATGCGGCACGGGAAGTTCGCCTTGATGAGACCGGTGATGACGTTCACGGAGGGCCGCTGCGTCGCGAGCAGCAGGTGGATCCCGATGGCGCGCGCCTTCTGCGCCAGCGTGGCGAGCGGGGTCTCGACCTCTCCCTGCACGGTGAGCATGAGGTCGGCGAGCTCGTCCACGATCAGCACGATATACGGGAGAATCCCGCCCGAGTATGGGGACGGGGGACGCGGGACGAGGGACGAGTCTCCCCCACCCGTCCCCCGTCCCCCGTCCCTCGTCACTTCCGCTTCTGCCAGCTTCTTTCCTTCGCGCACCTTCCGATTGAAGTCCCCGACGTTCCGCGCGTGGTTCGCGTGCAGCAGCCGGTAGCGGCGGTCCATTTCCCCGACGGCCCACTTGAAGACCGTCGCGGCTTTGTGGTTGTTCGTCACCACCGGGTGCCCGAGATGCGGCAGCGACGCGTACATCGACAGCTCGACCATCTTGGGGTCGATCATCAGGAGCCGCAGCGTCTCGGGAGGGTGCGCGTACACGAGGCTCGTGATGATGGTGTTGATGCAGACGGACTTCCCTGACCCTGTCACGCCGGCGATGAGCAGGTGCGGCATCTTGGCGAGGTCGTCCACCACCGCCTCGCCTTCGAGATTGCGGCCCAGGGCCACGGGCAGCGCGCGCTGGCGCCGCTGGTACTCGGGGGTCTCGAGCAGCTCGCGGATCGTCACCATGCGGGGGTGGGGGTTCGGCACCTCGATCCCCACCGCCGCCTTCCCGGGGATCGGGGCGACGATGCGCAGGCTGGCGGCGCGCATCGCGAGCGCGAGGTCGTCGGCGAGGGCCGCGATGCGGCCCACCTTCACGCCCGGCCCCGGCGCGACCTCGTATTGCGTGACCACCGGACCGACGGTGCGACCCGCGATCGACCCCTCTACCCGAAACGTCTGGAGCGTCTCGATCAGCTTGTGCCCCATCAGCTCGATCTGCGCGACGCCGGCGTCCGCATCTTCGGCGGCGGCGGGGGTGAGGAGATCGAGGGGGGGGATGAGAACGCCGGGCGCGGGATGCGGGATGGGAGATGCGGGATGCGTGAGCTTGCCCATGCGGGCTTTCGCCGCTTTCAGGGCCTGGACCTTCCGCTCGATCTCTTCAGACTTGCTCGCATCCCGCATCCCGCTTCTCGCTTCTCGCTTCTCGCTTCTCGCATCCCGCATCCCGCTTCCCGCATCTCGCTTCTCGCTTCCCCTTTCCCCGGTTCTGAGGAGGACGAGCGGATGCCACCCCACCGTCAGGATCCCGAGGGCGGAGAGACCGAACAACCCCACCAGGGCGGCACCCGCTGTCCCGACGGCCGCGTGCACGACGGCGGCGAGGTAGCCGGGCAGCAAGCCGGCCAGGGTGTGCGACGCGGCGACGTCTTCCGGGCGGATGCCCGTGGCGGTCCCGATGCCGTAGGGAACGAGCAGCACGAGGCCACCGCCCAGGGCCGCGGCGCGCGGCGCCGACAGGGCGCCCAGCCGCTGGAACGCGGCCAGCGCCCACCCGATCCCGAGCACCGGCAGCAGCACCGCGCCCGCGCCCAGGAACCGCCACAGGCCGAGCCCCAGCCTCGCGCCCCAGCTCCCCGTCAACGGCGTGCCCACGAGCGTCAGACCGAGGAAGATCCCGACCACGAGCGCCCCGACTCCGATCAGCTCGCGGCGCACTTCCGGCTTCATGTGATGCGGCGCTCGGCGTACTGGGGGACGACGCCGAACCGGTCCTGCTTCGCGGCGAAGGCGACGTCCTCCCCGAGGTTCGCCTCGACGAGCTGGCGCGCGGCGGTGGTGCCCTCGAACGCATCCGCCCAGCCGTCGTACGCCGCCGTGAGCGCCAGGGCGGCGGCGGCCGCGTCGTTCAGCTCGAGTTTCCTGAGTCCGGTTTTCACCGCCTTGACCAGCCGGCCGGCGGTGTAGCCGTCCTCCAGCGCGAACTGGCGCTCGCGCCCCGAGCAAACGATCACGAGCGCGCCCCGCTCGACCAGGGCGGCGCGGGCGCGCGCCGCCAGCGCCTTGAAGTTGGCGGGCGCCCCCACCAGCACCGGGTCGCCGCCCTGCGCCGCCACCAGCGCCGGCGTGCCGTTGGTCGTGGTGAGCACGATCGTCTTGCCCGCGACGACCTCCGGCGTCATCTCGCGCGGTGAGTTCCCGAGCGCGAAGCCCTCGATCTTCAAGCTCTTGCGCTCACCCGCGAGCAGCACGCCGTCCTTCTCCAGGTTCGAGGCGAGACGCACCGCTTCTTCGGACGAGGCGGCCGGGATCACGGCCTTGGCCCCGTTGGCGAGCGCGGTGATCACGGTCGTCGTGGCCCGCAGCACGTCGATCACGACCACGCCCTGGCCGCTCACGTCGCCCGGGCTCAGGCCGGTGGGAGTGAAAAAGACGTCGATTCTCATGCTTGACCGGTGAGGAGCTGCGGCTCGCGCTCGAGGAACTTCGTGTCGATCCGGCCCGCCACGAAGTCCGGATGGCGCATGACCCGACTGAGGAACGGAATGGTCGTGGTCACGCCCTCTATGATAAACGAGTCGAGCGCCTGGCGCATGCGCGCCAGCGCCTCGTCGCGCGTATTGCCGTGCACGATCACCTTGGCCAGCAGCGAGTCGTAGAACGGCGGCACCGTGTATCCCGCGTAGATGTGCGTGTCCACGCGCACGCCCGGCCCGCCCGGCGGGTGATAGGCGGTGACGGTCCCGGGTGACGGCTGGAAGTTGCGCGCCGGATCTTCGGCGTTGACGCGGCACTCGATCGCGTGGCCGCGCAGCCGCTCGCCGTTCATCACGAACGACAGCGGCTCCCCGGCGGCGACGCGGATCTGCTCCTTCACGAGATCGAAGTTGGTGCACATCTCGGTCACGGGATGCTCGACCTGGATGCGCGTATTCATCTCCATGAAGTAGAACGTCCCGTCCTCGTCGAGCAGGAACTCGACGGTCCCTGCGCCGACATACTTGATCGATTCCGACAGCCGCACGGCCGCTTCGCCCAGGTCCTGGCGCAGCGTCTGGTCCACGGCCGGGCTGGGCGCCTCTTCGATGAGCTTCTGGTGCCGGCGCTGCACCGAGCAGTCGCGCTCGCACAGGTGCATCACGCGCCCGTGCGTGTCGCCCATGACCTGGATCTCCACGTGGCGGGGGCGGCTCAGGTACTTCTCGAGATAGACTTCGTCCGAGCCGAACGCGGCCAGCGCCTCCTGCTTCGCGAGGCCGAACGACTGGGCGAACTGGTCCTCGTCCACCGCGACGCGCATGCCCTTCCCGCCGCCGCCCGCCGCGGCCTTCACGAGCACCGGAAACCCGATCTTGGTCGCGACCTTGAGGCCGGCGTCCACGTCCTCGACCGGGCCGGGCGAGCCGGCCACCGTCGGCACCTTGAGCTTGTGGGCCAGCTTGCGCGCGGCGGCCTTGTCGCCCATCTGGCGGATCTGCTCGCCCGTGGGGCCGATGAAGGTGATGTTGGAGGCGCGGACGGTGTCGGCAAATTCGCCGTTCTCGGCGAGGAACCCATAACCCGGGTGGAGGGCGTCGGCGCCGGTGATCTCGGCCGCCGCGATGAGCCGGGGGATGTTGAGGTAGGAGTCCCGCGCCGGCGGTCGGCCGATGCACACGTCGTCGTCCGCGAAGCGCACGTGCAGCGACTCGCGGTCCGCCTCCGAGTACACGGCCACGGTGCCGAGGCCGAGCTCCTTGCACGCGCGGATGACCCGCAGGGCGATCTCCCCGCGGTTCGCGACCAGGACTTTTTTGAACATCAGGGGGTCAGGTCGGACTGCATGCCACCCACGGACGCGCCCGTGCCCGAGCCTCCGAAGGCCTTGCTCGCGGCGGAGTCGACCCCCGAAACCTTGAGAGCGAACTCGCTGGGGTTGGTGGCGTAGAACACCGCGCTTTCGTAGCTGATAATGCCCTGCGTATACCAGTAGAACAGCGACTGATCGAAGCTCTGCATGCCGTACTGGATCGACCCCTCGGCGATCAGGTCGGGGATGCTGAGCTGCTTGGCAAGATCGCGGATGTTGTCCTGCACGGCGGCCGTGTTGATGAGGACCTCCGCGGCGGGCACGCGCCCCCGGGCGTCCTTGCGCGGCACCAGCCGCAGCGAAACGACCGCCTGGAGGGCGGTCGAGAGGAGATGGCGGATCTCGTCGTGCTGGTGCGGCGGGAAGAACGAGATCACGCGGTTGATCGTCTGCGTCGCGTCGGTGGTGTGCAGCGTCGAGAACACGAGGTGGCCGGTGTCGGCCGCCTTGAGGGCCGTGTCCAGCGTTTCCATGTCGCGGATCTCGCCGATCAGGATCACGTCGGGATCCTGGCGCAGCACGTGGCGCAGCGCGGAGTTGAACGACAGGGTGTCGTTGCCCACTTCGCGCTGGGAGATGTTGGCGAGGTTGTCCCGGTGGAGGAACTCGATCGGGTCCTCGATCGTGATGATGTTGACGCGCCGGTTCAGGTTGATGTGGTTGATCAGGGCCGCCAGCGCCGTGGATTTGCCCGAGCCTGTCACGCCCGTCACCAGCACGAGCCCCCGGGGCCGCGCCGCGATCTCCTCCAGCACGGGCGGCAGGTTCAGCTCCTTGAGCGTCTTCACCTCGTAGGGGATCGAGCGGAACGCGAACGCCACCGTGCCGCGCTGCTGGTACACGTTGGTGCGGAACCGGCCCACGCCGGGCACGCCGATCGCGAAGTCCGCCTCCTTGTGCTCAGCGAACTCCTTCACCTGGCGCGGCGTCATAATCTGCTCGGCGAGCGACTTCAGCTCTTCGGGCTTCAGGGGCTGCGTGTCGAGTCCCACCAGGTCTCCGTTGACGCGGATCGTCGCAGGCCGGCCCACCTTGAGCAGCAGGTCCGAGCCGTTGCGCTGGACCATCTGCGTGATCGCCTGCTTGAAGTTGAACGCGGCACCCGAAGGGGCGTCAGCCATGGGGGTCCACTCGGAAAAGGGTCTGGCCGAACTCGACCGGCTGAGCGTTCTCCACGCCTACCTCGCGGATCACGCCCTGTACCTCGGACTCGATCTCGTTCATGATCTTCATCGCTTCGATGATGCACACCATCTGGCCGGGCGCGACACGGGTGCCGACCTTCACGTACGGCTCCGCCCCCGGGTCGGGCGCGGAGTAGAACGTCCCCACCATCGGGGACTTGATCTCGAGCAGCTGGGGCACGGCCGCCGGCGGCGTGGAGCCGGTGCCCCCCGAAGCAGCGGGTGCCCGCTGGGCTGCCGCGGAGGGGTGCCCGGGCTCCGCGGCCGGCGCCCGGGCGGCCACGACCATGTGTTCTCCACCCCCGGCGTTGGTGTGACCCGCCTTCGACACCCGCACCGCCGTCCAGGCCCCGAACCACCCCCGCCGCACCTCGATCGCCCCTAGCTCCGGCGATTCCCGGAGGATCTGCACCAGCTGGCTGATGATATCGAGGTTCATTGCACCTTAGAGTATCCGGGAAAGCCCCCCTACACCAGTTCCGCCAGCTCGGTGCGACCGTCCGTGAGGAGCACCGGTCCCTCGCTCGACAGGTGCACGTCGTCCTCGATGCGCACGCCGCCTTCCCCGGCCAGGTACACGCCCGGCTCGATCGTCACGACCGCGTCGGCGGGCAACGGCTCCGCGCTCGTCTTGGACAGTCGCGGCGCCTCGTGCACCTCCAGTCCGAGACCGTGGCCCAGCGAATGCCCGAACGCGTCCCCGAAGCCCCGCGCCTCGATCAGCTCCCGCGCCAGGGCATCGGCGTCGCGTCCCGGCATGCCGGCCCGCACCCCCGTGCGCGCCCGCAGCTGCGCGCCCTGCACCAGCTCGTATAGTGTGCGCTGCCGCTCGCTCGCGCGACCCCCGACCACCACGGTGCGGGTGATATCGGCGCAATACCCGTCCAATTGCGCGCCGAAGTCTAGCAGCAGCCACTCGCCGGCCGCCACCGTGCGCCGGCTGGAGCGCGCGTGGGGCAGCGCCGTGCGCGGGCCCGACGCCACGATCGTGGGAAACGGGTGCCCCTCGCTCCCCAGGCGCCGCAGCTCGCCTTCGAGCAGCCCGGTGATTTCGAGCTCGCTCATGCCGACGCGCACCCGCCCGAGCGTGGTGTCGAGCGCCGCGCCCGCGAGCGTCGCGGCGCCGCGGATCGCGGCCACCTCCCCTGCGTCTTTCGTGGCGCGCAGCCGCTCCACCAGGTCGCCCGTCGCCTTCCAGCGCCACGCCTTCCCCGCCTGCGCCAGCCGGTCCGCGTCCTTCACGGCGAGGCCGGTGGCCTCGTAGCCGATGCACGCCAGGGGCCCGAGCGACGGCAGCTCGCGGAACAGCCGATCCCACACGCTCGCGCTGTCCACTTCGACGCGCGCGACCGCGCCCGCTTCGGCCCGCGCCTGCTCATCGTAGCGGAAGTCGGTCACGAGCAGCAGGTCCGCGCGCGTCGCGACCGCCAGGCCCGCCGAGCCCGAGAACCCCGTGAGATAGCGGATGTTGGCGCGCGAGGTGATCAGCAACCCGTCCAGCTCCTCCGCCTCGAGCGTCCGGACGAGCCGCTCGTGACGGGCGTGGCGCGGGTCAGCGACCATCGCGGGACCCGAGATACCCGACCAGCCCCTCGAGTCCCAGGCGATAGCTCTCCGCGCCGAACCCGGTCACGACGCCGACGGCGAGGTCGGCGAGGAGGGAGCGGTGCCGCTCGGGCTCCCGTGCGAAGATGTTCGACAGGTGGACTTCGACGAACGGCACGCGCACGGCCAGCAGCGCGTCCCGCACGGCCAGGCTCGTGTGCGTGAAGGCCGCGGCGTTGATCACGGCGCCGTCCGCCGCGCCCCCCCCCAGCTGCTGGATCGCCTCGACCAGATCGCCCTCGAAGTTCGTCTGGGTCCAGCTGCATTCCACGCCGAGCGCGCGGGCCCGCTCGCGCGTCGCGGCCTCGATCTGCTTCAGGGTCGTATGCCCGTACACGTCCGGCTCGCGCGCACCCAGCAGATTCAGGTTCGGGCCGTTCAGCACGGCGATACGCACTAGGTTTTGAGACCCTTCAGCCAGGACTGGAACTGGTCGAGATCGCCCTCCTCTTCCATCGGCTGCTTGGCCCGGGACTTCGGCGCCGGCGCGGGAGAGGGGGAGGGGGCGGGGGGCGCGTTCGGGTTGCGAGCTGGGGCGCCCGAGCCGAAGAACTCGTCGAACGAGAACCCGCCCGTCTGCGTTGCGCCGGACGCGCGCGGGGCCGGGGCAGCGGGAGGCGGGGGGGGAGGCGGTACTTCCTGGACCCCCGCCCCCGACCCGCGGCCGCCTTCCTCGCCGAACACCTGATCGAGCGAGATCGTGTCCTCCGCGGCATAAGTCGCCTGGCCTGGAGGCGCTTCCGAGTCCGGCGTCGCCTGCGCGAACGCGGAGTCGAGGGGGGAGGTGGCGACCGCGGTCGCAGGCTCGGTCGCCATTCCGGGCCGGCCCGCGAGGATCGCCCGCAGGAAGGCCTGTACCGTCTGTCCGCTCGACGGCTTGCCGCCGCTCGAGATGGCGGCAATCCGAGCCTGCAGCCGCGCGTCCGCCGGCCGCTGCGCGAGCAGCGCGCGGTACACCCGCAGCGCCTCGTCCACATGCCCCTGCCTCAAGAACAGCTCCGCCATCGTCTCCGTGAGCACCGGCTCCGCGCGTGACAGCGCTGCCGCGTCCGCCGCGCCGTCGTCGTCGGACAGCGCGACCGCCGCCGCCTTCGGGGCGCGGGCCGGGGGTGGCGTGGACCGGCGTGGCGGCGGAGGCTCGGGAGAGGGATCGTCCGGCATGATCAGGGGGAGGTCCACCTGCGGGAGATCGTCGTCGTCGTCGGCCTTGAACATCCCGCTGCCCTCGTACTGCGTCCGGGCCAGTCCTTCGATCACAACCTCCGACGGCTTGAGGACGACGTCTTCCTGGACCTCCAGCCCCTCGGCCTTGGCGGCGTCGTGAGCCACCGCGTTGAAATCGACCGTCCCGTCGAAGGTCTCGAGATCGCCGGCTGGGGCGGGGGCGGGGGCGGGCGGCGGCGCGGCCGGGGCCGTCACGGGCTGCACGGAGGTGTGTTCCACGACGAAATCGGGCCGCTCGATCGGGGCCGCTTGGGCTGCCTTGCCCTTGGCGAACGCCAGCGCCTCTGCGGCGTCCCCGTTCATCGGATCGGCGGCGAGCAACTTGGTCAGCCACCCCACGGCCACGTCGAACCGGCTGCCCCGTTCGGCGATCTCGGCCAGGACCCGGAAGGCAATCACGTTCTCGGGATCGAGTTCTAGCACCTTGGTGAACACCCGCTGCGCGCCGCCGTCGTCCTTCTGATCGATCAGGCAGCGGCCGTACACGATGTGGGCGCTCACGTAGTCGGGGTGACGCTCCAGCCCGCTCTTGCACAGTTCGATGGCCTGATCTAGTTGTCCCGCCTTGCGATAGGCGTCGGCCAGGGGCGCGAAATTGCGCCCCTTGGGGTTCTCCGCGTAGCGTCGCTCGAGCTTGTCGATTTCACTGGTGTACGGCACGGCCTAAGTCTTTGTGGGAATTGGACGAAGATAGTGTTCGGCCGGGTTTGCTGTCAATCGGAAACAGGCTAGCTTACGCCCCTTGCCCACCACCAGCACGGAGGAGTGGTCACCCTATGATGCGCGCCATGCGCGAGAACGCCAAATGGATCTTCTATATCCTCGCGGTCGCCTTCATCGGATGGCTCGTGTTCGACGTGGGGATGGGCATCACGGGGCGCGGGTCCACGCGGTCCGACGTGGTGCTCAAGGTGAACGGCCGCGAGGTGCACCTGGCGGAGTACGAGTCCGCGCTGCAGGCGGGCTACGAGCAGTGGCGGCGCCAGTCGGGCCGCACGCTCACCCGCGAGGACGAGCAGCAGGTGCAGAACGAGGTGATCAATCAGTTCACCCAGGCGCTGCTGCTCGAGCAGCAGTACCGGAAGTTCGGGATCACCGTGTCGGACGAGGAGCTGATCCAGGCTGCGCAGAGCTCGCCACCCCCCGAGGTGATGCAGGCTCCGGAGTTCCAGACCAACGGCCAGTTCGACATCACCAAGTGGCAACGCTACCTGTCAGGCGCGGCCGACCCGCAGTTTCTGCGCTCGCTCGAGGCACGCTACCGCCAGGCGATCCCCCAGATGAAGCTGGCCCAGTACCTCACGTCGGACATCTACATTCCGGACGCCAAGCTGTGGCGCATCTACCGCGATCAGCATGAATCGGTCACGGTCGCCGTCGTGCCGATCCGCCCGGAGCAGATCCCCGACCAGGACGCGCCCGTGTCCGACGCGGAGCTCGAGCAGTATTCCGCCGCGCACAAGGCCGACTTCAAGCGGCCCGCCATGGCGTTCCTGAGCTTCGTTGCGCAGCCGCGGCTGGCCGACGCCGCCGATTCCGCCGCCGCGCTGGCGCGCGCCCGGCGGGTGCGCGAGGAGATTGCTCGCGGCGCCAAGTTCGAGGACGTCGCGAAGCGCGAATCGGCGGACACGGGGAGCGGCGCCCACGGTGGGGACCTGGGCTGGATCAAGCGCGACGAGCCCGGGTTCGAGCCCCAGTTCTTCGCGGCGCTGCGGAGGCTCGGCCCCGGCGCGCTCAGCCAGCCGGTGCCGTCCAGCTTCGGCTACCACCTCATCAAGGTGGACGCGGCGCGCGGCGACTCGGTCCACGTGCGGCACATCCTCATCCCGGTCGAGCCGCAGGGCAAGCACCTCGAGCTCGTCGAAGCCCGCGCGGACACGCTGGACAAGTTCGCGGGCGTCCAGACCGACGGCAGCCGGCTCGACTCCGTGGCGCGCAAGCTCAACCTGCCGCTGGCGCGCGCCCCCCGCCTCATCGAGGGCGACCGCATGGTGCTGGGCCGCTACGTGATTCCGGACGTGAGCGTGTGGGCGTTCGAGGCGCGGGTGGGCGAAACGAGCCCGGTGATCGACGCGCGTCCGGCGTTCTACGTGTTCCGTCTCGACTCGCTGACTCCTGCGGGGACGCCGCCGCTCGCCGACATTCGCGAGCCCGTGCTCGCGGCGGCCCGGATGGCGAAGAAGCGCGAGCTGGTCCGGCAGCGGGCCGAGCGCGCGGCGCAGGAGCTCGGGAGTGGGCCGAGTCTGGTGGACGCAGCCGCGGCGCACGGGTTGGCGGCGCAGAAAGTCGGGCCGTTCACCCGGCTCGCGCCGCCGCCGGTATTGCAGGATTTTCCGCTCGCGGTCGGCGCCGCGTTCGGATTGCGTCCCGGCGCACGCTCGGGGCTGATCCCGGGCTCCAACGGATACGTGGTCGTGCAAGCGCTGAGCCGTACGAAGGCCGATTCGGCCGCCTGGGTCAAACAGAAGGATGCTCAGCGGGAAGGGCTACTGCAGGCGGCGCGTCAGGCGCGGATCCAGGCATACACGGCGGCGATCAAGGAACGGGCGAAGATCGTGGATCGCCGCAAGCAGCTGTTTACGCCGCAGGGCGCGAGCTAAGGCTCAGTCGATCAGGCGACGGCCTCGCACCCGCGGGTGGGGTTGCGGCGCGTCAGGCTCGTCGGTGACGGCGCGGCGCGCCTCGTTGAGGGCGCGCTGAAAGTCCCGCAGCCCCTTTCCCACCGTCGGCCCCGCGTCCGGCAGGCGGTGCGCCCCAAGCGCCAGCAGCGCGATCACGAGCACCAGCAGCAGCTCGGCGCCGCTCACGGGGCTACTGGTTGAGCCGCTTCGGCTCGCCGCCGGTGGGGAGCGACGACGTCGGGGTGGCGGAGGGGGGCTGCACGCCGCGCGGCTCCGGCCGATCCTCCACGATGTCCTTCATGCTCTTCCGGAATTCCTTGATCCCCTGCCCCAAAGACGACCCGATCTCCGGGATCCGCTTGGCGCCGAACACCAGCACCACGATCAGCAGCAGGATCAGAATGTGACTGAACGACAGGTCCCCGAACATGAACGCCTCGTTTCAGAAGAGCGACCGGGCGACGAAGTAGGCGATCGCCACGCCCACCAGGGCCAACAGCGACACCTCGAACCCGATCGGTCCGAGCGTGAGGGACACCACCAGCAGATCGACGTGCACCGGCCCGAGGGTCGGCGTCACGGCCGTGGTGAAGAACTCCCTGGCGGCGCCCTGCGGCAGGTAATGCCGCAGCAACGCGTGGAGAAACCCGCCCAGGACGAAGCCCGTCGCGAGCACTCCCCAGTAAAATAGCGGCCGCCGAGGGCCTTGCGCCACGGCTTAGCTGCGCCGCTCGACGGCGTAGGCGATGCTGTCGCGCAGCGCCTCCCGGGCCGGCGACGGCGGCAGCGCCTCCAGCTCCGCCTCCGCCTGCTGGGCGCGCTCCTGCGCCCGGCGCCGCGCGTACTCCAGCCCGCCCGCCGTTTCCACCGCCCGGACCACGTCGGCGACGATCTCGTCCGACGGCTCGGGCGTGTCCATCAGCTGCGCCACCCGCGCGCGCTCCGCCGGCGCCATCCGGGGCAGCGCGGCGATCAGCGGCAACGTCACCTTGTGCTCCTTCAAGTCGAGGCCGGACGGTTTGCCGGTCACGGCCTCGGGCTGCGTGTAGTCGAGCAGGTCGTCGGTGATCTGGAACGCCATGCCGACGTGGAGGCCGAAGCGCGCCAGCGCCCGGCGGCACGGCGGGGGCGCCTGGAGCGCGCCAACCTCGCACGCCCCCGACAGGAGCGACGCGGTCTTGGCGCGGATCAGTTGGTCGTACTGCTCCTCGCTGTAGGCGAGGCGGTCGTGGGCCTCGAGCTGGCGCATCTCACCCACCGTCATCTCGTTCGTGACGCGGGCGAACACCTCGAGCGGCTCCAGGTCGCCCAGCTTGACCAGCTCGATGATCGCGCGGGAATACAGGTAGTCGCCCATGATGACGGCGATCTGGTGCGAGAACAGCGTGTTGATCGTCGGCATCCCGCGCCGCAGCGCCGAGTGGTCCACCGAATCGTCGTGCACCAGCGTCGCGAGATGGATGAGCTCGACGACCGCCGCGAGCGTTACGGCGCGCGGCTCGTCCACGCCCGCCGCCTGGCGGCTGAGCAAGAGCAGGGTGGGCCGGAACAGCTTGCCCTTCATGTGCAGCAGGTGCTCGTTCGCCGCGGCGATGATCGGGAAATCCCCCGCGACGATGCGCTGCAGCTCCCCCCCGACCTCCTCGAGCTCCACCGCGACGGCGCGTTGGATGTCGCCGAGCGAGACGTGCGCGAGCTGCTGCTGCACCATGCTCACCTCGCCTTGGCGAGCGCCTTCACGCGCTCGCCCACGTCCATGAAGCGGATGTCCACCGCGAACACGCGGCCGTACAGCTCGCGCGCGTCCACCTTCTTCCCCTGGCCCTCGAGCGCCCGCCCCAGCCAGTACAGCACGCCCACGCGCTCCTGATCGCCGCCTGCAGGCAGGTCGAGCCCGCGCCGCAGGATCGACTCCGCCACCACGAGCGCACCCTTCTCGAGGAAGCACGCTCCCAGCGCCTCCGACGTCTTGAGCTTGCTGTCGGGCGCCCGCAGCGCCTTCTGGAACTCGGAGATCGCCTCGTCGAGCAGGCCCATCTCCTTGAACGCCACGCCCAGGTCGTAGTGCGACTGAAAATCCGCCTCGTCGATGTTCTCGTCGATCCCCTGCTTGAAGCGGGACAGCATGTCGTGGAAGTCCTTCTCCTCGTCGCCCGTGGGCTCCTCGTCGGCGACCTTCATGCGGGTGTCGCGCACCGGCATCTCGTCGTCCAGGATCATCGCACCCAGATTGACGAACTCCGACTCCTCCTTGACGGGGGCGCGCGGCGGCGGCGTCTTCTCCTTCGGTCGCGGCTCCGGCGGTCGCGCCCCCGCCGGCGCCAGCATCGCCAGCGCCGCTTGCGCCCGCTCGTTGCCGCGATCGTGCTCGGCCACGCGCTGGTACACCGCTCGGGCCTTGTCCGGCAGGTCGCTCCGCAGCAGCGTGTCGGCCAGCTCGAGGTACGCTTCGATCAGACTCGCCTTATCGCCCGTCTTGAACGCGTACTCCACCTGCTTCTGGCGGTGCCGCACGCTGTTCGGGTCGAGCCGCAGGATCTCCTCCACCAGGCCCCGCGCCTGCTCGAGGTCACCCCGGTTCTCAAAGCCGGCGGTCGCGTGATCCAGCTCCTGGATGCCGCGGTCGCGCTCGCCGCTCTCGATCAGCGCCTCCCCCAGCGCGCGGTGCGCGTCCGGATCGTCGGGGTCGTCGGCCACCAGGGCCTCGAGCTGCTCGATCGGCGGCCCGCTCGGGGAATCCTCGATGTTCGCGAACGCCAGCGAGCCGCTGGCCCCGCTCTGGTTGATCACACCGTCGAGGCCGACGTCCACGTACCCCGACCGCCGCCCGGGCGCAACCGACGTGTCGTCCTCGGTCCGGATGAAGCTCGTATCGGGGCGGGCTTCGTCAACGGTCAAGGGCTCGTCGTCCAGGTCGTGGCCGGACGCCGTCGTCTCGGTCGCGAAGTCGGGCTCGAGCTCGAGCGGCGGCACCTCGACGACCGTCTTCCGTTTCCCGGGTTGCGACAGCCCGGGCGGGGGACCGGGCGCGGGCCGCTTGGGCACCACGGGTTTCACCTTCGGCGGCTCCGGTACCGGCGCCGTCACGCGCGGCGCCGGCGCGCCGGGGCGCCTGGGCACGACGGGAGCGACCCTGGGCGGGGGGACCTTCGGCACCGTGACCCGAGGCCTCGGCGGAGGCGGCGGGGGCTCCTCGACGTCTTCGACCTCCTCGACCGGCTCCACCTCGATGGGCTCGATGTCGGAGACCTCCATCGTCGGCTCGAGATCCACCATCGGCTCGATGTCGTCGGTGCTCAGCTCTTCCCGCAGCGAGGGTGCCTCGGGCGCGACCGACTGTGTCTCGCCGAAGTCCACCGTCCGCTCGAATCCCTCGATCATCCCGTCGGCTACGGGTGCGGTGTCGTCTTCCGCGAGGCTCGTGGTTTCGATCTCGAGCGAGCTGTCGGGCTCCGGTGTGACTTGCGTGAGCAGACTCGGTGTAGGGGGCGCCTTAGCCTTGGGCTTCGGCTCGTCGAGATCGAGGAACACGAGGCTCGAGGTCTTACGCTTCCCGGACTTGCCTAGGTCCTCCTTCGGCTCCGGCGGCGGTGTCGCGACCCTCGCCGACGACCGGCGATCCGGCGTGCCGTACATCTTCAGCTGCTCCTCGAGCATTTCCCGCAGCCCCGCGCTCTCCGGAGACAGGTCGGTGAATTCCTTGAGCGCCGAGAACGCCTGCTGGATCTTCCCCGTCTTGTGCATCCGCTCGGCGTACTCGACGAAGTGCTGCTTGGCTTCGGCGAGGAAGCCCTTCGAAGCGTACAGCTTGGCGAGCTTCAGATAGGTAGTCTGCCGCGCCGGCGCGTTGCGGAGCACCTTGTTGCACATCGCGATGGCATTGTTGTGAAACCCGAGCTCGGCATAGCGGTCCACGGCCCGGTCGTAATAGTCGGCGGCCTGGCCGGGGTCCTTCAGCTTGAGGTAGAGGTCGCCGATCCGGTTGTAGACGGAGAGATCGGGGTTGGGGTCGCCTTCCTCCTCCTGGACCTGGAGGATTTCGAGCCAGGACTCGATCGCGCTCTTCGGGTCCTTCGCCTCGAGGGCCTTCGCCTTCTCTTTGAGCTTCTCAAGCTTTGACATTGAGGCCTAAAGATACGGGGGCACTGCTACGCAAACAAGCCGAACCCGCTGTCCAGACGGCGGTTACGAGATTGGCGCCGACCCAATACGCCAGCTCGCGCCAGTCCGTAACCGAGCACAGCACCAGGTCCGCAGCGAAGCCGGCGGCGATCTGGCCGCGCTCCCCGGCGAGGCCGACGGCGGCCGCGCCGTTCACCGTCACGGCGACCACGGCTTCCGCATGGCGCAGCCCCAGCTGCGACACGCCGAGCGCCATCACCAGCGGCAGGCTCACGGTCGGGGAGGACCCTGGGTTGAAATCGGTGGCGAGCGCCAGGGCAGCGCCCGCCTCGAGTAGCCGCCGCGCCGGCGCCTGACGCCCCGCGCCGAGGAACAGCAGCGTGGCGGGGAGCAGCACCGCGACGGTCGCGCTCCCCCCCAGGGCTCTGATGCCGGCGTCCGACACGGCCGCCAGGTGGTCGGCCGAGACAGCGCCCAGCTCGACTGCGAGCTCCGCGCCTCCCGCTGCCGCGAACTCGTCGGCGTGCAGCTTGACGGCGAGCCCGGCGCGCCTGGCGGCCGTGAGGACGGCGCGCGCCTCGGCCGTGGTGAAGACGCCCGGCTCGCAGAACACGTCGCACGCCACCGCCAGGCGCTCCCGGGCCACAACGGGAATGAATTCCTCGCACACCAGGCGGACATATTCGGCGCGCCGATCACGGAACTCCGGCGGGATTTCGTGTGCGCCGAGGAACGTCGGCACGAGGGTCGCGGGCTGCGCGGGCCCGAGGGCACGGATCACGCGCAACTGCTTGAGCTCGGTCTCGAGGTCGAGGCCGTAGCCCGACTTCACTTCGATCGTCGTGCTGCCGTGGTGCAGCAGCGTCGCGAGACGCGCCCGGGCGAGCGTCTCGAGCTCCGGCTGCGGCCGGCTGCGCACGTCCCGCACCGATTCCAGGATGCCGCCGCCGGCCGCCGCGATCGCCCGGTAGTCGAGACCGAGCGCGCGGCGCTCGTGATCGTCGAGCCGCGGACCACCGAACACGGCGTGGGTGTGGCAATCGACGAACCCGGGAAACAGCACGCCCTGCACCTCCAGCACCTCCACCCCTGCCCCACCCCGCTGCACGTTGCCCGTGGCACGTCGCAGGTCCGCGTAGCGACCGACGGACGCGATGCGCCCGTCCTCGATCAGGACGGCGGCGTCCGTCAAGACCTCGAGCTCGGCCATCTCGCGCCCGCGGCGGGCCCGCGCCGGGCCGCGGCAGGTCACCACCTGGCGCGCGCCGACGAGCAGCGTGGTCAGTCGCTCGCCTCGGGAAGGCTCGTCGGGATACGGATGCCGTGTCGCTGCGCGGCGGCGAGCGCTTCCGGATACCCGGCATCGGCGTGCCGGGCGATTCCGATGCCGGGATCGTTGGTGAGCACGCGCTCGAGCCGCCGGCCCGCGGAGGCCGACCCATCGGCGACGCTCACCTGCCCCGCGTGCAGCGAGTTGCCGATCCCGACGCCGCCGCCGTGATGGAACGAGACCCAGGCCGCGCCCGATGCGGTGTTGAGCAACGCGTTCAGGATCGGCCAGTCGGCGATCGCATCGGAGCCGTCGCGCATCCCCTCCGTTTCGCGGAACGGCGACGCCACGGAGCCGGTATCGAGGTGGTCCCGGCCGATCACGATCGGGGCGCTCACGTCGCCTCGTTTCACGAGATCGTTCAGCGCGCAGCCGAAGCGCGCGCGCTCCCCCTGCCCCAACCAACAGATGCGCGCCGGGAGACCCTGGAAGGCCACGCGCTCGCGGGCCAGGGTGATCCAGCGGCGCAGGTGCTCGTTCTCCGGGAACAGCTCGAGCACGAGCCGGTCGGTGCGGTGCAGGTCGCGCGCCTCCCCCGACAGCGCCACCCAGCGAAACGGACCCTGGCCCTCGCAGAACAGCGGGCGGATGTATTCGGGGACGAAACCAGGAATCGCGAACGCGTCGCCGACCCCCGCGTCGCGCGCCGCGGCCCGGATGTTGTTGCCGTAGTCGAACGCCACGGCGCCGCCGCGCTGAAACGCGAGCATCGCCTGAACGTGACTCGCGATGCTCTCGAGCGCGCGCCGCACGTAGTCCTTCGGGTCGGCCCGCCGCAGCTGCGCCGCCCGCTCGAGCGTGAGCCCCGCCGGGACGTACCCGTCGAGCGGATCGTGTGCCGATGTCTGATCGGTGACGACGTCCGGGGCGAAGCCGCGCCGCACCAGCTCGGGAAGCACTTCGGCGCAGTTCCCCACCAGACCGACGGATAACGCTGTGCTGCTGCGGCGTGCGGCCTCGCACCAGTCCACTGCTTCGTCGAGCGAGGTGGTGGAGCGATCGAGGTACCGGGTGGCGAGCCGGCGCTCGACCCGGCCCGGGTCCGCCTCCACCGCGAGGCAGATCCCGCCGTTCATCGTGGCCGCGAGCGGCTGCGCGCCGCCCATGCCGCCGAGCCCACCCGTCAGCACGAGCCGCCCGGCGAGCGAGCCGCCGAACCAGCGCCGCGCCACCGCGGCGAACGTCTCGTAGGTGCCCTGGAGGATGCCCTGCGTCCCGATGTAGATCCACGAGCCCGCGGTCATCTGGCCGTACATGATGAGGCCGCGTCGCTCGAGCTGGTGGAACACTTCCCACGTGGCCCACCGGCCCACGAGGTTCGCGTTGGCAATCAGCACGCGCGGGGCCTCGGCGTGGGTCGTGAACACGCCCACCGGCTTCCCCGATTGCACAAGCAGAGTCTCGTCGTCGCCCAGGGTCGTGAGGGTCCGGCAGATGCGCTCGAACGACGCCCAGTCGCGCGCCGCTTTGCCCGTGCCGCCATACACCACGAGATCCTGCGGCCGCTCCGCGACCTCGGGATCGAGGGTGTTCATGAGCATGCGCAGCGCGGCTTCCTGGATCCAGCCCTTGCAGGTGCGGGCTGGGCCACGCGACGCCCGCACGCTTCTCGCTGACGTCACGTTCCGCGCCCCCGCCGGCAAACGCGGAACGTGGAACGCGGAACGGGGAACTGACGAGAGAGGTCGCTCGACTCCCGAAGCTTCCTCGTATGTTCCACGTTCCGCGTTCCACGTTCCGCGTTCGTTTTGCTCCGCATTCCGCGTTCGACGTTCATTGCATCTCCGGATCGAACTTCCCGTCCCGGATCCCCGCCGCGATCCGTTCGATGTCGGCGCTGAGCGAGCGGTCGCCGGCGAGCGCCGGGACCTCGCGCCGCACCGCGGCGTGCGTCCGGGCGACGCCGCGGCCCGGCGCGAGCGGCTTCAGGAACTCGAGACCCTGGGCCCCCGCGAGCAGCTCGATCGCCACGACGCGCGCCGCGTTCGCGAGCACCCGCCCCGCCTTCCAGGCGGCGGTCATACCCATGGGCACGACGTCTTCCTGGTTGCCTTCGGTGGGCAGCGATTGCACGCTCGCGGGCGTGGCGAGCACCCGGCATTCAGCCGCGAGCGCCGCCGCGGCGATCTGCGGCGTCATGAACCCCGACTCCAGCCCCGGCTCGTGCGCGAGGAACGCCGGAAGGCCGGAAGAGAGATCCGGGTTCACGATCCGCTCGATACGCCGCTCGGCGAGCCCGGCGAGGGTGGCGAGGGCGATCGCGACCACGTCGAGCGCCAGCGCGAGCGGTTGGCCGTGGAAGTTGCCCCCCGAGATCACGTCCGCATCGAACACCAGCGGATTATCGGTCGCCGCGTTCAGCTCCACCCCCACGAGCCCCGCGGCGAAGTCGAGCCCGGCGCCGACGGCGCCCAGAATCTGGGGCGTGCAGCGCAGCGAATAGGCGTCCTGCACGCGCGGGTCGCCCTCGCGGTGGGATTCGCGGATCTCGCTCTCGGCCAGCAGCTCGCGCAACAGCGCCGCCGAGCGCTCCTGAAACGGATGGGGCCGCGCCGCGTGGATGCGCGCGTCGAACGGCTCCGGCGTGCCCCGCACGGCCTCGAGGCTCATCGCCGCGGCGGCGTGCGCCGTGCGCCACAGCACCCACGCATCGTGCACCAGCAGCGCCGCGAGCCCTGCCTGGGCCTGCGTGCCGTTCACGAACGCGAGGCCTTCCTTTGCCTCGAGCACGATCGGCTCCAAGCCCGCGGCCTGGAGCGCCGCCCCGTCGTCTCCTTCACCCACCAGGGCGAGCGCGAGATGGGCGAGCGGCGCCAGGTCCCCCGAGGCCCCCACGCTCCCCTGGGCGGGGACGCGCGGGTGCACGCGCGCATTCAACATCGCGACGATGAGCTCGGGGAGGCGGGGACGCACCCCGCTCGTCCCCCGGACCAGCACGTTGGCGCGAAGCAGCATCATGGCGCGCACCGCCTCGGTGGCGAGCGGCTCGCCCACACCCGAGGCGTGGCTGCGGATCAGGTTGAGCTGCAGCTGGCGGATGCGCTCGGCGGGGATGCGCACGTGGGCGAGCTTGCCGAATCCCGTGGTCACGCCATACATGGTCGCCCCGCGGGCCAGGGCTGCTTCGACGACCTCCCGGCTACGCGCGACGTCCCGCAGCGCGCGCGCCGCGATCGCTACGGTCGCCCCGTCGCGCGCCACAGCCACGACGTCCGCGATCGAAAGCGACCGGCCGTCGATGGTGACGGGAGCGCGCATACGGGGGGGAAACTACGAAGGCGCCCGGTCGCCGCAACCGCGGGCGACCGGGCGCCTCCGTTTGCACTGGGTGCCGCCTAGTGCGGCGCGACGACGATCGCGCCCGCCGGCTTCGCCGCGAGCATGCCACCCCGCAGCTCGAGCTCGGGGTTACCGGGATCGGTCTGCACGCTCCAATCGAACACGATGTTCTGCCGGCCCACGTGCGTGACGCGCAGGGCACCGTAGTGGAGCGCGGTGCCGTCCACGATCTCGAACACGTAGCCGAAGCCGACCTGGGCCTTCGCCGAGTCCGCGCTATAGCCGCCCGCCGGGGCGAAGTCGATCGACGTCAGATCGGCCACGGAGCCGTACACCTGCATCTGCGTGCCCGTGTACACGGGGATGATCCAAATGGACGAGTCGCTGTTGTTCCGATCGACGACGAAATCGATGTTGCTGCTGGTGCCGCTCTGGATGAGCCCCAGCTCGCTCGCATCCCCGACACCGTCGTTGTTCACGTCGTCCCAGAACCGGAACCCCGACGCGGCCGGATTCGTGCCGAACGCGAACACGAGCACGTTGCGCGCGTCGGGACGGGGGGTATCCTGCCGCCGAGAAGACCATTGGCTCTCGGCACCGTCGGTGCTGATGGCCGACACGCCGTAGCAGCGCGGCACACCGTTCGGGAGGGAGCCCGCGAGGAACTCCGGCCCGACCGTCGCCCCCTCGAGGTACCAGGTCGCTCCGCACACACCGAGGTCGAGATCGTAACTCGCGCTGTACACCTGGTACCAGTAGAACCGCGACCCCCCGGTCGCAGCGGCGTTGTCCGCCCAGAACAGATCGATCGCCTGGTTCAACGACACCGACTGGAGGTCGGTGGGCGCGGGGAGCGGATTGAGCGGAACCGTCGTATCGGTGTTGCAGGCGACGGCGAACAACGCGACGACACCCAGGATGGAACGGAACGGCACGCGCATGAGGAGCCTCGAGAGTAGGTCGGCAGGTGACAGAGCAGACGCCGTGCCCGATCCAAAGATACGGGTACGCTTCAGGTTACCACGGCGGGCGCCGCGGCGCCTGTCCTCGCCAGAGGACAAGCGAACTTGTGCTTACTGCTGCAGCGTCTGCTGCTCGTAGTTGAACTTGATGTCCGGCTGGTCCAGCAGGGATACGTAGAAGCTGAAGGCAAAGTTCCCGTTCGCGCTCTTCACGAACGCGAAGCTCGCGTGCCAACGGTGCAGATCGCGCTCCAGTCGCACGACATGCTGGCCGAACTGCTGCGTGACCAAGTCGTACGCCGTGGTCCAGTTCGCCTGCCACTTCTCCGTCGGTTTGAAGGACATGTTGAGGTTCAGCTGTTGCTGGCCCGCCTGACTGGTGCTCGGGATGACGGTGCCAAGAGGGGCGGTGCGCCCCCCACGCCGCTCATCGGCCCGCCAAACATCGGAGGAGCGACACCCGGCGTTGGCGGGCCGGTCGGGGGCGGAGCGGGCGCCGCTGGTTCGGGCGCGCCGCCCGGGTGCAAGCCCAAGAGGCGCGCCAGGCCGGCGAGCGTCGCCGGCGACACTGCAAAGCTCGCGTTCACGCTCGTGAGAAACGGCGAGAAGCGCGAGGATTCGAGCCCGACCGGAGCGTCCCACAGATCGTGCACCACGCTGAGGCTGAAGTTCGGAAGCAGGTCCGAGGCGACCGTGTTGCTGAGCGTCTGCGTCTGCCATCCGGTCCGTCCGGGCTGCTTCGCCTGTTCGAAGTTGTACTGGACGGAGCTGGTGTTGAGGCTGAGCAGACGCAGCTTGCGAGGCTGCTGCTGCGACCCCGAGTCCTTCGCCGCCGCACGCAGCTTCCCCTCGAAGTTCTGCGACAACCCGATGCTGATCGTCTGCTGGGGGTCGCTGCGGGAGTTGAGCAGCGTGTCCGCGGGATCGAGCGCGAGCGCGTAGGCGTCGGACACCCGGGCGGCGGGGGCGAAGAAATAGCTGATGATGGGGGAAATCGAATGCCGGATGCGCGCCAGCGGTCCGATCCCCGGGAGGAACCCAAAGAAGGCGGGACTCATCCCGGCGCTGAACTGCAGGCGCTTGCCCTGCGTCACGAAGGCCCCGTGCGAGAACTGGTTGCGCAGCATGAACGGGCCCGCCGTGGTGGCGTTGACGATGTTGACGCCCGGCTGGATCTTCCACGTCCGCGAGAAGACCTGCGGCAGATTGATCCCCGTTTGCCAGTCGACCGCCGTCGCGAACGTGGCGCCGTACAGCACCCGGCGCACGCCGCCGGGCACGGTCGAGTCGCGGATGTCCACCTCCCGTCGCACGTTGCCGGTCGCCTCGTTCACGGTGAACGAGTTGGCCCAGTTCCAGCGGCCGATGCGGACCGGCGTCTGAAGGCCCACGGCCGATTGGCGTGAGTCGGGGAACAGGGCGACCGTGTCCGGTGCCGCTCCCGCGCCGGGGACAAGCAATCGGGTCGGCGTCGAGTGGAACGTCTGCACATTGGAGATCGAGAACCCGGGCGACCACGTGACGCTGGACCCGATGTTCACCGGGGCGGGTGTCAGCCCGACGTTCGGGAAGGTCTGGCTCACGAGGCCGCTCGACAGATCCTGCGAGCGGCTGCCGCCGACGTTCAGCGTCCCCCAGTCGAACCGCTTGTTGAAGTTCACGCTGGACGACAGCTGCGCGGTGGCGGTGGCCGGGTCCACCGAGTTCTGCTGCAGCACGGTGCCCTGCGTGGCGTAGTTGACGCTCGCGTTGAAGCTGGTGCGGCTGTCGAAGCTCTGCTGGTGCTGCCAGCCGATCTGCATGGAAGACGCCGGACTGCCGATCTGATCGACGCGCGAGTAGCTGAGACTCCCGTTCACGAAGCGGTCGAGCCACTTGTAGCGCGACTGGGCATGGAAGGTCAGGTTGCGGCCCGCGTACCAGTCGGTCGAGGCGAGCAGGTCCACGTAGTCGTTGAGCACCCAGTAGTAGCCGATGTTCGAGAAGTGGCGCTGGTAGCTGCGCGTCGTCCGCACGAGATCGTTCAGACCGAACCGCGGGACGAGGATGCCGCTGCGGCGCCCCGGCCGGATGTCCTGGAAGATGAACGGCAGCCACATGATCGGGACGTCGTGGACGTACAGCACCGCGGGCCGGGCGACCATCACGGTCTTGTTGAGCCATTTCATCTTGCCCACGGCGAAGTGATAATCCGGCACCGGGTGATCGTCCGACGTGATGTGGCTGGACGCGCCGTACATCCGGGTCGAGCCGGAATCGACCGCCAGGTCGCCGCGGATGTACCACATCGCACCCCCCTGCCGAAAGTCGCTGAAGGCGTTGTGCACCGTGCCGCGCCGGATGCAGGTGTCGTAGCCCATCCGGTCCCCCACCATCACGGTGCCCTGATCGAACAGGCGCGGGTCGCCCGTGGCGTCGAGCCGGCAGGTCGCCTCGCGGTACCGCACCGAATCCGCCTCGAGCTTCGTGCCCTGCCGGTCCACGAAGGCTTCGCCGCGCAGGAAGATGATCTCGCTGTCGCCGGCGACGATCAGGGTATCGGCGACGTACTGCGTGACGCGGAATCCGCTCAGCTTGAGCAGCGAGTCCATCACCACGTCGCCCGCGGGGAAATGGCGGGTGGGGCCCGTGGGGAGGCCGAGCTTGCGGGCCGTGGCCGTATCGACCGCCTGCCCGGGGGGTCCGGCGCGCGCACCGGTGTCGGCGCGGGATGTGGGAGGAGGGGGGGGGACGACCCGCGGCGCCCGGCCCTGCGCGCCGAGACGGCCCGCGGTGCCCAGGCCGAGGCAGAGCAGCAGCAGCGCCGTGCGCCGGGCGCGGCGCCGCGTCACGAGCCAGGCGCAGAAGATGCTCACCTCGTAGAGCAGCCACAGCGGCACCATCATCATCACCATGGAGACCGCGTCGGGCGGTGAGAGCAGCGCCGCGGCGACGGCGGACAGCACGATCGCGTAGCGCCGGTTGCGGGCGAGAAACCGCGGGGTGACGACGCCCAGCGCCGCCAGGATCACGATGACGAGCGGCAGCTCGGTCACGATGCCGAACGCGATGATGATCTGGGCGGCGAAGCCGAAGTAATTGTCCGCGGTGATGATCGGCTCGAGCACGCCGCGCTGGAAGCTGAACAGCACCTGCAGCGCCCGGGGCAGCACCCAGAAGTAGGCCGCGGCTGCGCCCGCGAGAAACAGCAGCACGCCCACCGAGAGCGCCGGCAGGATCACGCGCCGCTCCCGGTCGTACAGCGCCGGGGCGAGGAATGCCCAGGTCTGGTAGACGACCACCGGCGATGCGAGCAGCAGCCCGACGACGAACGCGAACTTCAGGGTGATGAAGAACGGCTCGGTGGGACTCGTGAACTTGAGGCGGCCGCCCGGCACCAGCGGCGCGATCGGCCGGATCAGCAGGCCGATGACGTCCACGCGCTGGACGATGAACCATCCGACCAGCGTGGTGACGAGCACCGCCAGGAGGCTGTAGAGGATGCGCCACCGCAGCTCCTCGAGGTGATCGAGGAAGGGCATTTCGCCCCGGGTGGGTTCGTCAGGCATGGGTGCCGGCCCTGCGGGCTACCGGCCCAGTCGCTGGAGCTTGTCGCGGGCGAGGTTGGCTTCGTCCGACCGGGGATAGCCCGCCACTACCCGCTGGTAGTAGGTCCGGGCGGCGGCCTTCTCGCCGCGAGCCTCGGCGAGTAGGCCCAGCTTGTACAGGGCCGAGGGAGCCCGCGGGGAGTTGGGATAGGTCTTCACGAGCTGTTGATACACGGCGCCGGCCGAATCGGGGTTCTCCCCCCCGAAGGTCTCGCCGACATAGTAGAGCGCGTCCGCCGCCCGCTCGTGCGTGGGGTACACGCGCAGAAACTCCCGGAACCCCAGACGAGCGGTCCCCAGGCTGCCGCGGCGATACTGCTGCAGCGACAGATCGTACATCTGGTCGGGCCCGGGCCCCGCCACCTTGCCCGAGGGGCCCACCGGCGCCCCCGCCCCGGCAGGATTGGGGTTCTCGATCACGGGCAACGGCTGGCGGGCCTGGTCTTCGAGCTTACCGCGCAGCTCGGTCAGCCGTTGCTGGCTCTGCCCGCTGAGCTCCTGGAGCGTAACCAGCTGTTGCTGCACCGAGAGCAGCTCGGTGCGCATGTCGCCGCGCAGCTGCACCAGATACGCCTGCTGCGCGGCGAGCGCCTGTTGCAGTGCGGCGACGAGCGCCAGCGCGGAGTCGATTTCGGCCTTCCGCGCCGCCTCGGCGCCGTTCAGGTCGCCCCGCAAGGCGGCGACCTGGACCTCGACACGGCGCACGTCGCCCTTCAACGCGCATCCGGCGAGCAGCGCGACCGCGAGCGACGGCCCCAGGGTACGCAACAGGCCGCGGCCTTACGGCTGTTTCAGCGCGTCGCCGCCGCTCAGAATATCGAACTCATCGCGGCGGTTCTTGGACCACGCTTCCTCGTTGTGCCCCGGATCGAGCGGCCGCTCCTTGCCGTAGGACTGCGTCTCGATGCGGCCCGCATCGATGCCGTGGCTCACGAGATACTGCTTGGCCGAGGTGGCGCGACGATTGCCGAGCGCCAGGTTGTACTCGTCCGACCCGCGCTCGTCGCAGTGACCGGCGACGCGAATGCGCGCGTTCCCGTTCGCCTGGAGGATCCCGACCTTCTGGTCGAGCGTCCCGGCGTCGTCCGGCCGGATGTTCGCCTTGTCGTAGTCGAAGTGGATCATGGAGGCGAGCATGGTGCGCACCGCTTCCGTACTGCGGCCGAGCGCCGCCAGAGAGTCCGCCGTGCGCTGGGACGCGATCCGCTCGGCTTCCTCACGGGCGCGGGCGGCAGCCTCCGCCGCCGCGATGGAGTCCTGCCGAGCCTTCTCCGCGGCCGCTATCGAGTCCGCGTTCGCCTGCGGCGCGGGAGTCTCAGGCGCGGGCTTGCCGCCGCAGGCGACCGCGCCTGCCGTGACCAGACCGGCCAGCACGACCAGCAGTGGGCGTTTCATGTGGGGCGCTCTCCAGGGTTAAGGGGTGGACTATTCGGTCTCCGGAAGCCGCGGAGACCACGCCGGTAGCCGGACGCCGCTCTGCTGCAGCAGCGGTCGGATGCGACCGGTTTCCATGTCGATCACCCAGAGCTGCCGATACCCCGCGCGATCGGAGACAAACGCCAAGTGCCGGCTGTCGGGCGCCCAAGTCGCGTCTTCGTTCCGCCCCAGGGAGGTGAGCTGGCGAACCGTGCGCGTCCGCACATCCAACACGAACAGCTGCAGCGTCCCCGCCACGTCGCGATGAAACACGACCGACTGTCCATCCGGCGACCAGTCGGGCGCGTTGGACGACCCGGTCACCCCGTAGTCGAACGGCGCGAACAGCTGCTCATCCGTCCCGTCGGCCGCCATGACGTAAATCTGCGGCAGGCCCGCGCGGGTCGAGACGAATGCGATGCGCTGGCCGTCGGGACTGTAGGCCGGAGACAAGTTGTCAGAAAATCTCCCGACGGTCAAGCGCTGTAAACAGCAGTTGTCCCGGACGTTGAACGTGTAGACGTCGGTGCCTTCCTCGGTCGCGCGGCTGAAGGTCAGGCTCTTGCCGTCGGGGGAGAAGGCCGGAGTGAAGTCGAGCGTCGTGCCGTCGCTGACGGCGCGCCGGCGCCCGGTGGTCTCGTCCTGGACGAACAGTTGGCCGTGTCCGGACCAGAACTCCATGTAGGCGATGCGGCGCCCGTCGCGATCCCAGGTCGGCGACAGAATCTCCCGGGCGCCCGCCGACTGGATCTGCTTGAACGCCGCGCCGTCCGAGTCGATCTGGTACAGCTTGCCTTCCATGATGAACAGCACGCGCGTGGCCGCGGTCCCGGCGGTGCCGAGCGTGGCGGCGACGATCTGGTCGGCGAGGCGGTGCACGCCCATGCGGAACCGCGGCGACGCCGCCGCGGGGAGGCGCGCCGCGAGCACCCGTCGCACCGCGCCGGCCGTCACGTCGTGCACGGTCACGCGCGTGGTGTCGCCGCCGGTCGAGAGCGCGAGGGCGAAGTCGGCGCCGAGCGCCTGATAGAGGGGATAATTGAGGCTCGCTTCGCCGCCCCCCCCGGAACGCGCGGCCGCGCCCGCGGGAGGCGGGTGCGTTCCCGGGTGGGGCGCGGCGCTCACGCGGATCGAATCGCCGCCCGGAAGCGTGATCATTTCGAAGCGATCACTGTAGTCGAGGTCGCGCGCGAGGATCGTTCGCGTCGAGTCGAGGCTCGCGGTGCGGTCCGGGAGCAGGACCACCCCGGGCCGCACGCCCGGGCGATACACGATCCCGATGCGGACGCCGCGGTCGATGGCGGAGGTGTCCTGGGCGGAAAGACGGAACGACGGAAGGACGGAAAGAGTGAACAAGCAGCCGACCGCCGCCCAGCACAACTTCCGTCCTTCCGTCATTCCGTCATTCCGTCGCATTTATTGCTTTCGTCCGCTGAAATAGAAGCGAACATACAGCACGTCCGGCTGCCAGCCGCCGGGCAGCATGCCGAATGCCCGGACCCGCCCGGCCGCCTCGACCGCGCCTTGAGCCTCGAGGTCGAACCCGAAGCTGCCGGAGCGCTTCACAAACTGCAGGTCGGTGATCGTACCGTCGCGGTGAATGAAGAAGGAAACCTCCGACTCGAGGGGCGAGCTCTGGAACGGCCGCTGCCAGCGCTGCAGGATCTGGGTGACGATGTTCTGCAGGTACTCTGGGTATGGGAATTCGACCCCCTCCGTGCTCACCGTCGCGACGTCGTTGCCGGTCGAAGGTGTCTCGCCCGGGAGCGGAGCCGTCTTGGGCGTGGTGCGCGGCGCCGCCTCGCGGTGCGTCGCATCGGGCGTCGGCGGCGGCGCGGCCTTGGACACGGTGCTCTTGGGCTGCGGCGTCCGCTTCGGAGCCGGCGCCGGCTGCTCCGCCGCGGGACGCTCGATCGCCTCCGGCGCCTTGCGCGTCTCCTCTCCGGGCGCAGGGGCGGCGACCAGCTGAACCTTGTAGATCGGCGGGGGCGACCGGTGCGTCCCCGCCGTCCCGAAGACCATGATCCCGGCGAGGCCGTGCACCAGCGCCGTCCCCGCGAGGCCCAGTCCCGTGCTGCTCGGCAGGCGGCGCCGACCTGTCACCGCTCGATCGTCTCCGGTTCGGCGACGAGGCCAACGTCGCCTGCCCCCGAGGCTCGAATCACCGCCAGGACCTGCACCACGTCGGCATAGGGGACGCGACCATCGGCCCGAAGGTACACCCCGGTGGGGTGTTTGGTTCGCACGAACGCGGGAAAGGTGGCGCGGAAGTCTTCGTAGGAGAGAGCCGACTGGTCGAGGTAGATCTTGCCTTCCCGGTCAACGGTGATGACGAGGCCCTGCTTGGGGTCGAGCGGGCGGGCTTCGGCCCGCGGCAGGCGCACGTCCACGCCGCCCTGCATGATGGGCGCGGTGATCATGAAGATGATCAGCAGCACGAACGCCACATCCACAAGCGACGTGACGTTGATGTCGGCGTTGAGCGGCAGCTCGCCGTGCCCCCGCAGGCCGCCTCCGCCGCCGAGCAGGCCCGCCACTCAGAGCCACCCTTCGCGCGCCATGGTCCCGATGATCTCCTGGGCGAACCCCTCCAGCTCCCCGGCGAACAGGCCCAGGCGGCTGACGAAGAGGTTGTAGGCCATCACGGACGGCACGGCGACGGCGAGTCCCATGACCGTCGTGACCAGCGCTTCCGCGACACCGGGCGCGACGGCAGCGATGTTCCCCGAGCCGCCGACGGCGATACCGATGAAGGCGTCCATCACGCCCAGCACCGTGCCGAGCAGCCCGAGCAACGGGCTCACCGAGCCGAACGTCGCGAGCAGCGGGATGAAGCGCGCCGCGGCGTCGCGCTCCGCCGCCACTTCCTTAGCGAGCACCATCCGCAACGCCTCGAGCTGCGTCGTCGTGAGCGTGACCTGCGTTTCGCCCACGGGCCCGTTGCTCTTCAGGCCGCCGGGCCGCAGCTCCGAGAAAAAATTGATCCCCTCACGCAGCAGCCGGTTGTAGGGCGATGCCGGGAGCCGCATCGCGGCGTGGTAGGCGTCGTCGAGGCGCGCCGCCTTCTCGATCTCGTGCATGAAGCGATCCGCCTGGCGCCGCAGGCGGCGGAACTGCCACCACTTGAGGAAAATCAGGTACCACGAGACGAGGGAGAAAACCACGAGCACCGCGAGTACGAACTTGGTCTCGCGGCTGGAGGTGAGGACCAGGTCCCACGGCGTGGTGGGGACCGCGCGGCCCACCTGGAGCAGCACGGCTCAGGCCTCCGCGAGAAAGCGCACCGTCGCCTGCAAGCCCTCCGCGAGCGAAGTCCGCGGGCGCCAGCCGAGCTGGCGAGCCGCCTTGTCCACCGCGAGGACGCTGCGCAGCAGCTCGCCGGCGCGGGCCGGGGCGTGCGTCGCCTGGGAGGGGCGCGCCGCCGCCGCTGCCAGCAGCTCCGCCAGCCGGTTCACGGATGTCTCGACCCCCGTGCCGACGTTGAACGCGCGCGCGTCGATGCCGTCGGGTGAGCCCACCGGCCGCTCACTCGCCGCGAGATTGGCGGCGGCCACATCCTTCACGTAGACCATGTCCCGCGTTTGCTCCCCGTCGCCGAAGATGGTGAGGGGCTCGCGCTTGAGCAGCCGCCGCCCGAAGATCGCCACCACGCCCGCCTCGCCGTCCGCCCGTTGCCGCGGCCCGTACACGTTGCTGTAGCGCAGGGCCACGGTCTCGAGCCCGTACAGGTGCGCGTAGGTCGCGAGGTAATACTCCGAGGCGAGCTTGGCGGTGCCATAGGGCGACACGGGGAGCTTGGCTGCGGTCTCGACCAGCGGGAACGGGCCACCCTCGCCGTACACGACCCCTCCGGAGGAAGCGAACACGACGCGCCTGACGCCGCCGGCGCGGGCGCCCTCGAGCAGGTTCACGAGGCCGATCACGTTCACGCCGGCGTCGAACAGGGGATCCGCGACCGAGCGGCGCACGTCCATCTGCGCCGCGTGGTGGTTCAGGAGGTCGAACCCGCCCTGCGCGATGAGCTCCTGCGCCTCGGGTGAGCGGATGTCGGCCTGCACGAAGCGAATGCCGCGCGGCAGATTCTCGCGCCGGCCGGTCGAGAGGTCGTCGATCACGGTCACGTCGTCTCCGGCGGCGACGTAGGCGTCCACGACGTGGGAGCCCACGAAGCCGGCGCCGCCACTGACGACGACCTTACGCGTCATCGCGCGTCTCCAGACCGAACAGCTCTTTCAAGGCTTCGAGCAGCGCATAGCCCCGCCCGCGGTCCGCGGCCGCCTTGAGGGCGACGGTGGGCTGGTGGAGGAACTTGTTGAGCAGCGCCCGGCTGAACTGCTCCAGCTGCTCGCGGTCTTCCGGGGGGAGGTGCCGGAAGCGCCGCAGGGCCCGGTCCAGCTCCACCGCCCGCACGGCCTCGAGGCGCTCCCGGAACTCCTTGAGCGCGGGCACCACGGCGAGGCCCCCGTACCACGCCCAGAAGCGCTCGACCTCCTCGTTCACAATGCCCTCGGCGGCGGGAATCTCACCCCGGCGCTGGGCGGCGGCCTGCCCCGCGACCGCCTGCAAGTCGTCAACGTCGTACAGGAATACGTTCTCGAGCTGACCGACGGCGGGCTCGACGTCGCGCGGGACGGCGAGATCAAGGATGCACAGGGGCCGGCCGGCGCGCCCCCCGATCGCCGCGGCGACCCGCTCCCACGTGACCACCGCGTGGGGAGCGGCGGTCGAGCACAGGGCGATGTCGGTATCGGCGAAGTGCGGCCACGCTTCGTCGAGCGTGAGGGCGCGCGCGCCCAGCTGCTCCGCGATGGCGCGGGCGCGCTCGTAGGTGCGGTTGGCCACGAGGGTCACGCGGGCGCCTTCCCCGACGAGGCAGCTCGCGGCGAGCTCGGCCATGTCGCCCGCACCCAGGATGAGCGCCGACCGGCCGGTCAGGTCCCCGAAGATCTTGTGTGCCACCGCCACCGCGGCCGAGGGCACCGACGCCGACCCGGTCCCGAGCCGCGTCTCGGTGCGGACGCGCGCCCCCACGAGCAGCGCCGACTGGAACAGCCGGTGCAGCACGGGGCCCGCCTGCGGCCGCGACGTCTCCCACGCCTCACGCACCTGCCCCTGGATCTGGGACTCGCCCAGCACCATGGAGTCGAGGCCCGCCGACACGCGGTACAGGTGGCGCACGGCGTCGCGGTCACGCTCCACGTACCCGTACTGCTGCACGGCGCGGTCGCCGCTCAACCGCTCGCCCAGCAGGGCCCACACGGCGTCGGGCACCGCTTCCCGCGGCTCGGCGAGGTAGAACTCTGTGCGGTTGCAGGTGGAGAGCAGCACGCCGCCCGCCGCGCCGGCCTCGAGCACGCGCGCCAGCGCGGCCGGCACCTCGTGCAGGCCGTGCGCGAAGCGCTCCCGCACCTCGAGAGGCGCCGTGCGATGGTTCACTCCCAGGACCGCGATACTCATGCTCGGATCGTCAGAGAAATCGCTCCGTGCCCGGCTGGGTCAGCTTCAACGCGGCGTACACCAGCACCACCGCCGCGAACCCCACGATGCTGGCGAACGCCGCCCGCCGGCCGTTCCAGTGGCGGGCGACGCGCACCCAGACGGTCCAGCCCAGCACCACCCACGTAAACGAGCCCCACACGAGCTGCGCGGGATCGACGTGCATCCCTCCCGCATAGCGGATCGCGTAACCGATCGCGAGCAGGACGCCGACCGTGAGCGCCGGAAACCCTGCGATGAGGGCCACGTGATTCAACCGGTCCAGCCGCTCGAGCGGGGGAAACAATTGAAACACCTGTCCGAACCGTTTGGCCTTCAGCTCGCGGAACTGGAGCAGATACAGCGCCGCAGAGATGAAGGCGAGCGCCAGCAGGGCGAACCCCAGCACGCTCAGCGTGACGTGCAAGATAAACCACATGTTCCGCCCCCCCGAGGGCTGCGCCCCCGGGGCGAGCCCGAGCAGGAGCGCCAGCCCGACCAGCCCACCGGCGAGCGGCGACGTAAACACTGCCACCGTGGCGGCCCGGAGCAACAGCTCACTGCCGATCTGAAGCAACACCAGGCACCAGGCGAGCAGCGACAGCGCGGGCCCCGTGCCGACCAGCGACAGCTGCGCCACACCGGCCGCGTGGATCACCGCGCCGAGGCCCGCCACACCGAGGGTCCAGTGCCGCGACGCCGCGGGCAGCCCCGCGAACGGCATCAGAGCCAGCACGGCGGAGAGACCGTACAGCCCCAGCGCCGCGAGGTGAAGGTGGACGAGCATGCGAGAGCGGGGAGGAGAGAGAGGCGCCGGTCCCGGGAGGGGGCCGGTCGCCGTTCAGGAAGGCATCTTGCGAACGAGGCGTGCCGGCAGCCCCGGCACGATCTTGGGGTTGCGCAGCGCCAGCACGAGGCCCGACGACGAATGCTCACGCGTGTGCACGATTTCCACGATGGCCCGCATCTCTTCCGCCGGCGTGCCCGCCTGCCCCGTGTACACCTGGAACACGTCCCCTGGGACGACGCCGTCGGCGCGCCCGCGATCGATGAACAGGATCTGCTGGGCGATCGCGATGGTGTGCAGGTCGCGCTGATCGATCACGTGGGCGCCGAGTCCATACTCGATCGGCGTGGGGCGCACGTCGCCCGCGTCCTTGAACGGCTCGAGCGGCAGCACGAGGTGGCCGTCGTGGATCCGTCCGAATTGGAGCACCACGTCCGCCAGCAGCTGCTTGCGCGCCACCTCGGTGACGCGCGCGACGCCCAGCGGCACCACCACGTCACCCCAATCGCCCTCATCGCGGTCGAGGCGCACCACCAGGACGGAATCGCCGACGTGATACGCCACCCCGGAGGGCGGCTCGATCACAATCTGCTCGAATATGTACGCTGTGGAGCGATCGGTCAGACGGGGAATGGAGGGCTTCGCCGTCGTGCCCAGCACGCGCCCCCACGGGAGATGCTCCCCTTCCGTGAGGAAGCCTGCCGAGTAGAACTCACCGCGGCGCAGGGGGCGATACGGTTGGTTCGCGTACGCCCGCAGGATGTCCTGCACCTCGGCGGTCTTCGAGCGGGGCCGGTCGAAGATCGTCCGGTAGGACTCCTCGGCGGCCGGGGGCGGCTCCTCGATGACAGCCTGGGTCGTGTCGCGGAGCGACGTGTCCATCGGCGCGGCGCCCACGGTGTCGCCGACGTTCGGCTGGGCTCGGACCGTATCGCCGCCCGGGGTCACCACGGAGATCCTGCTGGTGTCCGCCGGAGCCTGCGCCACGCCGACCGGACCCGAGACGCTCAGGACTTCGCCGGGATAGATCCAGTGAGGGTCTTCGATGACCGAGGTGTTGAGCCGGAAGATCTCGGGCCAGAGGAGCGGATCGTTGAAATACAGCTGGGCGATGGACCAGAGCGTCTCACCGCGGGCGACCGTGTGCGTGGCCGGAAGCTGACCAAGCGGCGCCGCCTGCGTCGTATCCGGCGCCACCTGGGTCGTGTCCTGTGCGCGCAAGGTCCAGCACGCGAGCGGCACCGCCACAAGGGCGAGCAGTGCCGCTCGGTTAGAACGGCAGATCGTCGTCCTCCTCATCCAGGGCCTCCGGGACCGCATCGAGCGCCTCCGCCTTCCCTTCCGGGGCCACCTTCGCGGTCGCCTTGGCGCGCGCGAACTCAGCGCCGCCTTCGCCGCCGCCCCGGGACGACAGCAGGATCACTTCCCGCGCGATGATCTCGGTGACGTAGCGCGTCTGTTTCTCGCGGTCTTCCCAGGTGCGATACTCGACCCGGCCCTCGACGTAGATGCGATCGCCCTTCTTCATGTACTTCTCGGCGAGATCGGCGAGCTGGGCGCCCTTGTTGTTCCAGCAGATCACGCGGTGCCACTCGGTCTTTTCCTGCTTCTCTCCCCCCTGCCCCGTCCACTGCCGACTGGTCGCAAGCGACAGGGTGGCGACGCGGGACCCGTTGTTCGTGCTGCGCACCTCCGGATCGGCCCCTAAGTTCCCAATCAGCATGACTTTATTCAGGCTGCGGCTCACGACGACCTCCCAACGCAATGCGGGCGGGGCACCAAGGGTGCCACACAGTATATGACTCGCAAGTCATTCTGTCAATCAAAGATACGCCACTTGGACCCAATTGTTGCGACGCGGGTGCGCAGCCTAAATCGCGGCCCGGAGGATCACGGCGTCCTCGGTGGGAAGACGGTAGTAGCGACGCCGGCAGCCGACCTGCACGAACCCCAGCAGCGCATACAGGTGCTGTGCCACGCTGTTCGATTCGCGCACTTCCAGAAACACCGTGGTGATGCCCTCCTCGCTCAGTGCCGCGAGCATCGCTTCGACGAGCCCACGCCCGATGCCGCGGCGTCGCTCCCCGGGACCGACCCCCAGGTTCAGAATCTCCGCCTCATCGACCGCGTGGTGGGCGATGATGTAACCAAGCACGACGTCGTCCTCCGCCGCCACCAGAAATGGGACGCCGGAGGCGACACACTCGTGGAAGTGGCGCTCCGACCACGGGTCCGAGAAGCTGGCCCGCTCGATCGCGGCGACGCCCGCGACGTCAGCGGGACGGGCGGGACGGATCCGGCAGCGGGCGTCCGTGGCGCGCCTCCCACCGTGCCTGGGCCTCCGCGGGGCGCCCGTACGTTGGTTCGGCCGTTGTGAGGTCCTCGATCGCACGGCCGGCGCCGGCCCGAGACCGGAGCGACAGCAGCAGCGCCGCGGTCGGAGGCAGGGCGTCGAGCGGCACGGGGGCCGACCCACACCACCGCACCACCGCCTCGCGGTAGCGTGTCGCACCGTCGCCCACCACGAGGCGCGGGACCACCGGCGCGACGCTCGCCAGCTCCTCAATGGTCAGCACGGCCGGGGCCACGAGCGTTTCCACGCGATGGGGATGGACGACGTACTGCGCGCCGTACACCTGCCCGCGGAGCGCGTCGAAACACGCCGCGACAGGGACCGGGCCGAGCTGCAGCGAGGCGGCCGCCGCTGCGGCGAGGAGCGACGGCACCGCCACGACGTCCAACCCGGCTTCCTGGGCGAGCCCCTTCGCTGCGGCCCACCCGATCCGCAGGCCGGTGAAGCTCCCGGGGCCGTCGGCCACGACGATACCGTCCAGATCGACGGGGCGGAGCCCCACGCGGCCGAGGGCGAAGTCGATGAGTCGGATGATCGCGGCGGCGTGGCGCCGGGCACCTTGCACATGCGAGCCCGCCTCGGGCTGCACGTCCGTGGAGCCGTCCCCCCCCTCCCGCCCTACCGCCACGCTGGCGATGTCCGTGGCGGTGTCGAGGGCAAGCCAGACCCCGCTCATCCCCAACACCAAACGCGGAACGCGGCTCACCTCAGCTCCTCAAGGTCCCGAAGGGAAGGTTCAGGACCGTAGGATAGCTGGAAGTGCCGGTCGAGCGGCGGCGTCCAAGCGCCCGCTCGCTCGGGCCACTCGATCAGGACGATCGCTCTTTCGCGGACCATGTCCTCGAAACCCAGGTCGCGCGCGTCGTCGGCGGAGGCCAGGCGATAGCAGTCCACGTGGTAGACGGGCCCCCCCGGCGTCTCGTAGTGATGGACCAGCGCGTAGGTCGGGCTGGTAGCGAGCGCGCGAGCGCCGAGCCCGCAGCAGATCGCCTGCACCAGCGTCGTTTTGCCCGTGCCCAGCTCCCCGGACAGCCCGATCACCGCGGGGGCGGAGAGCGCGCGCCCCAGCTCCTCACCGAACCGGCTGAGCTGGTCCACGCTCAGGCGCATGGCGCACCCCGTCTCCCTCCGCCCGCAGCTCGAGGATCTGATCGCGCAACAGGGCGGCAAGCTCGAAATCGAGCTCCTCGGCGGCCGCCTGCATTTGCTGCTCGAGCAGGCGGACCAGCGCCTCCCGCTCGCGCGCGTCCGCCGGCCGGTGCACGGCAGCCGGGGCCGGCCGCGCCGTCTTGGCGTCGGCGAACCGGGTGGCGAAGCGGACCTGATCCGCGGACTTGACGATCGACCGCGGCGTGATCCCGTGCGCGACGTTGTACTGCTGCTGGATCGTGCGGCGGCGATTCATCTCTTCGAGCGCGCGCTGCATCGATCCGGTCATGCGGTCGGCGTAGAGGATGCCCCGGCCCTGGAGGTGGCGGGCGGCGCGCCCCACGGTCTGGATGAGCGAGCGATCGGACCGGAGGAAGCCCTCCTGGTCCGCATCCAGCACCGCCACCAGAGACACCTCCGGCATGTCCAGCCCTTCGCGCAGCAGGTTGATGCCGACGAGCACGTCGAAGTCGCCGAGCCGCAGCCCGCGGATGATCTCGACACGCTCGATCGCGTCGATCTCCGAGTGCAGGTAGCGGACGCGCACCCCGTGCTGCTGCAGGTAGTCGGTGAGATCCTCCGCCATGCGCTTGGTGAGCGTGGTGACGAGGACCCGTTCCTGCCGCTTCTCGCGCAGCCGGATCTCGTGCAGCAGGTCGTCCACCTGGCCCTTCACGGGGCGGACCTCGACCTCCGGGTCCACGAGCCCCGTGGGGCGGATGATCTGCTCGACGACCACTCCCCCCGACAGCTGCAGCTCGTCCTGGCCCGGGGTCGCCGACACGAACAGCATGCGGGGAACGAGCCCCATGAACTCATCCAGCCGGAGCGGCCGGTTGTCGAGCGCCGAGGGCAGCCGGAACCCGTAGTCGACGAGCGTCTGTTTGCGGGAGCGGTCGCCCTCGTACATCCCGCCGAGCTGCGGCATCGTCTGGTGCGACTCGTCGATGATGCACAGATAGTCATCCGGGAAGTAGTCGAGCAGGCACGCGGGACGCTCCCCCGGGGCGCGGCCGGTCAGGTGCCGCGAATAATTCTCGATCCCGGAGCAGCGGCCGACTTCGAGCAGCATGTCGATGTCGAAATGGGTGCGCGATTCGAGCCGCTGGGCTTCGAGCAGCTTGTTCTGGGCGCGCAGCTCCGCCAGCCGCTCCTTCAGCTCGGCGCGGATCGCCGCGACGGCGCGCTCGATCCGCGGCCGCTCGGTGACGAAGTGCGTCGCCGGATACACCGCCGAGCGGCGTAGCTCGGCGATGCCGTTGCCCGTGAGGGGGTCGATCTTCGCGATGCGCTCGACGGTGTCGCCCCAGAACTCGATGCGGACGGCCTGCTCGTCGTACGCGGGGAAGATCTCGACTGTGTCGCCGCGCACGCGGAACGTGCCACGCTCGAAACCCACGTCATTGCGCTGGTACTGCACGCGCACCAGGTCCTCGAGCAACGCGTCGCGGCCGCGCTCCTCCCCCACGGCGGCGGTGACCAGCAGCTTGCGGTACAGGTCCGGGTCGCCCAGTCCGTAGATCGCCGAGACGCTCGCCACGATGACGACGTCGTCCCGCTCCATCAGGCTCGACGTCGCCCGGAGCCGCAGGCGGTCGATGTCGTCGTTGATGGAGGAGTCCTTGGCGATGTAGGTGTCCGTCTGGGGGACGTAGGCTTCGGGCTGGTAGTAGTCGTAGTACGAGATGAAGAACTCGACGGCGTTGTGGGGAAAGAAGGCCTTGAGCTCGCCGTACAGCTGGGCTGCGAGGGTCTTGTTGTGCGAGAGGACGAGCGCCGGCCGCCCGAACCCGGTGATCACGTGCGCCATCGTGAGCGTCTTGCCGGAGCCGGTGACGCCGAGCAGCGTCTGGTAGCGGTCGCGGCGGGCGAGCCCTGCCGCGAGCTCGCCGATCGCGCGGGGCTGGTCTCCGGCCGGCTCGAACGGGGAGGCGAGATCGAACGGCATCTACGCCGGGGCGCCCGCGTCGTGCCGCGCCACGTCCGTCACGCCCTTCAGCTTTCGGATCGCCTTGATGACCTTGTTCAAGTGGTTCTGGTTCTCCACCTCCACGAGCACCGTGCCGAACACTGCCCCGTCGCGGCTCACGAGCTCGGCGGACCGGATGTTCGTGCCCGATTCGCTGATCGCCTGGCAGATGTCGGCATACAGCCCGCGCCGGTCCTCCCCGTTCACGGCGAGCCGCACGACGAACGTCTCGCCCTCCGACTCCTGCCAGTCGATTTCCACCCGGCGCTCGGCTTCGGTGGAGAGCACGAGGAGGTTGGGGCAGTCGCTGCGATGGATCGAGATGCCGCGCCCCTGGGTGACGTATCCGACGACCGCATCCCCCGGCACGGGCTGGCAGCACTGGGCGTACCGGACCATGAGCCCGTCCACGCCCTGGATCTTGATGCCGCGGCCGAGGCGCAGCCGGTCCACCATGCGACCGAACGCGGTCGGCTTGGGCGCCTGCAGCTCGTCGGCGGACAGCCCCGGGTACAGCGCCCGCATGACCTGGCCGACCGGCAGGTCGCCGCGCCCGAGCGCCGCCTGGAGCTGCTCGCCCGAGCCGACCGAGAGGGTCGCGGCGGCCTGCGCCAGACTCGCGTCGTCGGGGGGCGCGAGCCGGCGCCGCTGCACCTCGCGCTCCAGGATCTCGCTGCCGAGCGCCACGCTGCGCTCGTGCTCCTCCTGCTTCACCCACTGGCGGATCTTGTGGCGTGCGCGGGCCGTCTGCACGTGGGCCAGCCAATCGCGCGACGGCCGGGACTGCGCGCTCGTGAGGATCTCGACCGTGTCGCCGTTATCGAGCGGCCGGTGCAGCGGGGCGATGCGCCCGTTGATGCGCGCGCCCTGGCAATGCTCTCCGACCTCGGTGTGCACCGCGAAGGCGAAATCGAGCGGCGTCGCTCCCTTGGGGAGGCGCTTCACGTCGCCGCGGGGCGTGAAGACGAAGATCTCGTCCTGATAGAGATCGATCTTCAGGAACTCGAGAAACTCCTCGGGCGTGTGGGCGTCCTGCTGCAGCTCGATGAGCTGGCGGAACCACGCGAGGTGGCGGTCCAGCTCGTCGGGGCCCTTGCGCTCGTGGTAGAGCCAGTGCGCCGCGATCCCGTACTCCGCGGTGCGGTGCATCTCGCGCGTGCGGATCTGGATCTCGTACAACTGCCCGCCGGGACCGAACACCGTTGTGTGCACCGACTGGTACCCGTTCGACTTGGGGCTGGCGATGTAGTCCTTGATGCGCTCCTGCAGCGGTGTCCACTTGTGATGGATCATGCCGAGCACGTGGTAGCATTCGGGGATCGAGCTCACCAGCACGCGCACCGCGAGGAGGTCGTAGATCTCCTCGAACGGCTTGCCGCGCTTCTTCATCTTCTTGTAGATCGACCACAGGTTCTTGGGCCGGCCGGTGATCTCGAAGCCGGTGAGCCCCGCCCGCGCCAGCTCCTCGGCGAGAGGAGCGTGCACGCGCTCGATGGTGCGCTCGCGCTCCGCCTTCTTGGCCCGCACGTGGCGGGAGAGGGCGCGGTAGTCCTCGGGCTCCAGGAACTTGAAGGCGAGATCCTCGAGCTCCGCCTTCACGCCCGCCATGCCGAAGCGATGCGCCAGCGGAGCGTAGATCTCCCGCGTCTCGAGCGCGATGCGTCGCTGCTTCTCCGCCTCCAGGTGCTCGAGGGTCCGCATGTTGTGCAGCCGGTCCGCGAGCTTGATGATGATCACGCGCGCGTCCTTGGCCACCGACAGGAGCAGCTTGCGGTAATTCTCGGCTTGCTCTTCGGCGGTCGAACGGAACGTGAGCGAGGAGAGCTTCGTCAGGCCGTCCACCAGGTTCGCGAGCTCGGCTCCGAAGTCCTGGCGGATCTGGTCGAGCGAGACGTCCGAGTCCTCCACCACGTCGTGCAGCAGGGCGGCCGCGATCGTGGTGGAATCCATCTGCTGCTCAGCCAGAATCGTGGCCACCGCGACGCTGTGGGAGAGAAAGGCGTCGCCCGAGCGGCGTTTCTGCCCCCGGTGTGCCTGGGCGCTCATCTGATAGGCGCGCGCCAGCAGGTCCAGGTCGAGCCGCTCGCGCTGCGCGGCCACGGCCCGCGCGAGCTCGGGCGCCAGGATCGGCACCGCGCTCGTCACAGGAGACCCGCCTCCGCAAAGCTCATGTAGCGATCGCCTCCCACGATCACATGGTCGTGCACCGGGAGATCGAGCAGCCGCCCCGCCTCCACCAACTGCCGCGTCACCGCCCGGTCGTCCGCGGACGGCGTGGGATCGCCGCTCGGGTGGTTGTGGACCACGATGATCCCCGCCGCCGCTTCCGCGATGGCCGCGCGAAACACCTCGCGCGGATGCACGAGCGAGCTGTTCAGGATCCCCCGCGTGATCAGCAGGTCCCCCTTCACCTGGCTCTGGCTGCCCAGGGCGAGCACGTGGAACTCCTCGACGCCGAGGTCCCGCAGCCGCGGGGCGTAGTAGCGATGCACGTCCGCCGGGGTGCGAATCCGCTGGGGCGGCGGCTCCACCTCCACCCCGACCCGCCGGCCCAGCTCGAGCGCCGCCGTGACGCGTGCGGCCTTGCCCCGCCCGACCCCCGGGATCGCCGCCAGCTCGCCCGGCGGGCGCACGGCCAGCCGCCGCAACGACCCATCCACGCGCCCCAGCAGGTCGCCCGCCACGGCGAGGGCATCCCGCCCGGTGCAGCCCGTTCCCAAGACTATGGCCAGGAGCTCCTGCCCCGTCAACGCGGCAGCCCCGACGGCCCACAAACGCTCGCGCGGGCGGTCGCGTTCCGGGTGCTCCGAGAGCCGGAGGGGCATGGGGGGAAACGTACGGCGGGGTTAGCGAGAATCGGTACCCGAAGAGCGCGGAACGTGGAACGCGGAGCGCGGAACAGTCCTGGCTAGTTCGGCTCCACGTTCCGCGTTCGCAGTTCCGCGTTCACAACGCCGCTCCATGGCACTTCTTGAACTTCTTGCCGCTCCCGCACGGGCAGGGGTCGTTGCGCCCGACCCCCGCATACGGGTTCACGGCCGTTGCCGAGGCGGCCCCGCCGGCGCCGGCCGTGGAGCCTCCCCCCCCTCCGCCACCCACCAGCCCCTCCGCCACGGCCTTGGTCGCGACCATCGGCGGCAGACGGCGGGTGGTGGGCCCGCTCACGAGGTCCGACGCCGGCCCCCCCCCCACCGTTGGCCCGCGCGGCGGGCGTCCGCCCGCCGGCCCAGTGGCGGTGCCACCGCGCGGCGGCGTCAGCTCGATCTGCAGCTTGAGCCAGCGCTCGGTGAAGGTGGCGCGGATGTCGTTCATCAGGCCGACGAACATGTCGTACGCCTCCTGCTTGTATTCGACCAGCGGGTCCTTCTGACCCCACGCCCGGTACTGAATCGCCGCGCGCAGCTGATCCAGGTCGTAGAGGTGGTCCTTCCATTTCTCGTCGATCACGGCCAGCATGACCCGCGACAACGCCTGCTCGCCCAGATTGACGGCGCCCGGGATCTGCGTTTCGATCTCGCGGAAATACTCGAGCTTGGCGCGGAAGGCGTCGCGCCCTGCCTGCTGCGCAGCCCGCACCAGCCCGGAGCGGTCCCGGACCTGCGCCGGCTCGGTGAGCCCGGGAACCGTGAGCAGGAACCGGAGCAGGAACTCGGTTTCCATCTGGCCCCGGTCCCATGCCCCGGAGTCCGACGCGTCGCCGATCTGCTCGTCCGCGAGACGCTCCGCCGCCGCGTCGATCATCCGCAGGGCCTCGGCCTTGAGCTCCTCCCCGCCCTCGAGCGCGAACAGCCGCAGCGAGTAGATCACCTCACGCTGCTGGTTCATCACGTCGTCGTACTCGAGCAGCTTCTTCCGCTGCTGGAAGTTCTGCAGCTCGACGCGCTTCTGGGCTTGGCCGATGGCGCTCGTGACCCACGGGTGCGTGATCACTTCGCCTTCTTCCGCCCCGGTCCGGTCCATCCAGCGCGCGATGCGGTCGGAGCCGAACAGCCGCATGAGGTCGTCTTCGAGCGACAGGTAGAAGACGCTCTGGCCGGGATCACCCTGGCGGCCCGACCGGCCCCGCAGCTGGCGGTCGATGCGGCGCGCTTCGTGCCGCTCGGTGCCGATAATCACGAGACCGCACGGCGGGTCCTCGTAGCAGCCGAGCTTTTTGATCTCGGGCTGGGAGAGGTCGGGCTGCTCGACGGCCTGGCCGAACGCCGGGTCGCGGGAGGTGATGCCGCACACCTGACACTTTTTGACGCCGGGGCCGAGCTTGATGTCGGTGCCGCGGCCGGCCATGTTGGTGGCGATCGTGATCGCCGCGGGCTGCCCCGCCTGGGCCACGATCTCCGCCTCGCGCTGGTGGTACTTCGCGTTCAGCACCTCGTGAGGGAAGCCGCGGCGCTTGAGCATGCGCGACAGCGTCTCCGAAACGTCCACGCTCACGGTCCCGACCAGCACGGGCAGGCCGCGTTTGTGCTGGCGCTCGATCTCGTCGAGGATCGCGTTGTACTTCTCGCGGCGCGTCTTGTAGATGAGGTCGTGCTTGTCGATGCGCCGCACGGGGCGGTTCGTGGGGATGACGACGACTTCGAGGCCATAGATCTGGAAGAACTCGGTCTCTTCGGTCTCGGCCGTGCCCGTCATGCCCGCCAGCTTGTCGTACATCCGGAAGTAGTTCTGGATCGTGATCGTCGCGAGCGTTTGCGACTCCTCGCGCACGGCCACGCCTTCCTTCGCCTCCACGGCCTGATGCAGGCCGTCCGACCAGCGGCGCCCCGGCATCAACCGGCCGGTGAACTCATCGACGATGAAGACCTGGCCCTCCTGGACCACGTAGTCGACATCCTTCTCGTACAGGGCGTGGGCCTGGAGCAACTTGTGAATGATGTGCAGGATCTCGCTCTTGCGAGCGTACTCGGCCTCGACGGCGCGCCGGTGCTCGATGCGTTCCGCCGGAGTCAGCGCGCTGTCCCGGTCGATCTCGTGGATCGCCTGCGAGATGTCCGGGACGACGAAGAGGGAGGGGTCCTCCGGGGACATCGTCTCGACGCCTTTGTCGGTGAGATGCACCGAGTGCCCCCGCTCGTCCATCACGAAGTACAGCGCCTCCTCCAGGTGCCGCATCTTCTGCTCGCGCGCCGGGAGCTTGCGGTCGGCGAGGCTGTCGAGCTCCACCCGCTGCACCAGCGCCTTCACCCCCTGCTCGTTGAGCAGCTTCAGGAGCTTCTTGTTCTTCGGAATGCCGAGCTGCGCCTGGAAGAGGAGCAGCGCGCCGTCGTAGGCGGTCTTCTCGTCCGCGAGCAGCGGCTCGGCGCGGGCGATCAGGTCGTTCACCACGGCGCTCTGCTTGCGGACCAGCTGGATGACCTGCACGTTGTACAGGGCGTACTTCTCGTCGGACTCCGTGCCGACCGGCCCCGAGATGATCAGCGGCGTACGCGCCTCGTCGATCAGGATCGAATCGACCTCGTCGATGATCGCGTAGTGGTGTCCGCGCTGCGTGCGCTGCTCGAGCATCACCACCATGTTGTCGCGCAGGTAGTCGAACCCGAACTCGTTGTTGGTGCCGTAGGTGATCTCACATTGATACGCGGCACGACGCTCCGGCGACGTGGCGTCGGTGTCGTCGATGCAGCCCACCGTGAGGCCCAGCCACTTGAACAGGTGACCCATCCACTGCGAGTCGCGGCGGGCCAGGTAGTTGTTGACGGTGACGAGGTGGGCGCCCTTGCCTGTGAGCGCGTTGAGATACAGCGGCAGGGTCGCGACGAGCGTCTTCCCTTCACCGGTCGCCATCTCGGCGATCCTGCCGCGGTGCAGCGCGATCCCGCCGATCAGCTGCACGTCGTAGGGCACCATGTCCCATTTCAGGGCGTGGCCCGTCACGATCGCTTCGGTCCCGACCAGGCGGCGACACGCTTCGCGCACCGTGGCAAAGGCTTCCGGCAGGAGCTCGTCGAGCGCGGCCTGCAGCGCCTTGCGGTAGGCTTCCTCGGCCTTCCCGAGCTGCTCGCTCAGGACCGCGCGCTCCGCCATGTCGGGGGCGTCGTGCTTCGCCTGCTTGAGGCGCGCGACCTCGGCGGCGAGGCTCCCGGTCCGCTCCTCGAGCACGCCGCGGAACTTGGCGGTCTGCGCCTGCACGGCGGCGTCGGGCAGGTCCTTGAGACGCGCCTCGTGCCCGTGGATCGCGTCCACGACCGGCTGAATGCGCTTCAGCTCGCGGTCGAACCGCGTGCCGAAGATCCTGGTGAATGTGCGTTTGAGCATCGGCCCCCGGCCCCTGGCCCCTACCGATACAGCCCGTGCGCCGCGACATAGTCGCGCACCGCGTCGGGCACGAGATAGCGTATCGACCGGCCCTGCGCCACCCGCTGGCGCACGCCCGTCGCCGAAATATCGAGCGCCGGCACCGCCACCACCCGGCTGATCAGGCGGGCGGTGGGCGGCTCGGCGCCGGGCCGCGCGAACGCGACCACGTCCGCGAGCTGGGGAAGCGCTTCCGCCTCATACCAGTCGGCCAGCTCCGCCGCCGCATCGGCCCCCACCAGTAACACCAGGCGGTTTCCCGGCTCCCGGCTGGCCAGGGCGCGCAGCGTGCGCACGGTATAGGAGGGGGCGGGCAGCTCAAGCTCGATCCGCTCCACCCGGAACCGCGGGTTGCCGGCGACCGCGAGCGCCAGCATGTCGGCCCGCTGCTCGGGCGACGCGACGTGCGCCGCGTGCTTGAACGGCTGCTCGCGGGCGGGGACGAACCGCACGGTCGTCACCCCCAGGACATCCGCCAGCGTCTCCGCCGCGACCAGATGGCCTAGATGCACCGGGTCGAACGAGCCGCCGAACAGCGCCTCCACGCTACTGGGCGCCGGGCTCGGCCGTGCTGGCCGGGCAGTGCCGGTCGAGCCCGTTGGTCTTGGGATAATACTGGCGCAGGTTGGCGCAGGCTTCCTTCATCTCTTCGGCGTAGCGGATCGCCCGGTAGCTATCCACGAGGCGCAGCAGGGCGTCGGGGACACGGGGAGTGCTGGGGTAGGTGGCGATGATGTCCTTGAAGTAGATGATCGCGGAGTCGTAAGCCCGGCGCCGGAAGTAGAACATGCCGGTCTTGTACGCCTTCTCGGAGAACAAGCTACTGAGCTGGGTGATGTGCAGCTGCGCCCTGGCCGCCGCGTCCGTTCCCGGATAGCGCCCCAGCAGCTCCTGGTAGGTGGCGAGGGCCGTCTGCCCGGGCTCCGGGTCGAGCTCCGGCGTGCGCCACGAGCGCAGGTTGGCGTCACCCGAGCGCAGCAGCGCCAGCGGCGCGTAGGCGCTGGTGGGGAACTCCTCCGCCACCTTCTGGAACTCGAGCGCGGCCGTGGCGAGCTCGCCGGTTTGGAAGTCGCACTCCGCCACGAAGTACCGGGCCTGCGCCATTTCGGCCTGCGCGGGCCCCAGCTCGAATTGCGCGCGGCGGAAGGCGAGGAGCGCTTTGGCGAAGGCCCCGCGCCGGAACTGCTGCATGGCCTCGGCGAGATCCGCTTCCCCGCTGCGCGCCTCTCCCACGACCGGGCGCGGCCCGTGATAGCACCCGGCGCACAACACCCAGAAACCGATCAGCCACCAGGATCGCATAACCCTCACAGTTGCTGGGGCGGCCCGCCTGGGGCGTCCGCCTTGCCGAGGCTGTTGATTTTCTGCTGCGCGCGCACCGCGATGCTGTCGCCTGGACTGCCGCCCGCGACCGCCAGCTGGTAGTTCTCGAGCGCGCCAGGCACGTCACCCTGCGCCAGGCGCACGTCGCCCAAGCCCAGGTATGCGGCGCGCGCCACGTCGGGGGGCGCGCCCGGCGCGGTGGCGCGCTTGAACCACCCCTCCGCCTCGGCGGGTTTGCCGTGCTCCAATCGAGCCTGGCCCTCCACCAGGGCGCACAGGCTCAACCCCTCCCGGGCGGCATCGCTCACCGCGGGCTCGCGTTGGCGCCGGATCACACCCTCGAAGGCCGGGACCGCGGTGCTGCAGTCCTTGGCGCGCGCCGCCGCCATGCCGTACACGAACAGTAGCGAGTCGGCGCCGCGCGCGTCGCCGGCTCCCGCCACCGCGCTCGGTAGGAGAGCGAGCGCTGCCGCCGTGTCGCCCCGGTCGGCAGCGTCCAGGGCCGCGAGTCGCGCGTACTTGCCGAGCGGACGGGTGGGCGCCACCGCCTGGAGCGCCGCCAGCGCCCCGGCCAGCGCCACGCGGTCGCTCGCGGCGAGCGCCGCGCGGACGACGCGCTCCAGCCCCACCGCGGCCTCGCCGGCGCGCGAGCGGTCTTGCTCCGCCAGCGCTCGGTACTCGGCCGCCGCGAGGGCGTAGTCCTGGGTGTGGAGCGCCGCGGCCGCGGCTTTCGCGTGCAGATCGGGGCTGGAACGCGCTTTCAGCCCCAGCTGGTACTCCGCCAGCGCGTCCCGGAACGTACCGGCGGCGTACCAGCGGTCGCCCAGCTCCTCGTGGTCGGCGGCGCTGTGGGAGCAGGCGACGGCCAGCGCGAGGAACGCCGCAGCGAATCGCCTCACGGCCGCTTCCGGCGGCTGGCTCCTCCGTCGCCTTGGTCCCGGCGCGCCCGTCGCACCTCGCGCGGCTCGTTCACTCCCGGAGCCGGTGTCGCCGGCCCGGCCGGCGCGTCACTGCGGGACAGCATGGCGAGATACGCCTCCACTCTCGGGTCCTCCGGCCGGCGCTCCCGGCACGCCTCCCACACGGCGCGCGCGGCGAGACCGTCACCCGCCAGGTAGCACGCGAGCCCGAGCATGGCCGCGGCATCGAGGTAGTTGGGACGGTCCCGCACGATGGTCTCGAATTGCTCGCGCGCGTCGAGCGCGCAACCCGCCTGCAGCAGCAGACGCCCCAACTTATACCGCAGGTCGTGGAATCCAGGTCCGAGCGCCAGCGCCTCCCGGTACTGCCCGATCGCCTGCGGGACGCCGCCAGACTCCAGGTAGGCGTCGCCCAAGGCGGCGTGCTGGTTCGCGAGCTTCGCCGCCATATGGGCCGGGATGCCCTCCCGGGTTTCGCCGCCGGCCTGCGCCGCACTGCGAAACGCGGCATCGGCCTCGTCCTCACGCCCCAGCTCGTTGAGGACCAGCGCGCGGTGGACCAACGCTTCGACGTAGCGCGGGTTGAGCTGCAGCGCCCGGTCCAGCTGGGCGAGCCCCTGCTCCGGCTGTCCCACGAGCGAGTACGACACCCCGAGGAGATGGTGGGCATCGGCGAACGCGCGGCCGCTCGCGATCACCTCCTCCAGGAGGTGGATGGCGCCGTAGTAGTCCTGGAGCTGAAACCGCTCGCGCGCCTGACCGACGAGATGCTCGGGACTCACGTCCATGAGCAGTAATATAGGGAGAGACTCACTTCACGATGCTGCGAAAATACTCGATCGTGCGGGTGAGGCCTTCTTCGAGAGAGACCTTCGGCTCCCAGCCGAGCGTCTCACATGCGCGTCTGATGTCGGGCTGCCGGACCTTGGGGTCGTCCACCGGGAGGGGACGCTCGATCACGGGGCTGCTGCTGCCCGTGAGCCGCAGCACGTGCTCCGCCAGCTGGCGCACGGTGAACTCGCGCGGGTTACCGATGTTGGTGGGGTCGGAGCCGCCGCGCTCGAACAGCCGCACGATCCCCTCGATCAGGTCGTCCACGTAGCAGAACGACCGCGTCTGCGAGCCGTCCCCGTACACGGTGAGCGGCTCGCCCTTGAGCGCCTGCACGATGAAGTTCGAGACGACGCGCCCGTCCTGCGGGCGCATGCGCGGCCCGTAGGTATTGAAGATCCGTACGATGCGCGTATCGAGCTGGTGGGAGCGATGGTAGGCCATCGTCATCGCTTCGGCGAAGCGCTTGGCCTCGTCGTACACCCCTCGGGGCCCCACCGGGTTCACGTTCCCCCAGTACGTCTCGGGCTGGGGGTGCACGAGCGGGTCGCCGTACACCTCGGACGTCGAGGCGAGGAGAAAACGCGCGCGCTTGCTCTTGGCGAGTCCCAGCGCCTTGTGGGTCCCCAGGGAGCCGACCTTGAGCGTCTGGATGGGGAATTCCAGGTAGTCGATGGGGCTCGCGGGACTGGCGAAGTGGAGCACGCCCTCGAGCGGGCCCTGGAGCTCGATGAAATTCGTCACGTCGTGCAGCACGAACTGGAACGCGGGGTGACCCTTCAGGTGCGCGAGATTGACGGGGTTGCCGGTGATGTGGTTGTCCATCCCCACGACGCGGTGGCCCATCCCGAGCAACCGGTCGCACATATGGGAGCCGAGGAACCCCGCCGCCCCCGTTACGAGGATGCGCATATCGATCGACGCCCGATACTGTCGTAGGTGAACCCGAGGCGGGCGAGGCGCTCGGGGTCGTAGAGATTCCGGCCGTCCACGATCAGGGGCCGGGCGAGCAGCTGCTTGATGCGGTCGAAGTCCGGGTTGCGGTACTCGAGCCACTCCGTCACGATCGCGAGCGCATCCGCGCCATCGAGCGCTTCGTAGGCGTGCCCGGCGTAGGTCACACGGTCGCCGAGGACGCGCCGCGCCGTGTCGTGCGCCGCCGGGTCGTGCACCCGCACCTGCGCGCCAGCGCGGAGCAGCTCCTCCACCAGGACCAGGGCGGGGCTCTCGCGCACGTCGTCGGTCTCGGCCTTGAACGCGAGCCCCCAGACGGCCACGCCCGCGCCGGCCAGCCGTCCGTCGAAGTGACGCCGCAGCTTCTCGAACAGTACGCGCTTCTGCCGCTCGTTGGCCGCCTCGACCGCCTCCAGCACGTCGAGCGGCACACCCTGCTCCGTACCGGCGCGCAGCAGCGCCTTCACGTCCTTCGGGAAGCACGACCCGCCGTACCCGGGGCCGGGAAACAGGAACGCGGACCCGATGCGCCGGTCGGTGCCGATCCCCTTGCGGACCAGGCTCACGTCGGCGCCGACGGCCTCGCACAGCGCCGCGATCTGGTTCATGAACGAGATACGGGTCGCGAGCATCGCATTGGCGGCGTACTTCGTCATCTCGGCGGACCGGATATCCATGAAGATCAACGGGTTTCCCGTGCGCACGAAAGGCGCGTACAGCTCCTCGAGCACCCGGGCCGCTTCGGGTGAGTCCACGCCGACCACGACCCGATCGGGCTTCATGAAGTCCTCGACCGCCGCGCCCTCCTTCAGGAACTCCGGATTAGAGCAGACGTGGAACGGCTGCTTGGTGAGCGTCGCGATCTCGGCGCGCACCTTGGCCGCCGTTCCCACGGGCACCGTGCTCTTGGTGATCACGGTCTTGGGGCAGTTCATGTGCTCCCCGATCGTGCGCGCGACGGCCAGGACGTGGCGCAGGTCGGCGGAGCCGTCCTCGTCGGGGGGCGTCCCGACGGCGATGAACACGATATCCGAGTGCTCGATCGCGCCGGCCACGTCGGTCGTGAACTGCAGGCGACCGTCGCGCCGGTTGCGCACCACGAGCGGCTCCAGTCCGGGCTCGTAGATCGGCAGGCGGTTGGCCGAGAGGCCGGCGATCTTGGCCTCGTCCAGGTCCGCCCCGATCACGTCGTTCCCCGCTTCCGCGAGACACGCCCCCACGACGAGACCCACGTATCCCGTGCCGACGACCGCCACTTTCATGTCGCGTCACTCCCGCGTCGAGTCTGTGCCAATGCGTTGCGCGTATCCACGACCGCCCGCGCGTCTCGGGCTACGAGCCCGTAGTCCACCGACGAATGGTCCGTCACGATGATCGTGCAGTCGGCGGCGGCGAGCGTCTCGGCGGACAGCGGCACCGATTGCAGGTCGATCCCATCATCCCGCAGCTGCGGCACGTGCGGGTCGTGGTAGCGGACGGCAGCTCCGTGCTGCGCGAGCAGCCGGATCACGTCCAGCGCCGGGCTCTCGCGGATGTCGCCGATATCCTTCTTATAGGCGACCCCGATCACCAGCACAACGCTGCCCCGGGCGGCCTTGCCCTGCTCGTTCAAGCGGTCCACCACGCGCGCGACCCAGTACTCGGGCATCGCCGCGTTGATTTCCCCCGCCAGCTCGATGAAGCGCGTGCGGTAGTTCAGCGTGCGCATCTTCCACGCCAGGTAATGGGGGTCGAGCGGGATGCAGTGCCCGCCCACGCCGGGACCGGGCGTGAACTTCATGAAGCCGAACGGCTTCGTGGCGGCGGCCTCGATCACCTCCCACACGTTCACGCCCAGCTTGTCGCACACGATCGCCATCTCGTTCGCGAGCCCGATGTTCACGCTGCGGAAGGTGTTCTCAAGAATCTTCACGAGCTCCGCGGCCTCGGGCGAGGAGACGGGGACGAGGCGCTCGATCGCCGGCTCGTACACGGCCATCGCGACGCGGCGGCAGGCGTCCGTGATGCCCCCCACGACCTTGGGCGTATTGCGCGTGTTCCACTTCGGGTTGCCCGGGTCTACGCGCTCGGGCGAGAACGCCAGGAAGAAGTCCACCCCCACCGTGAGCCCCGTGCCCTGGAGCGCCGGAAGCATCAGCTCCCGCGTGGTGCCGGGGTATGTGGTGGACTCGAGGACGACGAGCTGTCCCCGCCGCAGCGTCCGCTTCACCGAGTCCGTCGCCGCCAGCACGTAGCTGACGTCGGGGTCCTTGGTCTTCGAGAGCGGCGTGGGGACGCAGATCGAGACGACGTCCGGCTCCTTGAGCCGCGCCAGATCGGTGGTCGCCGCGAACCGGCCCGCCCCCGCCGCCGCGGCGATCGCGGCACTGGGCACGTCCTGAACGTGCGAGCGGCAGGCATTCAGCGCCTCAACCACCGCCGCGCTCACGTCGAAGCCGAGCACGCGGAATCCGGCGCGGGCGAACTCCATCGCCAGCGGGAGGCCCACGTACCCGAGGCCGACGATCCCGATCAACGCCGAGCGGTCCTGCACCTTGGCGAGCAGCAGATCCGCTGGCGTCGCCGACGCGCGCGCCGAGGGGGGCGTCACAGCGTCACCGGGGCGCCGCCCGAGGCGAGCGAGCGGCCGGCCGCTTCCAGCACGCGCACCACCCGCACGCCGTCCTCGGCGCCGGCACGCGGCGGCTCGGCGCGGCGCGCCACGCGCACGAAGTGGGCGAGCTCGGCCGCGAGCGGCTCCACGGTCGGAATCTTCGGGATGAAGATGTCGCCCTCCCGGACCGCGAGGCTCTCGCCGTACGAGCCGTACTCGGGCGGGCGATCCACACCCTTGTCGTAGATACGCAGCTTCTCCCGCGCCTCCATGTCGTCGAACACAGCCATCTGCTTGGCGCCCACCACGGTCAACTTGCGCTCCTTGTGCGGGTCGAGCCAGGAGAGCTGGACGTGGGCGAGCACACCACTTGCGAAATCCATCGTCAGGAAGACGACGTCCTCGACCTTGGGCTGGAGATAGCTCCGGCCCTGCGCGGTGACGCGCACCGGCTGTTCGCCGAGCAAGTAGAGTGCCACAGACACGTCGTGGGGACCGAAGCTCCACAGGGCGTTTTCATCGGCGCGCACTTGCCCGAGGTTGACGCGCAATCCATACAGGTAATAAAGCCTTCCGAGGTCGCCTCCCTGGACCAGCGCCCGCAGCCGCTCGACCGCCGGATGGAACAACAGCAGGTGACCGGCCGCGACGGGAACTTGTCGCTCGCGCGCCACGCGCGCCACCTGCTCCGCGTCACGCGCGCTCAGGGCGAACGGCTTTTCGACCAGACACGGCTTGCCGGCCTCGATGCACTGGAGCGCGAGCCGTGCGTGGGTCGCGGCTGGGGCCGCGACGATGACCGCGTCCACCCGGCCCAGCAGGTCGCCGAGGTCCTCCGTGACGTGCGCCGCGGGATGCTGGCGCGTCACGCGCTCGCGCACCTTGGGGTCGGTGTCGCACACGGCCGTCAACTCGGCGTCGGCGAGCGCCGCCGCGGTGCGCACGTGGTTCTTCCCCCACGCTCCGGCGCCGACCACCCCAAGCCGCAGGCGGCTCACCGATAGAACCCGCGGATCGCATCGATCACGTAGTCGAGCTGCTCGCGGCGCAGCTCGGGATACACGGGAAGGGACAGCACCTCCCCGGCAGCGCGCTCCGCTTCGGGGAACCGGCCCCGCGCGTATCCCAGGTGGCTGAAGCACGCCTGGAGATGCAGCGGGATCGGGTAGTACACCGCGCTCCCGATCCCCTTACTCTTCAGGTGCGCCTGCAGCTCGTCGCGTCGCTCGACGCGCAGCGTGTACTGGTGGAAGATGTGCTCGTTGTTGGACTCCACCACCGGCGGCCGGACGCGCGGCAGGTCCGCGAGCGCCGCAGCGTAGTACGCGGCGTGCTGGCGGCGCCGCGCCGACCAGTCGGCGAGGTGGGCCAGCTTGGCGAGCAGCACCGCCGCCTGCACGGTGTCGAGCCGCGAGTTCGTCCCGACCTCGTCGTGGTGGTACTGCTTCGCGCCTCCGTGCAGCCGCAGCCGGCGGAGTCGCTCCGCCAGCTGGTCGTCCGACGTCACCATCATTCCCCCGTCGCCCCAGGCGCCGAGGTTCTTGCTCGGAAAGAAGGAATACCCGGTGACCCAGCCCAGCTCGCCGGCCATGCGCCACTCCCCGTCGATCGCGCGGCGCGCCCCGATCGCCTGCGCGGCGTCCTCGACGAGCTTGATCCCGCGCCGCGCGGCGATCGCGAGCAGGCGCTCGAGCGCCACCATCTGACCGTACAAATGCACGGGCACGATCGCCCGGGTGCGCGCCGTCACGGCGGCCTCGACGGCGTCCGGATCGAGGTTGAAGGTGTCGGGAGCGATGTCCGCGAAGACGGGAGTGCCGCCGGCGTTGTGGATCGCCCCCGCGGTCGCAAAGAAGGTGAACGGCGTGGTGATCACTTCGTCGCCCGGTCGAAGCGCGAGGGCCTTGAGGGGCAGGAGCAGGGCGTCCGTGCCACTCGCACACCCGATCCCATGCCGGGCGTGCGACAGCTGCGCGACCGCGGTCTCGAGCTGCGGGACGGCGGGCCCCATGATGAACTGCTGCGATTCGATGACCGCCTCGAGCGCGGGCAGGACCTCGTCCTTGATGGCGCGGTATTGGGCCACGAGGTCCAGCAGCGGCACGTTCATCTGACGCTGCGGGACGGCGCGATCGCGCGCAACGTGCCCGCGGACTCTTCGTACGCCGTGCCACAGGCCTGGCAGGTGCCCTTCCCACCCGAGAGCGAGATGCGCTCGCCGCACCGGCACATCCACCCCACGCGCCGCGCCGGCACGCCCACCATCAGCGCGTAGGCCGGGACGTCGGACGTGACGACGGCGCCGGCCCCGATGAAGGCGTACTCGCCGAGCGTGATCCCGCAGATGATGGTCGCGTTCGCCCCGATCGAGGCGCCGCGCTTCACGAGCGTCTTCTGGTACTCGTGCTTGCGCGACACGTGGCTGCGGGGATTCACGACGTTGGTGAACACGCACGACGGCCCGCAGAACACGTCGTCCTCGAGCTCGACGCCTTCGTAGATCGACACGTTGTTCTGCACCTTGACGTTGTCGCCCAGGCGCGTCCCCGGCATCACGACCACGTTCTGGCCGAGGTTGCATCGCTCGCCGATCACCGCGCCGGGCATGACGTGCGAGAAGTGCCAGATCTTCGTGCCTTTGCCGATCCGGGCCCCGTCGTCGACGTAGCTCGACTCGTGGACGAAGTACTCGGGCATCTAGACGCCGATCACCTTGACCTCGAGCTCGAGCTCGATGTCCAGCTTCTTGGCCACGGTCTTGCGCACGTGGTCAATGACCTTGAGCACGTCCGCGGCGGTCGCGTTGCCGGTGTTGACGATGTAGTTGGCATGCAGGATCGAGACGTGGGCGCCGCCGATGCGGAAGCCTTTGAGCCCCGCTTCCTCGATGAGCATCCCCGCCGTTTTCTGCCCCGCCGGGTTCTTGAACACCGAGCCGCAACACGGCTGGTCGAACGGCGTGCCCTGCTTGCGCCACCGCAGCAGCCGGCCCTGCATCTCCTTGAGCTTGGCGGGCGCCTCTTCGCCGAGCCCGAGCTTCGCCTCGAGCACGATGACCTGCCCCAGCCCGCTCGTCCGGTACTTGAACGGGATCTGTTTGCGCGTCAGCGGCTTGACCTTGCCCTTGGGGTCCATCACCGTGACTTCGGTGACGACCTCGGCGAACTCCGCTCCGTGGGCGCCGGCGTTCATGTACACGCCACCGCCCACCGTCCCGGGGATGCCGAGGAACCGCTCCACGCCTGCGAACCCGGCCTCCGCGGTGCGGCGCGCGAGCAGCGGGGTTGGCATGCCCGCCCCGACGATCGCGATCGCGCCCTTCATCTCGAACTTGTCGAGCCCCTTGCCAAACCGGATGACGAGGCCGGGGAAGCCGCCGTCCTTGATGAGCACGTTCGAGCCCAGCCCGAGCACCAGCCAGGGCACGCCCTTGTCCTGCGCGAACTGGAGCGCCTTCTCGACGTCCTCGACTTCTGCGGGGTTGAGGAAATAGCGCGCCGGCCCACCGATGCGATACGTGGTGTGGCGGGCGAGCGGCTCGTTCTCGAGCATCCGGCCCCGGAACTTGAGCTTGGGCGGCGGCGCGGCCGGTGCCGCGGCCTTCGCGACCGGCTTGGCGACCGCCTTCGCTACGCCTGCACCGCGCGCGGCTCCCGATTTCCGGGCGCCGGGTTTCCCACGGGGTGCGGCGGCTTTTCGGGTGCTGTCTTTTCGTGCCATTCCTGGAGACTCCTCACGCTGCCCGCGCGGCTCCGCAACGCGATGATCGCGTCACAGGCGGCGCTCGCCGCGGACATCGTCGTGGTGTAAGGCACTCGGTGCACCAATGCGGTGCGCCGGATCGCGGAATCGTCCGCTTGCGTGAACTTGCCGAGGGGTGTGTTGATCAGCAGGTGAACCTCCCCCGAGACGATCAGGTCGATCGCGTTCGGCCGTCCCTCGTGCACCTTCAAGACCCGCTCGGCGGGAATCCCCCGCGAGCGCAGGTACTTCTGCGTGCCGTCCGTGGCGAGGATCCGGAACCCCATCTCCTGAAACCGCCGCACGATCGGCAGGACCGTCGGCTTGTCGGAATCGTTCACCGTCACGAGAATCGTCCCCGAGAGCGGCAAGCCGCCGTCAGCGGCGATCTGCGCCTTCGCGAAGGCCATCCCGAAACTGTCGGCCAAGCCCATCACCTCACCGGTCGAGCGCATCTCCGGCCCGAGCAGCGTGTCCACGCCCGGGAGCTTGGTGAAGGGGAACACCGCCTCTTTCACCGCCACGCCCGGGAGCGGAAGGTCATCGGGGAGGCCCAGTTCGTCCAGGGTCCGCCCCGCCATCACCGCGGCCGCGAGCTTCGCCAGCGGCACCCCCGTCGCCTTGCTCACGAAGGGAACGGTGCGGGAGGCCCGCGGGTTCACCTCCAACACGTAGACGACCCCGGCCAGGATGGCGTACTGGACGTTGAGCAGGCCCACGACACCCAGCGCCTCGGCGAACGCCTTGGTGTGGCGTCTCATCTCGTCGACCTGGCGGTCGCCGATGAGGTAGGGGGGGAGCACGCACGCCGAGTCGCCGGAGTGCACGCCCGCGTTCTCGATGTGCTGCATCACGCCCCCGACCACGCAGCGGCGGCCGTCGGCGATGGCGTCCACGTCTCCCTCGAACGCGTCCTCCAGGAAACGGTCGATCAGCACCGGGTGCTCCGGCGCTACGCGCGCCGCTCGCTCGAAGAAGCCGCGCAGCGAGCCCTGGTCGTACACGATCTCCATCGCACGGCCACCCAGCACGTAGGACGGCCGGATCAGCACCGGGTAGCCGATGCGCGCCGCGACCTTCACCGCCTCCTCGACCGAACGGGCCGTCCCGTTGGTGGGCTGGGTGACGCCGAGGCGACGCGCCAGCGCGTCGAACCGGCCACGGTCCTCGGCGATGTCGATGGCGTCCGGAGAGGTCCCCAGAATCGGCACACCGGCCGCCTCCAGGGGCTTCGTCAGGCGTAGCGGCGTCTGCCCCCCGAGCTGCACCACGACCCCCTTGGGCCGCTCCCACCGGACGATCTCGAGCACGTCCTCCAGGGTGAGGGGCTCGAAGTACAGCTTGTCCGAGATGTCGAAGTCGGTGGAGACCGTCTCGGGATTGGAGTTGATCATGA
>WNGP01000072.1_pt1 | contig 62437 bp, 62 predicted proteins | sample 5407671 | NCBI WGS metagenome assembly WNGP01 (sample SAMN13153381, study PRJNA577476) | soil metagenome | isolation source: 40 cm soil or saprolite under Garry oak tree replicate 2 | place: USA:California | collected 2016-06-15 | reverse complement strand
CAGCCGCTCCCGGCTGCTCGGACCCGGGCCGCTCGGCGGGGAGGTGGACGCCTGCCGGGAGCGGCTGGACGCGGCGGTCGCCGACGCGGCCGCCATGGCAGAGGCCCGCGCGGCGGCTTCGGAGCTTGCCGTGCGGGCGGCGGCGGCCCTGGCGGTGCGGGACGGAAGCCGGGCGGTCGCCGTGGACCAGCACCCGCAGCGGCTGTCCCGTGAGGCGCTGTTCCTGCTGGTGTTCGGGTCGCGGCCGGGGATCAAGAGCGGGCTGCTGCGCCGGTTCGGGGCCAGCATCGTACCTGATCACCCGGAAGCGATCGCGGAGGAGGCTTGCCTGATGCAGGACGTGATGCCGAGCTTACGCAGAGAGGCTGCGAAGGTATGATAATTGGTATGACAGAAGGAAGATCGCCATCACCCTGCCAGAGGAGCAGGTAGCCGGCGCATGGCGGTCCTGATCGAAGAGGCGCTGGCCGGCCGGGCCGAACTGGCTATCCCGGCTGGAGTTGTCGCTCAGGCGTGGCGGGGTGGAGCTGGCCGGGCGCGGATCGCGCGGCTGCTGCGGGCTTCGGTTACTTCTGTCGTGCCGCTCGATCAGCGGCTGGCCCTGCGAGTGGGTGCGCGGTGTGCGGTCACCGGAATACCGGACGTTGTCGACGTCTCGGTCGCGCTGTGCGCACGAGATCGAGGCCACCCGGTGGTCACGAGCGATCCCGGCGATATACATGCCGTCGAGCCGTCGCTGAAACTGCTTTTGCCCGGCTGATCTGGCCTATCCCTGAGAGCTAGGTCAGGCACAGATCAGGCAGCCGCTGTGGGTAGTGACCTAGAGGTGTCCGCCCACAGCTCGAACCGGTCTGCGCCCGTCATTCCGGCCTCAGCGCGACGATCCTCCGGCGACCTCGTACGACCAGAGCTCACTGCCTATCCCCACCGGAGGGGGCGCCTCGCCGCCCGCCCGCTCGGCGGCTGACCGGTGCCCATGCCCGAACGCGGGGGAGTGCATCCATGCCTCGAACGCCACCTCGTCCCGCCATCGGGTCACCACCAGCCAGGTGGTCCGACCGTCGGTCGGCTTGAGCAGCTCGAAGCCCTCGAAGCCGTCCTGGTTGTCCACCGCGCCGGCCCGCGCGGCGAACCTGCGGGCGAGTTCGTCGCCGCTGTCGGCGGGCACGGTAATCGCGTTGATCCTCACGATCGTCACAGGTTTCAACCTATCATCCCAGGTCAGCACTCCGAAGGGGAGGCCCCGGACACGAGAACATTCCCTTCACTACCCTGACGGACTGCGGGTCAGGCGTCGGCCTTCACCTTGGCGGCGAACATGCGCCATGCCTCGGGTGAGACCTGGAGCATTGGGGTTGGCAGCCGCACCGTCAGGTGCCGGATTTCGTGTCGGCCGCAACCGCGATGACGTTGTGTCCTTCCCGTTCTGACCACTCGGTGGACCGCGCGTACGCGTGTCGAGTCCGATGCCTTCCCGGCCGTCTGTCTTCTGAGACAGTCGCGCGGCGATGATCACGTCCATCCGGCCAACTCCTCCTGTGTCGTTGACCTGCAACGATCTATATAAACACTTGATCAAGTGCTACTCACAACCGTCATACCCACGATCATGCCAGCATCGTCGGGCGGTATCGGTGGTTAAAGTCCGGCACCAGGGGTAACGGGCCCTGATGACCCTGGCTGGAGCGGTCCTCGGCGGACGTTACGTGCTTGATCAGCGGATCGGCAACGGCGGGTACGGCGAAGTTTGGCACGCGACGGATAACGTCCTGTCCCGGCCCGTCGCGGTCAAGCTGCTGCACTCCCGGTACGCTCAGCGGGGCGATGCCCTAGCGAGGTTCCAGACCGAGGCACGGCACGCCGGAGCCTTGTCCCACGAGAACATCGCACAGGTCTATGACTATGGCGAACCAGCCGACGGGCAGCCACCGTACCTGGTGATGGAACTGGTCGACGGCCCATCCCTGGAGGCCGTGCTGGCCGATGGCCCGCTGGATACCAACCGGACGATGGATATCGTCGCCCAGGCCGCGGCCGGCCTGCAGGCCGCACACGCGGCCGGGATGATCCACCGCGACGTCAAGCCGGGAAACCTGCTGCTCGCCCCGGGCGGCACGGTCAAGATCACGGATTTTGGTATCGCGCACACGGTCGGCTCGGTTCCGGTCATGGCCACCGGGGAACTGATCGGCACGCCAGGCTACCTCGCGCCCGAGCGAGTAGTGGGGGGGCAGGCCACGCCGGCCTGCGACGTGTACTCACTGGGGATGGTCGCCTATGAGTGCCTGGCCGGCGCGCCGCCGTTCACGGGCACGGCACTGGTGGTAGCGCTGGCCCACCGGGATCGCCCGCTGCCGCCGTTGCCCCGGTCGGTAACCGCCGACGTGGGTGCGTTCGTGCTGCGGCTGACCGCCAAAGATCCTGCCAGCCGCCTGGGCAGCGCCGCCGAGGTCGCGGTCTGGGCGGGCCTGTTGCGCGATGGCTTCGGCGCCGGGTCGGCCGCGCTACATACATGGCCGGGCTCCTCACCCGGGCAGCCGCAAGCCGCGGGCCGGCTCCGCCGCCGTACGTTCCTCGCCTATGCCTGTGTCGCGGTCGCCGCGGTCGTCGTCGTCGTGCTGGCGAGCGTCATCGGGTTCGCGTCCACCCCGCATCGGGCCAGTGCCCGCGGATCCTCGCCATCGGCGACGTCACGCGACAGCGGCGTCGCGGCTCGGCCGCCCGACCGCCGCGCCGCGAGCCCCGGCCGGCAGCCCGCAGTCAGGGTCAGCCCCGTGGCCCAGCAGAAGCCAGCCAGCGATGCCCCCGCCGTCACGGCGGCCGAGCCCGGGCACGGCCACGGACACAGGGAAGGCCAGGGCAACGCGAACGGCAACGGCAACGACAACGGCAACGGGAACGGCAACGGCCAGGGCGGCTGAGGGCCGTCCTTCTGCGTGGTGACCGCGGTTCTGAGTTCGACGGTTATGTCGAGTTCGACCGAGCCGCGCGGCTGCTGGCGGCCGGGGCCCGTCCCGCGGACATCGGCCAGCACCGGGACGAAGGATGGCACGTGCTCGCTGATCCGGAAGGCAATGAGTTCTGCCTGCTGCGCCGCCAGCTCATGACCTAGCCGCGGCGAGCCAGCCACGGAGAAGCCGCCCGCCGCCGGGCGAGGCAGCCGTGTCAGGGATCTGGCACCCGGCTCCCGCACCGACGGCGGGCGTCGGCTCGGCTGGGAAGGTTAAGGCCGGGAAGGGTTAAGGTCCCGGCTGCTGAGCCTGCTGCCCCTGGTCGTTCTGGTCCTTCGGGCCGTCCTGGCCCTGGTTGCCCTGATCCTGCTGGCCTAGGCCGAACTTCTTCTCGACAGCCTCCTCGCCCTCCTTGACCTGCTCCGGGTGCTGCTGCGCGTACTGTTCGGCCTTGTCCTTCAAGTTGTCGAACTCGCTCATCGTGGCCTCCGTCCCGATGGCCGTCGCTGACGGCTGTCTCTCACGGCGCCGACGTTTGCCGACGGCCCGGTGCCCTACCCCAGGGCACCGCTTGAAACCTGCGGATCCCCCGGGGAAGGGTGTACCTTCCGGGTGTGAACCAGCCAGCCGCCGGAAGCCTGCATCACATCGAGCTGTGGGTGCCCGACCTGGCGCGCGGCTGCCAGCAGTGGGGATGGCTGCTCGGCGAGCTTGGCTACGAGCAGTTCCAGGACTGGGAGCACGGACGGAGCTGGCGGCTCGGCGGCGCCTACCTCGTCATCGAGCAGTCACCCGCCCTCAGCGCTGCCGACCACGACCGGCTCCGGCCGGGGCTGAACCATCTCGCGTTCCACGCGGCCGACCGCGCCAGCGTCGATGCCCTCGCCGCGGCGGGCCCGGCCCACGGCTGGACGCTGCTATTCCCGGAGACGCACCCCCACGCCGGCGGCAAGGACCAGTACGCCGCCTACCTGGCCAACACCGACGGCTTCGAGGTCGAACTCGTCGCTCACGAAGCATGATCAGCACGCTGCCCGCCGCGTGCGGCCTCGCCGGATCAGGAGTCACTTGGCTAGGCTCTTATGCAGGTGCCCCGGGAAGGCTGGTCGGGAATTAACCGGTTATGCCGGAGCTGGGGAGCGCCCGTGACTGACGCACAGCCATTTGCTCTGCTGGTACTGCTGACGAGTGCGGTCGGGCTGGTCGCTGTGATGTCGAACCGCCTCACCGAGCGGGTGAAAGTCCCCTCGCCCGCGATCGTCCTGGCGGGCGCGGCCATCGCGGTCAACGTCATCCCCGCCCTGCACGCGCCGCCGAGGCAGGCCGTGGAACGAGTGGTCACGGTCGCTCTGGTGTGCATCTTGTTCGACGGCGGCATGCACATCGGGTGGACCCGGTTCCGGTCCGCGGCCGGGCCGATCACCATCGTCGGCGTAGCCGGCACCTTCCTGACGGTGGCCGCCACCGCCGTCTTCGCGCACATCGCGTTCGGCCTGGCCTGGTATCTCGCCCTGCTCGTGGCCACGGCCGTAGCCCCGACCGACCCCGCCGTCGTGTTCTCCGTCCTTGGCCAGCAGGAGATCTCCGGCCGCAGCGGCACCATCCTGGAAGGGGAATCCGGCGCGAACGACCCGGTCGGGATCGCCCTTATGGCCAGCCTCATCAGCGCAGGTGGCCTGAGCGCGAGCGCGTTCGCGCAGGTTGGCGCCGAATTCCTGCTCCAGATGACGGTCGGCGCGGCGATCGGCGTGGCAGGCGGCTGGGCCTTGCTCTGGTTCACCCGCCGGGTGCCATTGCCCAGCGAAGGGCTGTACCCGCTGCGCACGCTGGCCTGCGCGCTCCTGGTCTTCGCCGTCGCCACCCTGGCCCACGGGTCAGGCTTCCTGGCGGTCTTCGCCGCCGGGATCGCGCTCGGTGACGGGCGTGCCCCCTACAAGCGCGAGATCGAGCGGTTCCACACCGCGCTGGCCGACCTCGCCGAAATCGTCGCCTTCGTCGCCCTCGGCCTCACCGTTGACCTCGCCGTGATAGCCCGCGCGGACGTGTGGGTCCCGGGAATCATCCTCGGAGCAGTGCTCGCCTTCATCATCAGGCCAGCACTGGTCGGATTGACTCTGATCCCGGCCCGGCTGAAGAGCAACGAGCGCAACTTCGTCTTGTTCGCCGGGCTAAAGGGCGCCGTGCCGATCTTGCTGGGCATCTTCCTGCTCGAGGCCCACATACCCGATGCCCAGCGCCTCTACGGCATCATCGCCGTGGTCGTGGTGGTCTCCGTCGTCGTGCAAGGCAGCCTGATTCCCGCCGCCGCCCGGCTGCTGCGGGTGCAGATGCGCTCCGTCGAACCTCAGCCCTGGGCCCTCGGGGTACGGCTGCGCGATGAGCCCAGCGGCGTCCACCACCTCACCATCCAGGCAGGCTCGGCGGCTGACGGCCGAACCGTCGGCGAGATAACCGACCTTCCCGGCGACGCATGGGTCAGCTTCGTCGTACGAGACGGCCAGCTCGTGCCCATCACGGAGGACATGCGGCTGCGGCCCGGAGACGAGGTCCTGGTCCTAGCCGACCCAGGCCTGCACGAAAAACTGACCGCCGCATTCGAGGGACACGCCTGTTAGTCCCCGGAGCGTGAAGCCGCCTAGGTGACCTGTCGGCTGTGCACCATGGGAATCTGGCCGCCGGTCAGTACCATATCCACCTGCCGGGGCGAGAGCCGGTGCCGGACCAGGTAGTGCTGGCTCCTGGCCTGATTGCGCACGGTGAACTCGCTGCCCGAGCCGAGCACGTCGCGCAGGCCGTCCACGGTCAGCTCGTCGCCCTGCTCGATACGGCCGTAATCGGCCGGGTCGGTGAACTCGACGGCGAGCACGCCGAAGTTCGCCAGGTTCTGCCAGTGGATCCGGGCGTAGGACTTCGCGATCACCAGCCGCAGCCCGAGGTAGCGGGGGGCGATGACCGCGTGCTCGCGGGACGAGCCCTGGCCGTAGTTCTCGCCCGCGACGATGACGTGCTGCCCGGCCTGGTCGGCCCGCCGCACGTAGCCGTCGTCGACCTGGCTGAAGGTGAACCTGGCCAGCTTGGCGATGTCACTGCGGAAAGGCAGCACCCGCGCGCCCGCGGGCAGGATCTCGTCGGTCGAGATGTTGTCCCCGACCTTGATTGCCACGCAAGCCCGCAGCTCCGCTGGCAACTCGTCGAAATCCGGCAGGGTGCCGATGCTCGGCGCCTTGACCAGTTCCACCTGGCGCGCGTCGCCCTCGGGCAGCGGCGGCTCGAGCGCGGCCTCGCTGCCACCCGACCGGGGCATGAGGAGTTCCGGGTAGCCGATACCCAGGTCTCGCGGATCTGTGATCTCCCCGGTCAGGGCCGCGGCGGCGGCCGTCTCCGGCGAGCACAGCCAGACCGAGTCCTCGTCCGTGCCGGACCGGCCGGGGAAGTTGCGCGGTACCGTCCGCAGGCTGTTGCGGCCGATTGCGGGCGCCTGCCCCATGCCGATGCACCCCATGCAGCCGGCCTGGTGGATCCGCGCACCCGCCTGGATCAGGCGCAGCGTCCCGCCCATCGCCGTCAGGTCCGCGAGGATCTGCCGCGAGGTCGGGTTGACGTCCAGCGACACCTGCGGATGAGCCTGGCGGCCTTCCACGATGGCGGCCACGATCGCGAAATCCCGTAGCCCCGGATTGGCCGACGACCCGACCACGACCTGGTAGACGGGCTCGCCCGCCACCTCGCGGACCGGCACGACGTTCCCTGGCGAGCTCGGCTTGGCGATCAGCGGCTCGAGGCTGGCGAGGTCGAGCTCGTCGGTCACGTCATAGCCCGCGTCCGAGTCGGCGGTCACCTCGGTGAAGTCGCCGCCGCGGCCCTCGCGGTCGAGGAACGCGCGAACCTTCTCGTCCGCGGGGAAGACGCTGGTGGTCGCGCCTAGTTCGGCGCCCATGTTCGCGATCACGTGCCGGTCCATGGCGGACAGCGAGCCGAGCCCGGGGCCGTGGTACTCGATGATCCGGCCCGCGCCGCCCTTGACGCCGTGGCGGCGCAGCATTTCCAGGATGACGTCCTTGGCGCTCACCCAGGGCGGCAGCGCCCCTGTCAGCCGAACCCCCCAGATCTGCGGCATCGTGACGTACAGCGGTTCGCCGGCCATCGCCATCGCGACCTCCAGGCCGCCCGCGCCGATGGCGAGCATGCCCAGCGAGCCCGCCGCGCAGGTGTGCGAGTCCGAGCCGGCCAGCGACGCGCCCGGCCGCCCGAACCGCTGCATGTGGACCGGGTGCGACACTCCGTTGCCCGGCCGGGAGTACCAGAGCCCGAACCGCTGGCAGGCCGAGCGCAGGAACAGGTGATCGGCCATGTTCCGCTCGTCGGCCTGCAGCAGGTTGTGGTCGACGTACTGGACGGATACCTGGGTGCGGACCCGGTCCAGGTCGAGCGCCTCGAGTTCGAGCATGACCATGGTCCCGGTGGCGTCCTGCGTCAGGGTCTGGTCGATCCGCAGCCCGATCTCCGCGCCGGCCGTCATCTCGCCGTCTACCAGATGTGAGCCGATCAGCTTCTGTGCCACATTCAGTCCCACCTCGACCCCCTCCTTGCGATTACTGTGGCCGGCCCATGCCCTTACCCGCGAGGCACCTGGTCACACCGGGGCACGCCACCCATCCCGTTCGGAAAATCATTTAGACCGAACGGACCGGGTGCGTGCCTCTGACCGCCCTGACTGCGGCGCCAGGCTTCCGATTCGGCCGTCGCCGCCGACGCGCGCCGGGAAGGAAATCCGCTTGGCGGACCGGTGGGCCTGCCCGGATGATGGATGGCATGCATGTCGAGGCCATCCATATCGGACCCAGCGACGCTCTCGGCCCGGTCGAATCCGTTCACGCGATCGCAGGCCAGGGCCTAGAAGGCGACCGCTACTTCGCCCCCGGCGGAGCCGGGCCGGGGGAGGCGCTGACCCTAATCGAGGCCGAGGTGCTCGAAGATGTCGGCCTCACCGGACCGCAGGCCCGGCGGCAGGTGGTCGTCCGCGGCGCCGGGGTCAACGACCTGGTCGGCAAGCGCTTCCGGATCGGCGAGGTCGAGTGCGTCGGGGTCGAGCTCTGTGAGCCGTGCCTGCACCTGCAGGGCCTCACCCGCCCCGGCATCATCAAGGAACTCGTCCACCGAGGCGGGCTGCGGGCCGACATCGTGTCCGGTGGAACGATTTCCGTCGGCGACCCGCTGGTCGAAGATCGTTTGGCCGAACGAGCCGGCTGATCCCGCGATCGCGGACCGCCGGGGGCACCTGTTAGCCAGGTCGCGCGGTGCCGCCACGGGTCAGCCGCGCCGCCTGAAGCGCCAGGTAACGGCGTTCGGGCAGGCTGGTCGCGCGCCGGGCCGCGTCGAGGTAGCCGGCCGCCGCCGCGTCGGCGTCGCCGGCCAGTTCGCGTAGGTGCGCCCGGGCGGCGATCAGCCGGTGGTGCCGGGCCATCCGCTTGTCCGCCTCGAGCGCCGCGATGACCTCCAGCCCGGCCTTCGGCCCGCGCACCATGGCCACGGCCACCGCGCGGTTGAGCGCCGTAAACGGGTTCGGCGCGGCGAGTTCCAGCAGGTCGTAGAGTCCGAGGATCTGCGGCCAGTCGGTATCGGCCATGGTCTTGGCCTCGTCGTGCACGGCGGCGATGGCCGCCTGCAGCTGGTAGGGACCGACGTCGCCCCGGGGCAGCGTGGCGCTGATGAGCGCGATTCCCTCGGCGATCATTGCCTGGTCCCACTTCTGCCGGTCCTGCTCGGCCAGCGGCACCAGGGACCCGTCGGGTAGCGTGCGGGCCGGCCGCCGCGCGTCCGTCAGCAGCATCAGCGCCAGCAGGCCGGCTACCTCGCCGTCGTCCGGCAGCAGCCGGTGCAGCCAGCGGGTCAGCCGGATGGCTTCCTGCGACAGCGCGGGCACGGTCAGCATGTCACCGTCGCTGGCCGTGTAACCCTCGTTGAAGACGAGGTAGAGCACGTGCAGCACGGCGCGCAGCCGTTCGGCCCTCTCCGCGCCGGCCGGCAGGCTGAAGTCGAACCCGGTGCCGGAGATGGTCTGCTTGGCCCGGCTGATGCGCTGCGCCATCGTCGCCTCCGGGACCCCGAACGCCGCGGCGATCTGCGCGGTGGACAGGCCGCCGACCGCGCGCAGGGTCAGCGCGATCTGGCTGGGCCGGGACAGGTCCGGATGGCAGCAACCGAACAGCAGGGCCAGCGAGTCGTCGCGGCCGGCGGGTTCGGCGTCGGCCGGCGGACCTAGCAGTTCGGACTGCGGGGTGGCCACCGCGATCAGTTCTTCGCGGGTCCGCCGCGACTGCTCACTGCGGACCTGGTCCATCAGCCGCCGCGAGGCGACCGTGATCAGCCAGCCACGCGGGTTCTCCGGCAGCCCGCCGGACGGCCACTGCAGCGCGGCCGCGAGCAGGGCCTCCTGGCTGGCGTCCTCGCACAGGTGGAACTGCCCGTACCTGCGGACCAGGGCGGCGAGGACCTGCGGTGCCAGTTCGCGCAGCAGGTCCTCGACTCCGCCCCGGCCCGTGGTCATAGCTGTGCGGTCACAGGTCCGGCTTGGCCTCGTGCAAGACCGGCCAGACCTCCGCCGGCTCCACGTCCGCCCACGGCATGTCCGCCGCGATCTGCAGCGCGCGCTCCTCGCTTTCGCAGTCGAGCACGTAGAGGCTGGCGATGTACTCCTTGGTCTCCAGGTACGGGCCGTCGGTCACGGCCGGCTGGCCGTTCTCCCGCCGCACCAGCTTGGCCTGGACCGCGTCGGCGAGCCCGTAGGCGCCGATAAGCTCGCCGGTGGCCTGGTACTTGCGGTTGAACGCGTCCTGCTTGGCGATGGCCTCCGGCCACTCCTCGGCCGGGATCGAAGCCCACTTCTCCTGGTTCCCGTAGATCAGCATCAGGTACTTCACCGGTGTCGTCCTCCACGTTCCGTGCGCCCCGTCGGCGCGCTCTCATCACCAAGTCGGAGCGGCCGGCCTGTTCTCGACATCGCACGGATCATAATCCGCGCCATGATTGTCTCGTGATGGCAGGAACTCCGATCAGCGGCGGCGAGCAGGCCGGGGTGACCTTTCCCGTCTCGGCGGACGGCCGCAGGAGCACGTCGGCGCTGGGCCGGGCGGTGGTCGCCGACGCGCTGGGCCGGGTCGACCCGGCCGGGGCGCTCGATGCCAGCCGGGAGGCCAACTGGCGGGCGGGCTACCTGCCGCATTTCCGCAGGCTCATCGAGGCCGGGCTGACCTCGAGGCAGGCCGCGGTCTCCGTGGCCCGCGACGGGCTGGCGTCGCTGCACCGGCGGATGCGCGTGACCGGCCGCGACGGCACCGAGACCGGACTCGACGCGCTGGTCTCGGCCCAGGCCCGGCACCTGCTGACCACGGTCCCCGTGACCGGCGGCGAGGTGGCGGAAAGCGATCTATCGGTGCCTTACCGCGGCGAGCGGCTGACCGGCCGCGCCTTGCTGCGCCAGTTGGACGCGTGGGTCGCCGCGGGCGTCATCGAGCCGTCCTGCGCAGAGGCGGTCCGGGCCGTCGCCGCGTGTCCCGAGTGGCTCGCCCTGCCCGGCCGCACCGTCGTGGTGCTCGGGGCGGGCGCCGAGGTCGGCCCGCTGCCGGTGCTGCTGAACTGGGGCGCCCGGGTGATCGGGGTCGACCTGGCCCGCCCGGCCATCTGGGACCGTGTGCTGGAAACGGCGCGGCGCGGCGGCGGGACCCTGCTCGTCCCGGTCGCTCACGAGGAACCGGGCGCCGAGTCCGCCAGCGACCTGGCGCAGCGGGCCGGCTTCGACCTGGCCGATGACGTCCCGGCTGTCGCCGACTGGCTGGCCGGCATCGACGGCCCGCTGGTGCTCGGCAACTACGTCTACGCCGACGGCGCGGCCAACGTCCGGGTCGCCAGCGCCGTCGACGCGCTGACCGCGCGCCTGCAGGCCGAGCGCCGCGACGTGGCGCTCGCGTTCCTCGCCACGCCCACCGACGTGTTCGCCGTGCCGCCCGACGCGGTCGCCCAGTCACAGCGCGCCTACGCGGCGCGGTCCGCAGTGGCGAAGCTCGGCGGCTGGCCGCTGCGGGCGCTGTCCGGCGGGCGGCTGCTCCGCCCCGCCTACCCGTCCGGAGCCGATCCGGGCATCTGCGAGGGCCTGATGCCCCAGCAGGGACCCAACTACGCGCTGGCCAAGCGCCTGCAGCGGTGGCGCGCCACGCTCGCCCGTGACGGCGGCGCCACCGTGTCGATGAACGTCGCCCCGCCGACCCGCACCAGGTCGGTCACCAAGAACCGGGTGCTCGCCGCCGCATACGCGGGCGCCCACCGGTTCGGCGTCGAGGTGTTCGAGCCCGCCACCACCAAGACCCTTATGGCGGCCCTGCTCGTCCATGACCTGAACTCTGGCGGCGGCCCGTCAGCCGCGCATCCCTGGCAGGACGAGGCTCGCGCGGCCGCGCACGGCGGACTGTGGCGGATCGCCTACGCCCCCCGCAGCGCGCTCGGGCTAGCGGCACTGCTCGGCTATGCCGCGGCCAGGAACCAGGCGCCCGGGGACGGCTCGTCGTTAGCCGATGAGCGGGAGGCGGTTGTCCGGGTGCGCCGCGCGGCCGGAGGCGGCCAGCACCCAGGCGAGGTCATCGGCCAGGTCGGCGGGACGGCGGCCCAGGGTCCGCCGTGCCAGCAGGTCGTCCAGGATCGACGCGGTCAGCGCCAGACCCTCCGGTGTGGCGATCGGGTCCCGGCCCAGCGCCAGGGTCAGGTCCAGGCCGTGGACCACGGCCTCGACGACCCGGCTGGCCACGAACTCGTCGACCCGCATGGGCGCGAAGTATCCCGGCCCGACCGTGTCGGCCGGCGTCGCACGGCACTCCTCGATGGTCCGGCCGAACGTCTCGGCCAGGACCGCGGGCATGTCCGCGGGCGTCTTGCCCTCGACCATCGTGTAGGCGTACTGGTAGACGACGGGTCCCGTCTCCGAGCGCGGGTTGATGAAGAAGCTGGTCCGGTCGCGGGCCGGCTGCAGGTCGCCGCGGCCGCCGATCAGCATCCGGGTCAGGCCGATCGAGATGTCGAAGTGCCCGGCCAGCTCGAACACCGTCCAGTGCGGCAGGCCAAGGTCCACCGGGACCAGCAGCGTGGACGTCTCCCATTCCGGCTTGGTCAAGCCGCGGAAGGCCGCCTCGATCCGGGCAAGCTCCCCGGCGAGCGTGTCGATCGTGGTTCCGTACGAGCCCATGTCCAGCTATGAGACACCCCTAGGCGCGAGATCTCAACCTGTCCGGACGCTGTCGGCAGGTCGCCCGTATCCCGATCAACTAGTTGATTTTTTCAAGGCGGCGCTCATGACCGGTGCTAGCCACCTTGCGTATGACGCAGTTACATGGCTGTCATCCATGTACACCACAATATTGTTGATCACCGGCGGGCACGCGGTGGCCGTGCAAAACCACGACGTGGGATCGATCAGCGTTGCGCCGGCCCGCTTCGCGGCAGCGGACTCTATTCGTCGCTGAATAAAACCGTCAAGCCGGGTCGCTGGATCCTGCCGTGATAGCGAGCAGGCTTGGACATCATTCGGATGCTCGGCTAGGCAATCTGGCACGGAGTCAACTCTCTTCGGATTAGGCGTGTCCTCCAGGTAGATTACCCGGGCGCCGGTTTCCTGATAATCACGAATTGCCTGCACCATTCCGCTCGGGTCTATATCTATAGTCCGCAGTTCAGAAGCGACAAGCACGACACGGGGCTTGAGCGCCTTAAGCCGGGCAAAGACCCGGTTGCGCCACTCATTGCACTGGGTATACACACGGCTGGTCTGCGGATCAATGTCGTACGGATACACTCCGGGAGGACAAGCAGCCATCGCATACAGCACGACCTTCCAGTGATCTGCCCTGGCGAAGGCATCGATCGCCGGAGTCCACTGATTAGCGTGGCTGTCCCCGACGACAGCCATCGTTCGACTGCTGCGTAGATCGCCAAAGGTGCACCGACTATTTGGCGCCGGGGTAGTCGCCAATTCCCCCGCCAAACACGCAGAGGTGGTAAATGAGTGGTCATTGGCTGCACTTTCGAGTGAAGGCGTGATATTCTGCGGCAGCTTTGTTAGCTTTGTCCCGGCAGCGATCGCCTCCGCAACGATTTTGAGGCTGGACGTCGCGGTTGCGGCATGGCCCGCGCCTGTGCCGCCGGGGATGACCACGTGATCAGGGACCAGTATCGTGATGCTGACAGAGGTGGCCACCATGACGCTGCCGAGCGCCAGGCTGTACCGCGGCCTTCGCACTGGCAAGGACCATCTGCGGGCCGGCTGCTCGATAATGTAGAAGATCAGCACGGCGAGGGCCAGTGAACCGATGAGTACGAGCCACTTGTCTTTCGTAGTGAGGTCATGGCCGATTGCCAATGGGGCGATGACCAGAACCGGCCAGTGCACGAGGTACCACGAATACGACGTCCTGCCCAGAAACTGGACCGGGGTCCTCCCGAGTACTAGCTCAGCACTGCGTGACCAGCCGGGGGATCCCCCGGCGATGACGAACGCCGAGCCTATGACGGGCAGTACGACGGCCGGGCCAGGATATTCGGTGGAACTGTTGTAGATGAACGCGGAAAGCGTGATCATACCGAGGCCAAGCCATGACATCTGCGACGCCAAAGCCGGTGGCATTCTGGTCCAGCAGTCAACGGTGACCGCGAGAAGTGCGCCGAGTGCGAGCTCCCAGGCTCTGGTCTGCGTACCGAAGTAGGCCCATGATGGGGACGACGCGGTCGTCCTGATGGTCAGGACCAGTGACGCAGCCATAACTATTAGCAAAGCCCACACCAGTGATTTTCTGCGTCCGTACCTGCTTCCGGCGACGCCTATGACAAGTATCAGGACCGGCCATACCGCATAAAACTGCTCTTCGACCGATAGCGACCAGAAGTGCTGGAACGGGCTTGGCGGAGAGCCAGCCTGGAAATAGTTTGTGCCGTTTACCGCCAGCCGCCAGTTGATGGCGGATAGCGCCGAAAAAAGCCCGTCCGATGCGTCAGATTTAACTCGGAGCGGCGACTCCCACCTCCAGCAGGCAAGCACTGTTCCGGCGATGACGACCGTCGCGGCCGGCAGGATCCGGCGGGCCCGCCGCGCATAGAACTCTCGGAAGGAGATACGGTCAGTCCGGTTAAGCTCAGCGCCTAGCTGCCGGGTAATGATGAAGCCTGAGATCACGAAGAAGACGTCGACGCCAACGTATCCGCCCGGAAACCCCAGGCCCAGGTGGGACAGCACGACGAGGGTTACCGCGACGGCTCGAAGGCCTTCGATGTCGGGCCGGAATTTCCGGATTTCTCGGGTCGTGCTCCTGTCCGTGCGCGCGGACAGGAGCATCGGCGGAACCAATTTTGTGCTCATTTTAGATCGTATTCCTTGGCTTGCAATGGTTACCCGCAGGCCGCGATGGCCGCCCGGGGCACTCCTGCAGCATCCAGGTGGCGCCGAGCAGTACCAGGAGTAGAGCAAACGTGGCGGACCAAATCACGCCGATGCGCTTCTCCGACCACATGCTGCCGTTGCCGTACGTTCTATTCTGAGACAGGTCTGCGCCTTCGCTTGCCATTGTATTGGCGGTTATCGTATTGTCGAGGATTTTCGTGTCTCTTGCGTGGCCGCGCACGGTGATCCCGACGCGGTTTCCGCTCACCGTATTATCGGCGACGACGTTATCGTTAGAGTTTGCGATCACCACGCCGTCGGAATCGTTATCCGTAACGGTATTATGCGTTATTATGTTATCGGTTGACGCTTCGTCCATCATTATGCCGTTGAGGCCATTTCCTTTAGTCACGTTGTACCGCACGGTGCTGCCCGTGACGTGGTCAGAGAAAATAATGCCGTGACGGCCGTTGAAGTTCGACGTGTTATATTCGATCTGCAGCTGCGACGAGCCGCTGTGGGGGTCGACACCATAGAGGGAGTTATAATAGAATTTATCATGCATTACCCGCAGGCCGTTTGAGTCGTTGGAGTAAACTCCGATAAAATCGTGATCGAAAGTCGAATTGCTGACAGAGCCAGTTGAGCCTTTCGACCAGGTCGTGCCGTAGGACGAGTTCCAGTCGCGACCGAGGTACTTAAACGTGCTGTCCTTTATGATCATGCTTGAATCCTGGACGGCGAGCAGAAAAGGACGCCCTATGTCGCGAGACGGCGAGGTAAATGTGTTGGGCACCTTGGCGTCGCTTGCCCGGATGTAGACACCCGCGATCCTGAGTTTGCCCCGTGACACGGCCAGGAACACGCCGGGCCGGACCGTCATCACGAGGCCCGACGTGACCGGGGCCGCTATGGTCATTGAACTGCCGTGTTCGACGACGACAGCAGCGTTCAGGGTGACCGTTGCCGAGGATTCGGAGATCCAATGCCGGTCTCTGATGATCCTGACGAGATCGCGTAGGGTTTTCGGCGCACGCTTGTTGATGATCCGTACTGCCCTTCCCCCGGCGAGCATGACAGTCTGTGCCGGGTAGATCTCTATCGCCCGGATGGCCGCGGCCGGTTTCGCGGCGGCTGCGTTAGTCGAATTTGGCGAGAGCCCAAGGGTTACGTCTTCGACCGGGTCAAATGACGACACGTATGAAAGTCGGCTGAAAGGTTCCTTCTTAAGCGCGAGCTCGCTGTATGTGCGGCCCAGTACAAATGTGCAGATCAAAGCGATGCCTAGCGCGGTCACAACGCTGATCAGGTAGCCTGCCGGCTTTGTCCGCCTCGTCATTGACTGACCGCCTCCATTCCGCTGGCCGCGGTATAAACCTCAATATCCGCGGTTTTCTGGGTCTTGCCGATTACCTCGAAGGCTCTCGGGTTTCCCATATAGAGGGTCGTGATGAGCGCTATAACGGTGAAGCTGGCGGAAAACGGGCAGAGTAGGACCGCGCAGATCGTCTGGATAGTGCGTCTGGTCCAGAAGCTGAGGGAAGTCTGATCCGTCTCGCGCCGGCCGGCGTTCACCCAGCCGCTCATGGCGAAGTTGAGCACCCATATGACTAGCGAGCACCAGAACAGGGAGAACCAGGCGTGCTCGATGTGGATCTTCCCGAGCAACGTCAGCGCGAACGCGACGCCGGAGCCCGCGAAGGTGAACAGGCTGAGCAGGTACCGGACGCCTACCCGGATGGCCGGGCCAAGCGGCAAGACGTCACGATTGACGATGGCGTGGATGTTGCCCCACATCCAGCGACGTCTCTGTTTGAAATACGCCCCCCACGTCCAAGGCGAAGTTAGTTCGATGTACTCGTGGAACCACCCCCAGCGGAGCCCTTGGTGAGCAGCGTTACAGCCGAAAGTCAGGTCTTCTGATGCAAAAATGCGGAAGTTCCATCCGACCTGGTCTTCAGTGCTGCCAGTGATGGTCAGCCCTTCACCGTGTACGAAAAGCGGAGCGCTGAATACTCCCTGGAAAGACGAGCAGTAGGTCATGCAGTTGTGAAATCTTAGGTCATCGATGTGGCTTAGCAGGAAGTGGGTTAGTGAGCCGGAACCGTACTTAAAGCGCGGTGCTGTGAGGCCCTGGCAGATGTCATAGTCCCCTGCATAGGCCGTCTCGAGGAACTCCCAGGTCGGAGAAGTATCGTCGTCAAGGAAAGTTATCTTCGTGTCGTATCCGGTCCAGCCAAGCTCTCTTCGCAAGGTCCGGGTGTATTCTATGGCCCTGCATTTATATTGTGATTTGGCGACAAACTCTCGCGGAACTACGATTACTCGATCGGCGTTCGGGTAAGCCGAGCTGTATCCCGGCTCAATGACCACCCAGATCTGGTAGGCCATCGACATCGGATAAGACCTGATTTCGTTAATGATCTCGTTGACCCGCTCAACCTCCCGGCCAACTGATGTAATCTGGATTATATAGCGGCTAAATTTCGACCGGTCTTCCTTGAACCGTACCTGGAACCACCACTCGCCTAGAACAAGCAAGGCCATTTCGAAGAGCGGCCGGAAATAGGCCAGCATGAGAACCCATAGAAGGTCGCTAAGCATAGAATCCCTTACCGTGGCAGAGCATCAGCGGGTATGAGTATCACTCTCATGGTTAGTCCCCGTTTCACACCTTCTGATGAGAAGTCCAGGCTCTGTTCGTGATGAAAGATACATGGGGTCAGGACCAGGATGTGGCCGAACCACGGTAGCGTACGCTGACGCGCAGGATGGCCGGATCGGCATTGCGCAGGCCGGCCGGTCCGAGTGGGAGGAAATTGGTGACTGTTAGTCCTGGTGCGGCGCTGGTTTCGCGTATATTGACCGGAAGTGGCGTTAGTGACGGTTTAACTGCCTGAAATGGGAAAATCATTAACACGGGGCAAGATAGCTTCATCAAGGTGGGGCCAGTACATGTAATTGGCCTTATATTCCTTGCCGTTGCCATCGCAATAATGAGTCGGGTCGCGCTGGTGGCGCAGCCGGCGACCTCTACTGTGCCCATGATTTCTACGGTGAACCTGTATGTGAACCCCGTTCAGGGCGCTGACACAGCGGGCGGTACTGAGGTCGCTCCTCTGCGCACGATCCAGCGGGCCATGGATAGAGCACGGCCCGGAGCGGTAGTCCATCTCGCCGCGGGCACCTATGACGAGAACGTGGCCACCAGGGCAAACGGCCTGCCCGGCGCGCGAATCGTGGTCGAAGGGCCGGCGTCTGGTACGGCGACCTTGTTCGGGACCAGCCATGTGATGGCGATCAAGAACAGCTACTACACCTTGCGGAACTTCGCGATCGACGGTCAGGAACAGGTCGAAAGCCAGCATCCACTCTCGGCGTGGCCCACGCAGATGTCGCAAATAGGGGAGTTCAAGGCGTCCGTTGCGCCGTTGGTCAACAACGACCGGCTCATATACATCGATTCAGGATCAGCTGGTGCTGGAGTTACCGGCACTATCATCGACCATATGACCCTGGCGGGAGCGGGAGGTGAATGTATTCGTATACGAGATAATGCAACCAACAATATCGTGGAGAATTCGGCCATCAGGTACTGCGGGATGTATCCGCAGTCGACCGCCGGCAAATTTACGTATCATAATGGCGAGGGGGTCTATATTGGTACCAGCCCTAAATCGAGTGGGCTGGCCAGGTACCAAGATGATCGATCAAACGGCAACATTGTTACTGGCGACACGATAACGACCTATGGGTCGGAGTGCTTCGATGTGAAAGAAAATTCCTACCGCAACACGCTGAGCAACAGTTTGTGCGCCGATAACACGGAACCGGGTCAAGATGAAGGCAGTAACGTCGAATTGCGCGGATACGCCAACACTATAGACAACGATCAGCTAAGTACTAGCGCCGGTTACGGCTTGAAAATCGCCTCAGATGCCGCATCCGAGGATCTTGGCCGCAACAATGTCATCACGAGCACGTTCCGCGGCCAGGCGGCTGGTGCGCTATATGACAAGTCCGGCGCGCCACCGGGCCGCGTATGCGGGAATGTCATCGCACCGGGAGATAACCCTGGTGATTTCTCTGAACATTCAATCTGGCTGTCCCCGTGTGCGGGCGCCGGACAGCGGCGGACCCTCTAGTGCAGTCGGCACCACCGCCGGGACGGACAGCGACAGCCCGAACTGCGCCGCGGCATCGGTCCACCACGAGCGCATCGCGAACCCGGCGGCGGCCAGCTCGTCAACCACGCCCTCCCGGCGGAACTTGGCCGACACCTCGGTGCGCATCTCCTCGCCCTCGGCGAAGTCGATGACGAGCCCGATGGCCGGCAGACGCACCGTCTGCGCCATCCGCGAGCGCAGCCGCATCTCGATCCACTCGGCGTCCGGGTCCCACACCGCGACGTGCTCGAACGCGTCCAGGTCGAAGTCGGCGCCGAGTTCGGCGTTCAGCACCGCCAGCACGTTCTTGTTGAACTCGGCGGTGACGCCCGACTCGTCGTCGTACGCGGCGACCAGCGCGGCCCGGTCCTTGACCAGGTCGGTGCCGAGCAGGAAGAAGTCATCCGGCCCCAGCTGGGCCCGGACCCGGGCCAGGAAGGCGGCCCGCTGCCCCGGCTCCAGGTTGCCGATCGTGCTGCCGAGAAAGGCCACCAGCCGGGGCGCCGGCGCCGCGTCGTCCGCGGGGAAGCCGAGCCGCTCCTCGAAGTCGGACACCACGGCCCGCACGTCGAGCCCCGGGTACTCGGCGGACAACGCCTTCCCCGCGGCGGCCAGGGCGGGCTCGCTGACGTCGACCGGCACGTAGCCGCGCAGTGTGCCCTCGGTCCGCAGCGCGTCGAGCAGCAGCCGGGTCTTGTCGGAAGACCCCGAGCCGAGCTCGATCAGGGTCTGCGCCCGGGTCTGCCGGGCAATGGCGGCCGCGGTTGCGCGCAGGATCTCCCGCTCGGCGCGGGTCGGGTAGTACTCGGGCAGTTCGGTGATCTTGTCGAACAGCGCGCTGCCCTGCGCGTCGTAGAACCACTTGGGCGGCAGCCACTTCGGTTCCGCGGTCAGCCCGCCCGCGGCGTCCGCACGCAGCGTTTCCTCGAGGAAACCAGGCGGTAGCCGGCGGTCGAGGGATGTCATCGGGTAGCGATCCTTCCGTGCTCGGTGTTCTGGTTCGGCGCAACATGAACGTCTGGTGTGGCCAGCGGAGCCACGCTTACCTGCCGTGGTGTCGCGGTGACGACGGAGCCGTCGGGGACCTCGGTCCAGCCGGGCTCGTCGTCCCCGGGCTCCGAGGCGACCACCGCAAACGAGCTCGCGGGCCCGGACCGGTACCACAAGGTGTCGCCCGCCGCGGTAGCCGCGATCACCTGGCCGTCGGTCAGCAGGAAGTTGAACCGGCCGGTCACGCCCCCCGCGCGTAGCGCCAGGACGGTATCCGCGAGAGCCTGCGCTGGGGTCATCGGGTCCACGCCGAGCTCAAGCCGGTGCCGCACCAGCGCCCAAAGCAGCGCCGAATCGACGCGGGCCTCCAGGCCGAGCAGCGCGCTGGCGGGCAGGGTGGCGGCCAGCCCGGCGACCGAATCCGGCCACCCATCGACCTTGCCGTTATGGCTGAACAACCAGGGACCTGACGCGTACGGCGCGACCGCCGAGGTGCCCAGGTCGGTGCCCTCCGTCGCGCAGCGCACCGCCGCGAGCAGCGCGCCCGCCCTGGTCACCCGGGCGATGTCGGCGAAGGACTCGTCTCCCCAGATCGGAACCGGGCGCCGGTACCTGGCCGGGGCCGGGTCGTCCGGCGCGTACCAGCCGACCCCGAACCCATCCGCGTTGACCGTCCCGTGGCGCTGCCTGCGCGGTGCCCAGGCCTGCCGGTACAGGCCGTGCGGCGGGTCGATGAGCAGCGTGCGCAGCGTGGCGGCCGGCCCGAGGTAGGCCAGGTGCCGGCACATCAGGCGGTCACCGGACCAGCACCTCGAGCGGTGCGGAAGCCGGCGAAGATCTGCCGCCTGATCGGGTAGTCCCAGTTCCGGAAGGTGGCCCGGGAGGCCACCGGGCTGACCGCGAACGAACCGCCGCGCAGCACCTTGTACTCCGAACCGAAGAACACCTCCGAGTACTCCCGGTACGGCCACGCCTCGAACCCCGGGTATGGCAGGAAGTCCGAGCTCGTCCACTCCCAGACGTCCCCGATCAGCTGCCTGGCCCCGCACGGCGCCGCCCCGTCGGGGTAGGAGCCGGCCGGCGCCGGGCGCAGGAAGTCCTGGCCGAGGTTGCCGTGCGAGGCCTCGGGGTCCGCGTTGCCCCACGGATACCTGCGGGTCAGGCCGGTGGCGGGATCGAACCGGGCCGCCTTCTCCCATTCGGCTTCGGCCGGCAGCCGGCGCCCAGCCCACCGGGCGTACGCGTCGGCCTCGTACCAGCACACGTGCAGCACGGGCTCGTCCGGCGCGACCGGCTCCTGCCTGCCGAACACCCGGCGGGTCCACTGCCCGCCGTCCCGCCGCCAGTACAGCGGCGCGGTCAGCCCGGCCTTCTGCCGGTGCTCCCAGCCGGCCCGGGTCCACCAGCGCGGGTCGTCGTACCCGTCGTCCGCGATGAACTCCGCGTAGGCGCCGCAGGTCACCGGGGTGGTGTCGAGGTAGAAGGGCGGCACGTCCACGGTGTGCGCGGGGCGCTCGTTGTCCAGCGCCCAGGGCTCGGCGGAGGTTCCCATGGTGAACGGCCCGCCGGGCACGAGCACCTCGGACGGCAGGTGGAACGCGTCGGCGGGCGCCGGCCCGGGGGAGGAGACGGCGAGCACCGGCGCGCCGGCCCGGATCTGGTGGGTGATCAGCATTGTCTCGTCGTGCTGCACCTCGTGCTGGGCGATCATCCCGAACGCGAACCCGTCGCCGAGCAGCCGCCTCCCGGTGAATGGCGCGTGGTCGAGCAGGTCGAGGACCCGGCCGCGCACCTCGTGGCCATAGGCCCGCGCCTCGGCCGGCGGCAGCAGCGGCAGCGTCGGGCGTTCGGCCCGCGGGTGCTCGAACGCGTCATACAGCGGGTCGATCTCGGGGTGCATCGGCTCGCGGCCGCCGACCTCGCGCAGCAGCCAGAGCTCTTCCTGGTTGGCGATGTGCGCGAGGTCCCAGACCAGCGGGGACATCAGCGGCGAGTGCTGTCTGACCAGGTCGGCCTCCTCCACGCTGTCGGTGAGCAGCGTTGTCCGCTGGCGCGCGCCGGTCAGTTCCCGCGCGATGACCCCGCGCAGGGTTTCCGGGTCGAGCTGCGGCTCCGTCATATTCAGACTCCGTCCAGTTGATCGTCGGCAGGACATCGGTCTTTCTGCACGTAGAGCTCGGTGAAGTCGGCGACCGCCCGGCGGATCGCGGCGGGGACGCCCAGCCGGGCCAGCGCGCCGCCGGCCGCCTCGAAGCACCGCTTGCTGGACTCGCTGATCAGCGGGTCGGCCGGGCCGCAGCGGGCCGCACGCACCCACGGATCCTCGGCGTCCGGCGATCCGGTCCACAGTGGCTCGGCGGCGGCCAGCGCGGCGTCGGCGGCCCGGTCGTCGTCGGCCAGCGCGGTGACCACGGCCGCGGGCACGATCCAGCCGTCGCCGGGCTGCGCGTCGATCATCCGCAACTCCATGTGCCCGCGCGGGCGGACCGGCGGGAACAGCGTGGACAGGTGATAGTCCAGGTCCTCGGCGGTCGGCGCCCGCAGCGGTCCCGTGTCGCCGTCGCGCAGCCAGTCGCGGAAGGTCACCCCGGGCGGCGCGCTCCAGTCCTGCGACCCGGGTTCGCGGACGCACATGAGCTCGGCGTCCAGCGCGTAGGCGGTCCACGCGTCGCGCGGGTCCCCACCCGCCTCCCCTACCCCCTTCCCCGCGGCATGCAGGGCCGGAGCCCGGGTCCGCCCCGGGTCCATGTTGGCCCACACCTGCTGCCGGGCCGAACGCCAGTCGGTCGGCTTGCCGTCCCGCAGCGGGGAGTTGGCGAACGCGGCTACCAGCACGGGTCCGATCGCGTGCAGCAGCCGCCAGCGCGAGCGGTATCCGGACTGGCCGGCACTGTCGTCGCCGGCGTCCAGGCAGACCTGGACGGACGCGGTGCCGCACATCATCTGGCGGCCCCACGGGCCCTGGCGGTCGAAGAATTTCTCCATCGCGGCGTACCGCGGCAGATCGAGCAGGCGGCGGGGCGGACGCAGTGGGTCGAGGCCGTACCCGCAGAGTTCGAGGCCGGCCGCCGCGGCCGCGTCACGCAGCGAGGCCAGGTCACGCCCGGTGACCTCAACGAGCTCACCGAGCGTAGCGGCGGGCGCCGAGCTGAGCTCAAGCTGCCCGCCAGGCTCTACCGTGAGCGAGGCACCCGAGGGAAGAGAAGGAAATTCGTACCGAACGATCTGGGCTGTTTGCCCTGGGTAACCTTCACCGTCTGAGTGGCCTTCGGGTCCGAACCCGGCCAGGGTGGCGGTTACCTGTTCCGCCTGCACCGGGAGCGCGGGATCGCGGCGATCGCGCGCTAGCCACTCGAGTTCTACGCCCACTCGCTCCGGCGGGCCCGTCTTGAAGCAGATACCGTGAACGTGCGCTTCGGCATCGGCCTCGGTAAACCGCGCCCCCTTGATCACGATTTCAACACTACCCGACCCGTCTCGCCTGACCTCCGAGCCGGGCCGGCGGGTCGTCGCCGCACTCCCGGAAGAACGCAGGATCCCTGCCCGGGGCGCCGCCAGCTAATCGCGCTCCCAGCTAAGTTTCAGATTCGGGTGGTACCTTGCGGCACATCCGCGCGCGATCGCTGGTGACGTTCAGTCGCGGTATCCGTGACACGCCGTAATGGCCAACATGGCGGTTGGCGCGTTACTGCTCTGGCAGGATGGAACTCGATGAAGGTGCCGTCCGTGAGGATTCCGCTGCTATACCGGGGTAAGGCCGCAGAGCCGCCCGGCATCGTGGCTATTGCGCGCGTGGACCGCAAGACGAAGAACATCACCAAGCGCCTCAACCCAGGCGAGATCGCCATTATCGACCATTCCGACCTGGACCGGGTAAGCGCCGAGGAGCTTATCAGGCGAAAGGTCGCGGCCGTGGTCAACGTCTCGGTCAGCATTACCGGGCGTTACCCCAACCTCGGCCCGAAGCTCCTGATTGCGGCGGGGATCCCGGTCGTCGACGGAGTCGGCCAGGACGTGCTCGTCCGGGTCACCGACGGTGCCGTGGTCCGGCTCGACGAGGAGACCCTCTATCTGGGCGACACCGTCGTGGCCAAGGGCACGCCGCTGACCGAGGAACTGGTGCAGGCGGCGATGACCGAGGCCAGGGCCATGATCGGGGTGCAGATCGAGTCGTTCGCCGCGAACACGCTCGAGTTCCTGCGGCGTGAGCACGAACTGCTCACCCACGGCATCCCGGCGCCCGACATGGACACGGACATGAACGGCCGGCACGTGCTTGTCGTGGTACGCGGCTATCACTACCGCGAGGACCTGGCCGCCCTCCGGCCTTACATCCGCGAGTACAAGCCGGTGATGGTGGCCGTGGACGGCGGTGCGGACGCCCTGATCGAGGCCGGCTATCAGCCGGACGCCATCTTCGGTGACATGGACTCGGTGTCCGACGAGGCGCTGTGCTGCCGCGCGGAACTCGTGGTGCACGCCTACCCGGACGGCCGCGCGCCCGGGCTGGCCCGGGTCCGCGAGCTCGGCCTGGACGCCATCACCCTTCCCGCTCCAGGGACGAGCGAGGACGTCGCCCTGCTCGTCGCCGACGCCAAGGGGGCCAGCCTGATCGTGGTGGTGGGCACGCACCACACGCTCGAGGAGTTCCTCGACAAGGGCAGGCCGGGAATGTCGAGCACGTTCATCACGCACCTGCGGGTGGCCGGCAAACTGGTCAACGCCAGGGGCGTGCACCAGCTGTACCACAGCCGGATCTCCAGCTGGTCGCTGCTCGTGCTGGTGCTCGCGGCCGCCGTGACCGTGTTCGCCGCCGTGGTGTTCTCGCCTGCTAGCCCTATCCTGGCCAGGTACTTCGAGGCGACCTGGCATTCCTTTACCTACTGGCTGACCGGAAAACTCTAGTGATTGATTTTCGTTACCACCTTGTCTCCATCGTGGCGGTGTTCCTCGCGCTGGCGATCGGCATCGTCCTTGGCTCCACTGAGCTGCAGCCCGCGGCGTACACCTTCCTTAACAGCACGTCCGCCAAGCTGCAGAATCAGCTCGATCAGGCCACCAGCCAGCGGGACGCTGCCCAGCAGCAGGCCAGCGAGGGCGAAGAGTACGCCCAGGCGGTCGAGCCCACCGTGCTGCACGACCTGCTGACCGGCCAGCGGCTGCTGATCGTCACCGAGCCGGGCGCCCAGTCCTCGGTCGTCAGCGGGATCAGCGCCGCCGCGATCGACGCGGGCGCCTCCGTCACCGGGCAGATCAACCTGCAGCCCAAGTTCTTCGACACCAGCGGCACGACGCAGGACAGCCTGAACCAGACCACCCAGGACGTGGCCCAGACGGCCAGCATCCAGCTGGATGCCAGCGCGACCTACCAGCAGCAGGCCGCCCAGGTGATCGCCAGCGAGATCCTGGCCACCGCATCGGGGTCCCCGGGCAGCCGGTCGGGCGGCGGCGACCAGAGCACCAATGCCGCGACGATGCTGCAGGCCTACGCCGCGTCCCAGTTCCTCAGCACCACCGGGCAGCCGGCCATGCCGGCCACCCTCGCCGTCGTCGTGACCCCGCAGAACGCGCCGTCGGACGGCAGCGCGGACCAGCTCGACCAGGTGCTCATCCCGCTGGTCCAGGAGCTGGCGGCGAAGAGCTCGGCCACCGTGGTGGTGGGCTCGTCGGCAGGCTCCGGCGCGGGCAGCCCCATCGCCGTGCTGCGCTCGAACAACGTGTCCAACCAGGTGTCCACGGTCGACGACGCCGAGCTGGCGTCCGGGCAGACCGTCGCCATCCAGGCGCTCGCGGCGCAGTTGGCCGGCGGCAAGGCCGGCAGCTACGGGTTCACCGCCAATGGCGCGAGCGCTATCGCGCCGAGCCCGGCGCCAACCCCGACCGCGTCCGCGAGCGCGACGCCCACCGTGTCGACGAAAAAGAAGAAGGCCAAAAATTGAGCGGGTCAAGGCAGGCTAGCCTGCGGTTGATCGCTGCCGCGGCGGCCGGTGCCACCGCGGCGGGCGCAGCCCGGCTCGCGTACTCCGCCGTGAACCGCCGCCCGCCGGGCGGTCCGAAGACGTGGTCACGTACCAACCACCGAGGCGAGCCGGTCACCCTGCTCGAGGGACCCGCTGTCGCGGCCGGCGCGATCGCCGGCGTGCTGGCCCAGCGGCTGGTGTCCCAGCGGCTGGTGTCCCAGCGGCTGGGGCCTCTGGGGCTGGCCGGATCGGCGAGCTGGCGCACGACCGCCGCGATCGCCATCGGCGGGGCGGGCGCGGCGGCGTTCGGGGCCTACGACGACCTGGCCGGCTCCGGGGACCGGCGCGGGTTCGGCGGGCATCTCGGCGCGCTGCGGCACGGCGAGGTGACCACGGGCGCGGTAAAGCTTGGCGGTATCGGCGTCACCGGGGTCATCAGCGCCGCGCTGGCCGGCGGCTCACCCGCCGACGTAGTCATCAACGCCGGCCTGGTGGCCGGGGGCGCGAACCTGCTCAACCTGTTCGACCTGCGTCCCGGCCGGGCCATCAAGGTCGCGGCCGCCTCCGGCGCCCTGCTCGGCGCGGCCGGCCAGGAAAGCGTCGCGGCGCCTCTGACAGCGGCCCTGGCGCTGCTGCCCGAGGACCTGGGCGAGCGCGCGATGCTCGGTGACGCCGGCGCGAACGCACTCGGCGCGATGCTCGGCGCCTCGGCGGCCGGCCTGTCCCGGCCTGTCCGGATAGCGCTGCTCGCCGGGATCGCGGGGCTGACCGCGGCGAGTGAGAAGGTCAGCTTCACCAAGGTAATCGAGCGCACCCCGGCGCTGCACTGGCTGGACATGCTCGGCCGGCGTCCGGTGCTGCAGGGGCCCGCGGTCGCGGTCCCGGCCCAGCGCCCAGGGGGGCCAGGGGGGTCTGGGGGGATGGCATCCCCCCAGTCGCGGGGGGCTCCGGGGGGTCGCCCCCCCGAATCAACAGAGTGACCGCACCCGTGGCCGAGCGGGGGAGTGCTCGGCAGCGGGGCGGGGGGATAGGCCGGGCGGCGGTGCTGATCGGCGCGATCACGATGCTCGGGCGGGTCATCGGGTTCGGCCGCCAGGTGGTGTTCGCGCACACCGTCCAGGCCTCGTGCCTGGGCACCGCGTACACCACGGCCAACATGGTGCCGAACATCATCTACGACATCGTGATGGGCGGCGCCCTCGCCGCCGTCGTGGTGCCGGTGCTGGCGGGCCCCGCGCGGGCCGCCGCCGGCCCTGCCCCAGGCGACGGGGCCCCAGGCGACGGGGCCCCAGGCGACGGGGCCGCCGGCGACGGGGCCGAGGCCGCGGGCCGCGAGCAGGTGCGGCAGACCTCCGCCGCGTTGGTCAGCTGGGCCGTGCTGCTGCTTGTCCCGGTCAGCGTGGTGATCGCGGTCCTCGCGCGACCGCTGGTGTCGCTGCTGCTCGGCGGGACGCCTGGCTGTCCGCGGGCCAGCATGGTCGCGCTCGGCGCGCGGATGCTGGTGGTGTTCGCGCCGCAGATCCTGCTCTACGGCCTGGCCGTGGTGCTCTACGGCATCCTGCAGGCGCACCGCAGGTTCGCCGCGCCCGCGCTGGCGCCGGTGCTGTCCAGCCTGGTTGTCATCGGCGCCTACTTCTGGTTCGGCGTGGCCGGGAGCGGCTACCAGGACCTGGCCCGGCCGGTGCCCGTCCTGGCCTGGATCGTGCTGGCCGCCGGGACCACCGCCGGGGTGGCGGCGCTGGTCGCGACGCCGCTCCTCCCGGCCGCCCGGCTGCACCTGCGGCTTCGTCCCAGGCTGCGCTTCCCGGCCGGCATCGGCGCGCGGGTCCGTGCGCTGGCCGCCGCGGGTGTTGCGACGCTGATCGCGCAGGACGCCTCGGTGGCGGTCGTGATCGTGCTGGCCAACTCCCTGGGCGGCAGCGGCGCGCTGGTCCTTTACAGCTTCGCGTGGGCGGTCTTCTTCGTGCCCTACGCCGTGCTGGCTGTGCCGATCGCGACCAGCGCCTTCCCCGAGCTGTCCGCGCGTTCCGGCAGCTTCGACGCCACCAGCGCCACCTCGACCCGGGCGGTCACGGTGGCGTCCTGGCTGGGGGTGGCGGGGATGGCCGGCACCTGCATCCCGCTGGCGCGGGTGTTCCAGTCCCACGTCGGCCAGGCGGCCGACGCCCGGCAACTGACGATCGCGCTGGCCGCGTTCGCGCCCGGGCTCGTCGGGTACGGGCTGACGGCGAACCTGTCCCGGGTGCTCTACGCGGAGGGGTCGAAGGGACGGAGCCGGGCCGCGGCCCTGGCGGTCAGCGGCGGCTGGCTGCTGGTGATCGTGGCCGACCTGCTGATCGTGCCGTTCGTACCGCGCTCCGCGGTGGTGCCTTGGCTCGGGGCGGGCACCACCATCGGGCTGACCGGATCGGGCGTCGCGCTGCTCGTCCTGGTCCGCCGGTGCCGCGGGCCGCAGGCGCTGCGCGGGTGGGCGCGCGCCGCGCTCGCCGGGCTGGCCGGGGCGCTGGCCGGGGCGGCCGCCGGACTGGGTTTGTCCGTCGGCGTCCGGGTGAGTGGCTTCCTGCCCAACGTCGCCGTCACGCTGCTGGCCAGCGCGGCCGTGCTGGTAGCCTTCCTCGCGGTGGTGGCGGTGGCCGACGGCGGGGACCTGCGGGCGGTGCTGCGCTCTGCTGGCCCGCGGCGATGCCGGGCATGAAGGTCGCGTTCGTGCTCGGCACCAGCACCGGCGGCACCGCCAGGCACGTCCGGATGCTCGCGGCCGGCTGCGCCGCGCGCGGCGTGTCGGCCGAGGTGTTCGGCCCCGCGCAGACCGACCGTGACTTCGCCTTCAGCGCTCAGGCCGGGTTCACCCCGATCGAGATCGCGGATCGCCCGCGCGTGCTTCGTGACCTGCGGGCGATAGCGCGGCTACGCCGCCTGATCCGGGCCTGGCGGCCAGACGTGGTGCACGCGCACGGCCTGCGGGCCGGGGCGCTCACCGCGATCGCCCTGGCGTTCGTCCGGCCGAACGTTTACGACTCCCGGCCCGCCCTGGTCGTCACCGTGCACAACGCCCCAGCCGCGGGCGGCGTCAACGGCGCGATCTACCGCGTGCTCGAACTGATCGTGGCGCGCAGCGCGGACTCGGTGCTGTGCGTATCCCCGGACCTGGAAGAACGCATGCGCGCGGCCAGCGCCCGCCGGGTCGGCCGCGCCCTGGTCCCCCCGGACGCCGTCCCTGCGCCAGCTGCGCCCGCTGGTGCCGCGAGCCGTCCCGTGACCGCGGCCGGAGGCGTTTCCGCGGAAACGCCTGGCGCAATTGCGTGGGACGTTTCCGCGGAAACGCGCGCGGTTTCCGGCGGCGATCCGGGCCGTCCGACGGTGCTCGCCGTCGGCAGGCTGGCCACCCAGAAAGGGTTCGGCCTCCTGCTTGAAGCCGCGGCCCTCTGGCGGGATATCCGACCGGAGCCTCTTCTGGTCATCGTCGGCGAGGGGCCGCTCGAGGCCGAACTGAAGAGCCAGGCGGCCCGGCTGCGGCTGGACGGCCGGTTCCCCGGCCACAGCGATGACGTGCCCGCCCTGCTCGCTTCGGCCGCCGTGTTCGTGCTGCCCAGCGTGTGGGAAGGTCAGCCGCTCGTCCTGCAGGAAGCGCTGCGCGCGGGCGTGCCCATCGTCGCCACCCGCGTCGGCGGCACGCCGGAACTCACCGGCGAGGACGCCGCCCTGCTCGTTCCTCCCGGTGACGCGGCCCGGCTGGCCGACGCGGTGCGCACGGTGCTCACCGACTCCGCGCTGGCCGCCCGGCTGCGCCAGGCCGCCGCGGCCCGCGCGCACGCCCTGCCGGGCGAGGACCACGCCTTGTCCGCCGCCCTGGCCGAATACGACCACATCATCCGGGCTCGCCGTCCCGGAGCGCCAGTCAGGTAGTACCAGGCTTGCCCGGCATCGCGGCGGCGGCCCGGCCGGCGGATGCGCGGATAACGTCCGGGATTTCAGAGTGGCCGGTAGCTCATCGCGGCTCGCGATGCCCAGTTTCTCGTAGGTGTGGTGAAGGTGGTTGTCGACGGTGCGGACCGAGATGTACAGGCGGGCCGCGATGGTGCGGTTGCTGAGGCCGGCGGCTGCGAGCCTGGCGATCTGGCCCTCACGATCGGAGAGCATCGGCGCCGGGCCCAGCTGGGTCAGGGCGGGCGCGACCACATCGTCGCACGAGCGCGCGCAGGCGCGGGCCCGCTCGGCGGCGGCGGCGCCGCCGCGAGCCTCGCCGGACCCCTCGAGCAGATGGGACGCGGCCGCCGCGGCCTCGGCGGCGGACAGGTGCCAGCCCAGCTCCTCGAAGGTGTCCGCGCAGCGAAGCAGCTGGCTTGGGTTGCCGTCGGCGAGTGCCTGGGCGTGGCGGGAGAACGCGCGGACCAGGTTGCCGTCGGCGAGCCGGTCGAGGCCGTCCAGCTGGCGGGCCGCGGCTGGGGCTTCCCCGAGCCGCGCCGCGTCATGGGCGGCGTCCGCGGCGAAGCCGACCTGACCGTTGCCGGCTGCAGCGGTGGCGGCGTCCAGGGCAATCCGGCCGGCCCTGCCGGGCTCGCCCTGGACAGCCGCGATCCATGCCTCGGCTTGGCGGAGGTCGCAGTCGAACAGGCGGAACGTGGGGCCGCAATGCTCCTTGGCCTCTGCCAGCGCCGCTTGGGCGGCCGGCAGATCGCCGAGCAGCGCGGCTGCCCGCCCGAGGTAGCCCAGCGCCCACACGAGATACAGCGCGGGCGGCCGCCGCAGCAAAGGTATCGCCTCGCGAAACCACCGGGCGGCCAGCCCGACCCGCCCCTGGGCAAAGGAGGTTTGGCCGAGCGCCAACGCGAACAGGCCCTGGGCCGGGACGGCGTGATCACGGAGCGCTCGCCGGTAGCCGGCGTCGGCGATGTCCCACGCCGGGCCGAGCCTTCCAGCGAATCTGTGCGCCAGCGAGCAGGTGGCTCGTAGCAGCGGCTCGGCGTCGAGTTCCATGAGCGTGTCGGCGGCGGCGGAGTTCCCGGCGGTGCCGTGCCGGAGAAGACGCAGGCCCTGCTCGGCATAGGCCACGGCGTCGGCGGTGCGGCAGGCAATCGCCGCGCCGGACGCGGCGGCGAGCAGCGCTCGCAGCTGAGCGACTGCGGGCGCGCGGGGGTGTTCGAGCACGTTCCCGGCCACGGTGCGTCCGCTGGTGACGGAGCCCTCCAGCAGCAGCACTCCCGCCTGGGCCGCCTCCACAAGAGGTTCGCTGCCTTCCGGCCATTTCCTGCGGCTGCTGAGGAGATGCTGCAGCCGATGCACTGCGGCCGCCGCGCTCGTGGTGCGGCTGCCGTAAAAGAACATGGTCAGCTCCCGGCTCACCAGCTCGGCTGCCTGCCCGGTGTTGCCCGGTGCGTCCGATGCGTTCAGTATCCCGTGGGCATCGTCAATGCGCCCCTGGCCGGCCAGCGCGAGCGCGAGCACCAGGCGGCATGTGCCGTCGCCCGTGGCGTCCAGGCCGGACCGGGCGATCCGTTCCGCCAGCTCGAAGTCGGAGGCACCGAGCGCCCGGCGAGCGGCGATGCCCAGATGGACCGGATCGTTGGGTTCCCGCACGTCCAGGCGCCAGGTCACCACGCGCAAGACGTCGCCGTGGGAGAGATCCCCCTGCGCCGCGAATGCGTTCGCCAGATCCAGGTGAACTGCGTGGCGGCGCAGCGGTGACATCGTGGCCCGCAGCACCTCGCCGTAGAGGGGGTGCGCCAGCCGCACGAGCGTCCCGGCCGCTCTGTTTTCTGAGCGGAGCAGCTCGAGCCGGTCCAGTGCCTCCAGCATCTCGGCCCCCACGACGGTTTGGGCGGCGCCGAGCGGGAGCGGTTCGCCGACAGCGATCACTTCCACGGCCGATCGCCCGGGGCCGGAGAGCCGCTTGAGCCGGTTGCCTACCAGATCACTCAACCGAGGCGCGGCAAACGAGCCCTCCCAGGTCCACAGGCCCTCCGGCCGCACCAGCGCGCCGGTCTCCAACCCGCCGTGCACCAGCTCCCGCACCAGCATCGGGTTGCCTTCAGCCGCTGCGCACAGCATCGCCACCGTGCCGCCCTCCACAGCGCCCCCAAGGGCGACGGCCAGCAGTGCCCCGACGTCGGCATCGGCCAGCGGTTCCAGGTCGAGCCGCTCGAGCCGGCCCTCGGCCACAAGCACGGCGACGGGTTCGGGAATCTCCTCTCCACGGCGCGCCGTGGCCAGCATCGACGCATTCCCGCTGACCACGGCCTGATGCAATACCGCCGCCGACGCACCGTCGACCAGGTGAGCGTCGTCGAGCCCGATGACCAGCGATCCGGAGGGTGGTACCGCCAGCGACCGGACGGCACCGCGGAACGGCCGAACCGGCCAGCCCTCGCCGTCCCCGGCATCGGGCACCAGGCGCGCTACGGCCGCCAACGGCACTCCCGCCGCCCCCGCCGCGCCGGCGATCCACTCGGTGCGGGCACCACGGGCCCGCGCCGCATCAAGACCCGCGCGCGCGATGGAGGTCTTGCCCATGCCGGCCTCACCCACAATGAGCAGCCCACTCCCCGCAGCCAGACGAGCACAGACCCGAGCGAACTCAGTCTCCCGCCCAACAAACGCCCACCCCACGGGCTCAAAGTTACTCGCTGTCGCTAAGCAAATAAAGAGGCCAGTGAGCAAGGACCACGGCGAAAATGAGCAGGTCACGCTCATGACAACGCTCCCGTGACCTCTCATGATGTGAGACACCGTGAAGATCTGCTTCCCGTCAACATCTGACGCAGGAACATGCGGTGCCGGGCCCCGGGCTGCGATCGAGCGTCACTCGGCCAGCGGGCTTCCAGCTCTGGCTGAGAGAAGGTGATGCGTAGGGCTCTAATCCGGAAGCGAAGTCGTCACCCAATCCGGGTGAAAGCAAAAAGGAGGAACCAATGCGACGACTTCTATCCCTGCTCGTGGGACCTCTGGCAGTGGGACTGTCGGCACTTGTGCTTGCCGCCGGGCCTGCGGCCGCCGACAGCCCTCACTTCATCAGCGAGGGGACCGCCAGCATCACCAGCAGTGGTGCCTATCTCGTCACGCACTTCAAGGAAGCCGGGCTTGGCAACACGCTGTCGACCGAGTCGGTCACCCTACACATCGACACCGCGACGGCGACTTATGCCTGTGTCAACGGTGGCGGGAACCACCCCAAGGCCGTGAACAAGCAGAGCGTAACCGCCTCACTTAACACTACGGGTTCCTTCCCGGTCCGCAACGGCCAGACCACCGGCGACATCATGGCCGGGCCGCCCGCGGCAGGCCCCTTCTCCCCGCCGTGCAGCCCGCCGATGAAGGTCGTGCTTGTAGAAGTGTCGTACTCGGGTGTTGAGCTGATCGGACTGGCAGGTGACACCTCAGCTGAGCCCGACCTCAGCGCCTGCCTCTTCCCCGGGCTAGGCATCTGCTAGTAGCCGGGCCATTCCACGTGGAGGGGCGGGCCTGAGTGCCCGCCCCTCCATGACTCGGCCCGGATCCGCCCTGCTCGACGAGCCCGCGATAATCCGCGCGCTAATTCCGCAAAAATGACAAAAGGCCATACTGGCCTGGGTCCATGGCCATTTTTGACTGGGCTCGCCGCGCTAGGCCCCTGGCATCCGGCCGTACCAGGCGCTGATCCCGCCCGCCCGGGCGTCGGGCGGCCGGCCGAGGAGCCACTCAAAGAACGGCACAATCAGGCCCGGACGCCGCCCGGCCGACTGGACCAGCACGGCTCGCACTTCCCATGACCGCAGTTGGTCCCGCAACGCTTGCCGCAAGGCCGGCGTCAGCGCAGGCGTCTGCCCGCTGGCGAGTCGGCCGAGGGTCTGACCGGTCAGCGTCTGTTCATCGGAGGCCGTTGTCCCGACCGAGCCGGGGGCCGGGATCAGGAACCGCCCGCCCGGCGATTTGAACCGCATGTCGGCCGCGACCTGCCACAGCATCGGGATCGCGTCGCCGGCTGCCGGGAACGGATACAGCACCGCCACGCTGCCCGGCGGAACCGCCGTGACCAGGGCCGATGAGAAGTAGCGGGGCACCTGTGCGATCCGCGTCCAGTAGGGCCAGGCGGGCACCAGCGGGAGGAGCGCCAGGCAGGCCAGCGCGGCGCAGGCCGCCGCAACAGCCCGCTCGGGGTGCCGACCGTCCCGGCGGAGGCGCTCTCGCAGGGCCTCGATGGTGAGGGCGAAGATCATGGCCGCGCCGAGCATCACGTAGAGGGAGTAACGCGCGGCGATCGTGTTGTCGAGGACCGGCAGGTGCGTCAGGGCGGCTTCCGGCAGTGGGACCGCCGTCCAGACATATCTCCCGACGGTGAGCCGCGAGCCGAGGGACATGACGAAGGCGGCGATCGTGGTCAGCGCGGCCACTTTCATCGCCGGACGGTGCCGGAGGGCGATCGCGCCTGCGATCAGGACCACCAGCAGGAGGAGCCCGGTATACAAGCCGTTCTCGCTGGTGGTGCCGGAGAACGTGTTCGCCAGCGGCAGCCACCCGGCCGCCTTGAACTGCATGGACGAATCCGGGATCAGCGGCGCCAGGAGATTTCCGCGGTACAGCGAGGTTTCCTGCACCGGCCCGGATACCCGGGCCGGGCCGGCCGTCAGCAGCCACAGCGGGTACGCGAGCAGCACGGCGGTAATGGCCGAAGCGATCCCGACGGCGGCCGCGGCGTCCTTCCAGCGATGCCGCGCGGCGTCCCGGTTGACGGCCGCCGCGATAGCGAGACCGAAGGCGCCCACGATAACCGTCGAGACCAGGATCTCGGCCGAGATGAGAAACTGCGCGACGCACAGCAGGGCGAGCGCTGCTCCCGATGGCCAGGCTCGGTGCGGCCGGTCCGAGGCTATGTGGCACAAGACACCGAAGATGAGCGGCGGCAGCGGCACGAATACCAGGTTCAGGTGCGAGCCGCCGTGGGCGACCAGGTACGGCGAGAAGCCGTAGAGCAGGCCCCCGGCGAACGCGGCCGGCCGCCACCGGACCCAGCGGCGCATCAGCACGTAGCCGGATAGCGCCGAGAGCGGGAACGCCAGGGTGAAAAGCAAGGTGGTGGTGACGAAGGCGCCGAACGCCAGCGTCACCGGACTGCCCAGCACGCCCAGCAACGGCATGCTGAGGTTGGTCACCCCGTTGATGCCGTACGGGTAATTGCCCCAGTCGGTGACCAGCGGGTTATCCAGGTGAACCAGGGCGTAGGCGACCCAGTCCAGGAACCATGCGTCCGTCGGCAGGTCCCCGCCTTTGCCCGCGATGCGAGTTCCGCCCGCGGTCCAGAAACCCCAGTAGGGGATGATGGAAAGCCCGAAATAAGCCACTATGACAATGGCGGTTGACCATATACGGTGACGCTCCCGCGGCCCGGGTGACGTTATCTCGGGGGCGGCGGGAGCGGGAGCAGCCGGCGATTTCCGACCGGGATAATTCGCGATCGGCTCACCTCCCCGCCTGGAGGTTGCCCAGGATATCTGCCCGGCAGCGACTCCCGCCCCGGCGGGCGATCCTGTCAGGTAAGCGAGATGCGAGGGCTGCGGGCGGGTCAGGGCGTGAGCCAGTCGCGGGCGATGTGCCCGGCCAGTTCCTCGAGCAGGGGGCCGGCCTGCTCGAGGCAGCGGGCCAGGTCGGGCTCGATGTCGGCGAGGGTGTAAGCACGCGCGATGCCCGCCGAGCGGAGCTGGCCGGGGGTTAGTGAACACACGCCCGCCACCGCCACCACCGGCAGGTCCGGTGCGGCCGCGGCGGTCGCGCGGGCCACCCCGGCCGGGGCCTTGCCGTGCAGCGTCTGGGTGTCGAGCGCGCCCTCGCCGGTGATGACCAGGCGCGCGCCGGACAGCTGGCCGGCGAACGACAGCAGGTCCAGCATCAGCTCGATGCCGGGCTGCATGGTGGCGCGGAGGAAGCCGAGCGCCGCGAAGCCGAGGCCGCCCGCCGCCCCGGCGCCAGGCTCGTCCCGCTTCACGAAGCCGAACGACTGCTCGGCCACGTCCGCCCAGCGCGCGAGGCCTTCCTCGAGGGACGCGACATCCTGCGAGGAGGCGCCCTTCTGCGGCGCGTAGACCGCGGCGGCGCCACGCGGCCCGAGCAGCGGGCTGTCCACGTCGGTGGCCGCGATCACCTCGGTGCCGGCCAGGTCCCTGAGCCGGGAGACGTCGACGCGGTCCAGCCGGGCCAGCGCCGCCCCGCCCGGCGGGAGTTCGGCCCCCGAGGAGTCCAGGAGCCTGCCGCCGAGCGCGGTGACCAGCCCCGCGCCGCCGTCGGTGCAGGCCACGCCGCCGAGGCCGAGCACGATCCGCTTCGCGCGCATCCGGACCGCGGCCAGGATGAGCTCCCCGACGCCGCGGCTGGTCGCGGTCAGCGGGGCGGGCGTGCCGCCGGGCAGCCTGGTCAGCCCGCAAGCCTGCGCCGATTCGATGACGGCGGTCCCGTCGAGCAGGGCGAACGATGCGGTCAGGGCCTGGCCGGTCGGCCCGCGGACCCCGATCTCGACCCGGCGGAACCCAGCCGCCTCGGCCGCGTCGACGGTACCGTCGCCGCCGTCCGCGACGGGGACCTGGACGATCGTAAGTCCGGGGCGGGCCCGGCCGAGCCCGGCGGCCACGTGCGCGGCCACCTGGGCGGCCGTGAGCGTTCCCTTGAACTTGTCCGGGGCGACCACCACGTGGTTCATCTGGCCTATGAGATCATGCGCGGGCATTTCTCGTCATGTGATACGTGTCAAGCCGTTTCCTCCCAGTGGCGCCGGACGGCCGCCAGGCCGTCGTCGGTCAGCGATCCGTATAGCCGCAGCCGGGCCACGCCGCCGTCCGGGAAGATGTTCAGCCGTACGTGCGTGGCCGGCTGGCAGGGCGACAAGCACTGAGCGGACGTCGCCCGCATTTGGACGGACGCCGATGTGCGGACGCTGGACTCGGAACCCATAGATGATCTGACGGCGCGCCCTATCCTGGCGGCTCTGGCAGCGGGGAGTCTTTGAGGCTCGTGATCCTCACTCGGGCATCCAGTCCCTCCGGGAGGCCGATCATGATGACGATGACCTTGTCCTCCGGGGCTTCCTGCTTTGCAGGGATGCCGAAGCGGTCAGGCGGGATGCCTAGCGCGTCGCAGTAATAGAGCCGGTAGCGCTCAGACAGCCCGGCTTTGCCCCGTTCCCACCGGTAGATGTTGTGTGCCACATCATCGACGCTGGGCATGGTCGTGTCGCCGTGGCTCTCGGCCGCCTTGATAAGCCGCCGCGCCATCTCGGTCCGGCTCCAGAAGCGCTCCTCGCGCTGTCGACGCAGCCATGTGCCCAGTTCCGGGCTTGCGTTCACTGCACGTCCCCGAAGTACCCGAGTCCCGGCACCCAGTAGATGATGCCCATCTCGGTCAGCTCGCGGTAGGCGCGGGCTACCGTCGCCTCGCAGATGCCCAGCTTCGTGGCTATCTGCGACCTGGAGGGGAGCTTGCCCGAGGGACCTGCCTCCTCCGCCGCGTCAAGCAGCAGGTAAGCCGCCTGGACCCATCCCCGAGGGTCATCTTGTCCCGTGCCGATGATCACCACGTGAGCCGCGCCCAGACGATACGGTCGCCGTCGCTAGTGGTCTCCACGCCCCAGCCTTCCGGACCCGTGAGCGCCTCCACGATAGCCAGCCCGTGGGGCCGGTCGTCCTGCCGCCTGCGCCGCCACACCCCGCCCGCGTCTTGGCACTCCACCCGGCAGTGATCACGGTGCGGCTCCACCCGGATCGTGAAGGACTCTTCGCGCGACCGGCTGTGCAAGATCGCGTTGGTTGCGATCTCGGACGCGACGAGCACGGCGTCGGCAGTGATCGGGTTGTCGCCCAGGTGCCTGGCCACGTCACGTCGAACCTGGCGCACCTGGTCAGCCCGGCCGCGGTAGGTCTGCTGATATCCCGTTACCGGTTCCGTCGTCGGCTGCTCTGCTCTCGGCGCTTGCCCTGTGGTTGTGGTTGCAGACTCGGTTGCGGTGGTTGGCATCGGTAGCTCTTCCTGAACGGGATTCGACGGCGTGATCTCGCTACCGAACGTGCCAGCTCAGGACTAGCGTGGGGAAGTACATCAGCGCGCCCACCAGGATTGGGAGATCTGGCGCACGCTATGAGGAATCCAACGCTGGACCGTGGAGAAATCCGTGAGGAATGGGGAATCACCCGGAACACCTGTGGCCAGGTTCGCAGAGGAATTGCGGGCATGGCGACAGCGGCACGGCTGGTCGCAGGCAGAGCTAGGCGACAAGCTCGGTTACTCGGGTAGCCACATGTCCAGCGTGGAGACCATGACCAGGCCGTCCACGGCCGACTTCGCCAGGGCTTGCGACAGAGTGTTCGGCACGCCCGGCACGTTCGAGCGCCTACACGAAGACATCACCAAAGCGGCATACCCACCGTGGTTCAGCCCGTTCGTTCACTTCGAGGCGAAAGCGGTTCGTATCCACTGCTGGGACAACCGCTGCCTGACTGGCCTGCTACAAACCGAGAACTACGCACGCGCGATCATCAGGGCAGGCAACCCCAGCATGTCGGATGACGAGATCGAGCGCGACGTTACCGCGCGCATGGAACGTCAGCAGATCATGCACCGTGAGCTACCGCCGTACTGCTGGTACGTCATCCACGAGGCGGCGCTGAGGACCATGTTCGGCGGCAAGATCGTGATGCGTGACCAGATGGACAGGTTGCTTGAGGTCGCCCGGTCGCCACGCGTCGTTGTGCAGGTGTTCCCGTCGAATGTGGCTAACTGTCCCGGTGTTGACGGTGCCGTCACGATCTTCGACTTCAAGGATGAAGCTTCTGTCGGATATGCGGAAGGCTACCGGGCTGGCCGGACGATCGAAGCACCGTCGGAAGTCGCTAGCCTGGTCCTGACGTTCGATCACTTTCGCGCGCTGGCGCTGTCGCCAGCCGACTCTCAACACATGATCACCGCTATACGAGGTGAATACGATGAATAACCCAGAGCTTACGTGGGTCAAGTCCAGCTACTCTTCACAGGGCAACTGCGTCGAGGTAGCTGCCCGTGACCACGTGCTAGTGCGCGACACGAAGGACCGCACCGGCCCGATGCTGCGGTTCACTCCCGCCGCGTGGCGCAGGTTCGCCGATCGAGTGAAGTACTCGTAACAAATCCGACCCAACCCCCCAGGAGTCCGGCCGACGCTGTAGGGGACGCTCTCGTGTCTAGGGCGCCTCCTTTGGTGTGTACACGGGTCGGCATGGCGGGCAGTGCCACCCGGGGACCTGGCCTGAACGCGCGGCTACTGGGCGAGCTGGAGCTGGCCGACCAGTACGGGGTGAGCCGAGACACCATCCGGCGGGCAATTCAAGAGCTTGTCAGCGAGGGTCGGTTGGTTGTCGGGGCACCTTTGTTACGCCCAAGGGCTAGCAATCACGAGAGTTTCCCGAGAACTCATTACTCACGCCAGCGACACGAGTGGGAATATCTACCGCCACGATGAGCAGGTCGCCATTGGCTGAACACGTTCACAGCGCCGGTGCCGCTCTCACAGGTCACTGACCTCGGTGGCGTTCTATACGCCGCGAATTCTTCGTACGGCTGTTCGGTCGCGCCGCAACAGTAGTCACTCGACTTGCGGAGCCATCAGCCCAGCGTCAGCACGGCAGCTATGCCACCCGGGAGCTGGCCGGGCCGCGAGGTCGGTCGGTTTCGGTGTACTAAAGCGTTATCAAGGCGTGTAAACGTATCGATGCTCCTGAACGTCAAAATAGGGATGGGGACAAGAAGTCTGTCCTTACCCCTTTTCCTAACCATCCGCGTTACCGGTGGGTCTTCCGCGCCTCTGGGGGGCACTGTCATGCCGACAGTGGAGGACCATCAAAGGGACCGCCAATGAAGAAAGAACACAAGGTCGGCATTGCCGTTGTCGGCTTCATCGTGCTAGCCATCATCGGAATCGCCACTGGCGGCGGCAAAGCCACGCCGACTGGCAACACTTCACCGATCGCCAGTGTCTCCGCCCTCGCGTCCACTGTCGCCTCGCCTACTCTCACGGCCACATCCGCTCCCATCCCATCGGCGGTCGCTACGAGGGCGAAGGCGAAGCCACGGAGGACGGCTGTTCCGGCAACGCCTGCACCGGCCACCTCCAAGGCAGTGGCACCGCCACCGCCACCCTCGACAACTGCGCCCACTGCCGCGCCGTCGACGCCATCGGGCTGCTACCCGCTAACCAATGGGGGCAACTGCTATGAGCCCGGCGAATACTGCCGTAACAGCGACCACGGGGCATCTGGAGTAGCTGGTGATGGCGAACGCATAATTTGCGAGGACAACAACGGCTGGCGCTGGGAGCCAGCGTGAGTCCCAGGCTACCGGAGGTGTCGGCAGCCGGGTATTTCAAGATAGACCGGTACTCGCGCTCCGGCCTGTGCCTGCGGTGTTAAAGGATGAGGGTCAGCGCACGTAGCGCAGGCTGAGCTGGTCGGTGTGCTCGCCCCAGCTCAGGTGCAGCGTCCAGCAGCCGGGCGCGGGCATGTCCACGTACGAGGGTCCTGGGCCGTTCGGCAGGTCCACGGTGGCGATGCGCGTGCTGCCCGCGAGCGTGGCTCGGATGGTCATCGGCCCGGATGAGACCCGCGACACCCACAGGATCTTGTTGGCCCTGTTCGGCAGCGCCGGTGCGTGCAGCGCGTTGGGCGTCGCCCAGAGGATGGCGACGATGTTGCCCGCCGCGCCCATCACGTGCGGCATGGCGATGTCCGGCGGAGTGAATCCGGACCGTGCCCAGACCGGAAGCGGGCTGACGGGCGGCTGTCTGGCGCAGCCGTTGGCGCTCGCGGGGGAAATCAGCGCGAGGGACGGCTGCGCGGCCGATGGCTGCGCCTGCCGCGGCTGCTGCTGGGGGTTACCGCTGCATGCCGCCACCGCCACGAGCGGGACCGCCACCGCCGCCAGCGCGGCAGCGAACCGGTACCTCATATCCCGACGGTACGCCGGTCATGGCGCAGCGCCTAGGTACGGCAGCCGCCAACCCGCTAGTGACAGCGTGTAGTCGCGGCTGAGGCGTGCGCGCTGGTGGAACCAGCGGGATCGGGCCTGGTGGCGGCGTCTCCATTCGAGCCAGCGTGCTGCGTGCTGTTCGGGCCTGGGATGGTGGAGGGCGGTGGCGAGCAGTCGCTTGACGTCGCGGACGGCGAGGGGGATGAGGCCGGGGTCTGCGGGCGGGGCCTGGTCCGGGGTGGCCGGGGGCGGGCCTGGCTGTCGGTGCGGTCCCTGAGAGGCAGGCCTGGCACTGGTCCAGGCCGAAGCAGTCCTTCCCGAACCCGAAATCCTCCAGGCATGCGGGGGCATTTCTCGTCGCGTGATACGTTCAGGCCGTTTCCTCCCAGCGGCGTGTTCATCCGGGCCCGGGCACCGCGGTGCGGCCTGACCGCGGGCGGGGTCACCCAGGCGGCCGCCAGGCGAGCCGGGCTGGGCACCATCTACGCGCACCGGCTGCGGCGCACCGCAGCCACGGCCAGAGAAGTGAGCCCCCTGCTCATGGCCATCAGCGGCGGTCACAAGCGGCCGCTCAACACTCGCTGACGGCCATCGGCAACGACAGATGGTCTGCGGGGTTCATGGCCATCAAGACCAGCGGAACGCGGCCTACCCGATCCAGGTGAGGTCGAAGATCCGGATCAGCTCGGCATTGTCATCGACGTGGAAGGTCAGCAGACCCCAGCCGGAGCCGAACACGGTCCGACGGTATGCCGGATCGTCGCCGGGCGGCATTACGACTGCGTCCCAGGGCGCCTCCACCAGTTCCACGACTCGGTCCAGCAGCGCGTCGAAAGCCTCGTTGGGCAGGCCGTGGAGCTGGACTAGGGCGTAGGCCTCGAACCGGACGCATTAGGTCACCGGCGGTTCAGGCGGGCGGGCCAGTCCGGGACGATCTCCTCGATCGGCACTGACCCTTCCAGGCTCCCGGCCAGCACGGCCTCCCGCACACTAGCGAGACGGGCCTCAAAACCCGGCTCGGAGCAGGCGGCTGCGGTCAGCCGCCACAGCCTGAGCAGGTCATGAAGTGCCCGGTAGCCCTCAGGCCTCCGGGCAGCTTCCGCCGCGGCCGCATACTCGTCGAGAAACTGCTCACGGAACCGATCGGGCAGCACGCGCAGGATCTCTACCGGGTCATCCGGATCATGCTCCTGCACAGGCTGAGCGCTCATGACAACCAGCCTATCGCTCCGCCCCGCCGGTTCGGGGCTAGCGACGCGTCGAGCCTGCCAGGATCAGCACCTGCCGCTACGGCTGGCCAGCACTGGCCCGGCAGCCCTCGCCGCGAGCCGCGCAATCTTCGGTGATGCGCACGGGCCCTGATCACGTACGCATGGCCGATCTCACCTACGGTGACGCCTTCCGTAAAGGGGGACAGTCTTCGCAGGTCAGGTGGTTGTGAATCGTCACGTGATACGTATCAGGCCGTTTCCTCCCAGCGGCGCCGGACGGCCGCGAGGCCGTCGTCGGTCAGCGATCCGTACAGCCGCAGCCGGGCCACGCCGCCGTCGGGGAAGATGTTCAGCCGTACGTGCGTGGCCGGCCGGCCGGTCACGCGGAACCGGTGCGGGGTGTCCGGCAGCAGCCTGGACGGCGGCAGCAGCTCGCGCCACGCGGATTTGTCGCTGAGCGAAGCGCCGGTGGTGGCGTCCAGCGTCTGCAGCGAGGCGGTGTCGGGCTGGTTGCCCCGGTACCAGGACGTGTCGATCTCCGCGAGGTCGATCACGCCCCGCCCGGCCAGCCGGATGATCAGCCACTCGTGCCCGGGCCTGCGGCGCCTGCGGGTTTCCCAGCCCTCGCCCATCACCCGGGAAAGACCGGGGGAGATGACGTTGCGCGGCGCGGAGTAGGAGTTCCGGTCACTGCTGGCCGCCACGTCCGCGCCGTTCTCCAGCGCGGCGAGGTCGACGGTCAGGCCCTCGAGCAGGGCCGGATCCGGCACCACCTCGCCGTGCACGTGCAGCCGGGCCACGCCGCCGTCGGGGAAGATGTTCAGCCGCACGTGGGTAAGCCTGCGCCGGGCGTTCACCTTGAACGCGTGCCGGGCGTCGCCGGTCACCAGCACGCGCGGCACGATCTCCTGCCAGGTCACGGCCTCGGGGTCGGCGGCGATCTCCTCGAACGCGGGGTACCCGGTCACCGAGCATCCGTCCGCCGAACACGCCTGCGGGTAATTGCCGGTGAAGAACGCGGTGTCGACGACGATGGAGCGCACCACTCCCGGCACGCCGAGCCGGACGATCACCCAGTCGCGTGCGGTGCGCTCCGGCAGCGACCCGCCGGGCCCGCGCCGCCGCCTGGTTTCCCAGCCGTCGTACACCTGCCCCTTGGCGCCGTACGTATTGGGCGCGAAGACCGGCGCTTCCGCCTTGATCAGGTTCTCTTTCGCGGCGAAGAACTCATCGCTGGCCGCCGTGACGGACCCGCGCAGCCGGAGCAAGTCGGGAAGTAGCTGCTCATCCATATTCAGTTCATCCCCGTTTTAGCAGCCGCCCAACTGGTGCTTCACTAGCACCTTCAAGCAGCGGCATACCGCGCAGCCACGTCTGCCTCACGCGTCCGGTCAGCGTGCGCCCCGCGTACGGGGTGACCGGGTGCCGGTGGTGCAGTTGCGCGGGGTCCACGGTGTAGGTCTCGCCGGGGTCGAAGGCCACCAGGTCGGCGTCGCAGCCGACCGCCAGCTTCCCCTTCGCCGGCAGGCTCGCGAGCGCGGCCGGGGCCGACGCCATCCACCGGGCCATGTCGTCCAGCGTTCGGCCGCGCCGCCGCGCGACGGTCCACACCGCGGACAGGCCGAGCTGGAGCGAGGCGATACCGCCCCAGGCGGCGCCGAAGTCCCCCGAGGCGGAGGATTTCAGCTCGGGCGGGCAGGGCGAGTGATCGGACACCACACAGTCGATCACGCCGGCCTCGAGCCCGCGCCATAGCGCCTCCCGGTTGACCGAACCCCTGATCGGCGGGCAGGACTTGAACTCGGTGGCGTCGTCCGGTACCTGCTCGGCCGCGAAGTACAGGTAATGCGGGCAGGTTTCGGCGGTCAGCCGGATGCCCGCCGCCTTCGCGCCGGAGATCATCGCCGCGCACTCGGCCGCGGACAGGTGTACGATGTGCGCCCGCGCCCCGGTGGCGGCTGCGGCCGAGATCACCTTCTCGATCGCGCGCCGCTCCGCGACCGGCGGTCTCGATGCCACGAACGAGCCGAAATCCCGGCCGGACGCCGACCCAATTTCCTTGATCTCCGCCGCGTCCTCGGCGTGCACGATCAGCAGCGCATCCATCTCGGCCAGCGAGCCGAGCACCGACCGCAGTCCGGCCGCATCCAGCGGCGGGAACTCGGGCACCCCGGAGTCGAGCAGGAAGCACTTGAACCCGACCACGCCGGCCTCGTGCAGCGGCCGCAGCGAGGCCTGGTTGCCCGGCACCGCGCCGCCCCAGAACGCCACGTCGACCCAGCATTTCCCGGCCGCCGCCGCACGCTTCTCCTCCAGTGCCGCCACCGACGTGGTGGGCGGCAGCGAGTTGAGCGGCATGTCGCAGATCGTGGTCACCCCGCCGGCCGCGGCCGCGCGGGTGGCGGTGGCGAACCCTTCCCACTCGGTCCGGCCCGGCTCGTTGACGTGCACGTGCGTGTCGACCAGGCCCGGCAGCAGCGCGAGGTCGCCGAGGTCGACGTCGCGGCCGGCCTCCAGCCGTGCCCCGTAGTCCTCGATGGCCGCGATGGCCGGGCCGCTGACCGCGACCGCCGCCGACCGCGTGCCGTCCGGCAGCACCGCCCGCCGCGACCGCACCACCAGGTCATACTCCATGGGATCCCCGTCCTCGCCCGACCCGGCCGAATAGCCCAGTCTCTCACCACGGCTGGGCCAGGTCATGCCCGTGAGGCTCCGCGGCGCCAGCCTCCATCCGCAGGGCCTGATCTTCGCCGCCAGCTGAACCCCGGAGCCGCCGGGCTGACCGGCCCGGCGGCTCGCTAATAGCAGTTTACCTGCGCAAACTCGCCGGGCATCGGCTGCCGGGCCGACCCTAGGCCGGTTACCGTGGCCAGGTGCTCGGACCTGGGTGGACAGAAGTCGTGGCCCTGGCGGCGGCCTTCGCCATCGCGGTGACGGCCACGCCCGCCGGTATTTCGGGCGCGGTCCTGCTGCTCCCGTTGTCCCTGCACCTGCGCAGCCCGGTGGCTCCCGCGTGGCCCACCGGGGTCGCGCTGGGCATCGGCGGGCTAGCCGGCGGCTACACCGGGGCGCGCCTGGCGGCGCGCCTCCCCGATGCGCTGATCCGCCGGATCGTAGGCCTCTTCGTGGTCGCCATCGGCGCCCGCTACCTAGTGTCCGGACTGTGAAATAAAGCAATTATGAATTTACTGTCGCAACTATTGGTTGCGGAAATCTCGGAGGTCATCCGAGAGGCGGCATTTAATGGGCAGTACGGCGATGATTCCGCTGCCTGCCCATCGTCAGAATCACGGAGAATGGTGTCAGTTCGCCTCCGGAAGGGGTTAGCCAATGAGCGGTGTACGGGTACTGGTAGGGACGCGCAAGGGCGCGTTCGTGCTGAGTTCGGACGGCAAGCGCGAGCAGTGGGACGTCAGCGGGCCGCACTTCCCCGGCTGGGAGATCTATCACGTCAAGGGATCGCCTGCCGACCAGGACCGGCTGTACGCGTCGCAGTCCAGCGGCTGGTTCGGCCAGGTGATCCAGCGGTCAGACGACGGCGGGTCGACCTGGGAGCCGGTCGGCAACGACTTCAGCTACCAGGGCGAAACCGGCACGCATCAGTGGTACGACGGAACGCCGCACCCGTGGGAGTTCGCCCGGGTCTGGCACCTGGAACCGTCGCTGGACGACCCGGACACTGTCTACGCGGGAGTGGAGGACGCCGGGCTGTTCCGGTCGGCCGACGGCGGGAAGCACTGGCAGGAACTGCCCGGGCTGCGCGGCCACAAGTCCGGGCCGTCGTGGCAACCGGGTGCGGGCGGGATGTGCCTGCATACGATCATCCTGGATCCGTCCCGGCCCGGGCGGATCTTCGCGGCCATCTCGGCCGCGGGCGCGTTCCGGTCCGATGACGCAGGCCAGACCTGGCGGCCGGTGAACCGCGGCCTGCACTCCGAGGGGATCCCGGATTCCGGCGCCGAAGTCGGCCACTGCGTGCACCGCCTGGCCATGCACCCGTCGCGCCCGTCCGTGCTGTACATGCAGAAGCACTGGGACGTGATGCGCAGCGATGACGCCGGGGAATCCTGGCGCGAGGTCAGCGGCGACCTGCCGACCGACTTCGGCTTCCCCATCGACGTGCACGCGCACGAGCCGGAGACCGTCTACGTGGTGCCCATCACCAGCGACTCGCACCACTTCCCGCCGGAAGGGAAGCTGCGCGTCTACCGCAGTCGCACCGGCGGGGACGAATGGGAGCCGCTCACCAAGGGTCTGCCGCAGGAAAACTGCTACGTCAACGTGCTCCGCGACGCGATGGCCGTCGACGCCCTGGACTCCTGCGGGATCTACTTCGGCACCACCGGGGGCCAGGTGTACGCCTCGGCCGACTCCGGAGACAGCTGGGAGCCGATCGTCCGCGACCTGCCCGCCGTGCTGTCGGTGGAGGTGCAGACGCTCCCATGACCGGCGGCGCTGACATGATCCGAGTGGTGTTGCCTGCGCACCTGCGGGCGCTGGCCCGCGTCGACGGCGAGGTGGAACTCCAGCTCAACGGCCAGGTCACCCAGTGCTCGGTGCTCGACGCGCTGGAGACCAGGTACCCCACGCTGCGCGGCACCATCCGGGACCAGCGGACCGGGAAACGGCGGGCGTTTGTCCGGTTCTTCGCCTGCGAGCAGGACCTGTCGCACGAGCAACCGGACGCCCCGCTGCCCGCGGCCGTCGCAGCCGGCGCCGAACCTTTCCTGATCGTGGGCGCTATGGCCGGCGGCTAGCTGGTCAGCTTCCCCGGTAGGTCGAGTAGGCGAATGGGCTGAGCAGCAGGGGCACGTGGTAGTGCCCGGCCCGTTCGGTCGTCTCGAAGGTGACGGTGACCTCCGGGTAGAACGACGCCGAGCCGCGGGCCAGGAAGTAGGCCCCGGTGGCGAACGTGATGCGGTAGACCCCGGGCTCGAACTCCGCGCCGCCGTCGCCGGACAGCCGGAGCCTCCCGTCGGCGTCGGTCTGCCCCTGGCTGGCCGGCACCCACCCGCCATCGCCGGCGTGTTCCAGCCGGACCTGGATCCCCGCGGCGGGGCGCCCGGTCGTCGCGTCGAGAACGTGCGTGGATAGCGTCACAGGTTCAGCAGCTTCGTCATCCGCAGGCGGGTTATCTTCCGCAGCTCGGCACGCACCACGGTCCGTTCGGCCTCCTGATCGTTCCCCAGCCTGTCCCGCAACTGGGTCAGCATCGCCTGGCCGGAAAGACCGCTGGCGCAGATCAGGAAGATATGTCCGAAGCGCTGCTCGTAGGCCAGGTTGCCGTCCGCCAGCCCCTGCCGCACCTCGTCGCCGGCCGCCGCGGCGCCCGACTGCTCCGCCGCCGACATCCCGCCGCTGGCGGCACGGTCGCCGATGCGCGGGTGCTCGCTCATGCTCTCGACGATATCGTCCCAGCTCAAAGCGTTGACCGCGGCGTCAACCGCGGCCCGCAGAACGCCCGGGTCCGGGTAGGGTCGGCCGTCGGCGATCGCCTTCGCGAAGGTCCTCGACGCGCAGCAGGCGAGGACGGTCCGCTCGGCGTCCTGCGCCGGGGCGGCGTTGAAGGAACCGAGGGTCGCGGGCGCCTGCGGGCTCAGGTTCGCCATGCGGACATCCAATCAGGCCCCCGCGAATACCCGGTAGCCCCTGTCGACTGAATCGCCGGTAACCTGACTCAGGCCCTTTTGTAGCTTTCGCTAAACAATGGCCGGTTAGGGTGCGCGGGAACGCTTCACCGCGGGAGGTGATTCCGTGCGAGTCAGGGAACTGCTCGACGTGGCTGGTCTCGGCCTCAGGCTGCTGACCGACGTCACGGGGATGGACCGGACCATCGGGCACGTGTACACCACCGACCTGCCCGACCCCAGCCGTTACCTGACGCCCGGAGACCTGGTGCTGACCGGCCTGATCTGGTGCCGTGCGCCCGGCGACGCCGACCGGTTCGTGTCGGCTCTGGTCCGGGCGGGAGTCTCCGCGCTCGGCGCGGGGGAGGCCCTCGGCAAGGTGCCGGCCGAGGTGATCCAGGCCTGCGGGCGGCACGGCATTCCGCTGCTCGCGGTGCCGGCCGAGACCTCGTTCGCCGCCGTCACCGACGAGGTGGGACGGAGGCTGAGCGGCGACCGGGCGACCGCGATGACCCGGGTCCTCGGGCGGCGCAGGCTGCTGCTGTCCGCGGTGGCCGAGGGGGCCGGCCTGGACGCGATGTTCCGGCTGATGAGCCGCGAGCTCGGGGCCGAATGCTGGCTGCTGACCGGGCTCGGCCGGGTCGTGGGCGGGACCGGCGCGTCCCTGCCCAGGGCGCTGGCGATCCGGCTCGCGTGCGAGTATCTCAAGGCCGGGCGGCTGCCCGCCGCCACCGAGGTGAGCGCGCCGGAGGCGGGCGCGGGGAAGTACTCGCTGTTCGGGGTGGGCGGCGAGCCAAGGATCACCAGCTGGTTTCTCGCCTGCGCCGGGCGTGAGCAGGACTGGCCGCACGAGCTGCGGGAATCCGTGGCCGAGCTGGCCGCCGACGTGGCACTCGAACGGGCCAGGCTCGACGCCGCCCGCACCGGGGACCGCAAGCTGGCCGAGGCGATCGTCACCATGCTCGCGTCCGGGGGCGGCGAGGGCGCCGCACCGGTTGAGATCGCCTCGCTGATGCGCGCGGCCGGCCTGCCTCCCGACGGCCGCTACCTGGTCGCCGTCATGGGCGCGGAGGCGGACCGGGTGACCGGGCCGAACGCCGATCGCTGGCGCTGCGACCTGGCCGGGGAACTGGTCGTGCCGCTCGCGGAGGGCGCCCTGGTGGCGCCGCTGGGGGACGAGGTCGTCGTGCTGGTCCCGTCTCCTCGCGACACTGGCCAAGGCGACACTGGCCAAGGCGACACTGGCCAAGGCGACACTGGCCAAGGCGACACTGGCCCTGGCGACACCGAGGAGGAAACCGCCTCGGCCGCGCACCAGCTCGCGGCCAGGATCCGCGCGATGCAGCCGGTCGCGGAGTCCGAGCGTTCCCGGTTCAGGCTCACCGTGGGAGTCAGCGCGCCGGCCGAGAGCGTGACCGCGCTGCCCGGCGCGCTGCACGAGGCCGGCAGCGCGCAGCGGCTGGCCGCCCTCCGCGGCACCGCGGCCATCTCGGTGGTGACCAGCGACGAGGTGGCATCGCACGAGCTCCTTATGGCCACCGTGCCGGCCAGCGCGCTGCGCTCCTTCCGCGAGCGCCTGCTCGGTCCGCTGCTGGCCTACGACGACCGGCACCGGGCCGAGTTGCTGCCGACGCTGCGGGAGTTCCTGGCCTGTTCAGGCTCGTGGAACGCGTGCGCGGCGAAGATGTACGTGCACGTCAACACGGTGCGCTACCGGATCAGGCGGATCGAGGAGCTGACCGGACGCGACCTGTCCCGCCTGGACGACCAGGTGGATTTCTTCCTCGCCCTGCGGATTCGCTAGTTTTGTCCGGGTGGTGGTGATCCGGGCCGGTTCGGTGGCGGACGCGGCGCAGATCGCGGCGGTGCAGCGTGAAGGCTGGTTCGCCGCCTACGCGGGCATCATCCCGGCCGAGATCATCGACCGCGTCACCGCCCCTGACGACGGTGCCCGCGTGCGGCAGTCGTTCCGAACCCGGCCCTGGCAGCGCATGCTCGTCGCCGTCGGCGCCGAGCAGGAGCGCCCCGGTACGGCCGGGGCCGCGGCCGGCCCCGGTGTCGTCGGCTACGCGTCCTTCGGCCCGGAGACGGACGTGCTGAACGCGCCGTGGCCGCATCCGCTGAGCACGGACGGCGAGGACGGCCGGGCCGCCGAGCTCTACGCGCTGTACGTCCGCCCGGCCTGGTGGTCGACCGGAACCGGGCGCGCCCTCATGGATCGGGTCCTGGCCAGGTCCTCCAGCGCCGGGTACCGGTCCATCACGCTGTGGGTGCTGCGGGATAACCAGCGCGCTCGCCGGTTCTACAAGCGGGCCGGATTCGCGCCCGACGGCGCCACCAACGTGCTCAGCCGCCTCGGCGGCGTCATCGAAGTTCGCTACCGCCGCGCCCTGGATCCCTAGTTCCACCAGGAGTTATAACGAACAGTTCCGGAGTTGATAAGAGTTATCTCTTGGACTTCTAGACGGTGACGCGGCACGCTGGAAGAGAAGCGAAACGACAGGAGGGACATTGTGTCATGACGGACGCCTCGGCTGCGGCCGCTATCTACTTCGATGCGTGGCAGGCGCGAGACTTCACCCGGCTGCGCTCGGTGCTGGCCGACGACGTGGACTTCGCCGGGCCGCTCGCCCGGGTGCACGGTGGCGACGACTGCCTGCGGGGCCTGCGGGGCATGGCGCAGATTATGACCGGCCTGGAGGTACGCAAGGTGTTTCACCACGGGCCTGACGTGCTGACCTGGTTCGATCTGGCCACCAGCGTGGCCGAGACCGTGCCGGTGGCGAACTGGATGCACGTGGAAGACGGCAAGATCACCCGGATCAGGGTGGCCTTCGACGCCCGGGGTATCGCGAACGGGTCATGACCCGGGCGACGTCCCCGGCGTCGCGTGAGCGTGGGCTGGGGCTGTCACCATGGTCCGTTCGGCCGAAAAATAGGGTCGCCGCACTCGCTTCCGGTGCGGGCCGCGGTCATGGTGTCCGGCGTGGCTCTGAATGGCGTGGCGACCGGCCTTACGTTGGCGCGGACCTCGGACCCGGTCCCCGCGACGGGCTGATGACCGGGTATGCGGCCCGCGGTCATCCACCGTACTCTACGCGGCCTGCATCCGGCCGCTTGCGTACGTCTTCGTGCCACTCTTCACCCGGTCAGACCTTGGCAGATCTGCTCGAACCTCGACTTCGACAAGTCCATGACCGCGGCACTGTCGCGAATTGAAAGTCCAGCGCCGCGCAGCGCGGAAGCCGTGGTCCGAGCCTTCGCCCCCAATTCGTCGTTGGCGTGGCGTAGGTCGGCTGCCGCCTCATCCCGACGCGACCGCCCGTGCCGATAATCGAGAAGAATCTCGCTGGAAAGGCCGGGGACGTCGTAAACGTAGTCCACAGTGATTTCCGTCGCCGGATCCGCTCCAGTGATGAAGTGCTTCAGCGCCTCGACTTCTTCGTGGAGTTCGGAGATGGTACGGCCGCCGGCGCTCCCCGGATACCCCTGCGGAAGTGCCGTCCATACCCAGGCGCCGGTATCCAGCGTGTGCTCGCGCTTGACGAGTACGACCAGGCTAGTCGCAGGTTCCTTCATTCCATCCACTCTTTCCCGAATACGGGAGCCAGATCTTCGCGCAGGCGATCTAGCTTGGCCATTGTGATATCCCGAACTGGAACGGTGGTCCTTGCCACGACGATTTGATTACTGTCATAAAGCAGGAGCAGCCGAACCGATCGTGTCGACTCGGCCCAGTCTGGGCGGTATCCGAACCGTCGGGCCATCTCGTAAATGCGATCGCGAAGCTCCTGGTAGGTAGTTAACACCGTGGAAGCTTAGCATGCTGGACACCGTAGGGTCCAGCGGGCTAAGTCTCTTGGCCTCAGTCGGTCGGCGCCCGGGCCTAGAACGGATACGGAATCGGCCCAGCCACGCTGCCGATGCCTTCCATGGCAGACGCCACGTAGGCCAGCTGGGAAAGGATGAACGCCACGATGACCCAGACCCAGTCGGCTCCGATCACGGTGTCGAAGGACTTGGACACGTCGATGAGCACTCCGATGAGAGCCCAGCCGCCGATGAGCGTGCCGACCACCATGATCAACGTCGGCCAGCTCACCCGGCGGGGCTCGATCAGCTTCGGCACCTCGATCGACTTGGCCCGGGCGGCACGCTGACGGACGTCCTCCAGCAGCCCGCGCTTGCCCCGAAGGTTCCGGTTAAGTGCGGGGTCCAGCCCTGCCCGGCGCAGATGCTGGAGGGCGCCTCCCAGGACTTCCGGATCCAGGCACCGTGCCGCGGCGTCGGCGGCTCGTTCGGGACCGACCGCCGCTGCCGTCGCCGCTATGGCACCAGCCATGTCGCGATCGAGCTGATCTGGCGAAGCGCTCGCTGAGGCGTTGCGGAAGTCCGTCACCACGGTGGTCTGCGCGGCCGGGTCGACCAGCAGGACGTCATCGCTCATGGCGCCGTGAGCGATGCGTGCCCTCCGGAGAGTCAGCAGTTGACGATACAGGTCGTCAAGAGCAGCGTCACCGATGTCGCCGGCGTTAGCCCCGGACAGCATCGTCCCGGTCGGCAGCCGGTAGACGAGCAGGGCGTCCTTGGACGGTCCCGCAGTTCCTGCCTCAACGATTTCGGGCACGGCCACGCCCGCCTGGCCAGCTCGCATGGTCAGGTAGGCCTCGTGCTCGACCTGCTGAAGCCGGGTAAGCGTGAGGCTCGGCCCGGAGTCCCGGTAGAACAGGAACCGGCCTGTCTTGGTGAGGAGCCTGGCGTCGGCCGCATCGCGGCCGTAGACGGCTATTCCGATGCGCTGACCGGGCAAGTCTGCCCCGCCCGTCTCGGTTGCGTCGTATTTCGCCACTCCCCAGACCTGCCGGGTCATCGGGTGCACGCCGCCGGAGCGGATGTCGAGCTCGTCCAGCAGCAACTGCACATCATAGGCCGAAGGCAGGCCGAGAGGTGAGCCGAAGACGAGGCAGCTCAGGAGCGCGACCGCAACGTCGCCACGCCCTCGCCGGTCAGGTCGTCGTCGGCCACCTTGCGCCCGGTCATGGCCATGACCAGCGACACGATGGGACCCGACACCATGGGTCCGGTGCCAGTGGTCCAGTCGGCGTCGGTGGCACGCAGCGTGAGCCCGGCAATGCGGCGCTTGGAGCCGATGAGCAGGTTCGAGCCCTTGTAGAAGTCCGCCACCGTGACCACGGCGTCGGTCGGGTACTTGTGCTGGATGCCGAGCGCCCGGCGGATGTCCCCGCTGTGCACGATCACTTCGCCGAGCCAGGTCTGGTTCGGGCCCGGCGGGTGCTTCACCGAGGTCATCACAGACTCGAAGTTGGCGAGGGTGTCGGCCGGGGTGGCGCCCCGCTGTGCGGCGACGCCCTGCTCCTGGACCTTGTCGAAGCTGAACCCGGAGCCGATCATCTTGCCGAAGAACGCGGGCGGCGTCAGCTTGGCGGAAGAGGTCATGTGGGCGAGCACGTCGTGCACCGTCCAGCGCCCGCATAGCGAGGGCTTGGCCCAGTCCTCGTCACTCAGGCCCCGCAGGTCGGTCGCGAGGGCCTTGCGCTCGGCGTGCACCGTCGGCCAGATATCCATGAGTCCTCCCCTCGGACCGGCGCCTCGTCGCACCCGTCCGTATTGTTCGGTAACCGCCAAATTAGTTAAGGGCCGAACAAGCCGCAAGCGTATAGTTTCGCGGGTACGGGAGGCAAGGTGCGGGACATCCAGAAGGTGCTGGCGGCGCTGACCTCGCCGGTCCGGCGCGAGATCCTGGGGCTGATCTGGGACCGGGAGCTGTCGGCGGGAGAGATAGCGGACGCCTTCCCGGTGACCAAGCCCACGATCTCCCAGCACCTGGCCGTCCTGCGCGAGGCGGGCCTGGCCGAGAGCACCGCGGTCGGCACCTCCCGCCGCTACCGGGCCCGCCCTGACGCGCTGCGCGGGCTGCGCGCCGCGCTCGGCGGCGCGGCCAAGTGGACTAACGCCGACGATGCCCCCGAACGCGCGTCGTCGGACGTCCGCACCAAACCGGTCGTGGTAGCCAGCACCGACGTGGGCACCAGCCAGGAGGTGACGTTCGCCGCCTTCACCGATCCCGTCGTCTACTCTCGCTGGCTCGGCGTGCCCGTCACCCTCTGCGGCGGGCGTTTCGCCTGCACGATGGAGTGGGGGACGAACGTGCGCGGCCGGTATGAGCTGGTCTGCCCGCCGGAGCTCATCGTGATGCGGTGGGACTTCGAGGACGACAACGTGCCGGTCCCCGGAGGTGAGATGACCGGCTACCTCCGGATCCGGCCGACCGGCCAGGGATCGCACGTCGAGGTGCACCAGCTGGTCGACTCGCCCGCCCAGGCGGCGTTCATGGAGGGGGCATGGGCCACGGTCCTCGGCCGTCTCAAGGCCGGGGTGGCCCGCGCCTCCGACCCCGCCGAGCCCATGCCCCCGCGCTCCTCCCGCCCCAAGCGCCACTCCAGCACTGCTCCGCGGCCGCCCCGCCAAGCCTAGTCGGGGGGCCAGGGCGGTGGACGTCACCAGCCGCGTTCGCGCCACTCGCCGAGGTGCGGGCGCTCGGTCCCCAGCGTGGTGTCGTTGCCGTGCCCCGGGTACACCCAGGTGGCGTCGGGCAGCGGGCCGAACAGGCGCTCGGTCACGTCGGTGAGCAGCGAGGTGAAGTCCGCGGGTGAGTTCGTCTTGCCCATCATCGGAGGGAAACATACTATGGCATCTGTGCCGACGTGCGACCTGTACTTGCGTCTTAGCGACCTTCGCACCGAAGAACCTTTCGATAAGCGTCAAGCCAAGCTTAGAGCCGAGGCCGACAGACTCGGCTGGACTGTGCAGCGTGTCGTCATAGAGAATGACATGATCCCCGCCAAAGACGGCAAGGTGCGTCCCGCCTCGGCGTTCAAGCGCCGGAAGATCAAGACTCCATCAGGCAGAATCGAGCTACGTGTCGTCCGCCCAGGGTTCCGCGAGGTGCTAGACGACATCATCACGGGCCGAGTCAACGGCCTGCTGGCGGAAGACCTTGACCGGGCAGTCCGCGATCCGAGAGACCTAGAAGACCTGCTAGACGCATGCGAGATGACCAAAGCGTCGGCTCGCAGTCTTACTGGCAGTCTCACTCTCACCAACGGCGGCACCGAGGCCGAACGGTCAATGGCGCGTGTCATGGTTGCCATGGCCAACAAATCCTCGGCTGACACGGCACGGCGTGTCGCGGACGGTCGGGAACGCAACTGGGGCGAGTCTTATCAGGGCGGACCTCGCCCGTTCGGGTTCGTCGCGGCCACCGACACCGAGAAACTCCACCGGACGCTGCTGATCGTGCCTGACGAAGCCGACTTCATCCGGAAAGCAGCCGCCGATATTCTCGACCGCGATATCTCCCTAAAGGCGATCCTCCGCGAGCTGCGCGAAAACTACACCCCTACATCACGTGGCGGGAAATGGAATGGCCGAACGCTCAAGCAAGTTCTGACCAAACCCGCAGTCGCCGGCTTGGCAGTACACAAAGGCAAGCTAAAGCCTGCGCCCTGGCCGGCCATCCTAGAACAAGACGTCTGGGAGCGGCTATGCGAAAAGCTGAATAACCCCCCCGCTGACGCCAATCGCGGTAACGAGCCAAAGCATCTGCTGACAGGCATTGCGAAATGCGGTATCTGCAACGACGGGACTTCGGTTCGGGCCAACGGGAGCGGCACCCTGCGTGGCAAGAAGGGGTATCAGTGCGAGAAGGTCGCACACATCCACCGGAACATTGAGCTAGTCGACGAATGGGTCGAGAGAAACGTCACGGCATACATCTCTAAATACGGCACGATCATTCTCAAGCCAGAGCCGAGAGAAGACATCGACACGACTAAGCTGCGAGCCGAAAGGAAAAGGCTTCAAGAACGGAAGACGGCGCAGATGCGCATGCACGCGCTAGGGGAGATCGATGATTCCGATCTAGAGGTAGGGATGCGAACAATCCGCGACAGACTGACCGTGGTCGAGTCCCAGCTAGCGCAAGCTAATAAGCCAGACCCGATACCAGAATTCCGGCATCACGGACCGACTCGCAAGACTTGGCATGGTCTGACTCTCGCTCGCAAGCGAGCGATAATCAAGCAAGTTGTCGACGTTACGATGCTTCCGACAGCGCGCCGTGGTCCGGGATTCGATCCCGATTCCGTTCGGATAACCGACAAGAAAACGGGAGAGATAATCGACGTCCGCACTTGGCCGGTAGAAGTCGACGCTGTGTCAGCGTAACCGAAAGGAGACGATACCGATGGCAGCTGACAACCCTCTCGGTGATCTCGTCAGAGGGATACGAAAGAACATGGACGATTATCTCGCTGAGAGACTGCAAGAGGCAGGCGGCGAAGAGATCATCACCGACGATCAGCGTAACCGCATCATCGAACTTGCCGACAGAGACCCGACCGGACGCTGAGATATCACAGACGCAGAGAGCCGACGAGCTAGCACGTAGCTCGTCGGCTCTTCCTTCATCTGCCAGAGACGATCTCAGCGCCATACAGACACAAGACTCGCCCCACACGCGCTCAGCGCGTCGGGACTCTAGCGGACTCGCTTGATGGCGGCCGTAGGGAACTCCTTGCCGCACCCGCCGCACACCGACATAGGAGCTGGGTCTCCCATGCTGGTGACGTTCTCAGGGGCGATGTCGGTCGGCGGACAGTTCGGGTCAGGGCAGCTCCACTTCATGGTTCCCAAGGATATGCGATCCGCGGCTCCCAGGCCGACGCAGACAGAGCGTCGTTCGCGATGCTGACAACGCTCCGAGATTGAGCGCTGCGTCTCCAAAACACTGATAACTTATAGAGAATCCAGAGACGCGAAAGCGCCGGCGACATAAGAGTCGCCGGCGTTCTGCTTTGCGCTAGCTCTCAATAAGTATTGAGAGATTCGGAGCATCCCAGAGACAAGCGAAGAGCGCCGGCCTGCTCACAAGGAGGCCGGTGCTCTCCAGTGTCCCAGAATCGCTCTGGAGCGTCCTAGCTAGTGCTGGACGTGACCAGTCCACCAGTTGCCGCCCTTGGCGACAGGCGGCTCGCCTTGCAACGTGTAAACAGCGAAATCGATAATGACGCCGCCGGGAGTCGACCCAAGGCCGTCAGCGCCATTCAGCGGGTATTCGACAGTAAGCATCGCTCACGCACCCTGGAGAGCACGATAAACGGCGAGCGCCTTGGGACGTGCGACCTGAACGTCTCCGCGCCAATGCGAGAGAATGCCGACCTGGCCGAGTTCTGCATACCGTTCGGTAAGCACTCGGACAGTGAAGTCGAGACGCTGACCCACGAGCACCTGCGAGAAGTCGCCGACGAAAAGGTCGGTAGCGCGAGACGTCATAGTTCCGCGCGTAAACGACGGAATGACGTTGGTCGTCAGCCAGGGTACGTCGCGAAGCACGGGCGGCTTATCAATGACGTTGTTAAACGACGTATAAAGCGAGTTGTACTGCTGGACAAGCTTGTCAGACGAGACAATCGCTCCCAGACGACCCGAGCGCCAGCTCCTCAGAGCACGCCAGCGTCGGCCTGGGCGACGCGCAGACGTCTCTACGCTCGGAACGTCCCCCAGCGTTCGCGTATGACGATCAACGCCGGCGGCTCGTCGGCTAGCTCTCCGCCGACACGGCCAACACGGCGGCGTGTCAATCAACGACAGTCAGTCCGCATGCCCGTACCCTGAGTACATAGTGTGATTTTTCGAGATGGCGAAGGACACAAGGCAATGACCGCACAAGTTGGCGATACGGTCTTGGAGAACTTCAGGATCGGTGAAGACGACTTCAGAGATCTTGACTCAGTTGTCCGGCAGCATTGCGAGACCATCACGTATTACGTCCATAAGGGACGCAGTCTGGGCGATTATCAGACAGATAGCGTCGAAGATCTCGTGAAAGACCGAAACGGGGTGGAAACGAGGATAGAGTCCGTCCTGCTTCAGGCTACCGGAGCCAACGGGCTGAAGTTCAACATAGAATTTAACGACGAGATAGCCATGAACGGCGAGTGCTCAGATAGGGCTCCCCTCATCTTGCTGGCAAGCGATGCCGGATCAGTAATACGGGATAGGATGAAAGGCAGGAAGCCGAAGAGAAAGGTTATCCTTCAAGCCATAGCGGTAGTTTTCTTCATTCTCGGATATTCTGTATTTCTGCATATTCAAGACTCGTACACAAGCAGGTTTAACGCAGCACACACGGCTCAGATTTCTCGAAGTGCAGAAGCAGCGGATCAAAAGCAGGCGAATGCTGCTATTCTGTCTACTCAAAGACTGCTATCTCAGGCGACAACTGCTCTTTCAGAACACGATCTCAACGCAGAAATAGCCTTTTTGGTACAGCAACAAATCGGGCAACTACGCCAAGAGATAGCTTCCGACCAAGCAACGGCGGCGCTAACTAGCAGCAGTGATATTCCCAGCGATCCAACGCCGCCATGGTGGTCAACCTCTTATTGGCTGCTGCTGGTGGTCGCTTGCGCTGCGACTGCCGTCGCAGTTGGCATCGGATACCTAGTTATTCCGAGCAGCAGTTCCGTATTCTTGATCGGAGATGAGAAGCGCAGGCAGAAGCGAGCCGATAAGTTCCGGACGAACATGATATGGGCCGTTGGCGTGGGGTTCATAGTCAGTATAGTGTCCGGTCTTTTGCTATCTTTGCGGTAGGATAGTTCTCGCCGATCCACAGCAAGGGAGCGCTCCCTGACATGGAGAGCCGGTCATTCCTGCTTCGACAGGTAAGGAACTTTGCTCCTTATCCGTTCAAAGTCTGATTCGCTGAGATCAGACCATGCCAGCGCTGAAGTTGAAACACGTCGATCCCTAACCTCATCGAGATTATCAAAGAAGCGGTTATAACCTTCTTCATCAACGGCCTGATACAACGAAGCCAAAAGTGCCGCGATAGTGCGGTCTTGACGACGGGCAACGCGTCCGTCTTCAAAACGGGCGAATCTTCCATCCAAGCAGGACCAGCCGAAGTTATACTCAAGCCTCCCTCTCTTCGGCTCCAAGTGAGGGCTACCTATAATCTGAGCCTCGTTATGAATCAGTACCTGTTCCAGGAACGGATAGCCGTCTACCTCCGATAGCTGTACATTATCAGCATAGAATTTAGCAATCGCCTTACAGACTGACGATGGCGTGGTTCTGCGCCTTCCTGCCGCATCTGTTGATATCCTCCATGCCATAATGAAGAGTGGAGGCTTCGGGGTGATTGGTCCATGTAGGTTGCGGTAGAATATTTGAGTCTCACGCCATTTGACCGCAAAATAATGAAAAGAAGCGAGAGCGTCGCGGGTTTCCTGTAGGGACAGTGATCCCTTTACCTCGATAACAGCACGGACCGCTTCTGGGCGTATGATGACGAAGTCACCATCGCGAAAGACCACGGGATGTCTCATAACATCGTACACAAGGATGTCGCACTCACGTGACACCGAGTAGGCACTTTGGTTTAGTGGGTCATGAAACTGAAATCCTCCAGGCGGATTCACGTCGGCATGGGGAAACAGAACAAACCCCGTACCTACCTCAACTGTTCGTGGCAGGAACTCTCTAATGACGTCCGCAAGCAATCTTTCCTTATAGCGTCCCGACGACAGGTGATGCGCGCCACCGATGAGACGGTCCAGTAGATCAACCTTTGACGACACGCTCTCGCCGAGAAGCGCCGTGTAGCCAATTAGATCAGGGCGAGACAATTTTACTTCCTTCTCTAACCTAGCGCTTGCCCTTTGCTTGACGCCTGATCGACAACATCGGTGTATTTTGACATTATCTGATCGAGGTCAATAAGTTTTCCCTCTGTGTCGACTAGATGCATGAGGTCGAATGGCCGCACTACAATATCAACGGCACGCCACGGCCACGGTTCCTGATTAATGCCGCCTGTGAGAAGAAGGAATCTCTCTCGTGCCCAGACCACGAAGCCAACCTTGGCTAGCTCTTCTATGTTCTCATTAAGAGAGCGGCAGGCATGCCGCTGTTCGGTAAACGAGAGATCGCCAGAGCAATTATTCCAGTCCCCAACGTTGTCAAAGAAGGCAGCTATAAGATCCTCGTGCTCGTCACTAAGACCACTAGGCCAAGCCGGATTGCAGGAATAGGCGCCGTTGACAAAATGCCAAAGCTCAGTTCCGCTTATCATGAGCTTGAGCATCTTCTTTGTCGGGCGAGTTGGATCAGGAACGAGGCGAGCCGGGCGGGGATTCGTAGTCTCGTCTGGACTCGCTACCCGTTCTTCGTGCTGGCGCTTGAATTCTTTCAAGCGTTCAACGGTGTAGTAACCGACCTGATCGTCAACCTGCTTATGATGTTTCCTGCATAGCAAGATGAGATTGGCGTAGGAGTCAACGTCGGGGACGTTGCCGGCGCGCGGTCCATTTGGTGATTGCCCGACTATGTGCGCCTCTTCGCCGAAAACCGAAGGCTCGTCGGTGTCGGTGCCTTCGGTGACTAGCTGCACCTGACAGATAGAACATCTACCGCCAGCCTTGACCCAAAGGATCTTGCGCGTCCTATCAGTGATAGCCATGCTGACAGGCTACGTGACTGCTCTGTCATTTACGCTTGAGACACGAACGGCGCCAGCGTTGGCTACAGCAGCTCCTAGCGCTCTTCCTTCGGCACGACGAAGAGACCTCTTCCGGCGCTCGTGCGGATGAGTCCGTCGTCCTTGAGTATCTTGACGGCTCTCTCAACGGAGCCGCGAGCTATGCCGTGCTCCTGGGCAAGCGTCTTGATCGACGGCAGCGGACGGCCGGCCGGTATCTCGCCCCGCTCGATCTGAGCGCGCAAAATCTCGGCTAGCTGCCGGTAGACCGGCGTCTCGCCATCGTGGTCGATCGTCACATGGGCGACTGTAAGTGATCATGGATTCTTGCAGGCTGGCAGGGGTTCCCAGAGGTACTCATAGGCACCTAGTGTTGCATGCATGGCTGTTCAGTACTTCGCAGACGACGCGCTCGCCGTCTTGCGCCCGCTCTATCCCGATTACGACCTGTGGTGGATAAAGCGAGCGACTGAGAAGGGATTCATCTACTGCGCTCGCCGGAAGGGCGAGAAAGCAGCTTGCGTCAACGCTGCCAGTCCGGAAGAACTCATCGAAATGCTGCTGCATCTCCCGACACAGCCGTAACCTCCGGAACGGACAGCGCGCCGGCTTTGTGGTCAGGCCGGCGCGCTGTCGTGTGTGTGCTGCCGTGCGCCTCACCAGCCGCGTTCGCGCCACTCGCCGAGGTGCGAGCGCTCCGTCCCCAGCGTGGTGTCGTGGCCATGCCCGGGGTATACCCACGTCGCGTCCGGCAGCTTGTCGAACAGCCGCTCGGTCACGTCGGTGAGCAGCAGTGTGAAGTCGTCAGGACCATTTGCCGGCGGCCGTCCGGAAGTATATCCTGAACCATACGTGGTCTTGCCCACGCCGCCGGGAAACAGCGAGTCGCCGGTGAACACGTGCGGCGAGTCGGCCAGCCTGCCGTCCGCGTCGTACAGCACCGCCAGGCTGCCCGGGGTGTGCCCGCGCAGGTGAATGAGGGACACCGCGCAGTCGCCGAAGGTCAGCACCTCGCCGTTCTCGGCCCGGCGCCCGACCGTCACGGGCAGCTCGTCCGCGTCCGCCGGATGCGCGACCACGACCGCGCCGGTGTGCTTTTGCACCTCGGGGAGCGCCTGCCAGTGATCGAAGTGCTGGTGCGTCGTCACGATCGTGCCGACCGGCGTGTCACCGATCATCTCGATCAGCCGGCCCGCCTCGTTGGCCGCGTCGATCAGCAGCCCCTGGCCGGTGCTGGCGCAGCGCAGCAGGTACGCGTTATTGTCCATGGGACCCACGGCTATCTTGGTCACCGTCAGGCCGTCGATCTCCCGCGTGTCGGCCGGGCCGCCGACACGTACGTCTCCGGTATAGGTCACTTTTCAGACCCTATACCGAACGAGTTGGTATTCCCCGGCCAGCTCCGCCGCATTGTTTCCCGTGGTTGACGCCAACCCGACCTGGAGGCGCGCGTGAAGATACTCGTCCTGGCCGGCCACCACGTACGCGAGTTGCTGACCTACCGGGAGTGCGCGGACGTCATGCGCGAGGCCCTGGCCGAGCTGGCCCGCGGCCAGATCCAGCAGCCGCTGCGGACGATCGTCCGGCCGCGGGACGCGGCGGGCTTCATGGGGCTGATGCCCGCCTACTCTCCTGCTGATCACGCTGGCGGCGCCGGCTACGGGCTGAAGGCCATCTGCATCACGCCGGGCAACCCGGCCATCGGCAAGGACGCGCATCAGGGCGGGGTGCTGCTCTTCGCGGCGGACACGGGGGAGCCGCTGGCGCTGGTCAACGCGTCCGCGGTCACCGAGATCAGGACCGCCGCCACCTCCGCGGTCGCCACGGACCTGCTGGCCCGCCCCGGTGCCGCCGAACTGGCCATCATCGGAACCGGCGTGCAGGGCCGGGCGCACGCGCACGCCATCGCCGCGACCCGGCCGCTGACCGGCATCCGGCTGGCCGGACGCGACCTGGCGCGGACCCGCGAGGTGGCCGCCGAGCTGGCTGGGCAGCTGGGCCAGCCGGTCAGCGCGTATGACGACGTGCCCGCCGCGGTCGCCGGCGCGGGCATCGTGGTGACCGCCACCACCTCGTCGGTCCCGGTGCTGCGCCGCGAATGGCTGGCCCCGGGCACGCACGTCAACGCAGTCGGCTCGTGCGTCCCGGCGGCCAGGGAGCTCGACACCGCCACGATGGCCGAGGCGGCCATCTTCGCGGACAGCCGCGAGTCGGTCAGCCACGAGGCGGGGGACTTCCTGATCGCGGAGCGGGACGGCGCGGCCAACCCGGTCCGGGCCGAACTCGGCGAGCTGCTCACCGGGACGGCCCTCGGGCGCGCCGATGACGACGAGATCACCGTGTTCGAGTCGCTCGGCCTGGCCGCCGAGGACCTGGCGGCCGCCCGCTTCCTGTACGAGAAGGCCACCCGCCTAGGCACCGGCACCCCCGCCGACTTCTAGCCCCCGCTAGCGCCCCCCCCGCTAGCGCCCCCGCCGCTAGCGCCCCCGCCGGCTAGCCCCTCGCCGCCCAGCCCACAGGCCCCACAAGCACCAATGTTCACCTCTATCCCGATGCCACCAGGCTCGTTTGGCATGGTTGTGACAGCGTGCACCCTCTT
>WNGP01000068.1_pt1 | contig 62940 bp, 63 predicted proteins | sample 5407671 | NCBI WGS metagenome assembly WNGP01 (sample SAMN13153381, study PRJNA577476) | soil metagenome | isolation source: 40 cm soil or saprolite under Garry oak tree replicate 2 | place: USA:California | collected 2016-06-15 | reverse complement strand
CTCAAGCAGTCTGCCATCGCGCGCTGGAAGACCGGCCTCGCCGAGTTCGACTTCGTCCTCGGCGGGGGCATCGTTCCCGGCTCAGTGACGCTCGTCGGTGGAGAGCCAGGCATCGGCAAGTCGACGCTGCTCATGCAGTGCGCGGCGCGGCTCGAGAGCCAGGGCGTATCGACCCTGTACGTGTCGGGCGAGGAGTCGCCTGACCAGCTGCGCCTGCGCGCGGACCGGCTCGAAGAAGACGCCGGCAACATCCATGTGCTCGGCGAGACACGGCTGGAAGCAATCCTGCATCATGCGACACAGCTGCGGTCGAGCGTCGTCCTACTCGACTCGGTGCAGACCACGTACACCGAGGAGCTCGAAGGCGCGCCCGGGAACGTCGGCCAGGTGCGCGAGTGCGCCGCGCGGCTGATGCGCTTCGCGAAAGAGTCGGGGGGCGGGCCCGCCGTGCTGCTCGTCGGGCACGTCACCAAAGGCGGCGGCATCGCCGGTCCGAAGACACTCGAGCACATCGTGGACACCGTGCTGTACTTCGAAGGCGAGACGACGCTCGACCATCGCATCCTGCGCGCCGTCAAGAATCGGTTCGGCTCGGTGGATGAGATCGGTGTCTTTCGCATGACCGGCACCGGCCTCGAGCCGGTTGCGAACCCCGCCGCGGCGTTCCTCGCGGGGCGCACGACTGGCGCCTCCGGCTCCGCGGTGACGGCGTTGATGGAAGGCACGCGCCCGATGCTCGTCGAGATCCAGGCGCTCGCCTCGAAAGCGGGGTTCGGCACGCCGCAGCGCGTGGCCACCGGACTGGATCACCGCCGCCTCGCCTTGCTGCTGGCCGTGCTCGAGCGCCGCGGCGGCCTGCCGTTTGGCAGCCTGGACGTCTTCGTCAACGTTACCGGCGGCGTGCGCCTCGTAGAGCCGTCGACCGACCTCGCCGTCCTTGCCGCCCTCGTCTCCACGGTCCACGATCGTCCGGTGCCGGCCGACGCGCTCTTCCTTGGAGAGGTGGGCCTGGGCGGCGAGATCCGTCCTGTGGCCGGCGTCGAGCGCCGCCTCGCCGAAGCCGCGCGCCAAGGCTTCCGCCGCGCGTTCCTGTCGGCGCGCTCGCGGGGGGGCGGCGCGGGCGCTGAGCTCGAGCTGATCGGGCTGGAGGGAATCGGTGAGCTCACCCGTCGGCTCGCAGCCTGACGTCGGGGTAGTCGTGGTGGCAGCGGGGGCGGGCGTGCGCGCGGGCCCCGGAGAGCCGAAACAATTCCGCCCTATCCTCGGCGTCCCGATGCTGCTCCGCGCGCTGCGGGCCTTCATCGGGCATCCGGAGGTGCGCCAGGTCATCGTTACCCTGCCGCCCGGGTACGTCGAGCGGCCGCCCGATTGGCTCGTCAAGCTGCGCGGCGAGCGGCTCGGCTTCGTCCCGGGCGGCGCGCAGCGCGTGGACTCGGTCCGCGCCGGGCTCGCGGCGTTGCCGGAGGACGCGACGATCATTCTCATTCACGATGCGGCGAGGCCGTTCGTGAGCCGCGGGACGATCGACGCCGTGATCGCGCGGGCACGCGCGGGTGTGGGGGCAGTCGCGGCGGTCCCCGCGTCCGACACACTCAAGGAGATCGGGCAGGGCACGCATCGGCCGACACCGCGGATCACGCGGACGGTGGACCGCGAGCGGATCTGGCGCGCACAGACGCCGCAGGGATTTCCGCGACAAATGCTGCGGGACGCCTACACGCAGCTCGGCGTCACCGCGAATGGCGGCGCGCCGAGCGATGACGCCGAGGTCTGCGAGCGCGCCGGTTTTCCGGTGGACTTGATTCCCGATTCGCCGTACAACTTCAAGATCACGACCGCCGACGACTTCCGGATCGCGGAGGCTCTTGCGCGTGAATGGCGGTGAAACCGCTTCCATTTCAGTCGGATGCGGAGGTCGGCACGGCGATCCCCAAGGTGGTGGCGCATCTACGCGGCGGCGGCTTGCTCGCTTATCCTACCGAGACGGTATATGGCCTGGGCTCGCGCGCCGCGCAGGCGGACGTCGCCGCACTGGCGGCGATGAAGGGACGCGCCGCGAGCAAGCCTTTCCTCTTATTGATCAGCGATCGCGCGATGGCTGAAGCGAATGGGCTCGCGTTCAACGCGTCCGCGGATGCGTTGGCGCGAGCATTCTGGCCCGGACCGCTCACACTCGTGCTGCCCGGTGGATCCGGCCGCCTGCCTGATCTGATACGCGGCCCGGACGGCGGGATCGCGGTGCGCTGGACCTCCCATCAGGCGATCGCCCGGCTCGTCGCGGCGCTAGGCGAGCCGCTGACGTCGACGTCGGCCAACTTGCCTGGCCAGCCGCCGGGACCCGGCGCCGACGCGATCGCCCGCGACTTCGCGCCGGCGGTCGCCGCGGGGAGGCTCCTGGTGCTCGATGGCGGCGTGTTGGGGAACCGGCCCCCTTCCACGGTGGTTGACTGCACCAAGCCGCAGGCGCAAATCGTGCGCGAAGGAACCTTGAGCGTGCACGAGCTGCGCCGCGCCGTCGGCCGGCTCGCGCCATGATTCAAACCGTCCTGTTCGTCTGCACCGGCAACATTTGCCGCAGCCCACTCGCCGCATCGCTGCTCGAGCGCGCGCTCAAGGAGCGCGGTCTCGAAGTGGCGGTGACGTCGGCGGGCACCGGTGCGTGGGACGGCGCCCCCGCCTCCGAAGGCGCCTACCTCGTTGGCCTGGAGCGCGGCCTGGATCTCTCCGGCCATCGCGCGCGCCTCTTGACGCGGGAGCTGGTCGAGCGCGCCGACCTGATTCTCACCATGGCCCGCCATCATCGCGCGCGCGTCGACGAGCTAGGCGGGGAAGGCAAGGTCTCCGTGCTCGGCGAATACGCCGGACGCGGCGGCGATGAGGTCAGCGATCCGTTTGGCGGCGACCTCGGCGTCTATCGCGACACCTGCCAGGAGCTCGAGTCCCTCACGGCCGCGGTGGCCGACCGCCTCGCCGCTGAGAGCAAGCGTGGAGATCAGCGCTAAGACGCGTCTCCTCACGGTCATCGGCGATCCGGTGGCCCATTCCCTTTCTCCCGCGATGCACAACGCCGCGTGCCGCGCGCTCGGGCTGGACGCCGTCTACGTCGCGCTGCGCGTCCCGGCGGCGGCGCTCGCCCCGTTCCTAGCGGCGCAGGCGGCGATTGGCGGCGCGGGCAACGTCACCGTCCCCCACAAGGCAGCGGTGGAACGATCCCTCGCGCGGAAAACGGATGTCTGCGCGCGCGTCGGCGCCTGCAATACTTTCTGGACCGAAGATGGGTCAGTGGTCGGCGACAACACCGATGTGACCGGCGTGATCGCCGCGCTCGAGAAACTCGGCCCCATTCACCGAGGAGAAAAGTGGCTCGTGGTGGGAACCGGCGGATCGGCGCGTGCGACTGCCGTCGCCGCGGCCGAGCGCGGCGCTTCACTCTTCGTGCGCTCGCGCGATGACGCGCGCGCCAGGACATTCGCCGCGTGGGCGAACGGCGCCGGCGCGACGACCAGTGTCGCGACCGGCCCCGTTGAGGTCGACGTGGCAATCAATGCGACCCCGCTGGGACTCGCGGGACACGATCCACTCCCCGTGGACGTGAACCACATCCCGGGCGTCCAGCGCGCGCTCGACCTCGTGTACGCGCCGGGGGAAACGCGCTGGGTCCATGTGCTGCGCGAGCGCGGGATCGCCGCCGCGGATGGGCGCGAGATGCTGGTGCAGCAGGGCGCCGCGGCATTCGAGCGGTTCTTTCCCGGAACCGACGCGCCCACGGAGGTGATGCGCGCCACCGTTCAGCGCGCGCTCCGTGCTTAGCGCCGCGGTCGAACAGCTTCTTCTTCCGGCGGAATGCCTGATGTGTCATGCGCTGCTCACACCGCGCGACGCTCACTGGATCGTGTGTCCCGTCTGCCGCCAGCGCTGGCGCGCCGTGCGCCCGCCCTGGTGCAATCGCTGCGGGCAGCCCGAGCCGCACTTCGGTCCGTGTCGTCTCTGCGCGGCGTGGCCACCCGCGTTGCAATCAGTGCGATCGGCGGTGTGGTTGGAGGAAGGCGCCCGCCAGGCCGTGCACGCGCTCAAGTACGGCGGCCTGCCGCGCATCGCCGACGATTTGGCGGCCGCGATGGTTGGCGTGCGGCCTCCTGCCGACGGACCGTCGGCCCTGATCCCGATTCCCCTCGCCGCCAAGCGATTGCGCGAGCGCGGTTACAATCAAAGCGAACTACTGGCGCGCGCGCTGGCGCAACAGTGGCGGATTCCGGTGCTCCCTGACGCACTCGTCCGGACGCGGGAGACGCCGACGCAAACGGCGTTGACACCGGAGACACGGCTAGCGAACGTCGCAGGTGCGTTTTCGGCCAAGCGCGTTCGTTCGGGAATGGTTTGGGTGCTCGTCGACGATGTCTTCACTACCGGCGCTACACTGGCCGAAGCGGCGCGCGCATTGGAAGATACGGGTGCGACGACAGTACACGCGGTAACCTTCGCGCGTGCCGCAATTCCAGACTTCACCTAAGGGGAGAGACATGGCAGTGCGGGTAGGGATCAATGGGTTCGGACGCATCGGCCGCAACGTGGTGCGCGCGGCCACCACGGCCAAGCAGACCGACATCGAATTCGTCGGCGTCAACGACATCACCGACACGAAGACGCTGGCGCACCTCTTGAAATACGACTCGGTGCACGGGCGCTTTCCCGGCACCGTCGAAGCCAAGGGCGACGCGCTCATCGTGAACGGCAAGTCGGTCAGAGTCTCCGCCATCAAAGAGCCAGAGAAGCTGCCCTGGAAGGACCTCGGCGTGGAGTTCGTGCTCGAGAGTACCGGCCGATTCACCGATCGTGATGCCGCCGCCAAGCATCTCGCCGCCGGCGCCAAGAAGGTCGTGATCTCTGCCCCGGCCAAAGGTGAGGACATCACGATCTGTATGGGCGTCAACAACGAGAAATATGATCCCGCCAAGCATCACATCATCTCGAACGCCTCGTGCACCACCAACTGCCTCGTTCCCATGGTGAAGGTTGTGATGGACAGCTTCGGGTTCAAGCACGGCTTCATGACGACCGTGCACAGCTACACCAATGACCAGCAGATCCTCGACCTCCCCCACAAGGATCTGCGCCGAGCGCGAGCCGCCGCACTGAGCATCATTCCGACCACGACCGGAGCCGCCAAGGCCACTGGTCTCGTCATCCCGGAAGTGAAAGGCAAGATCGACGGCATCTCGTTGCGCGTTCCGACACCTGACGTCTCGATCGTCGAGCTGGTCGCCGACGTCGAGCGACCAACAACAGTCGAAGCCGTGAACGCGGCGTTCAAGCAGGCGGCCGCCTCCGGTCCCCTCAAGGGGATTCTCGAGACAAGTGACGAGCCGCTGGTCTCCCACGACTACATCGGCAGTCTGTATTCGAGCGTGATCGACACGATGTCGACCGCCGTCATCGACGGCACGCTGGTACACATCTCCTCGTGGTACGACAACGAGATGGGCTACTCGGCGCGCTGCGTCGACCTCCTCGCGTACATCGGAAAACGCCGTTGACCAAAAAAAGCCTGCGGGATCTCCCCCCGCAGGCGCTGGAAGGCAAACGCGCGCTCGTGCGGGTCGACTTCAACGTCCCGCTCAAGAACGGCAAGGTCACCGACGACACGCGGCTGCGCGCGTCGCTCCCGACGATCCGCTATCTCCGCGACAAAGGGGCCCGGGTCGTGCTGCTGTCGCACCTCGGACGGCCCAAGGGCGGTCCCGATCCGCAGTATTCGCTGAAGCAAATCGTCCCCAATCTCGAGAAGCTGCTCGGCGCACCGGTCGAGTTCATTGCCGACCCGGTGGCTGGAGGGGCGGTGACGCGGCGGCTGCCGCGCGGCGGCGTGGCGCTGGTCGAGAACACGCGCTTCTGGCCCGGCGAGGAACAGGACGATCCGGAGCTCGCGAAGACGTTCGCGGCGCTCGGCGATCTCTATGTGAACGACGCATTCGGGTCGGCACATCGCGCGCACTCCTCCACCGAGGCGGTCGCGCATCTGCTCAAGCCCGCCGTCGCCGGATTCCTAATGGAGAAGGAGCTGCAGTATCTCGGCGACTTGCTCCGCGATCCGAAACACCCCTTCGTGGCGGTGCTGGGCGGCGCCAAGATCTCCGGCAAGATCGACGTCATTCGCTCGCTGCTCCCACGCGTGGACGAGCTGCTCATCGGCGGTGCGATGGCCTGCACCTTCTTCGCGGCCATGGGGCTCGAGGTCGGATCGTCGCTCGTCGAACCCGATCGTATCGCGCTGGCCAAGGACCTGCTCGCCTCGAGCGGCAAGAAGCTGATCCTGCCCCGCGGCGGCGTCATCGCGCCGTCGCTGGAGCGCGCGAGCGAGCACCGGTCCGTGGCCGCCGATGCAATCCCCAAGGGCTGGGCCGTCTACGACATCGACGCCGCGACGCAGCACGACTATCGGGCCCGGCTGCTGCGTGCCAAGACCATCTTCTGGAACGGCCCGATGGGCGTCTTCGAAACGCCGCCGTTTGATGCCGGCACGCGCGCCATCGCGACGGCGCTGGTCGAGGCCGGAACGCAGGGAGCCGTGACCGTCGTCGGTGGCGGGGACTCCGTTGCGGCGGTCGCGGGCATAGAGGCTCAGCTCACGCACGTCTCGACTGGCGGCGGCGCGTCACTCGAATTCCTCGAAGGGAAAGAGTTGCCAGGCGTGGCGGCATTGGAGGACGCGTGAGGGCGCTGCTGTTTGCCGCCAACTGGAAGATGAACGTCGGACCTGCCGAGGCGCGCAGCTACCTCGCGACCTTCCTCAACGCGTATCCACCCCAGCCGAACCGCCAGGTGTGGTTCTTTCCACCGGCGGTCTCACTGGAGGCAGTTGCGACCGCACTCGGCAACAGAACCGACCTCCGCGCCGGTGTGCAAGACGTGTATTGGGCGCCGAAGGGCGCCTTCACCGGCGCGACGTCGCCGACGCTCGCCGCTCAGGCCGGCGCCAAAGCCGCGCTGATCGGACATTCCGAGCGCCGTCACGTGTTCGGCGAGACCGACGAGCAGACCGGCAAGAAGCTCAAAGCCGTCGTGGCCGCCGGCCTCCATCCCATCCTGTGCGTCGGCGAAACGCTCACGCAGCGCGATGCGGGCGAAACGTTGACGGTCGTACGGCGGCAGCTGCAAGCGGCACTCGGTGACCGCGTGGAAGTTCAGGTGACGATCGCCTACGAACCGGTCTGGGCGATCGGGACGGGCCGGAACGCGACGCCGCGGGACGCCGCCGAAGTTCACCGTGCGATCCGCGCGTGGCTCAAAGAGCGCCAGGCGAGGGAAACACGCGTGCTATACGGCGGCAGTGTGAACGTCACGAACGCCGCCGAACTGCTCGCCGAGCAGGAGCTCGACGGTGTGCTGGTCGGCGGCGCGTCACTCGACCCTCAGGGTTGGATCGAGCTTGTGCGCACTGGCGTCACCTAGGTATCTTGCCCGCGCATGTACGGAATTTTCGTCGGCATCCTCCTCCTCGACGCGCTGATCCTCGCGACCGCCGTGCTGTTGCAGGCGGGGCAGGGCGGCGGGCTCGCCAGCATGGGTGGTGGGGCCGGCACCGAAACAATTATGGGTGGCCGCCAGGCGACCACGTTGCTCACGAAGGTAACGTGGTGGACGGCGGGCATCTTCCTGTTTCTCGCGCTCGTGCTGACGTTCATGTCGACGTCAGCGAACCAGGTTCGCTCCGTCCTCGAAGGGCAGGGGCAAGCGCCGACACCGGTTGCGCCTTCGCAGCTGCCGATCGAGACTCAGCCGACGGCCCCGCCGGCGCCGGCGCCTCAACCACACCCACCGAGCAATCGCCGACCGTAATCCAGCACCCGCTTACGTCCTGCTAGAGGACGGCGCCTGGTTCCCCGGAACTGCGCCTCTCCCGTTTGAGCCGGCATACGCGGAAGTCGTCTTCACAACGAATCTGAGCGGTTACCAGGAGGTCTTCACTGACCCCTCGTATCTCGGCCAGATCGTGGTCATGACGGCTCCGATGATCGGCAACTACGGAATCAATCCTGAGGATGTGGAGTCCGACCGCCCGCGCGTCGCCGGGGTCGTCGTACGTGAGCTCTCCGCCACCCCTTCGAACTGGCGTGCGACGGGGACGCTGCTCGACTGGCTCTCGGGGGCGGCGGTGCCGCTCGTGGCCGACGTCGACACCCGCCAGCTCACGCGCTATATCCGTTCACGCGGCGCGATGCGCGGGGTGCTCGCGCTCGGTGAGCAGCCGACGGACGCCATCAAAGCAGCACTCGCCGCATCACCGTCGATGAACGGACTCGACCTTGCGAGCGCGGCGACGATTCCCGAGGCGTACACGGAAGGCCCGCCACCGCAGGAGGCAACTCATCATGTCGTCGCCTTCGATTTCGGGATGAAGCGGAACATTCTTCGGCTGTTCGTGCAGCGCGGATGTCGCGTAACGGTGGTACCAGCCGCGACGAGCGCCGACCAAGTGCGCGCGCTCAAACCGGACGGCGTGTTCCTCTCCAACGGTCCTGGCGACCCGGCCGCCGTCGGTTACGCGATTGATACAATCCGGCAACTGGCCGACGGGACGCTGCCGATTTTCGGGATCTGTCTCGGCCACCAGTTACTCGGCCTCGCGCTGGGCGGAGAGACGGAGAAGCTCCCGTACGGACATCGGGGCGGCAATCATCCCGTGCGCGATCTCGCTACGGGACAAGTACTTATCACGTCTCAAAACCACGGATTCGCAGTCCGGGGCGAAACGAGCGGTGTTCCAGGTGCGAAGTCGCTTGAGGTCACCCACCTTAACCTCAACGACGGGACCGTCGAAGGCATCAAGCACCGAGAGTATCCGATTTTTGCCGTCCAATACCACCCGGAGGCGTCGCCGGGCCCCCATGACGCCCAGGGACACTTTCAACAATTCCTACAAGCTCTTGACACTAAATAAGTAAGCCCGTACTATGGTCCCCGACTTTTGCCAACCTGGCAGAATTGTTCGGGTCGACGGGGGGACCAATGACGAAGGCCGATCTTGTTGAAAAGGTCACCGCGCAAATAGCTCGTACCGCTGGTCCCCTGATTTCCAAAAAGGACTGTGCGCGGGTCGTAGACTCCTTCCTCGACGCCGTGAAAGCTGCGCTGGCTGAGCAGCATAACATTGAGGTACGCGGATTTGGAACGTTCAAAATCCGCCAGCGCAAAACGCGGATGGCGCGTAACCCAAGAACCGGTGATCCTGTCGAAGTCGCGGCGCGTCCCGTTCCTGTCTTCAAGCCCAGCAAGGAGTTGCGGGCGATGGTCGCCGACGCGAGCGCGAAGGTTCCGTCGTAACACGCTGCGCTATGGCAACTTGGGACACGGGCCTCGGCACCAACGCCGGGGCCTTTCTAGTTTTAGGTATCTCTCAACTTCTTGCCTGGAGTGATGATGCGTCGTTCTCCCCAGCTCCTCCCTCTTTTTCTGCTCATCGCGTCGCCAGTCCACGGGCAGGTGGTTCGCTACGACGTCTCCGTTGTGCGAGGACAATTTCACGTTTCCGCGGATTTCCCCACGAGCGGCAGGGACACGCTGTTCGTTTCGCTGCCGGCGTGGAGCCCGGGCAACTACGAAATCCAGAATTACGCGCGCTACGTCCATGGGTTCGGCGCGAAGAACGCGGCCGGACAGACATTGCATTGGGATCGTGCCGACAAGGACACCTGGCGTGTCGCAACGGGCAGGGCCGACCACGTCCTCGTCGATTTCGACTACTCGCCCGATACGATCGATCTCTCCGTCGCCCGCACCGCACAGGATTTCGGACAATTCCTCGGCACGAACCTGTTCATGTTCGAAGAAGGGCAGCTGGCACGTCCCGCCGAAGTGCGCTTTCGGCTGCCCGCGGGATGGCAGGTTACGACGGCACTCAAGGGCCCGGCGAATGGCGTCTATCGCGCGGGCGATTATCACGAGCTCGCGGACGCGATGACGTTCGTCGGGAAGTACAGCCTCGATTCGCTGCAGGCCGACGGCAAGTGGATCCGTCTCGCCGTCTGGCCCGCGAGCGATTACAGCCCCGCGGTCGCGCGCAACCTGCGGAACGGCGTGGCGAAGATGGCACCGGTGCAGAATCGGATCATGGGTGACGCGCCCCCCCCGTACGACGTCTACACGGTGTTCTTCAATGTCATCCACGGACCCATTGGCTTCGGTGGCGGCCTCGAGCATAGCGTCTCGCAGTATGACATCATGCCTGCGCAGGCGTTCGCCGATCCCGTGTCAGGCACGCTCGGCGACTTCATGTATCCGTTACTCTCCCACGAATTCTTCCATCTCTGGAACGTGAAGCGCATCCGTCCCGCCGAGATGTGGCCGTACGACTATCACGCCGAGCAGTACACGCCGCTGTTGTGGTGGTCGGAAGGGGTGACGGATTACTACGCCGATCTCACGAACCTGCGCTCGGGCCTGTGGACGCCGAGCCAGTTCTTCGACAACGCGATCGCCAACATCCAGCAAGTCGACGAAGCGCCAGAGCCGTGGAGTGTCGAGGACGGCAGTGAGGCCACGTGGATTCACGAGGTTTATGTCAACAGCTCGCAGCTCTATTATCCCAAAGGGTCGCTGCTCGGGTTCCTGCTCGACATTTCGATCCGCGACGCGACAGACAACGCGCACAATCTCGACGAGGTGATGCGGGCGCTGTACACGCGCTACTATCGCCAGAACAAAGGATTTCTGACCGCCGATCTGTTGAACGAGCTGCGTGCTGCGGGCATGCCGGACGTGGATGGCTTCTACCGGCGCTACATCGATGGCCGCGATTCGCTGCCGTATGAACAAATGTTCGCTAAAGCGGGCCTGGTATTCCGCCGCAACCCGGTCACCTCGCTCTTCCTCGGCGTCTCGGCCGGCCCCTCGCCGAGCGGCGGTGTGCTGGTTCAGGCGGTCACGCCGGGCAGCGCGGCGGACGAAGCAGGCGTAGAGCCAGGAGACGTGCTGACCCGCATCGGCGACATCCCCATCTCAGCCACCCAGGATTGGGGCGCGGCATTCCGTTCACGCTATCAAGGCAAAGTGGGGCAGCCGCTCACGATCACCGTGCAACGCGCGGGCAGCACCGTGACGCTGAATACGGCGGTGCGGGAGCGTACGACGTCGCGGCTCAGTCTCGAGCGCGCGCCCAGTCCCACGCCGAAGCAGGCGAGGATCTGGCAGGGCCTGGCCACGGGGCTATAATCGCATCATGGCCCGGGTGACAGTCCGGTTCTTCGCGCGCTACGCCGAGCTGGCGGGTTGTGAGACGGCGGCGGTACTCGTGTCCGGCACGTCGGCAACGGTGGGGGACGTGCTCACGTGCGTGCGCGAAACCGTTCCCGGCGCGCGCAGCTTGCCGCCTCGACCGCTCGCCGCGTTGAACCTGCGGCAGGTGAAGCTCGACGCGAAAGTAAAGGATGGAGACGAGGTGGCGTTGCTGCCGCCGTTGTCGGGAGGGTGATGAGCCATCTGACGCGCGTCCGGATTTCGGTCGAATCGCTGCTCGGACAAGTTCAAAGTCCGGAGCGCGGGGGTACGTGCGTCTTTCTCGGCACGGTCCGCAGTGATGACGACGTTATCGCCATCGAGTACTCGGCATACGACGAAATGGCGGAGGCCGAGATCACGCGCATGCTCGACGAGGCGCGGGAACGATCGCCGGATGTGCACGTCGCCCTACAGCATCGCCTCGGGCTGATCCCCGTAGGCGAAGCGAGCATCGCGATTGCCGCCGCCGCGCCCCATCGCGACGCCGCCTTTGCGGCGTGTCGCTATGTCATTGAAGAGGTAAAGAAGCGCTTGCCGATCTGGAAGAAAGAGCTACGCGCCGACGGGTCCGCCATGTGGGTCGACCCATCTGGTCCTCACCCCCTGACCCCCTCTCCGCACGGCGGAGAGGGGGAACGAACGCATGCCTGATTCGCCTCGCGACGTCCTCAAGCGACCGCTCGGCAGCCTGCGCGTCTCGGTCACCGACCGCTGCAATCTGCGGTGTCGTTACTGCATGCCGGAGCAGGAGTACGTCTGGTTGCCCAAGCAGTCGATCCTGACGTTCGAGGAGATCGCGCGCCTGGTTGGGATTTTCACGTCGCTGGGTGTCGAGAAGGTGCGCCTGACCGGCGGCGAACCGCTGCTGCGGCATGATCTCGCGACGCTCACGGGGATGCTTGCCAAGAACCCAGCCATTCGGGATCTCGCGCTGACGACCAACGGCCTCTTGCTCACCAGGCAGGCGGACGCGCTCAAACAGGCTGGCTTGGGCCGCGTCACGGTGAGTCTGGACACGCTGCGACCCGAGCGGATGCAGGCCCTGGCTCGCAGCGATCGGCATGCCGATGTCTTGGCCGCGATCGCGACCGCACGGCGTGTGGGTTTTCCGGTGAAACTCAACACGGTCGTGATCCGTGGCGTGAACGAGGACGAACTCGTCGAGCTGGTCGAGTTCGCGCGAGCCCACGAGGCCGAAGTCCGGTTCATCGAGTACATGGATGTCGGCGGCGCGACCGGATGGAGCATGGAGCAGGTCGTTTCGCAGCAGGAGATACTCGAGCGATTGTCCCCTCAGTACGGGGCGATCACGCCGGTAACCAGCGGCGATGTTGCCGCACCGGCCGAGCGTTTCCGCCTTCCCGACGGCACGACGTTCGGTATTGTGGCGTCTACGACCGCGCCGTTTTGTCGCTCGTGCGATCGCAGCCGGCTGACGGCCGATGGCACTTGGTTCCTCTGTCTTTATGCCGAACGCGGCATCGACCTGCGCGAGCCCCTGCGCAACGGCGCGAGCGACGCGGAGTTGGCCGACCTGGTCGCCTCGACCTGGCGGGGAAGGGCTGATCGCGGTGCCGAAGCGCGCCTGGGACTCGCCCATCGCACGCCGTTATATCAAGTGAACGGCCTACGCGCGGATCCGCATCGCGAGATGCATACGCGCGGCGGCTGACCCAGGGTTTTCCCTTGTGACTTGTGGCGCGCTGATCTCTTGCGGGTGAGGCCGCGTTCCGTAATGTCACGATGTGAAACTGGGCTTGGCTGCCACCTTCTGCGCGGTAGTCGTTGGCATGGCCGGCTGCACACGCGACGACCCGTTAGCGCCACCTTCCCACGTCGGTCCCTCGTTTGACCTGTATGTTCCGCCACCAGGCGAAGGCGGGAGGATCTGCACCGGCTATTTGCCAGGCCAGGCATTCGGCGGCAATTGGTGGGAAATCGGCGGCCCGATGTGCCGTACGGAATTGGAGATTTCGCCCAGCACCGCGGTCTACGAGGACCCCTACAGCGGCCCGTACGACATCAACGTGACGTTCTCCGAGCCCGTCTCAAATCTCGTTGTCACGCCGTTCTCCATCTGGCGATGTGGCGGGAATCCTGGGTCGGTGACTGTCTACAGCGCGGCGGGAGAATCGGCCTCGTTCCCATTCACTACCGATGAGACCGAGTGCGGGAAGAAAATGGAGGTCTACCCGGGCAGCCAGTGCGGCCCCTGGTGGATTCAAACCGGAGCCGGCACGCAGGCGACGGTCGTCGACGTGCCGCAGGTGACCCATCTCGTGATTCACCCGCCGAGCCCGCTCCGGTGGATCACCACGGTCTACGAGCCGGACGGCAACTGCGGTTTTAACGGCATCGATGTCGAATCGATCGGCGGTGGAACGTATTTGCTGTCGTTCCGCGAATTCGCGCTGGATGAAAATCTCGACCTCGTTGTCAGCTGCGACCGAACGAGCGTCGTCCGCGCCGAGGCGATCGACTGTGTAGCCCGCCCGGTGCCCCCAGCTGCCACGCTGACCATTCTCGAGTGGCGGTTCGACAGCCCGCTCGGGTTCTCAGCGGTTCGGCCGACAGCCGAGGGGGGCAGAAGCTGGGGCGGGCCGATCGCCACAGCCGGAACGATGAGTCTCACCGCCCGCGTTAGCACTCGCACGCTCACGCGAAGAGTCGATATCGATGTCATCCAACGCAACTGGACCGATCGGCCCATCCCATTCGATATCCAGGAAGAGACGAACAACCATCTGCCTCTCATGGTCCGAGAGGACCACGATCTCGGTGACGTGCACCAAACCCTGGTGGATCGTTATGAGGCCGTAACGGAAGTCATTGCGAATGGGCCGAATCAGGGTCTGGCCTACATCACCGACATCCCGTTCGTTCACCAGGCTCGCATACACATCAATCGCCAGGCATTGGCACAGGGCAGCGCGTTTTCAAAGCGGCACCCCGTGGCAAATCCTCAAGGCGGCCTCTGCACGAGGAGCTATCTCGAGCAACAAATCCCCCCGCTGGCGTTGAGGCATGAAGGCCTGCAGATGGAACCGAACTCGCACACCTGGTTCTATCAGCACGGCATCGAGCAGCAAAACCTCGGTCCTACGGTCGAGCCGTTGGTTGGGTATGGATTCATCTCGAACGAAACGCGCAACAGTGTCTCCGACGTACTGAAGGCGGCTCATACGGTCGCGGCTGCACAGGACCAAGCCGACGAGATCAACAAGGTCAACCTTACGTGCAGGCTGAACTACTTCAAATGAGTCGACTGAGCAGGTTCGTTCTCGGGACCTTGTTCGCGCTGGGCGCACGGTTAGTCGCAGCGCAAGATGTCGCCGATAGCGTCCAGCTTCACAATGACTGTCGGCTTGCCGCGCAAGTGCTGACGACCGGCAACCCCGACCCCCTGCGGTCATGGGCTCTCCAAACGATTCAGAGCTGTGATGTCGAGGCAGGTGCGGCGATTCCCGCGGTTTGGCAATCGCCACCCTCAACCGCGGAAGACTTGGGTTCTCTCGTTGCGGCCAGCATCGCGAATCGAGACGCCCGCATTCTCGATGCGGTGATGACGGTGGCGACAAATGCTGGGGCGGCACCTGAGCTCCGGATTGCGAGTCTTCGCGTTCTGGCAAGCTACGGCGACCGTCGCGTGTGGGTGTCCTTGGAGGATCTGCAGTCGCGCCGCGCCCTGATCCTGCCATTCACCGATCATCCGATCGGACGCGAAGGCAACAACCCATTGCCGGTTGACATTCGCGCCCGCGTGCTCGCCGTGCTGAATGGACTCGCGCAAGGCGATCCCAACGACTCGATCCGCGACGCGGCGCGGTTTCTGGTGAAGGCTTTCCCCCTGCCGTAGCGCTCTTCGACTCCCTTGGTCACCTGACCAAGGCGAGTTAGCTTCTTCCGCACCATGCGCAGCAAGATCACCGTCGTTGGCGCCGGCAACGTCGGCGCCACCACCGCCCAACGCCTCGCCGAAAAACAGCTCGCCCGTACTGTCGTCCTGGTCGATGTCATCGAAGGCGTTCCGCAAGGGAAAGCGCTCGACCAGTACGAGTCCGCACCGATCGAAGGGTTCGATACGCGCATCGTCGGGTCGAACGACTACGGCCCGGCGGCCGGATCCGAGTTGGTCGTCGTCACGGCCGGTATTGCCCGCAAGCCGGGGATGAGCCGCGACGATCTGGTCCGCACCAACGCCGACATTGTCAAGCAGGTCTCCCAGCAGATCAAGCAGAACTGTCCCAAGGCCATCGTCGTCGTGGTGTCGAATCCGCTCGACGTCATGTGCTGGGTGACCAAGCAGGTTACCGGGTTCCCGCGCGAGCACGTGATTGGTATGGCCGGCGTGCTCGACACCGCGCGCTACCGCGCGTTCCTCGCCGAAGCGCTCGATATCTCCGTACGGGACATCCAGGCGATGGTCCTCGGCGGCCACGGCGACACGATGGTGCCGCTCATTTCCTACACGACCGTCTCCGGAATTCCCGTCACCCAGCTGCTCGACAAGGGTAAGCTCGACAAGATCGTCGAGCGCACGCGGAACGGCGGCGCCGAGATCGTTGCTTTCTTGAAGACGGGCTCGGCGTATTACGCGCCGTCCTCGGCGGTCGTGCAAATGGTTGAATCGATCGTGCTCGACCAGAAACGGCTGCTCCCCTGCGCAGCCTGGCTCGAGGGCGAGTACGGGCTGTCGGGGATGTACTGCGGCGTGCCGTGCAAACTTGGCAAGAATGGCCTCGAGAAGATCATCGAGGTCCAGCTGACGGCTGATGAAGCGGCTGCCCTCAAGAAATCGGCGGAGGCGGTGAAGCAGACAATGGCGGCGGTGACGTTATGACGACTTCGGTCCGCGACCTGCAGGAACGCCGCTTCGGCGCCACGCTCCGCCGCGATGCCTGGTGGATTGCGCCGGCCCTTACAGCGCTCGTCCTGGGCAGCTTCGCCGTCTATGCGACGTGGGCGGCGTGGGTCAACACCAACTATGAGTGGGGCCCGTATCTGTCGCCGTTCTATTCGCCTCTGATCCAGACGTCGTGGTGGCCACTGTCACCCGCATTCCTGATTCTGATTTTCCCGGGGGGATTCCGAGCCACCTGCTACTACTACCGCAAAGCCTACTACCGGGCGTTTTTCCTCGATCCCGTCGCCTGTGGCGTCGGCGAGCCGCGACACGGTTACAAAGGTGAGACACGATTCCCTTTCATTCTCCAGAACGTGCACCGCTATTTCATGTACGCGGCAGTGGTCTTCATCTTCATTCTCTCCTACGACGTCTTCGTCGCCGCTCGCTGGCCGGTCAACGGTGTCCTGGCGGACGGCACCATGGCCCCGGGGCCGCGCGAGTTCGGCGTCGGGATCGGCACGCTGGTCATGCTGATCAACGTCATCCTGCTTGCGTGCTACACATTCGGGTGCCACTCGCTGCGCCACCTGATCGGCGGCCAGGTGGATTGCTTCTCGTGCGCGCGCGGTGGCAAGGCACGCTTCCACACCTGGCGCGGCGTCAGCGCCCTCAACCGGCACCACATGCTGTTCGCCTGGTGCTCGCTCTTCTCGGTCGCACTGACTGACGTCTACATCCGCCTCTGCGCCATGGGCGTCATTCACGACGTGCGCCTGTTCTAGTGCCCGCCTCGGATCTCCGTAGTCACACGTACGACGTTGTCGTGATCGGCGCGGGCGGCGCCGGACTGCGGGCCGCCATTGAAGCGAGCGCCCAGAAGGCCAAGGTCGCCCTCGTCTGCAAATCGCTGCTCGGCAAGGCGCACACCGTCATGGCCGAAGGCGGGGCGGCCGCGGCGCTGGGTAACGTAATGAGCGAAGACAACTGGCGCGTGCATTTCCGCGATACGATGCGCGGCGGCAAGATGCACAACAACTGGCGCATGGCGCAGATCCACGCGCAGGAAGCCCCAAACCGCATCAACGAGCTCGAGGCGTGGGGAGCGCTGTTCGATCGCACGCCCGACGGGCGCATCAACCAGCGGCCCTTCGGCGGGCATACCTACAGCCGCCTGGCACACGTGGGCGACCGCACTGGCCTCGAAATGATCCGCGTGCTGCAGGACAAGGGCGTGCACTCGGGGATCGACGTGCACATGGAATGCACGATCGTGCGGCTGTTCGTCGTCGGCGGGCGGATCGCCGGCGCGCTGGGATACTTCCGCGAAACCGGCCGCTTCGTGCTCTTCCGGACCGGCGCCATCGTGCTGGCCACCGGCGGCATCGGCAAAGCTTGGCAGATCACCAGCAATTCCTGGGAGTACACCGGCGACGGGCACGCTCTGGCCTACGAGGCGGGCGCCGAGCTGATCGACATGGAATTCGTGCAGTTTCATCCGACGGGGATGGTCTGGCCGCCGAGCGTGCGCGGGATTCTCGTCACCGAGGGCGTGCGCGGCGAGGGCGGCGTCCTGAAGAACGCCACAGGCGAGCGGTTCATGTTCCGCTACATGCCCGACATGTTCAAAGGCGATTTCGCGGAGACCGAAGCGGAATCCGATGCCTGGGTCATGGGCGAACGCAAGAAGAACCGCCGCCCACCCGAGCTGCTGACGCGCGACGTCGTCGCCAAAGCCATCACCAAGGAGATCGCCGAAGGCCGGGGCAGCCCGCACGGCGGCGTCTTCCTCGACATCGCGTCAAAACAAGGCCCCGACTACATCAAGCAGAAGCTGCCGAGCATGTACCACCAGTTCAAAGAGCTGGCGCAGGTGGACATCACGAAGGACCCGATGGAGATCGGGCCCACGACCCATTACATGATGGGCGGCGTCAAAGTCGATGCGGAGACGCAGGAGGCGACTGTGCCCGGGCTCTACGCCGCGGGCGAAGTGGGCGGCGGGATGCACGGCGCGAACCGGCTCGGCGGCAACTCGCTGAGCGATCTCCTCGTCTTCGGACGGCGGGCGGGACTGCACGCAGCAGAAAAGCGAGGGACCCCACCCCATATCCCCGACGCCGACGTGGACATCGCGATGAAGGAGGCACTCGCACCGTTCGATCGTCCTGACGGCGAGAATCCCTACGCCGTGCAGTCGGCGTTGCAAGCTGTGATGCAGCGGCATGCGGGGATCATCCGCGACCGTCTGGGTCTCGAAACCGCGCTCGCGGAGCTGGACAAGCTGAAGGTGCGCGCGCTCGAGACCGGCATCACCGGAAGTCGCGAGTACAATCCCGGGTGGCACACGGCGATCGACCTACGGTCGCTGCTCGTCGTCTCCGAAGCGACCGCGCGTGCCGCGCTGGAGCGGAAAGAGAGTCGTGGCGCCCACACGCGGAGCGACTATCCCGACTCGGACGACAAGCAGGCACGCGAGCAGATCGTCATAAAGAAGGAAGGCGCCCGCATGACGGTCCGGCGTGAGACGCAACCGCCGCTTCCCGCCGATCTCATGAACCTCATTAAGGAAGGGAAATAACCGTGGCTGAACAGCGGCGGTTTCGGCTGTTCCGCGGCACGCGGGAGCGTGGCGAGCTGAAGGAGTACCAGGTCGCCGCTGGCGAGGGCATGGTCGTGCTCGACGCGGTGCACATGATCCAGGCGGAGCAGGCGCCCGATCTCGCGGTGCGCTGGAACTGCAAGGCGGGAAAGTGCGGCTCGTGCTCGGCGGAGATCAACGGCAAGCCGCGGCTCATGTGCATGACGCGCATGTCGGACTATCCGGCGGACGAGACGATCACCGTGACGCCGATGCGGGCATTCCCGGTGATCAAGGATCTCGTCACCGACGTCTCATGGAACTATGAGGTGAACAAGCGCATTCCGGCCTTCAGGCCACGCAAGCCCGACGCGCCCGACGGCACGTGGCGGATGTACCAGTACGAAGTCGAGCGGCCGCAGGAATTCCGCAAGTGCATCGAGTGCTTCCTGTGTCAGGACGTATGTCATGTGCTGCGCACGCACGAGAAGCACGAGCAGTTCATGGGGCCGGCGATGCTGGTGCGGGCCGCCGTCTACGAGATGCATCCGCTCGATGAGGCGGACCGCCGCGATCATCTGCGCCATGAGGGCGGGATCGGCTACTGCAACATCACGAAGTGCTGCACTGAAGTGTGTCCCGAATCGATCACGATCACCGATAACGCGATCATCCCGCTGAAAGAACGCGTCGTGGATGCGAACTACGATCCGCTGGCCGCGTTGTGGAGAAAGGTGACCGGCAAGGCGCCGTGACGTGAAGCGCCGCGAGTTCGTCCAAACTGTCATCGCTCTCAGCGCACTCCCCAAGCAAGGGAACTGGCAGAGCTGGCGCGTGAACGGCGCGCGCGTGAACCAGCACCTCACAGACCTCGCCCAGTTCGGCGCGAATCCGCAGGGCGGCGTCAGCCGTGTGGCGTTCAGCGATGCCGACGTCACCGGTCGCCGCTTCATGATGGACCTGATGAGGGAAGCGGGCCTCACGGTCACTGTCGATCCGGTCGGCAACATCTTCGGCGTGCGACCCGGTTCTCGATCCGGTGCGCTCCCCATCGTCTTCGGCTCGCACATCGATTCCGTCCCCGAGGGCGGCAACTACGACGGCGATGTCGGATCCTGCTCGTCCGTGGAGGTCGCACACATCCTCGCCGAGCGTGGCTACCGCAATCGTCACCCGCTGCACGTGGTGATCTGGTGCGATGAGGAAAGCGGTCTCACGGGAAGCCGCGGCTTCATTGGTGACCTGCCACAGGATGAAATCGACCGGCCCGGGCGCGACGGCGTGGTGCTCGCCGAGAAGATCCGCCGCATTGGCGGCGATCCGGCGCGCATCGCCGAGGCGCGCCATGGACCAGGCTCCATCGCTGACTATGTCGAGCTGCACATCGAGCAGGGCGGGATTCTCGACGAGCGCGGCATCAACGTCGGGATCGTCGAAGGGATCGTCGGAATTCATCACTACGACGTGACGCTGCGGGGATTCGCGAATCACGCCGGTACGACCCCGATGAATCGCCGCCAGAACGCGATGCTGGCCGCCGCCGAGTTGGTGTTGATCGTCGATCGGGTGGTACGGTCGGTCGAAGGACGGCAGGTTGGCACGGTGGGACGGCTGCTCGTGAAACCGGGGGCGCCCAATGTCATCCCGGGGCAGGTCGACCTGACGGTCGAGCTTCGCGACCTCTCCACGGAAAAGATCGAGCGACTCTGGACACAGATCCATGCGGAGGCTCTTGCCAGCGCAAAGAAGTACGACGTGACGCTCGACTACGTGAAGCAGCACGTCAACCTGCCGGCGCTCTCGACACCGGCCGTGCGCGGCGTCATTGCGGACGCCGCGCAGGGGCTGGGTCTATCGAGCCTGGTGATGCCGAGTGGAGCGGGTCACGATGCGCAAGACCTGGCGCGCATTGGCCCGATGGGAATGATCTTCGTGCCGTCGGTGAAGGGCATCAGCCATTCGCCGCTCGAGCTGACGCGACCTGACGACGTGACGAACGGCGCGAACGTATTACTGCAAACGATCGTGCGGTTGGACGAGCAGTGACGCCAACGGTCGTCATCGTCGGGGCGGGATTCGGGGGACTGAACGCCGCCCGGGCGTTGCGCCGCGCGCCCGTGCAGGTCGTGCTCGTCGATCGCAACAACTACCACCTCTTCCAGCCGCTGCTCTATCAGGTCGCCACCGCGGGGCTCGAGCCCGAGGAGATCGCGCGACCGGCGCGCGCGATTCTGCGCGGCCAGAAGAACTTTGACTTTCGCATGGTGGACGTAACGCGCGTCGACTTTGCCGGCAGGCGTCTCGAGACGACCGGCGGGCCGATCAGCTACGACTTCCTGGTTCTCGCTCCGGGTGGAGAGACGAACTTCTTCGGGCTCGAGTCGATGCAGCGCCATGGCCTAGGCCTCAAGGACATCCCCGACGCGATCGCGATTCGCAATCACGTGCTGACCTGTTTCGAGCAGGCGATGCTCGAGCCCGATCCCGAACAGCGTCGCACGTTGCTCACGTTCATCGTCGTCGGCGGGGGACCAACCGGCGTCGAGATGGCGGGCGCGCTTTCCGAGCTGATCCGGCTCGTTTTGGTCAAAGACTACCCGCGGCTGAATATCAAAGACGTCCGCATTCTGCTGCTCGAAGCCACCGACAAGCTGCTCGCCGCGATGCCGGAGCGGCTGCGCGAGGCGGCGGTCAAGACATTGTGGCGCAAATGGATCGATGTGCGGTTCGGCGCGCAGGTGGCGGACTACGACGGCAAGCAGATTCGACTCAAGAGCGGCGAGATCATCCCCGCGCAGACGGTGATTTGGGCCGCCGGCGTGCGCGCGTCCCCCCTCAACGCCACACTCGGTCTCCCAGCAAGCCGGCAGGGCCGCATCTCCGTCGAGCCCACACTCCTGGTAACAGCGCATCCGGAAGTCTTCATCATCGGGGATGCGGCCTATCAGGAACACAACGGTGAGCCCCTGCCGATGGTCGCGCCCGTCGCGATCCAGATGGGGCGGTTTGTGGCCCGCAACATCAAGCGCCGGCTGCGCGGCCAGCCGCTCGAGCCGTTTCGGTATCGCGATCAGGGCACGCTCGCCACCATCGGCCGCAATGCGGCGGTGGCGAACGTCTATGGCATCAAGGCCACCGGCTTCGTGGCGTGGGTGATGTGGCTCGGGATTCACATCATCCAGCTGATCGGGTTCCGCAACAAGCTGTTCGTGCTGATCAACTGGGCGTGGGACTATTTCTTCTATGAGCGCGCTGCCCGCCTGATCACCCGCGACTGAACCTGGCGCACCACGCCGCTCCAGCCGCAATCGAGACACCAGCGGTGCTCGATCATGGGAAATAGCCGGCGCAGGATCGAGTGCTGAATGAGCGCCAAGGGCGCACCGCAAAGGGGGCACACACGCTTCACTGGAAGCATGAGATACACGAAGGTCAGCACGATTCCGGCGCGCAGCAACACAGTCGCAAACAACACGACCACCACCAGCATGTTATGCGGCCTTCTCACGCACGAACGCGGCAATCCGCCGTTCGAGCTCGGCCAACTCCACCGGCTTCACCAGGACGCGATCGCGCGACACCGCGGCGAGCCCGCGTCCCGCGAGCTGGGTGATATCGCCCGACAGGAACAGCAGGCGCTCGGCCAGCGCCGGTCGTTGTTGCTGGAGATGCTGGTAGAACTCGGCGCCGTCCATCCTCGGCATCCGCAGGTCGGCAAGTATGACCTGCGGCTCGAACCCTTCGGCGAGTCGTTCGAGCGCCGCCAGCCCATCAGCCGCCTCTTTGATTTCCGCGCCACGCTTCGAGAGGAACCGCGCCATGGGCCGGCGAATCAGCTCCTCATCGTCCACCAGCAGGACGCGAATGCCGGTGAGCGTTCCCTTGGGTGGGGGCGGCGGCGCGGCCTGCGGTGCTGACGCCGGCGCCGTGGGGACAGGCGCACGTGTACTCGGCAGCCACACGAGAAAGCGTGCGCCCCCCCCCGGTTCAGAATGCTTCACCAGGTCGAGCTCCCCCTGGGCTTCCCGCACCAGCTGACGCGAGACGTAGAGTCCCAGACCCGTGCCGCGCATCCCTTTTGTGCTCGCGAAGGGGCGAAATAGCCGTGGCGCGATCTCGGGCGCCACCCCGGGCCCGTTGTCCGTGACGGTGACGCACACCCGCCCACCGGTGTCGTCCGTGAAGGAATCGACGATGAGCCGGCGGGGGGCGGGGGCCTTCACGCTGCGCAAGGCATCGAGCGCGTTGCTCAACAGGTTGACGATGACCTGCTCCAGACGATTGGCATCCCCCACGACCGTCGGCAGCTCGGGATCGAGCCGTCCCTCGATGGAGATCTCATCGATACTGAAGCGGTAGGACACGAGATCGATAGCGCTACGGACGACGTCGTTCATGTTCACGGTCGCCGAGCGCTTCTCGCCGGCGCGCACGAAGCGGAGCAGCCCGCGCAGGAGCTTCGCCGCACGCTGCGCCTGCCGCAGGATGCTCTGCATTTCGTTGCGCTGCTCGGACGGAAGGTTCGCGTCGGCGAGACGCAGCTCGGCGTGACTGGCGATCGCCATGAGCGGGTTGTTGACCTCGTGCGCCACGCCGCCGAGCAGCTCCCCTGCCGCCGCAAACCGCCCCTGCTCCTCGGCACGATCGCGGAGCACTCGCGTCATCTGATTGAAGTGCGCCGTGATGTTGCCGAGCTCGTCGTCACGATCGACGGGGACCTCCGTGGTGAGATCACCTTCGGCCACCTGCTGGATGCCTCTCCGCAGCGCCCCGAGTGGACTCCAGAACCGGCGTCGCAGGATGAACAGCGCGATGGGCAACAACACCGCGCCGGCGACCACTGCGACGATCGCAGTGGTGGAGCCGAGATTTCCGGTGAGCGCGAGGGTGAGCGCCGCTCCGTAGGCCATCGCGGCGACGATGACGACGGCCACCAGCACGCGCAGACTCCCGGTCATGCAATCAAAATGCCTCTAGACGGATTGATTTGCACGGCCTAATCTCCCCGTTCTTCCAACAGCCAGGTCGCATCCGATGCGTGCAGCGTCCGTCTTCGTGGCATTCGGTGTCCTCGGCGTCGTGGCGTGCTCTCGCGCCGCGGCGCCTGCCCATCAAGCCCAGGTCCCCAGGCCGGTGCAGCAAGATACGACACGCGGCGCGACCGGACGTCAGCAGGCGCCCGACGCGACGGCCCCGAGACCCTACAACCAGGTCATCGCTCCAGGCACAACCACCGACTCCGGGGTGTTCAGTGTGCACCGCAGCGGCGACAAACTGTTCTACGAGATCCCCAAAGCGATGCTCGGCCGCGAATTCCTGCTCGTGGCCGACCAGCGCGGCACCATCCGTGGCGTGCGCTACGCGGGCGAAGAGATCAGCGACCGCATCGTCGTCTGGGAGCGCATGGGCAACAAAGTTTTCCTACGTATCGTTTCGTACGCGATGCGCGCCGACAGCACGCAGCCGGTGTCACGCGCCGTGCGATTGTCGAACATGGCGCCGATCATCATGAGCTTCGATGTGGCTTCGTGGCACATGCCCGACAGCAACGCCGTGATCGAAGTCACGAAGCTCTTTACGACGGATGTCGCGGAGCTGAACCTGCACCAGTCCGGCATTCGCATTCGCCGCATGGATCCGGCGCGCTCGGTGATCGACCGGGCACGCTCGTTCCCACGCAACATCGAAGTGAGCGCATTGCAGACGTTCGAGGTGGACTCGGTGCCCGGGCCCGCGGGCGGCCCCCCCAACCGGTCGCTCAGTACGATCACGATGCTGATGAACTACTCGATGGTCCTGCTGCCCGACCAGCCGATGATGGCCCGGCTGTGCGACGATCGCGTCGGATACTTCAACATTTCCTTCGAGAACTACGACGAGGACCGCGTCTCGGGGCCGCGGCGCTGCTTCATCAAGCGCTTCCGCCTCGAGCCCAAGGACCCGAACGCGGCCGTGTCCGATCCGATCAAGCCCATTGTCTGGTACATCGATCCCGCCACACCGGCCAAATGGGTGCCGTGGCTGATCAAGGGCGTCGAGATGTGGGAGCCGGTGTTCCGCGGAGCTGGATTCAGCAACGCGATTACGGCGCGCCTGCCGGCGGCGGGCGACACCGATTTCGATCTCGACGACGCGCGCTTCTCGACGATCCGTTGGCTGCCCTCGACGATCGAAAACGCGTACGGTCCGAGCGTGAGCGATCCTCGGTCGGGCGAGATTCTAAATGCCAACATCGGTTTCTACCACAACGTCGCGAGCCTGGTCGAGGCGTGGTACTGGACGCAGGCCGGCGCCGCCGATCCGCGCGCTCGCACGCTGCCGTTCCCCGATTCGTTGATGGGCTTGATGCTCGCGTACGTCGCGAACCACGAGGTGGGACACAGCCTCGGACTGCGTCACAACATGGTGGCGTCGACCTACTATCCGGTGGACTCGCTGCGCAGCAAATCCTTTACCTGCCGGATGAAAGGTACGAGCCCGTCGATCATGGACTATGCGCGTTACAACTACGTGGCGCAGCCGGGGGACAGCGCCTGCCTGATGCAGGGGATCGGGCCGTACGACTACTTCGCGATCGACTGGGGATATCGTCGCATCCCGACGGCCACCGCGCCCGATGCCGAGCGTCGGGTGCTGGATTCGCTCGCGCGACTGCAGGATGCGAACCCGTACTTCCGGTGGATCGGCGACGGCGACCCGGTGGACCCGCGCATCGTCACCGAAGCGCTGGGCGATGATCCGGTCAAGGCGAGCGGCTACGGCGTCCGCAATATCAAGCGGCTGGTGCCGATGCTGATTCCGGCGACGACGAGCGACCGGCTCGACAACTACGATCGCCTCGACGACATGTACGGCGAGCTCATCAACCAATGGGCGCGGGAGATGAACCACGTGGCGGTCGTCGTCGGCGGCGTCTATCAGTTCACCAAATACGCCAGCCAGTCGGGTACGGTCTATCAGCCGGTGCCGCGGGTCAAGCAGGCCGAGGCGGTGCAGTTCCTCAACGACAACGTTTTCACGACCCCGGCGTTCTTCTTTGACCCGGAGATCCTACGGCGTATCGAGCCGACCGGATTTGTCGAGCGCGTGCGAGCGCGCCAGACCACGATCCTGAATACGTTGTTCCAGGACGCACGTCTGTCACGTCTCGCCGAGCAGCAGGCCACGCAACCGAACGGGTACACGATCCCGGATCTGTTCGGGGATGTGCGACGCGGCGTGGTCTCGGAGTTCGGAGGCGGGGCGGTGCGCGTGGATGAATACCGGCGCAATCTGCAGCGCGCGTTCGTGGATCAGCTGGAACGGCTCATCAACACCCCGCTGGTGACGCCACCACCTCCTGGATTTACGCCGTTCCCCGGCTTCACACCGCCACCCCCGCGTCCCGCCGACGCGCGCGCGCAGGCACGCCTTGAGCTCCTGGATCTGCAGGGCACGTTGCGCGCCGCGCTGCCCAGGGCGGGGGATCGCGCGACCCGCGCGCATATCGTCGATCTGCAGGCGCGGATCAATCAGATATTGAATCCACGGTCATGAAAGGCGTTACTCTGGATGTGCATTACCGCTCTTATACGCAAGCCACCCGCCGGGGAGAACGCATGGTCGGCCGTCTGATCGCCGCGGTGCTGCTGCTGCAGGTCGGCGTGTCGGCAGGTCTACACGCCCAAAGCTTCGAGCAGCGCCTCCTCGCCATCCCCGACACCGCCAGCGTGCGCCAAATGTCGCGGGACCTCTCCGCCGTGCCGCACATGGCGGGTACGCCGGCGCAGGCGACGACGCGCGATTACGTCCTCGATAAGATGAAATCGTGGGGCATCGACGCCTGGAGCAAGGAATACACCGTCTACATCCCGCAGCCCGACACCGTCGCGGCGTGGATCTTCCCGGGCCCGCGCCGGTCGCCCGTGCGACTCAACCTGGCGGAGCCGGGCACCGGGGGGGGCCCGCAGATCCCGCCATTCAACGGCTACACCGGCGACGGCGACATCACGGCCGACGTCGTGTACGTGAATTACGGCCTGATTGAAGACTACAAAACGCTCGACTCCCTCGGCATCAGCGTGAGCGGCAAGATCGCGCTCGCGCGCTATGGCCGCTCGTTCCGCGGGATCAAGGCGCGTGAAGCGCAGAAGCGCGGCGCCGTGGGCCTGATCGTCTACTCCGATCCTCAGGAGGACGGTTATTTCCGCGGCGACGTTTATCCCAAGGGTCCGATGCGCAATGCCGACGGCATCCAGCGCGGCAGCATGATGAACGGGAACGGCGATCCCACCACGCCGAGCTGGTCGTCCGTCGAAGGCGCCCGCCGCCTGGCCGAGGACTCGCTGGACATTCCAAAGATCCCCATCATCCCGATGAGCTACGGCAACGCGCGGCGCTTCCTCGAGCCGATGGCCGGACCTTCGGTGCCACAGAGTTGGCAGGGCGCGTTGCCGTTCCGCTATCACGTCGGACCGGGGCCGGCGCGCGCGCGACTCCACGTGAAGACCGAACGCGGTGCGCGGGGATTCCACAAGATCTGGAATACGATCGGAATGATCCGGGGCGAGCGCTGGCCCGATGAGTGGGTCGTGGTGGGCGGTCATCGCGACGCCTGGGGCCCCGGCGCCCGCGACAACGTCAGCGGCGCCGTGTGTGTGCTCGAGACCGCGCGCGCATTCGCGACACTCGCGCGCGAGGGTCTGAAACCGGCACGGACCGTGGTGTTCGCGACATGGGACGCCGAAGAATGGGGCCTCGTCGGCTCGACCGAGTGGGTCGAAGAGCTCGAGGACACGCTGCGGGCGCGAGTAGTCGCCTACATCAACGAAGACGGGACCTTCTCGGGACCGAACTTCGGCGGCAGCGGCTCGCCGTCGCTCAAGCCACTCCTGCGCTCGACGACACACGTCGTGCCGGACCCGGTCGGACCGGGCACGGTCTACGACGTCTGGCTCAAGGCCAAGAACGGCGACACGACCGCGTTGACGATGGGGAATCTGGGTGGCGGCTCGGACTTCTCCGGCTTCTATCATCACCTCGGCATTCCCGCGGGCGGCATTGGCTTCGACGGGCCCGATGGGATCTATCACTCGATGTACGACTCATACGACTGGATGTCGCGGTTCGGGGATCCCGCTTACAAGGCCCATCGCGCCGGCGCGCAGCTCGTCGGCGTGATCATGAGCCGGCTCGCCAACAGTGACATCCTGCCGCTCGATTACGCCGCCTTCGGGTCCGAGATGAACGGCTTGGTCGCGCAGCTCGACTCCGGCATCGCGAAGAAACAATGGAAGGAGACGGTCAACACGCAGGCACTGAAGGACGCGCTCGATCGGTTTACTGCCGTAGGCCGCGCCTTCAACGCGTCACGCGACAGCGCGATAGCACGGGTGCCCGGCGTCGATTCGGTGCGCGCCCGACGCGTGAACGCAGCACTCATGCTCGTCGAGCGCAGGTTGACGCGACCCGAGGGCCTCGTGAGTCGGCCCTGGTTCCGCAGTCTGCAGTTCGCGGCCGATCTGGACAACGGCTATGCGACGATGGCCTTTCCGAGCGTGAACGAAGCGATCCGGTACGCGGACGCCGCGGCTGCCAACAAGGAGCTGGCGGATCTTGTGAACCGGATCGACCAGGCGCGTGCGGCGCTCGTGGAGGCGGCGGTGGCGCTGCGCTAGGCGCGGCGATAGTCTAGGGACGAGGAGGAGCTGTATGGAAGACTCAAGGAGTCGCATCATCATCTACTACTCGATCTGGGCGACGGTCTGCGCCGCGGTCGCCGGATTCGCGGTGGCGCTGATCCATACCTGGTTTTTCAGCTATCACCCCGGCCGGTCGGCGGTCATTGAGACGTTGTTCAGTGGGACCGTGGCAGCCGTGGCGATCGCCGCAGCCCAAGGCGCGGTCGCGCTCGTCACGGGTAGCGTCCTCGCGCAGCTCGGACGCTCGTTGCAGTACACGGTGCTGCTGGGCCTCGTGATCGGGCTGTTTGACTTCGTGATGTATGTTCTGCAGATGACGGTTCCCGCCACCGAGTTCGGGTGGGTCCCTGATGTCGTCATCATCGTCGCGGTGACGGCCGCCATCACCGCCGCCGGATCGCGCAGGGCAGCCGCCGCCGTGTGACCGACGAGCAGAAGGAAGCCATCGAGCGGCTCGAGCGCCGCGTGGCGACGCTCGAAAACATGGTGCGACGCCTCACGTTCGGCGCCAATGCATCTCCTGCCAATGCATCTCCTCAAGACTCGGCGATTCGCGCGGTAACCCGGCCACCGCCACCACCGCCTGTCTCAATGGCGCCCCCCGCTGAGAAGACCGATCTCGAACAGTGGTTTGGCCAGCGCGGCCTGCTCGCGATTGGGGTGGCCGCGCTGCTCATCGCGGCGGCGCTCTTCCTCAAGTATGCATTCGATCGCGGCTGGATTCCGCCGATCGTGCGCTCAGTCAGCGCGATCGTAGCCGGCATGGCGATTGCCGCGTGGGGGCATGAGCGGATCGGACGCGGCATGCGCCGCTATGGCGCGGCCATGATCGGGGCAGGGGGCGGACTCGCCTATCTCGGCTTGTGGGCGGCGGCGGGGCCTTACGCGTTACTGGAGCGCCGGCTCGGCATCCTGCTGCTCGCGGCGACGACGGTTGCCGTCACCATGCTCGCGCTGCACCACGAGATCGAAGGTCTCGCGATCTGGGCGCTCGGGGGAGCGTACCTGGCGCCCGTGATCTTGCAGACCGCCCCCAACCCTAGAGGGTTCCTCCTCTATCTCGAGGTGATTGGACTCGGCACGGGCATCCTGGCCTACAGCATGAGCTGGCGCGCGACGTTCAATCTCGCGCTGTTCGGGTACCTTTTTCTTGCCGCCGCGGGAGCCGCACCGGCGATCGCGGCGCCCCTCGGCGCCTGGCTCGTGGCGGCCGGGGCCCTGCTCACCTTGCAGGTGACACTGCGCCGCTCCTGGCCAGAGGCACGGCTCGGTGTGCTGGTGATTGCCTGGCCAATCCTGGGTACCGGCCTGGCCGGCTTGGCGGAATCGGACGTGACGCGCTGGCTGGCCTTGGGCGCGGCGACCGCCGTCACGGGCTTGCTCTGGTGGCAACACTTCCAGCGTGACCCGTTCAGCGCAGAGATGCCGTCGGGTCGCGATATCACCGACGTCGCCGTGGACCGTCTGCTCTTCATCGTGAATCCGATGGCGCTCCTGATCCTCGCGGCCGCGGCCCACCCTCGCCCCATCGAGGACTCTTTTCAAATCGTTCCGATCGCACTGGCCGCTGTGTATCTGCCCGCCGGCTGGTTCCGGCGCCGTGCATCGCACCTCATTGCGGGTTTTGCGCTGCTGGCGCTCGCCCTGCCATTTGCATGGCCGGCCACGAGCGTCGCGGTGGGATGGACTTTCCTCGCGTTCATCGCCCTGGCCGCGGAACGGGAAGGCGCGAGGCCCGGCGGGCGCCACACCGCCATCGCGCTGGCGAGCTCGGCGTGGGTGACGCTGTTCTCCGTCGCGCTGTTCGAGCGGGCCTATCAGGCTCCGATCTTCACGGACAGCTGGGCGCTGGCGCTGTACGCCGTCATCGCCGGCACCGCACTCACAGCATGGCGGTGGGGAACCGAAGGCAAGCTGCTACTGTGCATGTGGAGTCTCTGTGGCGCCGCGGTCTTCCTCGGCGGATCCATCGAGTTCCGGCAATTCTTCGGCCGCATGACGGCTCTGGCGGGTGATCTCGCCCTGAGCGTCTGGTGGCTCGTGTTTGCGGGCGCGCTCGTGTTCCTGGGTTTTCGGTTGAACGGAAAGCTGATCCGATCCATGGGGCTGGGAGTCGCCGGGTTAGCGGGACTCAAGATTGTGCTGTTCGATCTGGCGAATTTGCAGGCGTTGTATCGGGTCGGATCGTTTTTTGCGTTGGCGGTGATAGCACTGGCCGTTGCTTACGCTTACAATCTCAGAGCCAAGCAAACCGTACTATAGAAGCGCCTACAACTTTGGCAGGGTGATCCCTCGCTGAGCCTGATACTTTCCCTTCTTATCCTTGTACGAGACCTCGCACTCGTCCCCTTCGTCGGCCGTAAAGAAGAGCACCTGCGCAATCCCCTCATTCGCGTAGATGCGAGCGGGGAGCGGCGTCGTATTACTGATCTCTAGCGTCACGAATCCTTCCCACTCCGGCTCAAATGGCGTCACGTTCACGATGATCCCGCATCGCGCATACGTGCTTTTGCCGACGCAGATCGTGAGGCAATTCCGCGGAATCCGGAAGTACTCCACCGAGCTCGCGAGCGCGAAGGAATTCGGCGGCACGATGCAGACGTCGCCCGTGAACTCGACGAAGGATTTCGGATCGAAGCGCTTCGGATCGACGACCGCCGACAGCGCATTCGTGAAAATCTTGAACTCCGGCGCGACCCGCATGTCGTAGCCGTAGGACGAGACGCCGTAGGAGATGACGCCCTCACGCACTTGGCGGTCCGCGAACGGCTCGATCATCCCATGTTCCCGCGACATCTTCGTAATCCAGCGATCGGACTTGATTGACATGGGGGCGCAATGTAACGGCGCCAACTTGACTTACGCCACACCGCCAATAGCTTCCATACAACACTTAGTGAATTTTTTCACGAGCGCCATGCAGCCTTATATCCAATTCCTGATGCTGCTGGGCATGGCCATCATCGCCGGTACGACGATGATCGTGGCGTCGCATTTCCTCGGTCCCCGGCGGCCCACCGACGTGAAAGAGCGGCCGTACGAGAGCGGCATGCCGCCGCTCGGCAGCGCGCACGAGCGCTTCTCGGTCAAGTTTTACCTGGTCGCCGTGCTGTTCATTCTCTTCGATATCGAGACCGTGTTTCTCATCCCGTGGGCGGTGATCTTTATGGGGAATAGCACCGTCTCCACCGGGTTTCTATTGATAGAGATGCTGGTATTCATGCTGGTGCTGTTCGTGGGATACGTCTACGTCTGGAAGCGCGGAGCGTTCCAGTGGGATTGACGGCATGAAACACGTCGGTGAAGTCCAAAGCTCGAATTACCTGCTCGCCAAGTTTGAGAATCTCGTCGACTGGGCGGTGAACTCGTCGCGCGCCAACTCGCTCTGGCCGATGCCATTCGGGACCGCATGCTGCGCCATCGAGTTCATGGCCACGGCCGCCAGCCGGTTCGACTTCGCGCGCTTCGGCATGGAGCGGCAGGCCTTCTCGCCACGCCAGGCGGACGTGCTGATCTGCGCCGGTCGCCTGCCGTTCAAGCTCGCGCCCGTGATCCGGCGCATCTACGACCAGATGCCGCAACCCAAATGGGTCATCTCGATGGGCGCCTGTGCCTCGACCGGCGGAATCTTCGACAACTACGCGATGGTGCAGGGCATCGACACGATTGTCCCGGTCGACGTGTATGTGCCGGGCTGCCCGCCGCGCCCCGAAGGGCTGCTGTACGGCATTCTGCTCCTGCACAAGAAGATCAAAGGCGAGTCGCTGTTCGACGCCGTGAAGCGTCGCGAGGAGCAGCCGCTCGACGACAAGGGTCTGCGCCTGCCGCCCGAGACGATCGACGAGATCTCCGAGCCGTTCGGCAACTCCGTCCACCAGTTCCGTTCGTCGTGATTCCGGGCGCTGTGCGGGAGGCCGTGGCGCGCGACGGCGAGCAGATCGTTTACGTCGCGCGGGACCGGCTCCTCGAGGCCATGCGCTGGCTGAAGGAGACACCGGGCCAGGAGTTCGATTATCTCGTCGATGTGACGGCCGTCGAATTCCGCGATCGCGAGCGGCCGATCGAAGTCGTCTACTTCCTCCGCTCGCTGCAACGCCGCGCCGACATCCGGATCAAGGTCGAGCTGCGGGGGCCCGCCGACGAGCTGGCCGTGGATTCGGTCTGGAGCCTGTGGCACGGCGCCGACTGGTTGGAGCGGGAAGTCTTCGACATGTTCGGCATCACGTTCAAGGGACACCCCGATCTGCGGCGCATCCTGATGTGGGAGACGTACGCCGAGGGTTATCCGCTCCGCAAAAGCTTCCCGTTGCGTGGACGCTTCTCGCGGGCCGAGCAGGTCCGTCAGGCGCTGAACGCCAATCCGGAAGCGCATTACTCGCTGGAAGAGCTGTCGATCGCCGAGGCCGGCGGCGACTTGCCGGACGATATCCGTGAAAGGCTGCGGCTCGGCCAGCGGGGTGTCGTGCCGGAGCCGCCCCCGTCCAAGCCATGAGCAAGCGCACGGTCGAGCTCGACCTGGCCACACCGGGCGTGGATGCCCAGGGACATCCCACGCGTGTTCCGTTGACCGCAACCTCCGGCGAGGAACCGGACCTAGGGGACGAGCACCTGCTCGTCAACATCGGGCCGCAGCACCCCGCGACGCATGGCGTGCTGCGACTAGTGGTGGAGCTCGATGGTGAGACGGTCGTACGCTGTATCCCACACCTCGGCTACCTGCACTCGGGGTTCGAAAAGCTCGGCGAGTACCGCCATTACAACCAGATCATCCCGCTGACCGACCGCACCGACTACCTGTCGCCGATGGCGAACAACGTCGGCTTCGCGCTCGCGGCCGAAAAGCTGATCGGGATCGAGATCACGCCGCGGTGCACAGTGCTGCGCGTCATCGCCTGCGAGATGAGCCGCATCATCTCCCACATGGTGTGGCTGGGGACGACTTCGATCGATCTCGGGGCCTTCACGCCGTTCCTGTGGGCATTCCAGGAGCGTGAGAGGATCTACGATCTGCAGGAGATGTGGACCGGTGCGCGCCTGACGACGAGTGTGACGCGCGTCGGTGGCCTGATGGCCGACATTCCAGATGGATTCGTTGAAAAACTGCGTGAATTCACCCGTACATTCCCAAAGACTCTGGCGGAGATTGATCGGGTCCTGACGCGCAATGCGGTCTGGGCCGGGCGCACGCAGGGAGTCGGCGCGCTCACGGCTGAAGAGGCGATCAACCATTCGCTCTCGGGTCCGATGCTCCGCGCGAGCGGCGTCCCCTATGACGTCCGCAAGGACAAGCCGTACCTCGGTTATGAGACGTACGACTTCGATGTCGTGGTCGGCGAGCACGGCGACGTCTACGATCGCTACCTGGTGCGCCTCGAGGAGTGTTATCAGTCGAACCGGATTCTCGAACAGACGCTCGACCGGCTGCCCGACGGGCCGATCAATGTCGACGACCCCCGCGTCATCCTGCCCTCCAAGACGCGCGCGATGACCGACATGGAAGCGATGATCTTCCATTTCAAGCAGGTGATGGAAGGGGTGAAGGCCCCGGTAGGAGAAGCCTATGTCGGCATCGAGAATCCCAAAGGCGAGCTGGGCAACTATCTCGTCTCCGACGGCACGGCCAAGCCGGTGCGCTGGCGCATTCGGCCCCCCTCGTTCATCAACCTGTCGGCGCTGCCGAAGATGGCTGAGGGCCACCTGTTGTCCGATCTGATCGCGATCAATGCCTCGGTGGACATCGTCATGGGCGAGGTCGATCGATGACCCACAGCGTGAGCCATGCTGAGGACTACCAGGCGGTGTTCACCGGCAAGGTCTTGGAAGAGCTGCAGGCCGTGCTCCAGCGCTACCCCACCAAGCAGGCCGCGCTGTTGCCCACGCTGTGGATCGCGCAGCGCGAGCATGGCTGGATTTCCGACCGGATCATGGCGGAGGCCGCGGAGGTGCTGGGGCTGACGCCGGCGTACGTGAAGGGTGTCGTGACGTTCTACACGATGTATCACCAGCACCCAGTCGGGAAAAACTTCGTGCAGGTGTGCACGACATCGCCCTGCAACATCTGCGGGGCCGAAGCGGTGCTGAAGGCGCTGCTGGAACAAACCGGTGCTGGAGATGCCGGCGCAACGAGCCCGGACGGCAAATGGACGATCGTCGAGGTCGAGTGTCTGGGCGCCTGCGGGTTCGCGACGCCCGTCTTGGTGAATGACGACTTCATCGAGAGCGTGACGCCCGAGAAGGTTCCGGACATTGTGAGGAAGTACCGGTAATGGGCTTTCCCCACAAACCCCATCCCAAAGAAACGGTTGTGCTGTCTCAGTACTTCGGCGATGCCGAGGCGCGCACCCATAAGGGATGGGTGAAGCGCGGCGGCTACGAAGCACTGTCGCAGGTGCTGAAGATGGAGCCGGGGGCGGTCACCGACATCGTGAAGGAGTCGGGGTTGCGGGGCAGGGGCGGCGCCGGATTTCCCACCGGACTCAAGTGGTCGTTCATGCCGAAGGAGAAAAAGCGTCCTCACTATCTGTGTGTAAATGCGGATGAATCAGAACCGGGGACGTTCAAGGACCGCGAGATCATGCGGTGGACCCCGCACGCGCTACTCGAGGGCACGGCGATCGCCGCGCACGCGATCCGCGCGGAAGTCGCCTACATCTATATCCGCGGCGAGTTCACCGAGCCGTGGACGATCATGGAACAAGCGCTCGCGGACGCCAACGCCGCGGGCGTGTTCGGCAAGATCAAGGTCTACCTGCATCGCGGCGCGGGCGCGTACATCTGCGGCGAAGAAACCGCGCTCATGAATTCGATCGAGGGCAAGCGCGGCAATCCGCGCATCAAACCGCCGTTCCCGGCCGCCGCCGGCTTGTTCGGCATGCCGACGACGATCAACAACGTCGAGACGCTCGCCGCGGTGCCGCACATCATCAAGCGCGGCGCCGCGTGGTACAAGGGCCTCTGCCTGTCGAACCCGAAGAGCACCGGGACGAAGCTCTTTTCGGTCTGCGGCCACGTCCAACGCCCCGGCAACTATGAAGTCACGATGGGGTTCCCGCTCAAGGACCTGATCTATGATATGTGCGGCGGGCCGCCTGCCGGCCGCACGCTGAAGGCATGCATTCCGGGCGGTTCGTCCGTTCCAATTCTGACGCGGGAAGAGACCGAAGCCTGTCTCCTGGACTATGAGGGCGTCGTCGAGAAGGGGTCCATGCTCGGCTCGGGCGGCGTGATCGTGTTCGACGACTCCGCCGACATGGTCTATCAAATCATGCGGCTCACCAAGTTCTATGCCCACGAGTCGTGCGCACAGTGCACGCAGTGCCGCGAAGGCACGGCGTGGACCACGAAGATCCTCGAACGCCTCCTCGCGGGGCAAGGAAAGACGAAAGACCTGGATCTCCTGCTCGATCTCGCCGAAAACATGACCGGCAAGACGATCTGCGTGCTGTCGGACTCCTGTGCCGCGCCGGTCGTGAGCGGCATCAACAAATTCCGCGGCGAATTCGAAGCGTATCTCGCAGGCAAGCGCCAACCAGTCACGGTCGGCTGAGGGCAGACGCTGATGGCAGACGGCATGATCAACCTGACCATTGATGGTGCGCCGGTATCGGTCCCGGCGGGCACGCTCGTCATCGAGGCTGCGAAGCAGGCGGGCGTGCTCGTACCACATTACTGCTATCACCCGGGCCTGCCGGTTGCGGGCGTTTGCCGCATGTGCCTGGTCGAGATCGAAAAAGCCCCGAAGCTGCAGATCGCGTGCGCGACGACCGTGACCGAGGGGATGGTGGTCAAGACGCAAACCCCGCAGGCAAAAGACGCGCGCCAGGGTGTGCTCGAGTTTCTGCTCATCAATCACCCGCTCGATTGCCCGATTTGCGATCAGGCGGGGGAGTGTGAGCTGCAAGATTTCGTGTTCCAGGAAGGCCAGGCGCGCACGCGCTACGCCGAGTACGCCAAGCGGTTCAATCCCGTCGAAGACTTCGGCCCCGACGTCCTCTACGTCCCGAACCGCTGTATTCTGTGCACGCGCTGCGTGCGTTTCATGGAAGACGTCGCGCAGGAGCCGGTCCTGAACGTCTCGGAACGCGGCGATCGGGCGTTCATCGGCATTCACCCCGAGGCGCGGCTCGACCACCCGTGGGCGGGCAATGTGGTGGATCTCTGTCCCGTGGGATCGCTGCTCTCCAAAGACTTCCTGCACAAGGCGCGCGCCTGGGAGCTCGACAAGACCGCGTCGATCTGCACCGGCTGCTCGCAGGGCTGCAATATCACGCTCGACACGCGCGATGAAGTCGTGGTGCGCGTGCGGCCGCGGTCCAACCTCGAGCTGAACCGCTACTTCATCTGCGACCACGGTCGCATGCACTACAAGTGGATGAATCGCGGCGATCGGATCGAGGCGCCCCTCGTGCGTCGCGACGGCGAGCTGAAGGCGAGCGATTGGGATGAGGCGCTCGACCGCGTCCTGGGCATTCTGCGCGGCGCGGAAGGACGGACCGCGGTGGCGCTGGTCTCGCCCGGGGCTTCGTCCGAGGCGCTGGCGCTCGCCAAGCGCGTGTTCACCGGATTCAACTGGACCGGTGCATTCCAGGTCGTCATGGGCGAAGAGGCGCCGCTCGCGGGTGTCCCAAATCTCGCGCTCCGCGCCGAGCGCGCGCCCAACGCGAAGGGCGCGGAGAATCTCGGCTATACGCGGGACTACGCGCGGGCGCTCGCGGCGGCGAAGCCGGCGGCCGTGGTACTCGTGCTCGATGATCCCGACTGTCCCGTTCAAACTGATGGAGCATTGATCTATCTCGGCACCGTGCTCGGCGCGGATGCGCCGTGCCGGCATGCCGACGTCGTGCTGCCCATCGCCAACGTCGCGGAGGAGGAAGGCACCTTCACGAACCGCGATGGACGCACGCAGCGCTATTACCAGGCCAAACCGGCGCCGGGGATGGCGCAGCCGGCGGCGTGGGTACTCAGTCAGCTGGTCGGCGCGCTCGGCTTGGCGGAAGCCCCACGATGACGTTCTTCATCGTCTCATCCGCCATCAAGGTGTTCGTGGTCTTCAACCTGATTATGGTTGGGGTCGCGCTGCTCACGCTCCTCGAGCGACGCGTCTGCGCTTGGATGCAGGACCGGCTGGGACCGAATCGCGTGGGCCCGCAGGGCATTTTGCAGCCAGCGGCGGATGGGCTGAAGAACTTCCTCAAGGAAGAGACCTCGCCCGCGATGGCGGACAAGACGCTCTTCACCCTCGCGCCGATCGTGTCCTTCGTGCCCGCGCTGCTGACGTTTGGCGTGATTCCGTTCGCCGCGCCGCTGCCGACCCGGTGGGGCGTCGTCCCGATGGTGGTGGCTGATCTGCCCGTCGGCTTCCTCTATATCCTTGCCATCAGCTCGCTCGGCGTATACGGGATCGTGCTGGCCGGCTGGTCGTCGAACAACAAGTACGCGTTGCTGGGTGGCCTGCGCGCGTCGGCGCAGATGATCTCGTACGAAATCGCGCTCGGCATGAGTACAGTCGCCGTGTTGCTGCTCGCGGGCAACGTCACGCTGTCGCAGGTCATCGCACAGCAACAGCAGGGGCTGTGGTTCGTGGTTCCGCTGACACTCGCGTTCATCATCTTCTTCATCAGCGCGCTCGCCGAAACGAACCGCCTGCCGTTCGATTTGCCCGAGGCCGAGGGCGAGCTGATCGCCGGCTATCACACCGAGTACAGCTCCATGAAGTTCTCGATGTTCTATATCGCCGAGTACTCGAACATGGTCACGGCGTCGGCGCTGATGGCGACGCTGTTCTTCGGCGGCTGGGACATTCCGTTGACGAGTTGGGATTCGACCGGCGATCCCAGCGTGTGGAAGACGGTGGCGACGCTGGCCGTTTTTGGCCTCAAGACGTTCATCTTCCTCTTCACGTACATCTGGGTCCGCTGGACGCTGCCGCGCTTCCGCTACGACCAGCTCATGGCGCTGGGATGGAAGGTCCTGCTCCCGTTGGCGCTCGTGTACATCACCGTGATCGCGGCAGCGATCTGGTACTTCCGCATCCAGCTGGGCTGGGCGTACGGTCGCGGTTTGGCCGCGGCGCTGGGCGGTCTGAATCTCATCATGCTCGTCGTGGTCGTGTGGTGGCTCGACCGCGGCCGCATCGTGTCCGGTTCTATGCCGCAGGAGGCCGCGTAATGGCGATCGGCGTGAAGGTGATGAAACGGCCGACCAAGCAGACGTCCTATCTCCGGGCGACGCTCAAGGGCATGGCGCTGACGTTCAGCCACCTGCTGCGCCCCAAGGTGACGATGCAGTATCCCGAGGAAAAGTCCTCGAAGGACTGGACGCTCTCCTCGCGCTGGCGCGGCACGCATCGCATGCTCACGGACGAGCAGGGGCGCGCCAAGTGCGTCGCCTGCGGCCTTTGCCCGCAGATCTGTCCCGCGAACTGCATCAAGCTGGTGCCGGGGGAAGACGAAGAGGGCCATCGCTATCCGCTGATTTACGAGATCGACGAGTTCCGCTGCATCTTCTGCGGCTATTGCCAGGAAGTGTGCCCGGAAGAAGCGATTCACGTCGGCGTGCACTACGAGAACTCCGAGTACTCGCGCGACCGGTTCGTCTACGATCTCGAACGCCTCACGGCACAAACACACCCCGTGTCTACGCTCTGGGATCCATCCGATCCCAAAGGCGAGTAGGCCCTAGGCCCGAGCCCCGAGCCCCGTCTTCATGACGCTCACGTTCTTCTGGATCTTTGGAGTCATTGCGATGGGCAGTGCGCTCTTGTGCATTACCCGCAAGAACCCCATCGGCAGCGCCTTGTGGCTGGTCGTGACGCTGTTCGCGCTGGCCGCCTTGTTCGTGCTGCTCGACGCGCAGTTCATCGCGGTGTTGCAGGTGCTCGTCTACGCCGGCGCGATCATGGTGCTGTTCCTGTTCGTCATCATGCTGCTCAACCTGGGCCGGCCAGGACCGACGGACATCAAGGGCCCGGTCGGCGTGCTGGTGGCGACCGTCCTGGCGGGCGCGCTGCTGCTCCAGCTGCGGGTGCTCAGCCAGGCGACCTTGCCGCCCGGGATCCAACTGCCGGCCGGAACGATCTCGGCGCTGCAGCAACAGCAGGGCATGGTGGGATCGGTAGCGAATCCCTTGTTTGCCGCCTACCTCGTGCCGTTCGAGATCGCGAGCGTGTTGTTGCTCGCCGCCATCGTGGGCGCCGTCGTCCTCGCGAAGCGGAAGCTCTAGATGCTCCTCAGCCCCGCGCTCGCCATCTCCGCGGTCCTGTTCACGCTCGGCGTCGCCGGCGTGCTGCTGCGCCGCAACGCGATCGTGATCTTCATGTGCGTGGAGCTCATGCTCAACGCGGTGAACCTCACGTTCGTCGCCCTGGCCCAGCGTCTGGGGGTAGGTGGGCAGGTATTCGTCTTCTTCGTCATGGCGGTCGCGGCCGCTGAAGCGGCGGTCGGACTGGCGATCATTCTGGCCGTCTACCGCCACAAGCAGTCGGTCAGCTTGCAAAACATGAATCTCCTCAAGGACGGATGACCGGCACCACGGTCGACCTGATCTGGCTCGCCCCCGCGCTCGCGCTGCTCGGCTTCGTGCTGAACGGCGCGCTGGCGCTGCTGCGGCCGACGGCAAAGACGCTCGTGTCGGTCATCGGCGCCGGCGTCTTGTTCGCCGCCTTCGCCGTCGCGATTGCGGTGTTCACGGCGTTCATCGGCCTGCCCACTGCTCCCGAGGCGCCGCTCGTCTTTCGGTACTGGTCATGGATTCCCGTGGGCACGCTGCAGGTGGACTTCGCGTTCCAGGTGGACCAGCTGTCCCTCGTCATGCTGCTCGTCGTGACCGGCGTCGGCTCTCTGATCCATCTCTTCAGCATCGGCTATATGAAGGAGGACCCGGGCTACGCGCGCTACTTCGCGTACTTGAACCTGTTCGTCTTCTTCATGCTCGTTCTTGTGCTGGGCGCCAGCTTCCCCGTGATGTTCGTCGGCTGGGAAGGCGTCGGCCTGTGCAGCTACCTGCTGATCGGGTTCTGGTTCAACGACGCAGTGAATGCGAACGCGGGCCGCAAGGCGTTCATCATGAACCGGATCGGCGACTCTGGCTTCATGGTCGCCATGTTCATGATCTTCTGGTCCACCGGTTCGCTCGATTTCGATACCGTGTTCGCGCACGCGCCCACCGCGCTCGCCGCGGGCGGCACGACGATCACGGCGATCACGCTGCTGCTGTTCCTCGGCTGTACCGGCAAATCCGCGCAGATTCCGCTGTACACCTGGCTCCCCGATGCCATGGCGGGACCGACGCCGGTCTCCGCGCTGATCCACGCGGCGACGATGGTGACGGCCGGCGTCTATCTCGTGGCGCGCTGCAACTTGCTGTTCGCCCTGGCGCCCGTTTCGAGCGCGGTGGTGGCTGGCGTCGGCGCGCTCACCGCGTTGTTCGCCGCGACGATCGCGCTCAAGCAATGGGACATCAAAAAGGTTCTGGCGTATTCGACGATCTCCCAGCTCGGCTACATGTTCCTCGCGGTCGGCACCGGCGCGATTAGCGCCGGCATCTTCCACCTGGCGACGCACGCCTTCTTCAAGGCTCTGCTGTTCCTCGGCTCGGGCAGCGTGATCTACGCGATGCATCACGCCTACCACGCGACCCACTCGCATGAAGACGCGCAGGACATGCGTAACATGGGCGGGCTCTCGCGGTACATGCCGTGGACGACGGTATTGATGTGGATCGCGACCCTGGCGATCGCGGGAATCCCGGTCCTCTCCGGCTTCTTCTCCAAAGACGAGATTCTCACCGCCGCATTCGCTCGCGGCAGGATCCATCCGGAGTGGCTCGTGTTCTGGGGGTTCGGCCTCGCCACGGCGCTGCTCACGGCGTTCTACATGACGCGGTTGATGCTGTACACCTTCTACGGCCCCAACCGCACCGGAGAACAAGAGCAGTCGCACCTCCACGAGGCTCCTTGGATCATGACGGGGCCGCTGGTGGTGCTCGGTGTTCTCTCGGCGATCGGCGGAATCCTCAACGTGCCTGCGCTCTACCACGGTGGGGAATGGCTGCATCATTGGCTCGAGCCCGTCGTCCACCCGGGCGCTGCGTTGCGACCGGAGGCACAGCTCTCGAGCGCCACAGAGTGGATGCTGGTCGGTATCGCGGTCGCCACCGCCATCATCGGCATGGTCGGCGCGTGGCGGCTGCTCAGGCCGCAAGACCTCGTGCCCGCGCGCAGCGCGCCCGAGGAGCGCGGCTTTGCGCGTGTGTTGCGCAACAAGTGGTACATCGATGAGATCTACGACGCGCTGTTCGTCCGCCCGCTCGTGTGGGCGTCGCGAGAAGTCCTGTGGAAGCAAGTGGACCAGCGTGTGATCGACGGCGCCGCGGTCAATGGCGCCGCGCGCGGCGCGCGCGCGCTCGGCTGGACGAACCGCTGGCTCCAGAGTGGCCAAGTCGGCACTTATGTTGCGATCTTCGTCGTCGGCGTGCTGCTGGTCCTGTGGCGGGCGATGGGCTGATGTACGCCCGCTGGGTGCTCACCGCGCTCCTCGCGTGGCCGCTCCTCGCCGGCCTCGCGGTCGTGCTCCTGCCCGCCCGGCTCGCCAAGTACATCGCGCTCGCCGCGAGCCTGATCGAATTCGCGATTTCCGTACCGCTGTGGTGGACATTCGTGCCGGCCGGCGGCATGCAGTTCACCGCCGATCAGCCGTGGATCGCCGCGTGGGGCATTCACTACGCGGTCGGTGTGGACGGGATTTCACTGTTCCTCGTCCTGCTCACCACGTTCCTCATGCCGCTCTCGATTCTCGGGAGCTGGAGCTACATCACCAAGCGCGAAGGTGGCTTCTACGCGCTGCTGCTCGTGCTGACGACCGGCATGATCGGCGTCTTCGTTTCGCTCGATCTCTTCCTCTTCTATGTGATGTGGGAAGTGATGCTGATTCCGATGTACTTCATCATCGGGGTCTGGGGCGGGGACAACCGGTTGTACGCGGCGATCAAGTTCTTCATCTATACGTTCTTCGGCTCCTTGCTCATGCTGGTGGCGATCCTCGTGCTGTATCTGCACGCGGGCCGGGCAACTGGTACGTACTCGTTCGCGTACGGGCACGTGCTGAGCCAGGTCGCCCAGCTTGGGCCCGTGGCCTGGTGGCTGTTCGGCGCCTTCTTCCTCGCGTTCGCGATCAAGGTGCCGCTGTTCCCGCTGCACACCTGGCTCCCCGATGCGCACGTCGAGGCGCCTACGGCGGGCTCCGTGATCCTGGCGGGCATTCTCCTCAAGATGGGGACCTACGGCTTCCTGCGGTTCGCGCTGCCGTTCTTCCCGGGCGTGGCGCTGAGCGACACGGTGCAGCTCGTCATCGTGATCCTTTCGCTGATCGGCATCATTTACGGCGGCCTGGTGGCGATGGTGCAGCCCGATTTCAAGAAGCTCATCGCCTATTCGTCAGTCGCGCACCTCGGGTTCGTCATGCTCGGCATCTGGGCGCTCACGTTGCAGAGCGTGCAGGGAGCGCTGCTCGTGATGATCAATCACGGGATCTCGACGGGGGCGCTGTTCTTCCTGGTCGGCATGATTTACGAACGGCGCCACAGCCGCCTGATCGAGGCGTACGGCGGCATCGCGCGTGTCGCGCCGCTGTTTGCCGCGATCCTGACGATCGTGTCGCTGTCTTCCATCGCGCTCCCGGGCACCAACGGCTTCGTCGGTGAATTCCTCGTTCTGATCGGCTCCTTCCGGACCTATCCCATTGCGACGGCGGTCGCGACGAGCGGCGTGATCATCGCGGCGGCCTACCTGCTGACGGCGCTGCAGCGCGTGATCTACAACCCGCTGACGCAGCACGAGAACGAGAAGCTCACCGACCTCACGCCGCGCGAGATCGCGGTGCTCGTGCCGTTGATCGTGTGCATCCTGTGGATCGGGATTTACCCGAAACCGATTCTGCAGCGCATGGAGCCCTCCGCGCGCGCGTTGATCGAGCAGATCAAGCCCGCGACCGCGCAAGCACCAGCCGTGACCGGGGGCGGACACCCGTGAACCTGGATCCCTCGGTCTCGCGCGATCTCCTGCTGTCGTTACTGCCGGAGTTAGTGCTGACGGGCTGGGCGCTGGTGCTACTACTGTTCGTCGCGTGGCGGCATCAGAGCGTCAGGGATCTGCGGATCGCGGGAGCGGTGACGCTGATCGCCCTCGCGTCGACGGCGATCGCCATCTGGTGGCTGTGGTGGAATCGCGCGGGCGTCCATGGCGTCGTGTCGATGGTTGCGGCGGACGACTTCCGCTGGGTCGCCGACTGGGTGTTCGTAGGCGCCGCGGCGCTCACGGTTTTGATCTCCTTCACTTATCTCGAGCGCGAGCAACTGTTGGCGCCGGAGTACTACGTCCTGCTGCTTTTCGGCACGCTCGGAATGATGGTGATGGCGGCCGGCGCCGACTTGATGGTGATCTTCCTTGGCCTCGAGCTGATGTCGGTCGCCGTGTACGTGCTCGCCGGCTTCGATCGGCGGCGCGCACGCTCCGCCGAAGCCGCCCTCAAGTATTTCCTGCTGGGGGCGTTCGCGTCCGGATTCCTGCTGTATGGCATCGCGCTCGTCTATGGCGCCACCGGCGCGACGAACCTCGTGCTGATCGGCGCGCAGCTCAGCACGACCGTGAAGCCGAGCGCCATGCTGCTGGCGGGGCTGGCGCTGCTGATTGTGGGATTCGGATTCAAGATCGCGGCGGTGCCGTTCCACATGTGGGCCCCGGACGTCTACGACGGCGCCCCCACTCCCGTGACGGCGTTCATGGCGACCGGCGTCAAGGCCGCGGCATTTGCCGCGCTGTTCCGCGTCATGTACCAGGCGTTCGCGTCAGTCCCGGCGTGGCACGATATCCTCTGGTGGCTCGCGGTGATCACGATGATCGGCGGTAACCTGTTTGCGCTGGGCCAGCGATCGCTCAAGCGCATGCTCGCCTACTCGTCGGTGGCTCACGCGGGCTATCTGCTGGTCGCGGTGACCGCGGGCGGCGTGGCCGGCACGAGCGCGTTCCTCGTCTATGTCGTCGCCTACACGCTGATGTCGCTCGGGGCATTCGCGGTGCTCTCCGCCAAGGGACGAGGTGGCGAGAGCGACGTGATGATCGACGATCTCTCCGGTCTCGCAGCGCGGCGTCCCTGGCTCGCGTTCGCCCTCGCGATCTGTATGCTGTCGCTGCTGGGATTCCCGGGGACCGCGGGCTTTATCGGCAAGTGGTACATCTTGATCGCAGCGACGAGTGCGGGTCAGAATGCCCTCGCGGCGATTCTGGTACTGACCAGCGTCGTCTCGGCGGGGTACTATCTTCCCGTCATCATGGCGATGTACATGAAACCGGAGCCGACCGAGGCCGCGCACGTGGATGTCTGCCTCGACCGGTGGGCGCGCGCCGCCGTCGCCACCGTCGTGGTGGGTCTGTTGCTCCTCGGGGTGTGGCCCAATCGCTTGTTCGACCTCGCGAAAACAGCGGGCGACAGCGTGCACGCCGTCGAGGCGGGCACTGCAACCGCGGCTCCGGTCGCACCGGGGGGGAGGGGGGGGTCCGGCCAACGATGAAGCTTCCGGCGACGATTTTCCGGCAGTACGACATCCGCGGCCTCGTGGAGAAAGAGCTCACGCCCGCGGCCGCGCGCGCCGTGGGGCAGGCCTACACCACCTTCGCCACGCAGCGGCTGGGGAAACCGCCCCGCGTCGCGGTGGGACGCGACAATCGCCCGTCCGGAAGGAAGCTCGCGCAAGGCATCGCCGAGGGAATCGCCGCCGCCGGCGGCGGCGCTCTCGACGTCGGCGAGCTTCCCACCCCCGCGCTCTATTTCGCCACCAAGACGCTGCCGGTGGACGGCGGCATTCAAGTCACCGGCTCCCACAACCCGCCTGAGTTCAACGGCTTCAAGATGGTGCTGGCGCACGACGCGGTGTTCGGTGACGACATTCAAGTCCTGCACCAACTCATCGACGGCGGCAAGCTTGCCTCCAAGCCCGGTGGCACCATCTCGACACACCGCGATCTGCTCACGGCGTATCGCCAGGCGATCGTCCAGCGGAATACCCCGCTCGCGCGGCGCTTCAAGGTGGTCGTGGACTGCGGCAACGGGGTCACGAGTCTCGTCGCCGTGGAGACGTTGCGGGAACTCGGCGTGGAAGTGGTCGCGTTGTTCGCCGAGTCCGACGGCACGTTTCCGCACCACCATCCGGACCCCACCGTGCTCGAGAACCTCCACGACCTCCAGGTCGCGGTGAAAGAGGAAAAGGCGGAGCTGGGTATCGCGTTCGACGGCGACGGCGATCGCATTGCCGCCGTCGACGAAACGGGTGAGCCCATCCTCGGCGATCAGCTGCTGGTGCTGTTTGGACGCGACCTGGTGCGGCGCATGGGGAAGGGCAAGCCGGTGATCTTCGACGTGAAGTGCTCGGAGATTCTGCCGCAGATGCTGAAGCGCGCCGGCCTGGAACCGGTCATGTGGAAGACCGGTCATTCGTTCATCAAGCAAAAGATGAAAGAGATCGGCGCGCCGCTCGCCGGGGAAATGAGCGGCCACATGTTCTTCGGCGGCGACTGGTACGGGTTCGACGATGCACTGTTTGCCGCGGCGCGGCTGCTCGCCTACGTGGCACGTGAGGGCGGGCCCCTCTCACGCCTGCTCGCCGACCTGCCCAAGACCTACGCCACGCCCGAGATGCGCGTCGACTGCCCCGACGAACAGAAGTTCGAGATCGTCCAGCAGGCGGCCGAGGAGTTCGCCGAGAAGTATCCCGTGTCAACGCTCGATGGCGTGCGCATCACGTTCCCGGAGGGGTGGGGATTGCTGCGGGCCTCGAATACACAGCCGGTGCTGGTGATGCGGTTCGAGGCGACGAGCCCGCAGGCCCGCGACGCCTATCGCGCCGAAGTCGAGAACTGGCTGGCGGCGCGCGGCGTCACGGCGTGACGCGGCAGACCCGGCGCCAGCTGTACCTGATCGGCGCCGGACTTCTGGTAGTGGCGCTCTTTGGCGGCCGCTGGCTGGCGGTCGAAACGACGGAGCGCGCGTGGGACCGGACCTTCGCAGGCGGCGAGGCGCTGATCGCCGCCCGCACGCTCGCCCGGCTGCTCTCCACCGTCGTCCTGCTGGTCGCGATCGCCTGGATCACCGGGAATCTCCTGCTCGTCTACCGGGCCATCGGCTCGGTGCAGATGCCCCGCCGTCTCGGCGACCTCGAGATCGTCGAAGCCGTTCCGCGCGGCACGCTGCTCGGCGGCACGATCGCGCTCGGCGTGGTCCTCGGTGCGCTGGTGTCGCTCGGCACAGGCGACTGGTGGCGTCAGGCCGTCCTCGCCGCCGCGCCGCCGCATTTCGGCGTCAGCGACGCGACGAATCTGGGGCGCGACGCCGGCTATTACATGAGCGTCCTCCCCTGGCTCGCCACACTGCAGAATCGCACGCTGCTCTTCGTCATCGCCGCGCTGGGGATTGTGGCGCTCCTCTATGGCGTGATCGGCTCATTGCGCATCCGGCACGGCCGCATCCGCGCTAGCGATTACGCGCGGCGGCACCTGGGCGTGCTGCTTGCCTGCCTCGCATTGGTCCTTGCCTGGGGAGCGGCTCTCGATCCGGCGGAGATCGTGGGTGGACTCCATGGCGTCGTAGATCAGGCGGCGTTGTCGGCCCGCATTCCCGGCGCCGCCGTCGTCGCCGCGGTGGCCATCGTGACTGCCGTCATCTCGCTCGCCTGGGCCTGGCGGGAACGGCCCACCTTGATCCTCGCCAGCTGGGCGGCGCTCTTCCTCTCGCTCACCGCCGGCTACTTCGTCATCCCCGGCGTGGTCAGTGCGTCGACCGGCGCAGGACCGGAGAGCGTCGCGGTGGTGCGCCGCCGAGCGGCGCTGGAGCGGCTCGCGTTCGGGCTTACCGATGTCGACCCTGGACCGCCGCCTGCCTTCCGCTCAGGCGAAGCCGCGGTGCGAGCCATCCCACTGTGGGATCCAGCGCACGTGGCAGCCGCGGTCGGCGGGCCGGCGACGGCGGTTGCGTTACGACCGCTGACCTCCGGCGCGGAAGCGCGGCCGGCGTGGATCGTCGCGCCGCTGAACGCGCCGGGACCGGTCCGCTTGGCGCTGGAAACCGACAGCGAGGTCAGCGTCATCTCCTTGCCGGCGGCGAACGCCGCGCTGCTGTTCGGTCCTGGTCTGGAGACTCCCCTGGTACTGTCGAGCGATTCCATTGGCGTGCCGCTCGTCGGCAGTTGGCGTCGCTTTGCGATCGCCTGGACCATTCAGGCGTGGGGCTTGATTCGTGGCGAATCGACCGGGCGCTCCCTGGTGTGGCGGCGCGACGTGACGGAGCGGCTGGAGCACCTAGCCCCGTTCGCGCGCTTTGGTCCGCCGGCGCCCGTGCTGCGCGATGGGAGGGGAGGGGGCGGGGGCGGGGGCGGGGGCGGGGGCGGGCCTTTGTGGTGGGTGAGTTGGGGCTATGTCTCCCATGAAAACTTTCCGCTGGTTCGTCCACTCCCGTGGCGCGATGACGAAGTGCGGTTTCTCCGCGCCGGCCTCGTCGGCGCAGTGCGTGCCGGGACCGGCGAAACGCATGTCTGGCTCGCGCCAGGCTACGACTCGCTGACCGCCGCGTGGGCGCGCCGCTTTGCGCCGCTGATCGAGCGGGCGGAGCGGCTACCGGCGGATCTGCGCGCCCAGCTCGCCTATCCAATCGACGCGTTCAACATCGCGGCCGCGCAGCTCGGGCGCGCGAGCGCTGATTCGTCGATTCACGCGGCGTGGATCATGCGACCGCGCGAGCCATTCCAGCTCAACGCACCAGGAGAGGGGGGATCACTCTGGACCGGGGTGGCGTTCGAGTCCGGCGAGCTCACGCCGAAACAGTTCGTCGGTCTGTTCGCTGGAACACTCACAGCACGGGGACCCGAGCTTCACCTGTGGCGACCCGCGGCTACGGATCCCGACCGCCTCCCCGGTGTGCTCCTTGGCTCATCGCAGCTACGGCCTAGTCAACTCCGCATCTGGCCCACGGGGGGAGTGGGGGAAGGCGAGGGAGGGAGGAACTCGCTCATCACGGTGCAGGCGCAGATGTTCGAACCCGTCGCGGCGCAGCCGCCCCCGCCGCCTCGCGTCGTCCGAGTCTACGTCACCCTCGATGGACGCAGCGGCGAGGGGCTCACGGCACGCGCCGCGCTGCTGGGCGGTGAGGAGATCGTTACCGACACGACGCTCGGCGCGCGCTGGGAGCGCGCGCGACGGCTGGCGATGCGGGCCGACTCCGCGCTGGGCGTCGGCAATCTCGAGCTGTTCGGGACTTTGTGGCGGCAGCTCATGGGTGAGCTTGCTCCGCCTCACCGGCCCCGCTAGGTTGCGCCGCCGTGACGGCACCTGGCACGATCGTGATCGCCCTCGGAGGAAATGCCGTCGCCCCTCCCGGTGAACGGCCGACGATCAGCAACCAGTTTCGTCATACGCGCGCGAGCCTCGTACCCATTGTCGATCTGGCCGCGGCGGGATGGCACATCGTGCTCGTGCACGGCAACGGGCCGCAGGTGGGCGACGAACTGGCGCGCAACGAAATCGCCGCCGATCAGGTCGAGCCGTTGCCGCTCGGTGTGCTCGTGGCGGGAACCGCCGGGTGGATGGGTTACATGATCCAGCAGTCACTGCAAAACGCACTGGCGCGCGCGGGCGTGGAGCGTTCAGTCGTCACCTTGATCACGCAGACGCTCTGTCGTGCCGATGATCCGGACTTCCGCACGCCGTCCAAGCCGGTCGGGCATGCACTCGATCCCGTGCGGCAATCACGGCTCGTCGCCCGCGGCATTCCGGTCCGCGACGGGCGCCGCCTTGCGCCGAGCCCCAAGCCGGCCGGTATCGTGGAGCGCGACATGGTGCGCGACCTTGCGCGCGCGGGGCACATTGTGATCGCGGGCGGCGGCGGCGGTCCGCCGGTCTACCAGGATCCAAAGCTGGGCCTCGAAGGGATCGACGCGGTCGCCGACAAGGACCGCGTCGCTGCGATCCTCGGCCGCGAAATAGGAGCGCAGGTGCTGTTGATCCTGACGAATGTGAAAGCCGTGTATCGCGCCTTCGGCACGCCCACGCAGGAGGCGATTCGGCGCCTGACACTCGCTCAAGCCGACCACCTACTGGCCGGCAAAGAGCTGGGCACGGGCAGCATGCGGCCCAAGGTCGAAGCCGCCGCGGAGTTCGTCCGCACTGGAGGCGAGCGTGCCATCATCGCCGAGCTGCCCGAGGGGCTGGCGGCGCTGCGGGGCGAAGCGGGAACGACGCTCACGAAGGAGCACTCGTGAATCTGCACGAGTACCAGGCGCGGGACATCCTGCGCCGGCATGGGATCCCGGTGCCACCGGGCGAAGTCGCGTCGACTCCGGCGGAGGCTCGCGCGATCGCCGAGCGACTCGGGGGAAAGGTCGTCGTGAAAGCGCAGGTGCACGCTGGCGGGCGCGGCAAAGCGGGGGGCGTGAAGCTCGCCAAGACTGCTGCCGAGGCCGAGACCCACGCCAAGGCGATTCTCGGCATGACGATCAAGGGCCTCACCGTCCAGAAGGTACTCCTCGCGCCCGCCGCCGAAATCGCCTCGGAGAGCTACGTCGGCATCATCGTCGACCGCGCATCGCAGCGGCCGGTGCTGATGGTGAGTCCCGCGGGCGGCATCGATATCGAGGAAGTCGCCGCGAAGACGCCCGAGAAGATTCACCGCCTCGCCATCGATCCACGCTATGGCTTGCTCCCACATCAAGCCCTGACGCTCGGCTTCAAGCTTTACCGCGACGTGAAGCAGGCGCGCGCGGCCGCCGACATCATGCAGAAGCTGTACGGCGCTGTTTACGCCGTCGGCGCGTCGCTCGCCGAGATCAATCCGCTCGTCAGCACGCCAGATGGGAGCGTTCAGGCGCTCGATGCCAAGATCGCGATTGACGACAACGAGCTCGAGCGCCGGCCGGAGATCGCCGCTTTGCGCGATGCGTCGGCGGAGGCGCCAGAGGAAGTCGCCGCGCGTGAAGCGGGACTCACATTCATCAAGCTCGACGGCAACGTCGGCTGCTGCGTGAACGGCGCCGGACTCGCGATGGCCACGATGGATCTCGTAAAGTATTACGGCGGTGAGCCAGCCAACTTCCTGGACATCGGCGGGAGCTCCAGTCCGCAAAAAGTTGTGAGCGCGCTGAGCATTATCACCTCAGATCCTAGAGTAAAGGTGATCCTGTTCAACATTTTCGGCGGCATCACGCGCGCGGACGACGTCGCGAACGGCATCGTGCAAGCGACGCGCGAGTTCCCCCTCAAGGTACCAATCGTCCTCCGCCTCATCGGGACGAACGAACAGCTCGCCGTGGACATCCTGACCAAAGCGGGCTTCTCCGCGCTCACGGACATGGACGAAGCCGTGAAGCAGGCGGTGGCGAAGGTGACAGGGAAGGCCGCGTGAGCATCTTCATCGATCAATCCACGCGCCTCCTGGTGCAGGGGATTACCGGGCGCGACGGCTCCTTCCACGCCACGCAGATGATGGCCTACGGCACGAAGGTCGTCGCCGGCGTGACGCCCGGAAAGGGCCGGCAGCGGTTCGAGGACGCCGTACCGGTCTTCGACACGGTCGCCGAGGCGGTCCACGAAACTCAGGCGAACACCGCGGTCATCTATGTTCCGGCAGCCGTCGCCGCATCCGCGATCTTCGAGGCAGCCGATTCGGGCATCGAGCTGATCGTCTGCATCACCGAGGGCATCCCCGTGCTCGACATGACGCGCGCGCTGCCGTACGTGCACGAACGGGGTGCGCGACTCATCGGACCGAACTGCCCCGGTCTGATCTCACCCGGCAAGAGCAAAGTCGGGATCATCCCCGGCAACATCTGCAAGCCGGGCAGGATCGGCATCGTGTCCCGCAGCGGCACGTTGACCTACGAAATCATCCATCAACTCTCGACGCAGGGACTCGGTCAGTCGACGTGCGTGGGAATAGGCGGTGATCCGCTCATCGGGACCAACTTCATTCACTGCCTATCCGCGTTCGAGGCGGATCCGGAGACCGCCGCGGTCGTTATGATCGGCGAGATCGGTGGCACGGACGAGCAGCTGGCCGCGGAGTTCGTGAAAGAGAAAATGAAGAAGCCCGTGGTCGGATTCATCGCGGGCCAGACCGCGCCGCCGGGCCGCCGCATGGGACACGCCGGGGCCATCATTTCCGGCTCGTCGGGCACAGCGGCGGAGAAGATGGCGGCGCTCGAGAGAGCGGGCATCAGCGTGATGAAGCGTCCCGCCGATGTCGTACCGTTGTTGAAGCAGCGGCCGTGACTCGCGAACGCCTGACACCAGACACCAGACACCTATCACGATGCTTACGCTAGCAATCATCAAACCCGACGCCGTCGCGGCCAGGCACACTGGCAAGATCATCGCCCATCTCGAAGCCGAGGGCTTCCACATTCGCGAAGCGCAGATGGTGCGCCTGACGGACGAGCGGGCGGAGGCGTTCTACGAGGTCCATCGGGAGCGCCCGTTCTTCCGGCCGCTCGTCTCGTTTATGACGTCCGGCCCGGCGCTGGCGTTGGTACTCGAACGCGACGATGCGGTCACACATCTCCGCAAGGTCATCGGCGCGACTGACCCCGCCCTGGCCGAGGCCGGTACGATTCGGCGGCTGTACGCGCAGTCCAAGGAGCGCAATGCGATTCACGCCTCCGACTCGCCCGAAACCGCCGCACGGGAGGTGGCGTTTTTCTTTCCGTCGCGTCGCGCGTAAGTGCCGTTGACGCAAGTCCCACAAGGGTTTAGCTTCGCTCACCATGTTGCGAGTCGATTTGCGGGAGTTGGCCCGGGGCAGAGCCATGGAAACCCGGGGCGAGCTCAAGCACGACGACCCGGCGTTCGATGGCACTGAGATCACGCTGAAGCAGCCGGTCGTCGTGGCCGGGCGGTTGCAGTCCATCGGGGAAGGCCGGTTCTACTGGCAGGGGACGGCGCGAACGGCTGTGGAGGGCGAATGCCGGCGGTGTCTGACGCCGGTGGCGACGCCGTTGCAGCTCGAAATCGGGGCGCTGTTTACCCAGGACCCAGAAGCTCTCGACGATCCCGACTCCTACCCGGTTACCCCGGACGCGACCGAAATCGACATCACTCCCGCTGTGCGTGAGGAGTTGGTGCTGGCGGCGCCGCGGTATGTGGTGTGCCGGGATGACTGCAAGGGACTGTGCCCGCAATGCGGGAGGGACCTGAACGCCGGTCCCTGTGGTTGTTCGCCCGTGACCGAGGCCCGCTGGCAGCCGTTGAAAGCTCTGAAGGACAAGCTTCGCTCATAACCAAAGGACGATCGTAATGGCGGTACCCAAGCGCAGAACCTCCAAGCGCAAGAAGCGCGCGCGCCGGACCCACTACAAGGCGGTGCGCCCCACGCTGCAGGCGTGCCCGCGCTGCGGGGACATGAAGCAGCCGCACCGCGTTTGCCCCACATGCGGGTACTACAATGGCGAACAGCGAGTGACCGTCGAGGACTGATGATCCGCATCGCGTTGGACGCGATGGGAAGTGACAACGCCCCTCAGGTGGAAGTGGAGGGCGCGGCGCAGGCGCTCAAGGAGTTGCCTGCCGAGTTCCAGATCCAGCTGGTCGGGCGCAAGGCGGACATCGAAGCCGCGCTAGGGCGCAGCGGCGTCGCAGATCGCGCGCGCATCGAGGTCGTGGATGCGCCCCAGGTGGTCGGCATGGGTGACAAGCCCCTGGCGGCGATCCGCGGCAAGCCGCGCTCTTCCATCGCGGTGGGCCTCGACCTGCAAAAGAAGCGCAAGTCCGACGCCTTCATCTCCGCGGGCAACACCGGCGCCGTGATGGCAGCGAGCACGCTGCTGTTGCGCCTGCACCCCGGCGTGCAGCGGGCCGCCATCGGGGCACTCTTTCCCAGCGCCGGCCAGCCGGTCCTCGTGCTCGATGGGGGCGCCACGGTAGACTGCGACGCGCGCGAGCTCGTGGGCTTCGCGCATCTCGGTTCAGTGTACGCGCGCGATGTGCTGGGACGCTCCAATCCCACCGTCGGGTTGCTGAACATCGGCGAGGAGGACGAAAAGGGAAACGCGGTCGTCAAAGAAGCGCACCAACTCCTCAAGCAGACCCCCGGCCTCAATTACATCGGCAACGTCGAAGGCCGTGACATCCCGGTGGGCGAGGCCCGCGGGCAGCGGCTGGACGTCGTGGCGTGCGACGGCTTCGTCGGCAACGTGGTGCTCAAGTTCTATGAATCGGCGGGGCGTGTCTTCGTGTCGCTCATCAAGCGCGAAGCCCCGGATGTGCTGCAGCGGCCCGAGATGGGCAACGTGCTCAAAGTGCTCGATTATGCGACGTACGGCGGCGCACCGCTGCTCGGCGTACAGGGCGTCGTGATCATCTGCCACGGCGCCTCTCCCGCTGAGGCGATCAAGAACGCGATCCGCGTCGCGGCCCAAGCGGTGCGTAGTCACCTCTCCGATGACATCGCCGCGGAGTTCTCCGAAGGAAAGGTCCCCGCATGAAGCGCCCCTTCGCCGAGCTGTGGGGAACGGGCAGCTATGCGCCGTCGCGCGTGATGACGAACGACGAGTTCTCGAAGTTTCTCGACACGTCGGATCAGTGGATCCAGGAGCGCACCGGCATTCGCGAGCGCCGCGTGTCGAGCAAGGACGAAACGAATGCCTGTATGGGAAAAGCAGCGGCCCTGCAGGTCCTCGAGGAAACCGGGTTAACTCCGCTCGATATCGACGCAATCGTGTACGCAACGGCGTCCCCCGATCGCCTGTTGCCGTCTCAGGCCTGCGATCTCCAAGCAACGCTCGGAGCCAAGAATGCGGCGGCGTTCGACGTCGGCGCCGCGTGCTCGGGCTTCATCTACGCCCTGACGACCGCCGAAGGGATCATCGCAGCGGAACAGGCCAAGCACGTCCTCGTGATCGCGGCTGAAAAACTCACGAGCATCATGGATTGGAGCGATCGCACGACGGCCGTGCTGTTCGGGGACGGCGCCGGGGCGACGATGGTGCGCAGCAGCACGAACGGCCGCGGCATCTTGTCGACGTATTTGAAGTCGGACGGGACGCTCGCGGAGCTCCTGTACCGGCCCGGCGGCGGCGCGACGCATCCGCCCAGCGAGGAGCTGCTCAAGGATCACAGCTACTACATCAAGATGGCGGGCCGCGAAGTCTTCAAGGCCGCCGTGCTGTCGATGGCAGACGCGTGCGACCACGCGCTCGAGCGTGCCGGTCTCACCGCCGGCGACATCGATCTGCTCATTCCGCACCAGGCCAACATCCGCATCATCGAAGCAACCGCGAAGCACGCCGGCGTGCCGATGGACAAGGTCTACGTGAACGTGGATCGCTTCGGCAACACGTCGGCGGCGTCCATCGCGATCGCGCTGGACGAGGCCGTCAAGACCGGCCGGCTGAAGCCGGGCATGGTCGTGATGCTCTGTGCGTTCGGCGCCGGCTTCACCTGGGGCAGCATGGTCGTGCGGTGGTAAGCACGATCTGGCTCTGCCCCGGTCAGGGCGCCCAAAAAGTCGGCATGGGAAAAGATCTGGCGGAACGGTTTCCGGCGGCGCGCGCGGTGTTCGACGCGATCGACGCGGCGCTCGGGGGGGGCGTCCCGCTGTCCCGCATCATGTTCGAGGGCCCGGAAGAGGAGCTGACCGCGACCCAGAACGCCCAGCCCGCCATTCTCGCGCACAGCGCCGCGGTCTTCGCCGTGATTCGCGACAAGGTCGACGGGGTCGTCACCGCGGTCGGCCATTCCCTCGGCGAGTATTCCGCCTACGTCACCGCGAACGCTCTCAGCTCACCACAAGCGGCCAAGCTCGTCCGGCGCCGGGGTGAGCTTATGCAGAAAGCGGGCGAGGAGCGGCCCGGCACGATGGCGGCCGTGATCGGCCTTCCGACGAACGAGGTGGAAGCGGCGTGCGAGGAAGCGTCGCAACAGGCGAGCGTCGCCGTCGCCGCGAACATCAACGCCCCTGACCAAACGGTGATCTCCGGCGATCCCGATGCCGTCCGGCGCGCCGGCGAGGGCTGCAAGAAGCGCGGCGCCAAGCGGGTCATTCCGCTTAAAGTGAGCGGCGCGTTTCATTCACCCCTGATGGGTCCCGCCAAAAACCACCTGCAACTGGCGCTCGAGCGCGCGGAATTCCGCGATCCGGCATTTCCAGTCGTCGCGAATGCCACCGCCGAGGCCGTCAAAGACGCTGTTCGCGCGCGGCGACTCCTTGCCGACCAACTCACCGCGGCGGTACGCTGGGTAGAATGCATGCAGCACGCGGCGCGCATGGGAGGTGCAGATGCGCGCTTCGTGGAAATCGGCCCAGGCTCCGTGCTCGCGGGTCTCTTGAAACGAATTGTACCCGAGGCGAACGTGGTCAGTCTGGGAACGGTCGATGAGGTGACCAGGTTCATGGAAGCAGCGTGACGATGGCAACGAGACAAGCGGTAGTCGAGTCCACCGGACAGGCGGCAAATCGTCTGCGGCTCGATCTGACCGGAAAGGTCGCGGTCGTGACCGGCGGGACGCGCGGCATTGGCCACGACATTTGTCGGGCATTCGTGGAGGCGGGCGCGAACGTGGCCCTCTGCTCGCGCGACGGCGCGGCGGCGGAGCAGACGGCGAGCGGCCTCGGACAGGGGACGCGCGGCTACGCGTGCGACGTCGGCGTGAGCACCCAGGTGGAAGCGTTCGCCAAGAGGGTCGATAAGGATTTCGGACACATTGACGTGCTTGTGAACAACGCCGGGTTTACCAAGGACAACTTGCTCTTCCTGCTGACGGAAGCAGACTGGGACTCGGTCGTGGATACGAACCTGAAAGGCACGTTTCTGATGACGAAGTACGCGGCGCGGGGCATGATCAAGCGGCGCTGGGGACGGGTCATCAACATCACCAGCATCGTCGGGCTGAACGGCAACAAGGGACAATCGAATTACTCCGCCTCCAAGGCAGGGATCATTGGGTTCACCAAATCCGTGGCCAAGGAGCTGGCCTCCCGCAACGTGTTGGTCAATGCCGTCGCTCCCGGCTATGTCGAGACGGAGCTGACACAAGGCATCTCCCCGGAAGCCAAGCAGTACTTCCTGGATAACATTCCGTTGGGACGGCTGGGGCAGGGTCCCGATATCGCGGCCGCCGTCCTCTTTCTCGCCTCCGACTTAGCCAGCTACATTACGGGTCAAGTTCTGGTTGTCGACGGCGGGATGGTGATGTGAGCTTCCTTACCTTCGCTGAGGGTTACCCATGGCAATGGACATGAAGCAGCTCGAGGAGAAGGTCAAAGACATCATCGTCGAGGAGCTCGGGGTCGAGCGCGACAAGCTCACCAACGATGCGAGCTTCATGGAAGATCTCGGCGCCGACAGCCTCGATACGGTCGAGCTGGTCATGGCGTTCGAGAAGGAATTCGACATCGACATCCCGGATGAGGAGGCGGAGAAGCTCCGCACCGTCGGGGCGGCGATGACCTATCTGCACGAGAAGATGGGGAAGGGCAAATAGTGACCCGCCGGGTGGCGATCACGGGCCTCGGGCTCGTGACGCCGGTCGGAAACGACGTCGCCAGCACTTGGGCCGCCCTCGTCGATGGGCAGTCGGGGGCTGGTCCGATTACCCGCTTCGATCACACCCAGCTGCCCGTGCACTTCGCCTGTGAAGTGAAGGGCTACGATCCCCTGCAATACATCGATAAGAAGGAAGCCCGCCGCTACGATCTGTTCTCGCAGTTCGCGATGGGCGCCGCCGTCCAGGCGGTGCGCGATGCCTGCCTGGAAAAAAGCCCCCTCGACCCCAAGCGCATCGGCGTCATCGTCGGCAGCGGGACGGGCGGGATCGCGACGTTCGAAGAGAACATGCGGACGTTCATCGAGAAGGGGCCGGGCCGCGTCTCGCCGTTCTTCGTCCCGATGTTCATGGCGAACGTCGCGGCCGCGATCGTGTCGATGCGGTTCGGCTTCAAGGGGCCGTGCTATTGTACCGTCTCCGCCTGCGCGTCATCGGGCCACTCAGTGGGCGACGCCTTCGACCTGATTCGCACCAACCAGGCCGACGTGATGGTCGCCGGCGGCTCGGAGGCGGCGATTACGCCGCTTGCGCTCGCCAGCTTCGCGAACATGAAGGCGCTGTCGGAGCGCAACAACGATCCGAAGACCGCGAGCCGGCCGTTCGACAAGGACCGCGACGGCTTCGTGATGGGTGACGGCGCCGCCGTCGTGATTCTGGAGGAGTGGGAGCGCGCCAAGGGACGCGGCGCGACGATCCTCGCCGAGCTCGTCGGCTACGGCGCGACAGCCGACGCCTATCACATCACGGCGCCCGCCCCGGACGGCTCCGGCGCGCAGGAAGCGATGCGGCTCGCAATGCAATCGGGCGGGATTCGTCCGGAAGAGGTCGGCTACATCAACGCCCACGGCACGTCCACGCCCCACGGCGATGCGGCCGAGACCGCCGCAGTGAAGGCCGTGTTCGGCGATCACGCCCGGAAGCTGATCTTCGGCTCGACGAAGTCGATGACGGGCCATCTGCTCGGCGCCGCGGGCGCCCTGGAGCTGGCGATCTGCGCGCTCGCCATTCGACACGGGGTCATTCCGCCGACCATCAATCAGTTCAACCCCGATCCCGCCTGCGACCTCGATTCGGCGCCGAACAAGGCCGTGGAGCGGCGGATCGACGTCGCGCTCTCCAATTCGTTTGGATTCGGAGGGCACAACGTGACGCTCGCCGTCCGGAGAGCCGCATGAGTCTGCGATCTATCGCAGACAAGGTCGAACGCGGCGAGCGGCTGACGCGCGAGGATGGCCTCGCGCTTTTCGCATCTAACGACCTCCTGACGATCGGTCGCCTCGCGAACCTCGCCAACGCGCGCAAGAACGGTGAGCGCGTCTTTTTCGCCGCGAATCAACACATCAATCCGACGAACGTCTGCATCCTGCGCAACACCTGCGTGTTCTGCTCCTTCGCGCGTATGCCGAAAGAAGACGGGGCGTACACGCGGAGCCTCGACGAGGTGTTCGCGGAAGCCGATGCCGCGCGCGACAATCCGACTCGCGAGTTTCACATCGTGGGCGGACTGCATCCCAAGCTGCGGCTCGCGTATTACGTCGACATGTTTCGCGGCCTCAAAGCACGCCACCCACAAGTCATGATCAAGGCCCTGACCGCCGTCGAGGTCGCGCATCTTGCGCGCATCGAAGGCATGACGACGCGCGAGGTCTTGCAGGCGATGAAGGACGCGGGCGTGAGCACGCTACCGGGCGGTGGCGCCGAGGTCTTCTCACCGGCCGCGCGGGCGACGATCGCCGACCGCAAGCTCACGGGGGACGAATGGCTCGCCGTGCACCGCGAGGCGCACCGGCTCGGCATGCCGTCGAACTGCACCATGCTGTACGGCCACGTCGAGACAATGGAAGACCGCGTCGATCACCTCCTGGCGCTGCGCGCGCTCCAGGATGAGACCGGCGGCTTTCTGACCTACATCCCGCTCGCCTACCACCCCGACCACAACGAGCTGGGCGAAACGCTTGGCCGGACGGGCACGGCGACGACGGGCTTCGATGATCTCAAGAACATCGCCGTGGGACGGCTGCTGCTCGACAACATCCCGCATGTGAAGACGCATTGGCCGATGGTCACGCCGTTCATCTCGCAGGTCGCGCTCACGTTCGGCTGCGACGACCTCGAGGGCACAGTGGTATTCGAGCGCGTCTATCACGAGGCCGGCGCACCGACGCCCATGTGGCTGTCGTACGACGAGATCGTGACGTTGATCCGCGGGGCGGGGAAGGAGCCCGTCGAGCGCGACTCGCTGTATCAGACGGTCAGAACGTTCGAAGGCTACGAGCCGAAGGTTCGCGCGCCGGTGCGGCCCCTGGGTCCGGCGCCGCAGGGGGCGCTGTTCCAGATCGCGCATCGGCCGAAGGCGGCGGCCAGGCCAAAGCAGCCGGTGGCAACGGTTGTGGATGGTGCCGAATGAGAATTGGACGCATCGGCTACATCAACTGCGCGCCCGTGTACGGCGCGATCGACCGCGGCATCGTGGCGCTGCCCCACGGCGGTGAGCTGGTCACCGGCACTCCCGCCGAGTTGAACGATCTGCTCGTGGCGGGCGAGCTGGATGTCAGTGTGATCAGCGCGATCGAATACATTCGCCATGCCAGCGACCTCGTGCTTTTGCCCGATCTCGCGATCTCCTGTGACGGGCCGGTGCGCAGCGTCGCGTTGTTCAGTCGTTATCCCGTCGAGCGTTTGGACGAAAAAACAGTCTTGCTGTCAGCCTCCTCGCGAACTTCTGTGGCACTTCTCCACTTGTTGTGCCACACTCGATGGAAGATCAAACCCCATTTCGCTGAAGCGCGCGCGGAGTCCCAGGATCTCGATGCCCTTGCAGGGCTACCGCACGACGCAGTGCTGGTGATCGGTGACGCCGCGCTCGAACTCGCCGCGCGCGGCACATATCCCCACCGCTATGACCTTGGTGAAGAGTGGAAGCGGCAGACTGATCTGCCGTTCGTATTTGCCGTGTGGGCTGGGCGTCGTCTCGCCGACCCGCGTGCCGTGCAGCGGTCTTACGAGGCTCTTATCGGCGCTCGTGCATGGGGCCTCACACATCTCGACGATCTAGCCGTCGATGCGGCTCGGCAGACGGGGATCTCAGTTCCGATATGTCGGGAGTATCTGGGCGGACTCGACTACGCGCTGACCCAAAAGCACAGCGCCAGTCTCAACATGTTTTTGATCCAGCTCGCATACAACGGGTTGCTGTCGGATGTGGACATCTCAGCCACGCTACGGGTGGTAGCCTGATGGTCGACCGCACGAGTCCCGAGTTCCGCTCCTACCTCGAGCTGTACGAGCGCGCCTCGCTGCTCGAGCTCGGGCGTCTCGCCGACGAGGTCCGGTGGAAACTGCATCCGGAAAACGTCGTCACCTACATAATCGACCGCAACATCAACTACACGAACGTTTGCGTCGCCGACTGCAAGTTCTGCGCATTCTATCGACGTCCCAAACACCCGGAAGGGTATCTGCTGTCGTTTGAAGAAATCGGGCGCAAGATCGACGAGCTGAAGGCGATCGGTGGCGTCCAGATTCTGATGCAGGGCGGGCACAACCCCTACGTCCCCTTCGAGTGGTATCTCGATCTGCTGCGATATATCAAGCGCCATCATCCGATCCACATTCACGGCTTCTCGCCGTCGGAGGTCGACTTCTTCGCCGGGCGCTTCGGCATGACGATCGCCGAGGTGATCAAGGAGTTGATGGCGGCGGGCCTCGACTCGATTCCCGGCGGCGGCGGCGAGATCCTGGTGCAGAGCGTGCGCGACCAGGTCGCGCGCAAGAAGGCCGGCGCGGATCGCTGGCTCGAGGTCATGGAGATCGCGCATGGTCTCGGTCTCAGGACTTCCGTGACGATGATGTACGGACTGGGCGAGACACACGCGGACCGCATCGAGCACCTCTTTCGCGTCCGCGAAGTGCAGCGCCGGACGCGCGGCTTTACCGCGTTCATCTGCTGGCCGCTGCAACCCGAGAATTCCGAGCTCGCGCACCTCCCCAAGACCGACGCGGTGACCTATCTCAAGACGCAGGCGATCGCGCGCATCGTGCTCGAAGACGTCCCGAACATTCAGGCATCCTGGGTGACGATGGGTATGAAGGTCGGCCAGGTGGCGCTGCGCTTTGGCGCGAACGATTTCGGCTCGCTGATGATGGAGGAGAACGTCGTCTCCGCCGCGGGCACGACGTATCGCACCACGCTGAGCGAGATGCAGCGCCTCATCGTGGATGCCGGCTACACGCCCAAGAAGCGGAAGCAAGACTACACGATCCTCGAGGATGCCGCCTAGTGGCCGACGTTTTGATCATCGTCGGCTCCGAATCCGATAAGCCGCGGATCGAGCCGGCATTCGAGGTTCTGTCCAAAGCCGGCTTCTCCTACGAGTTCCATGCATCCTCCGCACACCGCCAGCCGGAAGAGACCGGGAAACTGGTGTCGGGAGCCAGGAGTCGGGGCTTCAAGGTCATCATTGCCGGCGCGGGCCTGTCAGCGGCACTTCCCGGTTTCGCCGCCTCCATGACCGATCTCCCCGTCATCGGCGTGCCGTTCGCCGTCGGACCGCTCAACGGGCTCGACGCGCTGCTCGCGACGGTGCAGGTGCCACCGGGCGTCCCAGTCGCCACGGTCGGCATCGACAATGCGAAGAACGCTGCACACCTCGCCATCCGCATTCTCAAGGGGTGACCTAGAAAAGTCCGACCCTCCCTCGGACCGAGTCGATCAACTTGGCGGGGTCATACCCCACTCCCTGTTTGAAAACCAGCGTGACGTGCGCGATATCGGCAATGGTGGCCGCGGGATTGCCGTCGATCACCACGAGGTCGGCCTGCTTGCCCACCGCAATGGAACCGATGCGATCCGCCCGGCCGAGGTACGTCGCCCCGTTCAGGGTGCAGACCTTGATCGCCTCGAGCGGCGTCAGGCCGCTCGCGACGAGCAGCTCGGCCTCGCGTTGGTCGGAGTAGCCGGGGATCACGCCACCGCCGCCCGTCGGGTCCGTCCCCGCCAGCAGCAGCCCGCCGGCGCGAAAGAAGGTCAGCTCCATCGCCTGATCGAGCGCCAGCAGCTTGCCGAAGGGTGACGTCGTGTTCTGCTGCACGCGCGCGTATTGCTGGTCGTACTGCGTCTTGAGAACGGGATCGAGCACGTCGAGCCCGGGGGGCACCGGCTGCCCGGGTGTGACGGTCTCGAACACGGTCTGCGTCGACGTGACCGCGACGTGATGAGCGATCAGGTATTGCACGAGTGACGTGAATTCCGGCGATTTCGGATCGACGGCGCCGAGGGCCGTCATCGCATTCTGTCCGGGACAGACGTCCGGCTGCTTGTCCTTGACGAAGTCGGTGGCGACGAAGAAGCCGTGTTCCAGGTCGTCGATGCCGAGATCGGCAGCTTCCCGGTAGGTGACCGAACAAAGATGGCCCGTGATCCGGAGTCCCCGCCGGTGCGCTTCAGCCACCGCCGCTGCGAGCTCGGCGCGGGTGATGTTCATGTACGCTTTGAACGACGTCGCGCCTGCGTCCGCCCAGAATGCCACGAACGCCCGAGCGTCGGCCGAGTCCTTTAACGCGTACATCTGTGTGAACGGGGACGGGCCGTTCACGTAGGGAGCGGTTGCGTCGATCCAGGGCCCTACTTGATTCCCGGCCTTGATCGCCGCCGCGAGGTTGAGGTCCGCGTAGCCGCCGACGTTGCCGCCGGTGCGCATCGACGTAACCCCGCCCGCCAGATACAGCCGCGAGAAGCTCACGTAATCGGCGCCGTCGATCCGAAATCGCCGGAATTCACGTCACTCGTGCAATACCTGATCGCTCATCACGTCGCGGTCGGCGCAGCCCGGTCGACCAGAGTGCCGGAGGGCACGCAGGTGCTGGACCTCACGGGGAAATCGGTGATCCCGGGCCTCGTGATGATGCACGAGCACCTCTACTACCCGACCGGCCCGGGCGTCTACGGCGCCGATTACGTGAGCTTCTCGCGGCTGTATCTGGCGGGCGGCGT